>ERZ773195.1723-NODE-1723-length-15280-cov-8.925649_pt1 | contig 15280 bp, 9 predicted proteins | sample MGYA00580530_ERZ773195 | MGnify/ENA primary metagenome ERZ773195 (study PRJEB29015, sample SAMEA2737751) | human gut metagenome | biome: human gut; feature: human-associated habitat; material: faeces | place: China | collected 2012 ...
CCACGGTGTCCATCAACTACTATAAGAATACCAGTCTGGAAAAGGCCATCGACCGGGTATTTCTGGAAGTCGACCGCGCCTATAAGGAGGGTGCGAACATCATCATCCTGTCTGACCGGGATGTGGACGAATACCATGTGACCATCCCCAGCCTGCTGGCGGTGTCGGCAGTGTCCCAGTACCTCATCCGCACCAAAAAGAGCACCGCACTGGCGCTGATTTTGGAAAGCGCCGAGCCCCGGGAGGTGCACCACTTTGCTACCCTGCTGGGCTACGGTGCCTGCGCCATCAACCCCTATCTGGCACACGAGACCATCGGGCAGCTGATCGACGAGGGTCTGCTGGACAAGGACTATTACGCCGCTGTGCAGGACTACGACAACGCCATCCTCAACGGCATCGTGAAGATTGCCTCCAAGATGGGCATTTCCACCATCCAGAGCTATCAGAGCAGCCAGATCTTCGAGGCTGTGGGCATCTCGAAGGAGGTCATCGACAAATACTTCACCGGCACGGTGAGCCGTGTGGGCGGTATCAGCATGGCAGACATTCAGGCCGATGTGGAGGCGCTGCATAACGCCGCCTTTGACCCGCTGGGGCTGGATATCAACATGGAGCTGGCCGACAGCGGTGCCCACAAGTTCCGCAGCGGCAAGGAAGAGCACCTGTTCAACCCCCAGACCATCCACCTGTTCCAGAAAGCCTGCCGCACCGGCGATTACGACACCTTCAAGCAGTTCACCCAGACGGTGGACAACATGGGTGCCGAGGGTGTGCATCTGCGCAGCCTGCTGGACTTCAACTACGCCGCAGACGGCGGCATCCCGCTGGAGGAGGTAGAGCCGGTCTCCAGCATCGTCAAGCGGTTCAAGGGCGCTGCCATGAGCTACGGCGCACTGAGCAGTGAGGCACACGAGACCATTGCCATCGCCCTGAACCGTCTGGGCGGCCGCAGCAATACCGGCGAGGGCGGCGAGCCCGAGGAGCGCTACCACAGCGAGAGCAATTCCAAGATCAAGCAGGTGGCCTCTGCCCGCTTTGGCGTGACCAGCAAGTATCTGGTCAGCGCCGAGGAGATCCAGATCAAGCTGGCACAGGGCGCAAAGCCCGGTGAGGGCGGCAACCTGCCCGGTGCCAAGGTGTATCCGTGGATTGCCAAGACCCGCCACAGCACCACCGGCGTGGGCCTGATCTCTCCCCCGCCCCACCACGATATCTACTCCATCGAGGATCTGGCAGAGCTGATCTACGATCTGAAAAACGCCAACCGCAGCGCTAACATCAACGTCAAGCTGGTCAGCGAGGCCGGTGTGGGCACCATTGCCGCCGGTGTTGCCAAGGGCGGCGCACAGGTCATTCTGGTGTCCGGCTATGACGGCGGCACCGGTGCTGCGCCCCGTACCTCCATCAAGCACGCAGGTCTGCCTTGGGAGCTGGGCATCGCCGAGACCCACCAGACCCTGATCCTGAACGGTCTGCGCACCCGCGTGCGCATTGAGAGCGACTCCAAGCTGCTGTCCGGCCGGGATGTGGTCATCAGCTGTATGCTGGGCGCCGAGGAGTTCGGCTTCGGCACTACCCTGCTGATGGCCGAGGGCTGTGTGATGATGCGTGTGTGCAATCTGGACACCTGTCCCATGGGCATCTGCACCCAGAACCCCGAGCTGCGCAAGAACTTCAAGGGCAAGCCGGAGTACATCATCAACTACCTCACCTTTGTGGCAGAGGAGCTGCGGGAGTACATGGCAAAGCTGGGCGTGCGCACCGTGGACGAGCTGGTGGGCCGCACCGATCTGCTGCGGGTCAAGCCCGCTGCCCCGGGCAGCCGCGCCGCAAAGCTGGATCTGGACTGCATCCTGCACAACCCCGCCATTGCAAACAGCAACGTCCACTTTATCAAGGAGGACAGCTACGACTTCCATCTGGAAAACACGCTGGACATGAAGGTGCTGATGAAGAAGTTCAAGCTGGGCAGCAAGGCTCCCCAGAGCGTCAGCCTGAATGTTTCCAACGTGGATCGCGCCTTTGGTGCCATCTTTGGCAGCGAGATCACCCGTAAATACGGCAACGACCTGCCGGACGATGTGTACACCGTGCACTGCAACGGTGCAGGCGGCCAGAGTTTTGGTGCCTTTATCCCCAATGGTCTGACGCTGGAGCTGGTGGGTGACTGCAACGACTACATGGGCAAGGGCCTTTCTGGCGGCAAGATCATCGTGCGCCCGCCGCAGGGCATCGACTTCAAGCCCGAGGAGAACATCATCACCGGCAACGTGGCGCTGTACGGCGCTACCAGCGGCCAGGCGTTCATCTCTGGCGTGGCCGGCGAGCGCTTCTGCGTGCGCAACAGCGGCGCGACCGCCGTTGTGGAGGGCGTGGGCGACCACGGCTGTGAGTACATGACCGGCGGCACCGTGGTGGTGCTGGGACAGACCGGCAAGAACTTTGCAGCCGGTATGACCGGCGGCATTGCCTATGTGCTGGACGAAAACTGGGACTTCTACCAGCGGGTGAACAAGGAGACCGTCAGCCTGGAGCCGGTGGAGCACAAGTACGATGTTGCCACCCTGAAGGAGCTGATCCGCGCCCATGTGGAGGCCACCGGCTCTCCGCGCGGCAAGGAAATTCTGGACAATTTCAGTGCGTTCCTGCCCAAATTCAAAAAGGTGCTGCCTTACGATTACGACCGCATGCTGCGGGTCATCGCCTCGGTAGAGGAGCGTGGTCTGGACGGCGAGCAGGCACAGATCGAAGCATTCTATGCAGTGCAGAAGCATAAGTAAGGAGGGGCAGCAGCATGGGTAAGACAACAGGATTTATGGATTATGCGCGCAAGACCAGCACGGACGTTGCGCCGCTGGAGCGCCTTGAAAATTTTAACGAGTTCCACATCTGGCTCTCGCGGGAGCAGCAGCAGACGCAGGCCGCCCGCTGCATGGACTGCGGCGTGCCCTTCTGTCAGGCGGGCATGATGATCGGCGGCATGGCCTCCGGCTGTCCGCTGAACAACCTCATCCCGGAGTGGAACGATCTGGTGTACCACGGCAAGTGGGAGCTTGCGCTCCACCGCCTGATGGCCACCAACCGCTTCCCGGAGTTTACCAGCCGGGTGTGCCCCGCCCTGTGCGAGGCCGCCTGCACCTGCGGGGATGTGACCGGCAGCAGCGTCACCGTGCGCGAAAACGAGCACGCCATCATCGAGACGGCCTACGCCAAGAACTGGCTGACCGCCACCCCGCCGCCGACCCGCACCGGCAAGAGCGTTGCCGTGGTGGGCAGCGGCCCTGCGGGGCTTTCAGTGGCCGAGTACCTGAACAAGCGCGGCCACGCCGTCACGGTGTTTGAACGCGCCGACCGCGTGGGAGGCCTTTTGATGTACGGCATCCCCAACATGAAGCTGGACAAGGCAGTCATCGAGCGCCGGGTCAAGCTGATGCAGGCCGAAGGTGTTGTGTTCCGCACCGGCATGGATGTGGGCGGTGCCGTGCCCGCCGAGCAGCTGCTGGCAGATTTTGATGCCGTAGTGCTGTGCTGCGGCGCAAAAAAGCCCCGCGACCTGAACGTGCCCGGCCGGGACGCCAAGGGCGTGCACTTTGCCGTGGACTACCTGACCAGCGTGACCAAGAGCCTGCTGGACTCGGGTTTTGCAGACGGCAAGGCCATCAACGCAGCCGGTAAAAACGTACTGGTCATCGGCGGCGGCGACACCGGCAACGACTGTCAGGGCACTGCCCTGCGGCAGGGCTGCACCGACCTGATGGCGCTGGAAATGATGCCGCAGCCCCCTGTCGAGCGCACCGCCGCAAACCCGTGGCCGGAGTGGCCCCGGGTGCTGAAGGTGGACTACGGCCAGACCGAGTGCATTGCCAAGTTCGGCAAGGACCCGCGTGTGTACCAGACTACTGTCAAGGAGTTTTTGAAGGATGAGGCCGGCAACCTGACCGGTGCCGTCATCAGCTGCCTGAAGCCGGAGCGCGACCCCGAGACCGGCCGCACCAGCATGGTGCCCACCGGCAAGGAATTTACCTACGACTGCCAGCTGGCGTTTATCGCCGCAGGCTTTACCGGCTGCGAAAACTACACAGCCGATGCCTTTGGGGTGGAGCTGACCGCCCGGGGCAATGTAGCCGACCACAGCTTTAAGACCAACGTGGACAAGGTTTTCGTCTGTGGCGATATGCGCCGCGGCCAGAGCCTTGTGGTGTGGGGTCTGCGCGAGGGCCGCGATTGCGCCGCCGAGGTGGACCGCTGCCTGATGGGCTACTCGAACCTTTAATTTGCCATTCTCTTTCCTATCCTAAACAAGCAGAAGCGGGAGCCCGTTCAAGGCTCCCGCTTCTGCTTTTGTTGTATGCTGCTTAATCGGTATCGTATTCCGGCTCTGTGCTGCCCTCCGGGGGCGTTTCCGGGGTAGTGGGCTCGGTAGCGGCAGGCTCCTCCGGGGTGGCAGTGATCTGCACACTGGGGTCTGCGGCGATATACACGGTGATCACAGTGCCCACCGTGACCATGGCGCCCTCTTCCTCGCTGGCAGAGACCACACAGCCCGTAGCGTAGGAGCCATCGTTCACTACCATAAAGCAGCTGGCCACAAGCCCCCGGCTGCTCAGGATCTCAATAGCCTTATCCTGCGATGCCCCGATGATCTTGGGCATCTCCACCTTCTCCGGGCCCTGACTGACCACGATCTGGATCACCTCGCCGTTCTCCATCACCTCGCCGGCCTCCGGCTCCTGCCGGATGATCTGCCCGGAAGGCACGGTATCGCTGTACTCCAGCACCGCCCGGAACAGGTACATACTGGTGTACTCGCGGTTATTCTTGATCTGCTCGTAATCGATGCCCACAAAGTTGGGCACAAGGTTCTGGGGCTTCATTTCCTCGCTGCTGGCAGCTTCCGAGCTCGGCTCCGAAGAGGGAGTTTGTTCCTCCTTGCTGCTCACGATGCCCCACAGGGTGAGCAAGATCAGAACGGAAAGCAGGATCAGGATGCCCGCCAGCAGCCCTTTCAAACTGAGCAGGTGTTCCCTGCCCTGCCCGCTCTGCTCTGTCCGCGCCGGATGCATCGGGGTCTCCGGCTTCATGGTGCGGGTCAGCTCGGCGGTATATTCCTTGGAAGAAAGCGCCTGATACAGCTGCGGCACGGTCTGGATGCGCTCCATGACCTTGAGCCGCAGCCCCAGCTGCAATACATCGGAAACATAGGCCGGTACGGCAGGCTCTACGGTGCGTGCCCGGGGGTTAGAGTCCGACACCACACGCTGGGCAGCGGGCATGGGTGCCTGCCCGCACACCATGCGGTAAAAGACGGCGGCAAGGCTGTATTCGTCGGTGTAGCGCCCCTCAAACTCGGCGGTGGTGTACTGCTCCGGCGCGGAGTAACCCTCGTACAGCTGCTCGTGCAGACCGCTGCCTGCGGTGCGCAGACCCACGGTGGCGTACCCGGCCAGACGACAGCGGCCATCCGCCATCACCCGGATATTCTCCGGGCAGATGCCGCGGTGCACCAGCCCTGCCTTGTGCATGGCCGCCACGCCCTCAAACACCGGGCGCAGCATGGCGCAGGCCTCCTCTGCCTGCACCGGAGCGGGACGATTTTCCAGCCACTGCTCCAGCGGGGTGCCGCCCAGGTTTTCCAACACCGCATACACGGTGTTGTTGGCTTCCACCACATCCAGCACAGCCTCCAGACCGCTGGCGGGGGTAATGCGCTGGATGGCGCGGTACAGATCTGCAAAGTCCATGCGGGTGGTCTTGAACAGTACCTCGCTCCCCTGCTTGGGGCGCAGGACGCAGTCCGCACCCCGCTCCGCAGAAAGGGTGACGGGCAGGTACTCTTTGATGGTCACCCGGAAAGCACCCAGATTCTCCACGCCGCTGTACAGCACGCCCTCGCCGTCCAGACTGCGCATCTCGCCCACAGTGTAGCGCCCGGCCAGCACCGTGCCCACCGGCAGGCAGCCCGCCGGGTTGCATCCCTCTAAGATCTTCCCACAATGGGGGCAGACGGTCGCCGCAGGCGGCAGTTCCCCCATGCAGAACGGACACAGGCGTTTTTGCTCCATAGTGTTCTCTCCCCTTCCAAGCTTCTATACACTTTATTGTATCATAGTGTTCCCCGCCGTGCAAGCTGTCCGCATTTTGGTGCAAAAGCAAAAAAGACCGGGGCCCGCAGCCCAAAGGGCTGACAGGCTCCGGTCTTAAAGATGCAAGGGGTTTCCCTTATGCTGCGCTTAGTGGATGAACACAGGGCCCAGCGGGTTTGCAATGGGACTTACATAGCCGCCCAGCAGCTTGGGGATAGCAAGGCTGATGTCGGGGATGTAGGTCAGCAGCAACAGTGCAATGAACATGCACAGGTAGAACGGCAGGGTTGCCTTGACTACCTTCTCCATGGGACGCTTTGCAACGGCAGAGCCGATGAACAGAACGGAGCCAACGGGAGGAGTCAGCAGACCGATGCCGCAGTTCAGAACCACGATGATACCGAACTGGATGGGATCGATGCCGATGGAGGTGGCGATGGGCAGCAGGATGGGGGTAGCGATCAAGATGATGGGAGCCATATCCATGATCATGCCCAGCACCAGCAGGATCAGGTCGATGAGCAGTGCAATGATGTAGGGGTTATCGGTGAGGTCGGTGATGGCGGTTGCTGCCAGATCAGGCACATGCAGCATGGTCAGGCAGTTGCCGAACACTGCAGAGGTAGCGATCAGGATCAGCACGATGGACAGGGTGTTGACGCACTCGTCCAGAGCGTGCCACACGCCCTTCCAGTCCAGACCCTTATAGACGAACACGGAAACGAGCAGAGAGTAGATAACGGCGATAGCAGCGGACTCGGTAGCGGTAAACACACCGCCGACAACGCCGAACACCACGATGATGACAGCGGCCAGTGCCCAGATGGAAGTGCCCAGCTGCTTGACAAAAGCCTTGATGCTGAAGGGATCACCCTTGGGGTAGTTGCGCTTGACCGAGATGATGTAGGAGCCGATCATCAGCACGATAGCCAGCAGAGCGCCGGGCAGGTAACCGGCCAGGAACAGGCTGCCCACGGAGATACCACCGGCGGTGGTAGCGTAGATGACCATGTTATGGCTGGGAGGAACCAGCAGACCCTCGCAGGAAGAGGTAATAGTAACAGCGGTGGAGAAGTCTGCGCCGTAGCCCTGATCCACCATCATGGGGATCATGATAGAACCGATGGAAGCGGTATCGGCGGAAGCAGAACCGGAAATGCCGCCGAAGAAGTAGGAAGCCACGATGTTGACCATGGCCATGCCGCCGCGCATCCAGCCCACGCAGGCGTCAGCCAGTGCGATCAGCTTTTCAGAGATGCCGCCGGAGCCCATGAGCACGCCCATGGTGATAAAGAACGGCACAGCCATCAGGCTAAAGGAGGAGATGCCCTTGACCATCAGGCGGCAGACGTCGGTCAGTGCCTGACCCTGCACCAGCATGCACAGCACGCTGGACAGACCAACGGCGTATGCAATGGGGAAGCGCAGGAAGATCATAACAAAGAAGCTGACAAGAAGGACAATGATTGCCAGTGTCTGAACTGTCATATTACACTTCCTCCTTTACAAAAATGCTCTTGATGTGGTTGTACAGTGCCTCGATCTCGAAGATGATCATGGCAACACCGGCCAGCGGCACCGGGAAGTACATCCAGAAGCGGCTCAGCCAGGGCATGGACACGTAGAAGCCGCGGCCGCCCAGAGTGGTGGCATAGTTCCAGCCGACCACCATCATGATGACACCCAGAATGCACACGGCAAGATCGGCCAGAATATCCAGCACCTTGACGGCGATTTTGGGCAGATACACGTCAAACGCAGTCATGCGGATATGGGCACCGCGGCGGATGGCCAGAGCAGCACTCAGCACGGCCATGTAGCTCATACAGGTCAGCACAACCTCTTCCGACCATGCCGGGTCCGGGATGAACGAGACGTAACGACCGATGACCGACATGGTAGTGATGAGGATATCTGCGATCAGCAGCAGCTTGCAGATAAACAGGACCACTTTGTAGGTGATGTCGTACACCGGCTTGATCTTATCCAAAGTGGTAAAGATTTTCGGCATATGAATTCCTCCATATAAAAAGCCCGGCAGGTCTGCGGGCGTATCCCGTAGTCCCCCGCCGGGCTATATACTATCTCAGAACAGGAAAGGCTTTTTCAATTATGCCTTCATGTCCAGCAGCTGCTGATACAGCTCAGCCTGATCGGAGGTGTTCTCGCTGATGACCTTCTGGCAAGCTTCCTGCCAAGGTGCCTTATCGGGAACATCCACGACATTGCAGCCGGAGCTCTTCAGCTCATCCAGAACCTTGTTCTCAGCGGTCTCGGACAGGTCTGCATTGAAGGCCTGCGTATCAGCACCGGCCTCCATGATGGCAGCCTGCTGGTTCTCGGTCAGCTTGCCCCATGCGTTATCAGTGATAACAGCCTGAACAGCGCCCAGAGTGTGGCCGTCCAGGATCAGGTTGTTGGCAACCTCGGGGAATGCATTGGACTTGTAGTTTGCGATGGGCTGCTCAGCACCATCCACAACGCCGGTCTGCAGTGCGCTGTACAGCTCACCGAAGGAAACGACGGTGGGGTTAGCGCCCAGACCCTCGACCAGGCCGTTCATGACGGGGTCGTTGGACACGCGCAGCTTCAGGCCCTTGAAATCATCAATGCCGGAAACAGGGTTGACCGTGAAGAAGTGACGGAAGCCCTCTTCGCCGTAGAAGACACCACGAACGGGCAGGCCCAGCTCCTGAGGCTCGTTCAGGAACTCAGGCGCCAGATCGCTGTTGGCGAAGTTCCAGAAGTGTGCGCGGTTCTCGAAGGTGAAGGGGATGGACAGCAGCTTGGACTTGTTGCAGCCGTAGCTGGTCAGTGCGAAAGCGGAGATACGGCTGATGTCGATGGAGGTGGAGCCGCCGAGGATAGCGTCCAGAACGTCGTTCTCAGAGCCCAGAACGCCGGAAGCCTGCACATCGACGACGACGGAGCCGCCGGTCAGCTCCTCGACCTTCTCCTTGAAGTGAGAACCGGTCTGGCCGACGATGGTATCCAGCGGGTTGACCTCGGCGTAGACCAGAGTCACCTTCGGGTCGGAAGCAGCAGCTGCGGCATCACCGGCGGGAGCGGTGGAAGCTGCAGCAGAGGTAGCGGTAGAAGCAGCAGTGCTGTTGCTGGAGCCACCGCAGGCGGTCAGTGCCAGAGCAGCGGCGGAAACACCGGCTGCTGCCAGAAAGCTGCGACGAGAAATCTTCTTCATGATAAAATCCTCCTTAGATTTTCCTCATTCAGGGCGGTGCGCTCTGCACGGGTCGCACACCGTCCGTTCATTTACTGTACACACTTTAGCAAAAATTTTAAGTCAGAACAAGGGCTTATGAAAAATGTCCTGTTTTTCAAAAAAATGTGAGAAACACTTTTGTGCAGTTCCCACAAGTCATAGTGCAGTTTATTCAGCACACTGCCCAACAAGATGAATACAATGTAATATCTCTTGCACTTTTCAGGCTTTGCGGATGCGCTGGATGAGGCGGCTCTGCTCTTCAAAAGCCGCGTACATAGGCTCAACTGCCGCCCGGAAGCGGGCTTTCTCGGCAGCAGAGAGGGTCGTCACCTCCACGCCCCATTCCCTCATATGCTTCTCGGCGCTGGCCTCCCGCTCCGCCCAGAGGCGGCGTTCGGCCAGAGCGCTCTCCTTTCCGCAGGTGCGGATGATGTCCGGGAAGCGCTCGTCCAGCTCTGCCAGCTTTTCCATCGCGGCCTCGCTGGCCAGCTGCAGCTCCGGCACACGGGTGTGCTCATCCTTTAAGAAATAGGGGGCCACCTCGTAGTGGCCCATGGCCTCATAGCTGGGCCAGTTGTTTTCCGCGCCGTCTATTTCGGCGTTGTGCAGGGCTGCATAGACCCGGCTGTAGACCACCTGCGCGGGCTTTGCGCCGAGGTCCAGTATCATCTCGCTCATCATGTCCGACTCCTGCACCCGGAGCGTCAGCCCCGCGAGGTCCGCCAGTGTCTCCACCTTTTCGCGGGTGTAGAAGCTGCGGACACCGGCGTCGAACCACGACAGGCCCACGAGGTCCATCGCGCCGAGGCCGGAGAGGAATTCATCGCCGATCTCACCGTCCAGCACCCGCCACATCTGGGGCGCGTCGGTATAGAGAAAAGGAAGCTGCAATACGCTCAGGGCCGGCTGATACTCGGCCAGCTGGCTCAGAGAGACGCGGGAAAAGTCGATGCCGCCGTACTGCATCTGCTCGATGACGCTCTGTTCGGCCCCCAGCTCCCCGCCGCTGTAGACCACGACTTTGACCCTCCCCTCCGTCCGCTCGGCCACGAGGTCGGCGAAGGCCAGAGCGGCCTGAGTAGTGGGATAATCCTCGGGCTGGTTCTCGGCGTAGCGCAGGATGAGCTCCGGTCCGTTGTACTCTTCCGTCTTGCTGCAGCCCGCAGCGCCCAGCGCCGTACAGGCGGCCAGCGCCAGCACACTGCGGCGGGAAATCATCCGCCCGCTCACAGCCCGGCCTCCGGGTCGGCCTTTGCCTTCTGGCCGGCCTGACGGCGGTACTGGGTGGGAGTCATGCCGGTGCGTTTCTTGAACGCCCGGGCGAAGTAGCTGGCGTCCTCGTAGCCCACCATCGACGCCACCTCTGCCGAGGAGCGGAAGGGGTCGGCCAGCAATTCCTTTGCCGCGTTGATGCGCAGCTCGGTGAGGCAGTCGAGGAAGTTCATCTTCTGGTATTTCTTGAACTGCGCCGACAGGTAGGCCGGGCTGATGTGCAGGATCTCGCCCACGCTGTCCAGCGACAGATCGAACATATAATTATCCTCGAGGTAGCGGCGGACATGGGCCATGACAAGGGCCGTCTGGCTGTTTTCACTCTCCTCGGGGGCGTCTTCCGCCTCTTCTTCGGTCTCCGTCTGCTCCTGCTGGGGCTGGGCGGCGGCCAGCTCTTCCAGCTTCCGCTCCGTCTCGATCTGCCGCATAGCCCGGCGCACCGAGGCTTCCAGCTCGTCGGGGTCCACCGGCTTGAGCAGATAGTCGCAGGCCCCCAGATGCACCGCCTCATGGGCATACTGGAACAGGCTGTAGGCCGTGACGAAGATGACCCGGCAGGAAGGCCGCTGGGCCAGCACGGCGCGGGCAGCATCGAGACCGCTCATGCCCGGCATCTCAATATCCATCAGGATGAGGTCTGCGCCCCACAGCACCGCCGTGTCGGCAGCTTTGCGGCCATTTTCCGCCACCTCCAGGACCACATCCCGCTCAAAACGGCGCTGGACCAGCTCTGCAAGCGCCTCCCGCTCCAGCTTTTCGTCATCCGCGATCAACAGGCGTATCATCGTCCAAATCCTCCTCCAAAAGTTCTACAAGGGGCAGGTACATACTGATGGCCGTTCCCCGGCCCGGGTGAGAGCGGATGACCAGCCGCCCCCGTTTATCCAGAAGCCGCAGCCGTGCGGCCACGTTATAGACGCCGATATGCTCCCAGCGCTCCCCGGGCTGGGCCAGCGCGGCTTTCAGCTGGGCCAGCTGTTCGGGCTGGATGCCCACGCCGTTGTCGCAGACGCTGATATAGAGCAGCCCCTTATCCCGCAGCGGGTTGATGCGGATGCGCACCACGCCGCCCTCTTCCTTGGGCGAGATGCCGTGCTTGAAGGCATTCTCCACGATGGGCTGCAAGATGAAGGACGGCACCATCGTCTCCGTCAAATCGAGGGAGTCGGAGATGCGCCACACCATCTTCACCCGGTCGCCGAAGCGGACGTGATAAATGGAGTAATACTCGTCCACGATGCGCACTTCCCGGGCCAGCGGCACCTGCTCGTCGTTGCTCATCAGGCTGTAGCGCAGCAGGTGCGACAGAGCCGTGATGAGGGCCTGCGTGCGGTAGGCTTTTTCCTGTCCGGCGGTCTGTAAAATGACGTTCAGGGTGTTGAAAAGGAAATGGGGGTCGATCTGGCTGCGCAGCTGCTGCAAACGGCTGCGCTCCATCCGGTTCTGTAATTCCAGAGCTTCCGTCTTCTGGCGGTGGAGCTCCCGCTCCATCTCGTTTTTCTCCCGCAGGGTGGTCACCTGCTCGGCCATCGAATGCTTCATGTGGTTGAAGGCTTCGGTCAGCTGGGCCATTTCCGGCTGACGGGGCGCAGGCAGGTCGGGCGAGTCGAACTCGCCCCGGGTGACCTCCCGGGAGGCGCCGATCATCTGCTGCACCGGGGTCAGCAGCGTCAGCACCGAGAAGGCCATGACGCAGCCCAGCGCAAGGCAGAGCGCCACCACGACGGTCTGCGCCCATTTCACCCGGTCGCTGAGGGCCGACACGGTGGTGTAAGTCCCCTGAGCGTCGGTGATGGCCGTGTTCAGCAGCTGCTGGGTATACTGGCGCAGATAGCCGCCGCAGGGTACGATTTTATTATAGTAGAGCTGGGCGGCTTTCGTGTCCTGACCGGCGGCCACCGCTTCTTCCAGCTGGTCCACCAGTGCGGTGTAGCTGTCGTAGGTAGTGGAAACGGCATTGTAAAGCAGATACTGCTCTTCACTCACAGTGCCAAGGTCGCTCTCGATGCGCCAGAGCCATGCGTTGGTGACGGAAAAGGCGCTGTGGAGCTCCTCTGTCAGCGCTTTGGCATCGCCGTACTCCCAGCGGTAATCTTCCATGGCCGAAAGGCTCCGCTCCACGCCGTTCTGGAAGCGGCTGATGGCGTTGAAGTTGCCCATCTGGTCGTCCAGTTCCCGCAGCACGGTGCCGGACTGGTAAAAGCTCAAGAATATCTGCCCCGCCAGCGCCAGAAAAAACGCTGCCAGGCAAAGACTGATCTGCCCTTTCAGGGTCATCCTGCGCCCCACGCACCCATCCTCCTTCTCTGTGATATTCTGCCGCGCATCTTCCGCCTTATCCGGCCTGTCCACCGTCAGAGCGAAAGCTCCATAAACTTTCTTTTTCGTCCTATTTTAGCACATTTTAGGGCATCTGCGCAATATCATCCTTGATTGTTGGAAAATAATATGGTACTATGACCAAAAAGGAGGGTATTTTTATGTCTCAGCCGATCTCCGTTTCCGTCCAGATGGATGCTGCATCCTTCCACGATTTTGCCGCCTTTGACCTGCTGCGCCACCACAAGGCGTGGCACCGGCCTCTGGCGTTCACGGCCATTTTGCTGGTGTCTGCCTGTGTCTGCCTGTCGCAGGTGGGCCAGAAAGACGGCGCAGCCCTGCTCACGGTGGTTCTGGCCGTGGTGGCGCTGGGCGTGCCGGCCGTCTATTTCTGGACGTTCTTCCACTCCCTGAGCCTCCAAATCAAAAAGATGGGCCTGCCCCGCCCCTTCTACCGGCTGCTGCTGGACGACGACGGGCTGTCGGTCTGGATGGCCGGCGAGCAGGACAAGCCTGAGGCAAGCCGCAAGTATGCGTGGCACGATATGCATCTGGCCTACCGCACCCCCAACGCTATTTACCTCTATGTCCAGCAGAATCAGGCCTATCTGCTGAACGACAGCCTCGACGCCGCATGGAGCCTGCTGCAAGCCTTCCTCCCGGCAGAGCGCCTGCATGATATGCGATAAGAACGTCAAAAGCCCATCGCGCAGCTGTGCGATGGGCTTTTTTCAACCTCTCAGTCTCGCATTCGCTCGACCGCTCCCCTGATAGAGGAGCCTATGCGGAAAGAGATATTTCAACACAAAAACAGGCAGCGCCGTGGAAAGGAGGAGAAAGCGGCGCTGCCTGTGTATGAGAACTCCTAAACATTTGCGGCTGCTAGGAGGTTGTTGGTAGTCTGTCCGCCGCCGTGGCTATTGCCTCGCATAGGTGGGGGACAGTATTTTTAGGGGCGCGGCACCCGCTGCGGGGCTGCGCATGAATCCTGCCTGCATGGCATTTATGGAAAGTCAAAAGCCGGAGATGGGGGATCTCGTTCTTGTCTTCCCGACTGCACCTTTATTGTACCGGATAAAAATGGAGTTTCTTTGAGTTAGTTTTGAACAATCTGCAAACAAGATGTGGAAAGCCGGAGGGCGTTCTTTTCCGTTCTGCTTGACATTCGGCACAGAACGATGTATTGTTAAGTTTATTGTGAAATACCTATGAAATTCCTGCATTTTTGAGGGAGGAGACACTATGACCGCAACGGCACAGCCGCAGCAGGAAAAGACCCTGCTCATGACCGAGGGCAGCATCTGGAAAAGCATCCTGCTCTTCTCGGTGCCGCTCATCCTGGGCAACCTGCTCCAGCAGCTTTACAACACCGCCGACTCCATCATCGTCGGCAACTTTCTGGGCAGCAACGCTCTGGCCGCTGTGGGTTCCAGCGGCTCACCCATCTACCTGCTCATCGGTTTCAGTCAGGGCGTGGCCGTCGGCGCCGGCGTCGTCGTGAGCCAGTACCTCGGCGCAAAAGATAAAAAGGAAACGCGCATCGCCGTCCACACCTCGCTGGCCATCGCGGTCATCCTCGGCCTCATCCTGACGGTGGGCGGCATCGCTGTCAGCCGCAGCCTGCTGGTCTGGATGAACACCCCCGAAGAAGTCCTCGGCGACGCCGTGACTTACATGAAGCTCTACTTCGGCGGTGTGCTGTTCAGCGTCGTCTACAACATGGCAGCCGGCATCCTCAACGCGGCGGGCAACTCCCGCCGCTCGGTCATCTACCTCGCCTGCGCTTCCATCACCAACATCATCCTCGACCTGGTACTCATCGCCGGGCTGAAGATGGGCGTGGCGGGTGCGGCCATCGCCACCGACATCAGCCAGCTGGTCTCCTGTGTGCTGAGCCTCCGCTTTCTGATGAAGGTGGACGCCGACTACAAGGTGGAGCTTTCCGCCATCCGGCCCGATCAGCGGATGACCTCCCGCATCATCCGCATCGGCCTTCCCACCGGCATCCAGAACATGGTCATCTCTTTCTCGAACGTGCTGGTGCAGTCCAGCGTCAACAGCTACGGTGCCGCCGCCATGGCAGGCTTTGCGGCCTATATGAAAATCGACGGCTTCAACATCCTGCCCGTCACCAGTTTCAGCATGGCGGCGACGACCTTCGTGGGCCAGAACTATGGCGCAGGCAACCTCAAACGAGTGAAGAATGGCATGTGGGTCACGCTGGGCATGGGCGTGCTCTACACCCTCTGCACCGGTGCTCTACTGCTGGCGTTCCAGGATCCCATCATGCACCTGTTCACCTCCGACGAGACGGTGGTGGCCTTCGCGTGCAGCGCCAGACCTACTGCAACATCGAGCATATCATCATGGATGGCGGTTC
>ERZ773195.1726-NODE-1726-length-15256-cov-3.170647_pt1 | contig 15256 bp, 7 predicted proteins | sample MGYA00580530_ERZ773195 | MGnify/ENA primary metagenome ERZ773195 (study PRJEB29015, sample SAMEA2737751) | human gut metagenome | biome: human gut; feature: human-associated habitat; material: faeces | place: China | collected 2012 ...
CAGCTCCCGGTCGCCGATGAACCGTGCCAGTGCGCCATCCACGTCACAGCCCCAGTTTTTCAGGGAATCAAACAGTTCCTCCATTGTCCGTCTCTCCTTTATCCTTTCCTCCGGCAACAGACATCCGTTTCAACAGTCTGCCAGCGCCCAGAACATTTTCCACTCTGCGCATCGCAATCTCCGGCACGAAAGGCTTCACGATGTAGTCCTCTGCTCCCAGCTGCAACATCTGGATCTGGTGTCCGGTCGTGTCGTCCGCTGTGATGATAATCACCGGGATTCCCGCGAGGACGGCATCCTGCTGCTTTCGCTTTAGGAATTCCATTCCGTCCATCACCGGCATCGCAAGATCCAGCAGGATAATATCCACCTTGCCGGACTCTCTGTTTAAGACCTCAAAGGCATCCGCTCCGTTTTCCGCTTCAAGGATCCGGTACTGTTGCTCAAAAATGCACTTAAGCAGTCCGCGATTTACCTCCTGATCATCCACAACCAGCATCGTCCGCTCTGTCTTTTCCGCTGCCAGAAGTACCTGACGGTATTTCTGCAGTTCCTGATCCATCATCCGCTGTTCCGTAATATCGGTAAGCGTACCGACGATAATGTGCTTTTCGCCCACGCTCGTGATGTATTTCAGCTTCAGATGTACCCAGATCGAGCGTCCGCTCTTTGAAGTGCGCAAAAATTCGCAGGCCGCGGTCTCCTTCGACTTTGCAATGTCCTCAAACGTGTCGATGAGAATCTTCCTGCTCTCGTCTGAGAGCTGTTTTTCCATCACAAGCCCACCAGAGGAATTGATATCCCCGTATCCGAACATGTCATAGTAGGCGTTGTTCACGCGCAGCGTATCAATCCGGTTCTGCTCTTTCTCATATTCATAGATGACCGCCGGCTCCATCATGCCGGAGAACACGCTTCCCATCTGTGAAGTCGCGTTCCAGAGCATATCCCTGCCGATCTCGTCCTTCTGATATTTCTCCTGCAGTTCGTCCTTTTTCTCGGATACCAGCTTTTCATAATCGGACACCGGCATCGGTCTCGCAAAATAAAATCCCTGTACATACTCACATCCTATGCTTCTTAAAAACTCCACCTGCTCGATCCGTTCGACACCTTCTGCCACAACCGGCATATTCAGCCATTTTGCCATACGTATCACGGCAGCCATGATATTTTCTCCGCGTCCTTCCTTATCATCCCCGGAAAAGAATTTCATATCCATCTTTAAAACATCTACCACTATATCCTTTAAAACATTTAAAGAAGAATATCCGCTTCCAAAATCGTCCATCAGAATATAAAATCCCTCTTCCCGCAATCGCTGCATCATTTCCTGCACCGCTTTTGGATTGGTATTGTACGCACTCTCTGTCAGCTCTACCTGAAAAAGGCTGCGCGGAATCTGATATTTGTCTACCAGATCGCAGATCACTTCCACTACTTCTTTATTATATAGACTAATCCTTGAAAGATTTACCGATATCGGAAGCGGCTGTTTTCCCTCGTCTAACCACCTTCTGAGCTGGATACAGGTCTGTTCCCACACATAATAATCCAGTTTTGTGATAAAACCGTTCCGTTCAAATACCGGTATAAACTCTCCCGGCGAGATCATCCCCCGTTCCGGATGTTTCCAGCGCACCAGCGCCTCTGCACCTGCAATCTGATTATCGCTAAGTCCGTATTTCGGCTGGTAATAAACAACAAACTCATGATTTTCAAGTGCGCTTTTCATACTGTTTACGATACGCTGTTCCTTTTCGATCTCCTGACTCATTTGCCGTGTATAAAATGCATAATTGCGGATATAATTACCCTTACAGTGTTTTGCCGCAAGGTTTGCCCTGTCATACATATGGTTTGGTGTTATTTTCTTCCCCGCGATCAGATAAACACCAAATATCGGTACAATATCAAAATCAAGCGGATATCTGCTCAAGATATCCCTCATCTTATTAAAACTTTCCACCAGTTCTTTTGTATTTTCATAGGACATGCAAAAACAGAAGATGTCCGCATCCATCCTGCCGAAAGTGATGTCATTGCGGTTTTTTACTGCGCGTATCAGAAGATCTGCAATATATTTTAACAGCTCGTCCCCGGCACTCATTCCAAAGAATGAATTGATCAGCTGGAACTTTTCAATATCCATCCGCACAAATGCAAAATGTCTGTCCGGATATCGCTCTAACATGGCAGATGTTGCCTGAAACATATTCGTTTTATTGTAGATGCCGGTAAGAATATCATATTCCGCACGGTACTTTAACGCTTTGCTGATGTTTTTACTGCTGCTGCCGATCACGTTCTTCAAACGAAACCTGACAACATCCACATTATACGGTTTCCGTATAAAATCCCATGCCCCCATGCTAAGACATCTGACTTCTGTTTCAATATCAATCTCCATCGTCAGCACGACCACAGGAATTGCCTGATACATCTGTGCTTTATGATATCGCTCTAAGAAATAATAACCATCATACTCCGGCATAACGATATCCAAAAGCACCGCAGTTATCTCCTCGCTTCGTTCATAAAGGATCTCAAATGCTTTTTTGCCATTCTCTGCTTCAACAACCTCGTATGTGTCGCTCAGAATCTTTTTCAACATGACACGTTCGATCTGCTTGTCATCTACAATTAATACCTTACCCTTTTCAGCCATACTCTCACCTATCTGCCCCATAAAAATCCAAAAAAAACCTGACTTTATCATAGCAAAGTCAGAGTTTCTTTTCAATAGACATAATTTATCCTTATTCAAAAATAACATTGATTTTTTTACTGAGACGGATATCTGCCGATGACGCTCCAACCTGAATTTCATAAGTCCCACTCATCGGCAAAAACATCTTTTTTTGCACATCATGATGTGCAAAATCCTGTTTATCCAAAGTAAAACAGATCTGTTTTTCCTCTCCAGCAGCCAGTTCCACTTTTTCAAATGCTTTTAATTCCTGAAATATTCTGTTTTTTTCCTGCTCCCGTGCAACATAAATCTGAACAGTTTCTTTCCCCTCCCGGACACCTTTATTTTTCACAGTACATGAAACCTTAACAGTCTGTTTTTCACTCTCCTGCTGTGCGATTTTAAGATCATCATAAACGAAATCTGTATAGGAAAGTCCGTGTCCAAACGGAAACAATACATCTGTTTTTTCTGTATTATAATAACGGTAGCCAACCATTACCCCTTCCCGGTATTCCACACGGTCTTTCTTTCCAAAAGTTCCGATCGTATGTGCCGGACATTGTGACACATCCCGGATAAACGTTTCTGCAAGTTTTCCGGACGGATTTACCTTTCCAAACAAAGTCTCTGCTATCGCAGTTCCGCCTTCCATACCTGCATAATAACTCCAGAGAATTGCTTTTGCATTTTCTGCCCATGGCATCTCAACCGGTGACCCTGCATACATGCAAACTGCCATATCCGGTGCAGCCTTTAACAGAGCCTCTATCACCGCATCCTGCCCGTAAGGCAGCTTCATGTCTGTGCGGTCGAGTCCCTCCACATCAAAATCGTGATTCAATCCGCCCACAAAAATAACGATATCACTCGCCTTTGCAAGTGCAACTGCTTCCTCTAAGGCTTCTTTCTGTTTTTTGTGATATGCATCCGCTGTGGCTTTCTGCTGTTTTCCCTGCGTATTTCCACTTACAGTACATTCATTTTCCGTATCCCCGGCATTCTCTGTACTTGCCGCCTGCCAGTTGATCTCAGACGCTTCCTCTTTGTCCGGGATCACATATCCCGGTGCGTAGGAAACATTGACATTTCCGCCGAGCAGCTTTTTGATTCCCATGAGCGGCGAAATCTCATACAATGCCTTGATCTCTGCACTTCCGCCTCCATTCGAATGGATTGCTGCGGCATTTGCACCGATCACGGCAACCCTGCAGCCGGATTCTGTGCAAAGAGGCAGTACATGATCTTTATTTTTCAGCAGGATCATTGACTCACGTGCCACATCAAGCACTGCCCTGCGGTGTTCTTCCGTATTATATGCACCGGTTTTACGGTTCTTTTTCTCTGGTCCGATCATCTTAAGACGCAGCATCATCCGAAGAATATTACGCACCTTTTCATCAACCATTGATTCCTCAATGTCTCCATCTCTCACAGCTTTTAAGAGCGGATCTGCCATGTACTGCTCATGGAACTGATATTTGACATCCATCTCAATATCCAGACCGGATTCTGCTGCCATTTTCGTATCGTGTACCGCTCCCCAGTCGGAGATCACGACTCCATCAAATTTCCAGTCTTTCCGCAGCTTCTCATTAAGCAGGGACTTACTCATACAGCAGTGCTCGCCGTTTAACAGATTATAAGCTCCCATCAGTGCAAGCGTGTGTCCTTTTTGTACTGCTGCTTTAAATCCCGGAAAATAAATTTCTTCCAGTGCAGCCTCATCAACGATCGTATCAACCCAGAGTCTTTCTGTTTCCTGCGAATTTGCTGCAAAATGTTTTACACATGCTGCCACATCATTTTCTTGGATTCCCTCGATCATCGGAACCACCAGTTCTTCGATGAGTCTTGGATCTTCACTCATATATTCAAAATTTCTTCCACAGAGCGGGCTTCGTTTGATATTAATACCTGGAGCTAAGATCACATCCTTACCCCTGCCTCTTGCCTCCTCACCCAGCACTTTTCCGGCTTTCTTTGCCAGATCACGGTTCCAGGTGGATGCAATGGCGCTGTTGCACGGAAGATAAGTCACATAATCTTCCGTTGTCCCGACATTCCGCCATTCATTGTCCGCAAATTCTGCTCGCACTCCCATCGGTCCATCCGACATATAGAGCGGGGGGATGGAAAGCCGCTCCACTCCTTCGGTGCGGAATAAACCCGCACCGTGGATCATACCGATTTTTTCTTCTAAAGTCAGCTTTTTTAAAATTTCTTCAATGTATGTTTCCTGCATTAAAATACAACCTCAGCCTTGCCGTCCCCGTGAAACTCTACGATGACATTTTCTCCATCCTGTGTATAGGATGCACCGTTTACCTGCTTTGGAGCACCGACATTCATCAATGCCACTTTGGATGCCTTTTTGCTCTCCACTGTGATTTCATAGGAAGTTCCATTCTTTACAACGTCTGCAGATGCTTCTTTTTCATTTTCTGTTCCATAGACAACAGTCTCCGCTTTAATGCCATCCTTCAATGCATAAGCACGGAATGTCACTCCGTCCGCATAATCATAAACCGCATTGTCATTTCTTGCACCCATAGCCACGATGCTGCCCTCTTTGACATAGAGAGGAATGCTTAAATAACCATGTTTTTCTGTATACCATTTACCGCCCTCTTTGACTTCTCCGGTCAGTAAGGATGTCCAGGTTCCCTCCGGCAGATAGTACTCTGCGATGCTGTCATCACGGAAGATTGGTGCAGCCAGTAAGGAATCACCTAACATATACTGGGTTGCCAGGTAAGCACAGTTCTTGTCCTCGGTAAATTCAAGCACCATGCTCCGCATCATCGGGATACCGGTCTTTGATGTCTCGATCGCATTGCGGTACAGATACGGCATTAAGGATGCCTTAAGCTGTGCGAAATAACGTACCACATCTACTGCTTCCTCATCATATGCCCACGGCACACGGTAAGAAGTAGATCCGTGCAGTCTTGAATGGGAAGAAAGCAGTCCAAATGCACACCATCTCTTATAGACATCCGGTGTGGAGGTACTCTCAAATCCTCCGATATCATGGCTCCAGTATCCAAAACCGGAACTTGTCAGTGACAGGCCTCCGCGAAGGCTCTCCTCCATGGATTCATAATCAGACCAGCAGTCACCGCCCCAGTGAACCGGGAACTTCTGTCCGCCTGCAGTTGCAGAACGTGCAAAAAGAACAGCCTCTTTTTCACCTTTTTTCTTCTTTAATACGTTAAATACCACCTTATTGTAAAGGTATGTATAGTAGTTGTGCATCTTGACCGGATCAGAACCGTCGTAATATACCGCATCCGTCGGGATTCTCTCACCAAAATCTGTTTTGAAGCAGTCAACACCCATATCGAGCAGTGCCTCTAACTTTTTGCTGTACCACTCGCAGGCTGCAGGGTTGGTAAAGTCCACAATGGCAAGTCCCGGCTGCCACATATCCCACTGCCATACATCACCATTTGGACGTTTTAAGAAGTAACCGCCCTCGACACCCTCTTTGAACATGGAGGACTCCTGTCCCACATAGCTGTTGATCCAGACACAGATCTTTAATCCTTTTGCTTTCAGACGTTTTAACATGCCCTCCGGGTCCGGGAATACTCTTGAATCCCAGGTAAAATCACACCAGTTGAAATCTTTCATCCAGAAGCAGTCAAAATGGAATACGGATAACGGGATCTTGCGGTCAAACATTCCATCGACAAAACTGTTGACTGTCTTTTCATCATAATTTGTCGTAAAGGATGTGGACAGCCAGAGACCGAATGTCCACGGTGCCGGAAGTGACGGTTTTCCAGTGATATCTGTATAGCGCATCAGCACTTCTTTCATCGTCGGCCCGTTGATCAGGAAATAGTCAAGGTTTTCACCCGGTACGGAAAATTCAACCTTGGTTACCATCTCTGTTGCAACTTCAAAGGACACGCGCTCCGGATGGTTTACAAACACACCGTATCCTTTATTGGAAATATAAAACGGGATATTTTTATAAGACTGCTCTGTGGAAGTACCGCCGTCCTCGTTCCAGATATCCACGCTCTGTCCATTTTTTACAAACGCAGAAAAACGCTCGCCAAGTCCATAGATCAGCTCGCCAACGGAAAGTGATAACTGCTCTCTCATATAAGCATCTTCCGGTCCTTTATCATAGGCAAAACCTTTCCAGTCGGTCTTCATGTATGCAAGATCTCTCCATCCGCTTGCAGTGATTTTCTCCTCACCGCGGTAAAATGTGAGTGCTCCGTTCTCTTTCTGCACTTCCAGACGCAGTGTACCGCTTGAAATGACCAGTTTGTCCTCCGTATCTTCTGCCTTTAAATGTCCGCTCTCCGCAGGTGCGATCTCAAATGACGGTGCCTTTTTCTGCACGCCCATGTGATGATAAGTCTGAACCCTAAGCACTTCCTCATACGGTGCTGAAATCACGATCGTGAGGTTGATTCCGCCAAGGGTATCGCCGCGCTGTGTGATCTTGCTTGTCGGCGTACAGATCGTCACCTGATCTTTCTCGATTTTTGAAAAATATACTTCTGCCGGAGAAAAGCACTCGCAGCGCTCTTTCTGCAGCCAGCATCCATTACTGAATTTCATATGATAATCCTCCCTGTTTTCCGGAGAAAAATGCATGCTATGTTTTTTATAGCATTTGCCTCTTGCAGGAGCAGAGGATTTTCCTCCCTGTAATTATCTCATTTTGTCTCATCTTACTATACCCACCCTGCAAAAAATACCCTCTAAATTGTACATAAAACACTCGATAAATTTGACAAACAAAACATTCACATTTATACTTACTTTTAGTTATTTTATCACTGGAACAGGAAGGTTATAGTATGTATCGGGTTTTAATCGCAGATGACGAATCCATTATTCGTGAAGGTATCAAATGTCTGTTTGACTGGGAGGCTCTCGGCTATACGATCGCCGGTGAAGCTGCTAACGGTGAGGCTGCTTATCAACAGCTCCTTGCCTTACAGCCGGATGTCGTTCTTTTAGATATCCGCATGCCGGGAATGCTCGGACTTGATGTCATCCGTGAAGCAAGGGCACAGGGTTTTACCGGAAAAGTCATTATCTTAAGCGGCTATTCTGATTTCAAATATGCGCAGGAGGCCATCCGTTATGGCGTGCAGTATTATCTGACAAAACCTATTGACGAGGATGAACTAGAAGAGATTCTTTGCTCGATCAAAGAAACTTTAGACAAAGACACTGCAACTGCAAATACAAGGGAGCATTACCGTGAAAAAGCAAGGGAAACCATCATCCGGGATCTTTTAACGAATGAAATCGATCTCTCCCACGTAAATGCTGCAGATCTGCATCTGACAGCAGACACCTATCAGGTTGTGATCTATGAGAAATACAGTCACAATACTGCAGATGCTTCCTATCGTTTTTCGGATCTTCTGCGCGTGACAAATCAGGATAATAACTCCTACGATAACATTACGCTGCAGTATCATGAGGTTATTTTGCTGAAAGGCACTTTTGCCATTCAAAAGTTTAACGATTTTCTGGAGCGTTACCAGAGAGAACGGCGTCCACAGGAGAATTCTCCTCTTGACAGTCTCTTTATTACATATGGTGCGCGTGTGTCAGACCTGTCGGAAGTCTATATTTCCTATATTCAGGCGAAACAGCTCTTAGAACGCCGTTTCTTCTGCGAGCAGGAACAGCACACGATCGGTTATGCCGAACTGCCAGACCCGGACAGTTTAAAATCCATCTTAAACGACGCTTTTTTAAACCGTTACGCTACCAGCCTGTTTGAATATCTTCAGGCATTCAACCGCAATATGTTAGCGGAGACTTTGACACAGCTTACCAATGAACTTTACCATGCTGCAGATTCGATTGATTCCATACGGCTTTTCCTGACAGACCTTTATCTGCAGATCAAGGAACAGGCAAACCGGCTTTACAATGGTGCAAATATCCCGTTTCCGAGCAATGCGGATATCATCCGTCTGATCGAAGAAAAATATTATCTCTACGAGATCATCCTGTACTTTACGGAACAGTTTGAGATGATCATGTCCTCGATCGGTAACTCTTCCCGTGAAAGCGTGCTGGATGATATTCTGCACTACATCAACCACAACTATGCAAGCAATATCACATTAGAAAATATTGCACCGCTGTTTGGTTACAACAGCTCCTATCTCGGAAAGATTTTCCGCAAAAAGATGGGTGAAAACTTCAACTCATACGTCGACCATGTCCGCATCAAACACTCGATGGAGCTTCTCTGTTCCTCAGAGTTAAAAGTTTATGCGATCGCAGAAAAAGTCGGTTACCGGAATGTCGATTATTTCCATATCAAGTTCAAAAAATACGTTGGAAAAAGCCCGGCAGAATACCGGAAAGAACATAAAACTGAATAAACTTTCATAAAAACAGCCGTCTCCGGGTGAATATATGTACCCTTTTCTCTGTAAGTTCAGAAAAAGGGGGGCATATCACCGTGAGGCGGCAGTTTTTATTTATAAGATCCGAGTGTCAAACGCTGGCTTTAAGTTTTTCGATTGGCAAATGGCACCGCATTGCCTGTCATTTTAAGAAATCATACTGTGACATATAAAGTTTATAATACTCACCCTTCTGTTCCATCAGTTCGTCATGATTTCCACGCTCTAAAATATCGCCTTTATCCACATATAAGATGCAGTCTGCATTTTTGATCGTAGAAAGTCTGTGTGCAATGATAAAAGAAGTCCGCCCCTTCAAAAGTTCGTTCAATCCTTTCTGCAAAAGCAGTTCCGTCTCGGTATCAATGCTCGAAGTCGCCTCATCTAAAATCAGGATCTTCGGATCGGCAAGCAGTGCCCTTGCAAAGGAAATAAGCTGCCGCTGTCCGGCGGATAGCCTGCTTCCTCTCTCATTGACTTGTGTCTTATATCCGTTTTCCATTTCCATAATAAAATCATGGGCGCAGACTGTTTTTGCGGCACGGATGACTTCCTCGTCCGTCGCACTGCGGTTGCCATAGCGGATATTATCCATGATCGTCCCCGCAAAAATAAAGCTGTCCTGCATCATGATTCCCATCTGGGTGCGCAGTGAATGAAGTGTCACCTTCGAGATATCAATACCATCGATCGTGATTTTCCCGGAATCCACATTGTAAAAACGGCTGATGAGATTTACGATCGTGGATTTTCCTGCCCCGGTCGGGCCGACGATCGCATACGTTTCACCCGGTTTTGCCGTAAAATTGATATCCTCCAAAATCTTCTGCCCCGGCTCATAACCAAAGGACACATGGGAAAACTTCACTTCTCCTGCCACCTCCGGCATCGGGATTGCATCCGGCTCATCCCTGACACCCACCGGCTCATCGATCGTCTCAAAAATCCTCTCAAGATAAGAGATTGCTGTCAAAAGAGAATTGTAAAATCCGGCAAGTGTGTTGATTGGTGCCCAGAAACGCCCAATGTACGCGGTAAATGCGATCAGAACACCGACGGTCAGTGTCATATCCGGTGCTAAAATCCAACGGACACCCAGCACATAGATCAGTGCCGTCGTAAATGTCGAAATAATATCCACGCTCGGTCCCATCGTAAAGTTAAACATTACCGCACGCATCCAGGATTTCCGGTAATTTTTACTTAGGTTATTAAAGATTCCGGTATTCTCATTTTCCCTTACAAAAGACTGCGTCACACGGATTCCATTGATACTCTCCGCAATGTACGCATTTAAGTTTGACTGTTTGTTGCTCTGGATCTGCCATGCCCTGCGCTGTTTTTTCTTGATTAAGATAATCACAAATGCAAGAACCGGCAATCCGCACAGACAGATCAGCGTCAGCCGGACATCGAGTGCACACATAAACATCAGAATAAAGATCAGGTTGCACAGATCTGTGAATGTGTTGACAATACCATTGCTCAAAAGATCACTTAGGCTGTTCACATAATTGACCACACGCACCTGAATTTTTCCATGTGGTCTGTCATCATAATAGGAAAATGGAAGTTCCTGCAGATGACAGAAAATATCGTAGCGGATGTCATGTACGATATTCTGCCCGATCACACTCATGGTCTTGATCTTGATCCGCAGGGAAATACCCGAATAAAGTGCGATCAGCAATGTCGCAATACTGTAAAATGTGATCGATTTCATATCTTTTTCCGGGATGCTGTGATCCATCACATTCTGGAAAAAGATCGGGATCGCCATGGTAAGTGCCGAGGAAGAAAGCATCAGAAGAATAACGCCTGCCATCTTCTTTTTGTAGGGAGCAATGTAACCCGCAAGACGTTTGAGCTGGTTTACATCAAAACTGTCCTCTAATATCTCATCCATATCATATCTGTTTCTTGCCATCTTATTTCTCCCCCTTTCCGTTTAAAATTTCCTGTGGGATCTCGCCATACTGGTTATGGAAAGCCGTCGCGTAATAACCTCCCGCCGCCACTAACTGCTCATGTGTTCCCTGTTCAATGATGCGTCCGTTATCCATGACAAGGATCAGATCTGCATCTCTAATGGAAGAAATGCGGTACGCAATGACAAAGATCGTGCACTTGTTATCTAATTTCTTCAACTGGCTCTGGATATAACTCTCCGTCTCCATATCGACCGCCGATGTCGTATCGTCAAGAATCAGAATCGACGGATCTTTCAGCAGTGCCCTCGCAAGGGAGATACGCTGTTTCTGTCCGCCGGAAAGTCCGACACCGCGCTCACCCACAATCGTATCATATCCATCCGAAAGTGCCTGGATAAAATGATTGGCATCCGCCATGATCGCAGCCTGTTTGACTTCTTCGAACGAACAATTCGGCCTTCCGTATGCGATATTTCCTTCGATCGTATCCGAAAAAAGGAACACATCCTGCATCGCCATGCCGATATTGTCACGCAGGTTATAAAGATCCATGTCGCGGACATTCACACCATCCACAAGCACTTCACCGGAAGTCGTATCATAAAACCGGCAGAGCAGATTCATGATCGTTGATTTTCCAGCTCCGGTAGAACCAATGATGCCGACGGTCTGCCCCGGTTTTACCTTAAAATTGACATCCATGACAATATCTTCGTCATCCGCACGGTAAGATACATTTTTAAACTCGATCTCACCTTTCAGATGTTTCTTCACTACTCCAGATACCGGTGTTTTTACATGCGGCTCTTCACTGTAAGTCGCATAGATTTTCTCCACGGACGTTGTAAAGTTGCTGATATCGTTGACCAGCCATCCTGCCTGGCGCAGCGGGTTGTTTAACATCCACAGATAGCCGTTCACCGTCACGAGCTGTCCTAACGTGATCTCTCCCTGAATGACCATATAGCCGCCGTAGAGGATCAGGATGATCGTCAGCGCATAGGAAAGCACCTCAAATATCGGCACATATTTCATCCAGATCTTTGACGCATCGATCTGCGCCGCACGGAATTTATCATTTTCCTTATTGAATTTTTCAATCTCAAAATCTTCTTTTGCAAATGCTTTTACCACACGGTTTCCACTGACATTTTCCTGCACAAACGCATTGAGTGAGGAAAAACAGTCACGGTTACGCTTGAATGCCGGACGTACCTCTTTCGTCTGACGGCAGGTTGCAAACGCCGTAAACGGCAGAACCACAAGCATGGCAAGTGCCAGTTTCGTGTTGACCGTAAAGATCATAAGCAGTGCAAACACAAACATCAGCACACTCTGATAAACCATGTAGACCACATACGCCACAAAATGACGGATCGCATCCATATCTCCGGTCTGCCGGCTCATCAGGTCTCCGGTACGTTTCTTATTGTAAAATGCAAAATCTTCCTCTAATAATTTCCGGTAGACTTTGTCTCTCATATCGTACAAAACGCCCTGCGACGCCGTCTCAAATGCGACCTGAAACAGAAAACGCAAGACTCCCATCACGATCGTGACTCCGATCAGACATCCGATAAACGGCATCAGTCTGTCATATTTTCCACCGCTTATGACCTGATCTACGATCTGCCCGGATATGTACGGATTTACCACCGAAAGCACTGATACCGCTGTGGTCAGCAAAATTCCAACTATCATTAATCTCCGGTACTTTTTCAGAAATGAAAAGAACCACTTCATTGGTGTCATAATAACCCTCCTACTCCATTTTCGTTTTTCCTTTCGGATTTTCAGTATAGTACTTTTGGGGTAAAAAGGAATGTAATATCTTGCACCGTTCATGTTATTTTTTGCACCGGAAGGGATGGTTTCTGATGGGGAATGTGATATACTATGACATGATTGACAAAATAATTTTTCAGGCTTATACAAAGAAATGGAGATTACTATGTGCTGTGACAACCGGGAAGAACTGCTTGACCAACTGAATCCTACTTTTTTATTTACCTGGAAAGGCACCCGTCTGAAAGACGAGGAACTCTATCACAGCCATGATTTCATCGAGATGGCTTTTATTTTGTCCGGTCACGGAAGATACCGGATCAATGGCTCTTTGTATGATATCTCCGAGGGCGATATCATTATTTTAAATCCGGGGCAGAAGCATCAGGCACTCTGCACAGACCCTTCCAATCCGGCTACGGAATTTTTTGTTGGATTATGTGACGTCCGTTTTGGGGATTTCCCGGAAAATTATCTGCCGCTGCATTTAAAAGATCTGACATCCGATCCAGCCACACAGTCTCCTATTTTACATACCTCCGGCGAACTGCGCCAGAAGCTGTTTAAGATCTGCACAGCCATGAGCGTAGAAAATGACGTCTGCCGCAGCGGACGTTATATCATGTTGAAAAGTTATCTGATGCAGATGCTGATCCTGCTGCTGCGGGAACAGAGTGAACCGGTAAAAATCAATACCGGCTGCTCTTTTGAATCTACCAGCAAAAAATATGTAGTTGACCAGATCGTAAATTATTTTGAGGATCATTACAGTGAAAAGATTTCTTTAGATCAGATTGCAGAAAATATGTACTTAAGTCCTTTTTATATCTCACGTATTTTTAAAAGTGAGACAGGCGATACACCGATCCGCCACCTGATCAATATCCGCCTTGAAAAAGCAAAAGAATTGTTGGAAAACGGCTTTGACGGCAGCATCCAGGAAGTTGCAGCCGAAGTCGGCTATGATGATGTCTATCATTTCAGCAAGCTGTTTAAAAAACGGTTTGGGATGCCGCCGTCAAAGATCCGTAAATTATTATGATTCATTTAAAAATTTTTTCCAGAAATCTTTCGAGCCTGCGAATTCCAGTTCCTTGCCATTCTGGAATCTTTTACTGATAATGCCATCCTCTCCAAAACTTGGTGTGTATGTCAGATTTTTATATATTCATCGTCATATATGGGGGAATGCATATAATTCCATCTTTTACAATTAAATTTCTTGAATGAATAATATAACTTTCCCCTATGCACTCCTTGTATTTTTCTCTGAAATTATTTAATGAGGTCGTTTTGTATTGCTTTCCTGACTTCACTTCAATCGGAAACATCTTATATTTTAATCTGCGGTTATTTGAAATAATAAAATCAATTTCCATATCATTTCGATGCTTATTTTCATTATAGTGTGTATAAAAATATAATTTATGTCCATTTGCCACCAGCATCTGAGCTATTGCATTTTCATAAAGCATTCCTTCATTAATCTGTAATTTGCCTGCCAATATCTGTTTATATACTTCATCTTCAAGTAATTCATTTTCATCAAATGCATGGCTTACCAAAAGTCCGGTATCACCCATATAACACTTTACATAGCTTCTTGTCTCATTTAATGATAAGCCAACATTCGGATCATTACACAAAAAGCACTCATTGGATATCATAGAATCCGACAGCCAGAAAAAAGTTTCTTCGTACTGGTCTGCGTAACTTCCATCCTGCAGCTTTTTGAATATCACTCTTTTTTCATGCTGTGAAAGAAATCCCGGAATCTGGTCATAAATTGCAAGTACCTTACTTCGATACTTTGCATCTATTTTCATAATATCTTCCCGATACAATTTAAGAATGTCCCTTTTTTCTCTATCCGCTTCTGTAAAATCTTTTTTGCTTTCAATAAATGTTACTACAGGCATAGGCATCCCACCAACAAGCATATACTGATGAAACAAAAGCATTGCCTGATTATGCATACTTCTTTCCAAAGGTTCTCTTTTTTCAAAACATTTTTTTATATATTCAACCAGCAAATCTTCTTCTAATGCTATTGCAAATTCTTCAAAATCCAATGGATACATATTGATATGTCTTTCTTCTGACGGTATGACGATGTTCTTTACATTTTCTCTGATAGATATCAATGAACCAGTTTCGATATAATCATATCTTCCATCTGCCACTAAATATTTTATTGCAGCTCTTGCCTGTGGAAACATCTGCACCTCATCAAAAATAATAAGAGAGTTTCTCTCTGTCAGTTTTGTTCCAAAATGTGTCTGTAATAACATAAAAAATGTATCCAGATCATTCAGATATTTCTCAAAATACCCCTCAACTTCCTTATCTTTTTTAGCAAAGTCAATCAGAAGAAAACTTTTGTATTCGCTTTTTCCAAATTCTTCGCAGATGGTAGACTTTCCCATACGTCTGGCGCCTTCTGT
>ERZ773195.1727-NODE-1727-length-15238-cov-2.908582_pt1 | contig 15238 bp, 15 predicted proteins | sample MGYA00580530_ERZ773195 | MGnify/ENA primary metagenome ERZ773195 (study PRJEB29015, sample SAMEA2737751) | human gut metagenome | biome: human gut; feature: human-associated habitat; material: faeces | place: China | collected 2012 ...
ATTTCCCGCCGCTTTCGCCAGATTGAACAGCTGCACGCCGGTTTTGCGCGGGCGGCAGAAATGCACCTCCGCCTCTCGCTCGTTGTAGGTCATTTGCCCCACGCAGTCGTCCGACACGCCCAGATTCTGCATCATGGCGCTGTAAATGTTCCACATCGTCACGTCAGCTTGCGTTTCGGGCAGCCACGCGCGCGCGCAGCTTTCCGCCTCCGTCCGCGCCTGTGCGAAGGAGGTCATGTTCCGCCGCGCCGCCCGCTGCCATTTGCCTTCCAGCGTGTGGAAGAGGTCAGTCGGCGTGCGGAAGGGGCGCAGAATCAGCGTATCGAACACATCCAGCGAAATCACCGGGCAGTCGATGCCGTCCAGCCCCAGAATCGCGCGCTTGATGCGCTCCGTCCCGTCCCGCCACGGGGTCATCGGCTGGTCAAACCAGAAGATTTCCGGCAGATTCGCGTCCTCATCCAGCGAAAAATCCGGGCAGAGCGCCGCCGTCAAGCGGCTGATTTCCGGCTGATTCGCCGCCTTCCGCGCCTGCTCCGCCCACATCCGCGCATACCACTTTCGCGCCTTTTGCAGCTGCTGACGCGCTTGATCCGCCCCCTGCTGATGCAGAAATTCATCTGCAAAGGCAAACACCTGCGCAATATCGGCGTAATTTTTGCGGAATTTTGCCGGATTTCCCGCCGCCCCCGTCGAGGAGGACGAATGTTCACAGTAGAACACCCCGTCGCCGCGGTGCCGCCCAAAACCCTGCGCAAAGAAATACAGCACGACGGAAAACGCAATGTCCTCCGTCATCACAATGTGCTTTTTCGCCAGCGGCGCGTAGTAGGGCGCGCACCGCAGCCACAAATCGCGCCGAATCACCTTGTTCCAAATGGTATGGAAGCTGTAACACGTCATCGCCTGCTGGAAGAACGCATCCCGCACCGCATCGCCGCGCAGCTCGTCCTCCAGCACACAGTCCGCATGAACCGGGCGCACGAAGCGGTCGCCGTTTTCGCGCTGCCAGACCGTGTCGCCCATCACGAGGTCAAAGTCGTTCTCTTCCGCCAGCGCGACGGCGGCACGGTAAAAATCCACCGACACAAAATCGTCGCTGTCCAGAAAAGCGAGGTACTTGCCCGTCGCCGCGTCCGCGCCGGTCATCCGCGCCGCGAAAAGTCCGCGGTTCTGCGAATGCGTCAGCACCCGAAAGCGGCTGTCGCGCCGGGCATACTCCGCCAGCACCGCACCCGCACCATCCGGCGAGGCATCATCCACCAGCAGGAACTCCGCGTCCCGCAGCGACTGCGTGCGCAGCGACTCCAGACACGCGGGCAAATCCCGCTTCGTCCCATATACCGGAACGACCACAGACAGCGTTGCAGCCACCGCGCTTCTCCTTTCTGCCCATCCGAAAACGAGTGATACTTGCCGATTTTGACATGTACATTCTACCATATTCCCGCCCGATTAGCAAGCCTTTCGGGGGATTTTTACGCCCCCCAAAAAACGCGGTCAGACAGCTTGTTTCGCCATCTGACCGCAGGATGCCCTATTTTGCGGATAATCCGCTTACCAAGTAATATCCTCGCCCGTCAGCGCCTTCCACGCCTTGCGGATATCCTTCTGATGCCGCACGCCGTTCTTCGGGTCGAGCTTCGCGGTTTCCTCCATCGTGCGCGGGAAATGGACGCACAAATGCCCGTCGAAGTCGTTATCCTTGATGCTGCCGGACAGGTGGGGCATACAGTGCATGGAGGCCAGCACCCATGTGCCGCTGGGCAGCAGGACATACACCGGCTTCTCGTCCCACGAGAACTTGCCGCCCCACGCCGCCTTCATAATCGCGGTATCCTGCGCCGTCAGCGGCTCAGAGTCCGCATGGCGACCCAAGGAATAGAAGCGCAGGCGGAAGGAAGAACCGCTGCTCGGCTCATAGACCAGCACCGTCTGCCCGCTCTTGATGGTCGGCTTGATTTCCGTGTACCACATCTGCAGCTCTTTGCCGGGCCATTGCCGAAGGACGCGCCGCTGTTGCCCGTGCCGCCGTTTTTATTTTCGTCCGGCAGCGCAGTGTCGCCGGTCACGCAGTCGCCCGTGTACAGCTTCGTCTGCGTGTTCACGCCCGCGATGCCGTCCGGGGCAAGCCCGTTGCGCTTCTGGAACGCCAGCACCGCCGCGCGGGTCGTCTCGTCATAAGTGCCGTTGATGGTCACGGTATAGCGCAGGTTGCTCAGCGCCTGCTGGAGGCGCAGCACCGCGTCGCCCGTCGCGCCGACTTTCAGGTTGGTGTACACCGTCGGCGTGGTGGAATCAACCTGCTTGCCTTCCGCCGTAATCGCATTGACGGAGTAGAGGATGGTGTACGTCGCCGTATCGCCGTTGCCGGAGCCGGTCAAGCCGTTGCGCAGCTGGAACGCGCGCATGGCGGCGACGGTGTTCGCGCCGTACTTGCCGTCCACCTTGTCCGTCAGGTAGCCCAAATCCTTCAAGCGCTGCTGGACGCTCTTCACGTCGTCGCCCGTGCAGCCGGAATAGAGCAGGCGGGTCGGACGCGTCACGCCCGTGGTCGGGGTGGACGTCGGCGTGCTGATGGCAGCAAGCGCATCCGAAGAATACAGCTTCTTGTAGGTGCGCTTGCCCGCCACGCCATCCGCGCTCAAATTGTTGCGCAGCTGGAACGACGCAACCGCCGCCATCGTGCCCGTGCCGTAGTTGCCATCCACCGTGCCCGTGTAGTAGCCCAGCGCCTTCAAGCGGCTCTGCACGCTCTTCACGTCGTCGCCGGACGAACCTTCGCGGAGGGTGCGCGTGGGCACGATGCCGAAGGACTGCGTGGGGGTCGGCGTGGGCGTCGCCGCCGACGGATCAGCCGCAACCGCATTGCTCGAATAGAGGATTTTAACCGTGTTCGCGCCGACTTTGCCGTCCGCCGTCAAGCCGTTGCGCGCTTGGAACGCCTGAACCGCCGCCACCGTCGCCGCGCCGTAGATGCCATCCAGCGCGCCGGAGTAGTAGCCGAACTTGTCCAGTCGGCTCTGCACGCTCTTCACGTCGTCGCCGGACATGCCGGGGCGCAGAATGCGCGTGGGTGCGCTTTCATCCACCGGCTTGGGAGAGGGCGTGACGGAGCTGCCCGCGTCAATCGCGGTGCTGCTGTACAGCGCCTTGACCGTGTCCTCGCCGCAGATGCCGTCGGACGTAAGCCCGTTGCGCGTCTGGAAGCGGCGAATTGCGCTTTCCGTCGCCGTGCCGTACACGCCGTCCGCCTTGCCCGTCAAGTAGCCCAGCGCAATCAGCTTCTTCTGCACGCTCTTCACGTCGTCGCCCTTCATGCCCAGCGTCAGCTTGCGCTCGCCCACACCGTCGGGCTGCGACGTTTCCTTCGCGCCGATCGCGCCTTCGGAGAAGAGGCGCTTGCGGGTGTTTGTGCCCAGCACGCCGTCAGCGGACAAGCCGTTCTTCTTCTGGAAGGCAAGAACCGCCGCCTTCGTCGCCGCGCCGTACTGCCCGTCGGAGATGCCGGTCAGGTAGCCCAGCGCCGCCAGACGGTCCTGCGTGTACAGCACATCCTGCCCGCCCATGCCCTCGCGGAGCGTGCGGGTCGGGACGCCGTAGGCGATGTTGTCCAAATCCGCGGTGGGCTTGGGCGTAATCATCGGCTGGGTGACGTTTCCATTGCTGTCGAAGTAGCTTTCCAGCTTGACGAGCGTGTTCTTGCCCGCCTTGCCATCCACCGTCAGCCCGGTCGCCTTCTGGAACGCCATGACCGCCTCGAACGTGGACTGTCCGAACACGCCGTCCACCTTGGAGATGGTGAAGCCCAAGTCCTTCAGCGCCTGCTGAAGCACCCGCACGCGCGAGCCGCTGGACGTGTACTGCAATTTGCTGTAATCGCCCTTAAACAGCCCCGTCGCGGTCGAAGAGGAGGACGACGAATTGCCGTCAATGTCAATGCCCGTCTGCTTTTCCAGCAGAGCAATCGTCGCGGAACCGGCGATACCGTCCACCGTCAGGCTGTTCGCCTGCTGGAACGCGGTCACCGCCGCCTTCGTGCCGCTGCCGAAGCTGCCATCCACCGTGCCGGAGTAGTAGCCCAATTGCGTCAAGGCTTGCTGCAAGCGGCGCACATTGTCGCTCTTGTCGTTCTTCTGCAGCTTCAAGGCTGCCGCGCTGCTTGTGATGACCAGCGTCAGCATCAGCACCAGCGCCAGCACACGCACGATGCTCTTTTTCATAGCATTCCCCTCCAAATAATCCGGGAAGCTCTGATGAAATGAGGTAGTCAGATGGTGGATGGATTTTTCGTCAGATGCAATTGCAAAAATCGAAGGTTTACTGGAGGTAAATCGAGATTTTTGCAAGCAGCAGATGGCGGAAAAGACATTCGCCAGATGGCTGCCGAATGAATCAGAGATTCCCACAGGTACTGTGGCTATTGTATCAGAAAATCACGCAATTGTAAAGAACTATTACGCATTTGTTACAAGTTGAACTTCTCCAGCAATTCCATCGGGTGGGCGATCAGCACCTTCGCGCCATTGTCCAGCAGCTCCTGCGCCGTGCGGAAGCCCCACAGCACGCCCACTGGGTTCATACCCGCGCTGCACGCACAGGTCATATCCACCTTCGTGTCGCCCAGATAGAGGAAATCCGCCGGGGCAATGCCGAGCTGCTCCGCCACCAGCAGCGCGCCCGCTTTGTCCGGCTTCACCGGCACGCCCTCCACCTGCCCGCGCACGACGCTGAACGGTACATCCGGGAAGAAGTGGCTGATGACGTTCTTCGTATCCGCGTCGGGCTTATTGGAGAGCACCGCCAGCTTCAAGCCGCGCTCCGCCAAGGCGTGCAGCAGCTCCGGAATGCCGTCGTAGGGCTGCGTTTTCACCTGCGTATGCTTCTCATAGTACGCCTGATACTCCGCCTGCACCGCGTCCGCCAAGTCCTGCCGGTCGCGAACCGCCCGCTGCGCCAGAATCTTCGCGCCGTTGCCGACGAGGTAGCAGTATTCCTTCGTCTCCCAGCCGGGCAGCCCGTGCAGGCGCAAGGCACGGTTCATCGCCGTGGCAATGTCGTCAATCGTGTTCGTCAGCGTACCGTCCAAATCAAAAATTACACATTTGCGCACCGCAAGTATTCTCCTTCCACGCCAAAGCGCTCCCGCGTCCCGGCTTCCTGCAATTGCCTGATGATTTCCCGCGTCACCCGTTCGCCGGGCGCAAGCAGCGGGATTCCCGGCGGATACAGCCCGACCGCCGCCGCCGCGATTTTCCCCTCCGCTCTGTCCAGCGGCACGAGAATTTCCTCCGCCATCGCCGCCTGACGCGGGGTCAGCACGGCTTCCGGCATGTCCGGCATCAAGGTCAGCGGCGCAAACTGCTTTCCTTCTGCCGCCGGAATGCTCGCCAGCAGCTCTGGCAGTCGGCGGATTTCAGCGATGTCGTCCATCACCGATAGAATCAGCACCACGCGCCGCTCGTCCGCCATTTCCACGTCCAGTCCGGCTTCGCGCAGCTGTTCCGCCAAGCATTTTCCTCCCTGCGGCGCGGAAATGACCAGCCGCGTCGGGTCAAAGCGCACGGGCAAATTCGCCCAATCCGCGTATGCATCGTGATACGGCGTACCAACAAGCCGCCTGCGCACATCGTTGACCGCTTCGGATAACGCCCGCAAGCGTGCCCGACCATTCTCTTCCATCCACGCGCGGCTGTCATCAATGGACAGCATCAGCAGGAACGACGGCGACGACGTCTGTTCCCGCCGCAGCAGCGTCCACGCGCGCCGCTCATCCGCCGAATCCGCCAAGTGCAGCACCGCGCTGCCCGTCAGCCCCATCAGCGTCTTATGCACCGACTGCACCCACGCATCCGCGCCAAGCGCTCCGGCGGATGTCATCCCGTCGCACCACGGGAAATGCGCCCCGTGCGCTTCGTCCACAACGACTTTCGTCCCTTGACGATGCGCCGCCGCCGCAATCCGCCGGAAAACATCTTCCCGCATCGCGCCGCCGTAATAATCCGGGCGGACAAGCAGCATCGCCCGCGCGTCCGGATTCGCCCGCAGCGCCGCCAGCACATCCTCCTCCGCCAGATAGCAGTACCCGTCCGGCGTGCAGCGAACCGGCATCCACTTCACCCGCATTCCGCCCAGCACGCAGGCGTTCACCGCCGATAAGTGCGCATTGCGCGGCAGCAGGACCGTTTCGCCCTCCCGCGCGTACAGCTGCAGCATCACATGATTACCCGCCGTCGATCCATTATGGAGGAAAATCGTCTTTGCCGCGCCCGCCGCCTGCGCATACAGCCGCATGGCTTCACGCAGTCCGCCCTCCGCCGCGTACAGGTCATCCGTGTTCGGCAGTTCCGTCGTGTCCAGCGCATATAAATCCGCCGCGCCGAACGGCGGCCGCCCCTTATGCCCCGGCATATGCCCGCTCCTGCGCGCCGATGCCGCCGTCAGCATGTCGTATACCGGACGCATGTTCGCCATCTCCCTTCCGTCTTTCTGCATCCCCCAGTATAGCAGAAAACGCCGCGCGTGGCAATGGTGTTCGCATTGCCTTTCGTCAAGGGGCGGAGAAAATGCCTGTCTGCGGGGCAGAATCCGCATCTGAAATTTTGTTGCGTGTTCCCCTTGCAAATCCCACATTTCGTGCTATAATAGCAGACGTCGAAACAATATCTTGTGCTCCATATGGTGTGATAGCGCCGTGCAACCACAAGATTTAGGGCTTGCTGATTTTCCAGCGAGTACCATAGAGAGGAGAAATACCTATGTGCTGCCAAGTAAATGTGACGAAGGGAACCCTGTCTCAGGCGGAAATTGACGCCTATGTGGATCATGCGCGCCAGAAGTACAACCGCGAGCCGCTTTCGATGGACATTGCGGTGGATGGCGACGAAGTGGAACTGTCCTACGATTTCGGCAACGTGCCGTTCCAGCGGATTCGCCGCATCACGGGCTATCTGGTGGGCACGCTCGACCGCTTCAACAACGCCAAGCGCGCCGAGGAACATGACCGCGTGAAGCATGGAATGCCGGCGGCGGTGTGAGAATAAGCAAGGTGATTTCCCCCGTTCGGGTGTCAGAAGGCAGCCGGGCGGGGTTTTATTTTTTCTGCCTGAGAATTTACAATCTGCATTGACAATGCCACAAACGCATGATATATCATGTGGTAAAAGGAGGTTGATTCCATGGCTCGCAAGCAATTTTTATCCTTCCTGCTGATTTTTTCCCTGCTCATCTCGTGTGCGTCCGCGCTGGCGGAAGCGGACGATGACGACGATTGGGACGACAATGTGGATGATGCGTGGGAAATGGAGCATCCTCTCCACAGCGGCGACTACGCCTATGCCCTGCTCGATGACGGGACGGTCGAAATTACCTCTTACGGCGGCGCTGATACCGAGATTGTCATCCCCGACACGCTGGACGGTAAGCCCGTCACCGCCATCGGCGAGCGCGCTTTTTATTACAGCCTTTCCCTGACTTCCGTCACCATCCCCGATTCCGTCACTCACATCAGCCAGAAGGCGTTCTCCTGCTGCTTTCAGCTGACGTCGATTACTCTACCCAGCGGGCTCACCGCCATCGAGTCGGGTACGTTCGACCTGTGCAAATCCCTGACAACCATCGACATCCCTGATTCCGTCGCGGCGATTGCGGATGATGCCTTCATAGGCTGCAAAGCCCTGCAATCCTTCACCCTTTCGCCGAATCACCCGTATTTCTTCTTGGCGGATGATGCCCTGTGCCGCACCGCGGACAGCACGCTTCTGCTCTACCCCAACGCCCGCGAAAACCGTACATATCGCATCCCGGACGGCATCGCCGCCATCAGCGCCTATGCGTTCTATGACTGCGACCTGCTGGAATCCGTTGTCATCCCCGATTCCATCACTCAGCTTCCCGCGCGCGCATTTTCCGGCTGTTCGGCGCTTGCTTCCGTCTCCCTGCCCGATTCGCTGACCGAAGTCGGCACTGCGGCGTTCTCCGGCTGTTCCGCGCTGACGGGCATCCGCATTCCTGCCGCCATCACGGAAATCATCAACCATACGTTTTCCGGCTGCACTTCCCTCGCGACCCTCGAAATCCCGGATTCCGTGACCAAAATCGGCGATTATGCTTTCTTTGGCTGCACTTCGCTGACTTCGATTGCCATCCCCGATTCCGTCACCGAAATAGGCGCGAATCCCTTCCCGCGTTCCGGGCTGCAATCCATCACCCTGTCCCTCGATAACCCGACTTTCGCCGTGGTGGACGGCGCACTCGTCCGCAAAGCTGACAATACCCTGCTATCCTACTTCTGCGGGCGGCAGGATGCCGCCTACACCATCCCGCAGGGCATTCTCGCCATCGGGGACAACGCCTTTGCCTATGTCGATTCACTGCAATCCATCACGATTCCTGATTCCGTCACCAGCATCGGGCATTCAGCGTTTCTATTCTGCCGCGGGCTGACCGACGTCACCATCCCCGATTCCGTCACATCCATCGGCAATAGCGCGTTTTCCGACTGCTCTTCGCTGGCGACGGTCACGCTGCCCGCCTCGATTTCCGAAATCAGCGACCACTTGTTTTTCGCCTGCGACGTTCTTTCTTCTGTCAACATTCCTGATTCTGTGACGCGCATTGGAGAAAGCGCCTTTGCCTCCTGCGACCAGCTTCGTACGATTGATATTCCCGACTCCGTCACCATCATCGACCACGGCGCTTTCCGGCTTTCCGGCATCGCCTCGGTCAGTATTCCCAATTCCGTCACGACCATCGGCAATGGTGCTTTCTCGTATTGCGACACCTTAACCGATGTCACGCTTCCCGGTTCCCTCACCGAAATCGGATATATGACGTTCGCGCACAGTCTTTCCTTAACTTCCATCACCATTCCCGCTTCGGTTACATTCATCGACAACGATGCGTTTAAGTATCACAACAGCCTGACCCTCACCGTGGCGCCGGATTCCTACGCAGAAGAGTACGCAAAAGCCCACAAGATTGACTATACCTACCCCGACTAATCTCCCACACCCAAAAGGAGGTCGCCCCACACGGCTGACCTCCCTATTTTTATACCCTTCCTTTACCGAATCTCGCTCCTTATCTCATCCAGACACCGATTCAGCGCGTCCTCCCACCTTGGCAGGTGCGGTTCGGCGTCGCTCAGCAGCCGTACGCTCGACGGATGGTGAATGCCCACCGAGCCGCGGTAGCCGCTCACCGGCTGTACCCGGCAGCGGCTGCCCACCATCCCCAGCGTCGCCATCGCCAGCGTCGCAAGGTTGCATTCGCCCTCGTTGATGAGGTGGTAAATGCCGAATTTCTCCGTCTGAATCAGGCTGACCATCGCGCGGGCAAGGTCAAGCGTGTACGTCGGGCAAGCCATCAGATCGTCGGAAATCGTCAGCTTCTGATGATCCTGCGCTGCCGCCAGAATGCCGCAGATTTCCCCCTTCGGCGCGGCGGAGAACAAGCAGCCCGTGCGGACGATGAAGGACCGCGTCATCAGCGCGCGCACAGCTTCTTCCGCCTGCGCCTTCGACAATCCGTAAACGTTCGCGGCGCACGTCTTGTCTCTCGTTCCGTGGATAACGTCCGGCGCAGCGCCAAACACCTCCGACGAGGACATCAGCATCAGCTTCGCCCCGATCGCCAGTGCCGCGCGAACCATGTTCAGCGTGCCCATCGCGTTCACGTCGATGCACTTTGCGGGTTCCGTTTCCGCTTTGAGCAGGTCAGTATACGCCGCCAAGTGGATGATGGCATCCGGCTGCTCCGCCGTCACCCATTCGCGCACTGCCGCGCCGTCCGTCACGTCGAAATCCGCCATATCCACGCCACGCGCATTCACATGCTTCTCGCGCAGTGCACGCATCACGTCGCGCCCCAGCATTCCGTCCGCGCCCGTCACCAATACCTTCATCATGTCCACCCTTTCGCCATTTCCGTCCATCTTTTTGCCAGATATTCAAGCTGATTATACCATTTTTTCTGCCTTTGCGCAACTGGTGAGGGGGATTTTTCATTGACACGAAGCGCCATTTCGTGTATAGTGAATAAAGAAAAGGAGGTCGATTTTATGACACGCAAACGTTTCTCTGCGTTTTTACTGGCATCCGCGCTTCTCCTCGTCTTTCTGACAAACGTCGTTTTTGCAGATGGCGGCAAGAAAAAGCAGACCATCCTCACCTCCGGGGATTATCAGTACGTCCTGCTTGAGGACGGTTCCGCAGAGCTTCTTTACTGCCTAAGCGACGACGCGGAAATCGTGATTCCGGACACGCTGGACGGTCATCGCGTCACAAGCATTGACACCATCTCTTTCTCCCTCTCTCTGACAGCCGTAACCCTTCCCAATTCTGTTGTCAACCTCGACCATAACCCCTTCGGCTGCTGTCCGCTGCTGCAAACCATTTCTGTCGCCCCGGAGCATCCGTCTTTTTATACATTGGACGGCGTTTTGTTCCGTAAAAAGGACGATGCGCTTGTTGCCCATCCGCGGGGAAAGGCTGCTTCCAGCTATACCGTTCCGCAAGGAACATCGGCTGTTGGCGAGCGTGCCTTTGACAGCTGCTCCTTTTTGACAAGTGTTTCTCTGCCCGCTTCCGTTACAGAGATTGACGATTATGCTTTCAGCGATTGCTCCGCCCTCGTTGAGGTTTCCATTCCCTCCTCTGTTGACGAGATTGGTTCATGTGCTTTCAACTACTGCACCGCGCTGTCTTCCATCGTCATTCCCGATTCCGTCACAGAAATCGAGGAGGGAGCCTTCTCCGAATGCCGCGCGCTGACTACGGTTGTGCTTCCAAACTCCCTTACAGAAATCAGCGACTATCTGTTTTCCTACTGTGCTTCCCTTTCCAGCATTCTCATTCCTGATTCTGTGACGGAAATTGAAACAGGCGCATTTCAGAGCTGCACGGCGCTTGTCTCCATTGTCATTCCCGATTCCGTCACAGAAATCGAGGACATTGCTTTTTTCCAGTGCAGTGCCCTTCGTTCCGTCCTTCTCCCCGCTTCCGTAACGGAAATTGGCGTTGGCGCTTTCGACAAATGCCCCAACCTCACGCTGACCGTTTTCCGCAATTCCTACGCCGAACGGTACGCGCAGCGAAACCATATTCCCTACGCCTATGCCGACTAATTGAAAAAGAATCATCCCCTGAAAATGCAAGGAGGCCGCCTCTCATCAGGACGGTCTCCATTTTTGTATTGATAAGTAAAGCAGCAAGCAGGGTCATTTTGCTAAAAATGACGATTAGCTTGTTGGAAACACATTTCCCAAACCCTATGAATGCAGCACGGGCACTGCGGTTGTGAAGTCGTGAGAAATGCAGTCGGTGTCCAATCACATTGCCCCCGCGCGAAGATTGAGGCGACCGCCAGTGACGGCGCTGAAAATGCGAGTGAGCATTTTGTCACGTTCTTTCTTGTTTTTTTGGCATAGAAAAGGAGGAGCTTCGAAAGAAGCTCCGCTGATGAGAGAGTATACGATGTTAAGTGTTGGAGAACAACTCGTATTGGAGACCTACAAGGGTATGGGGAGTACGTTCAAGATACAATGTTAAGTCATTAACTGTATGTATGTCAGAAAAGAAATCAATCGTCTGTTTTAGAACCGAAAGAGATATGTTCCTGTCATTTTGCGATTCATCCTCACACCGCTTTCGTACATGCCACCTTGTTACTGAAGGTTTTGGCCCAACAATTTCCTCTATTGCGATACCAACCTCAACATAGTAATCATTAGCATCCCATTGAGAACTTTGAACATAGACACAATAGACGAGCTCGCCATTAGAAAGAAACCAATAACTCTTATTTTTTCTATACCCAAATGCCTTGAGATACTCGTGCACAGCTAAGAGAAAATCATTTTTATTCATTGAAATCACCTTTGCCCTTTTTGACGGAATGAGCCTCCGGATCACGCTGCTTTTCTTCGTTGATGCCTGCCCCAACTCGTCGCTGATCAGGCTCATCATCAATTGCTTCTTCACCTCTTTATTATACCTCTTTTCCGACCTTTTGGCTGTTCTTTCTTTGTGCGGGATTGCCTTAATAAGCTCCCACCCAGCTTCTTTTAGCGGATTTGACAGTACAGTATTTGTTCGAGTAATGAGAATTTTCCGGTATTGGTTCTCACTTGCAATTCTTGCAAAGTCTCGAAGTTGCCGGGTATTGCTCAGCCGCTTAACATTTTTGACCTCTACAATAAACTTAAGCTGGGTATTGGTGTAGTCTGGAATTCGAGAACGTCCATTTGATAGAGATCATTTACTAGGAAAAATATCGCACAGCAATGTTTCAAGATCGAATCGCACTTTTTTAACCATGCATCTGGCGTGAATTTCTGTAAGGGACTTCTTTATGATTTCCTTACAGATTGACAGTTTTTCTTCTTTTGATGCTTGGACAAAAGGGATAAATGGAATAAATAGTCTGATATCTGCTTCTTTTCGCTTCCAGCCAATATACTTTCTTTCCTTACAAGCAAATGTGTTTTTGAACTCTTCATCAACACAGAAGGGAATAATACTGATTGTCGATATGGCATCGGTATATTTATCTAACGATACTATATCCATGTTCTGCTGGATTTCTATAAAGCAATCAATTATCATTTGAGCCGCAGGAGACTGCGACTCTGTTGAAAGAAAAATGGCACTCATGAAATAACCTCCAATCAATTGAGCGGTTACTCAATCGACATTGAACGTAATGTCTGTGAGGACCCCCTCTACTACATCGACTAATTGATAGTCTCCATTTTGAAGTTTGTCCAAGTATTTTTGATGTTCGCTGTTCAGCCACTCTTCGAGAGATGGCCACTCTGCAATGATTTTGTTGCTGCCATATCTTGCTGCATACACACGCATTGCATCTTCAGGTTCTTTTGTATCAAAAAAAACCTGAATCTGTGGCTGAGTATAGTAGGAGGCAAAGAAAAGCCTGGATTTTGGACAAAGCACTGTCCGATGACCATCTTCAAAGATAAGAGAACAAGGTTGCTTGTAGTCCGCTCCCCATGCTGGTATACCGTTAATACGAATAAAACGACCAAAGAGATTTGCACCATTTGTGATCTTGTAAAGTTGCGCAAGCTGTTTGGGAAAAGGTCTGTGCGAACTGTCACTTACACTTTTGATTTCTTCATCCGTCAATGGCTTAAAGAATTCATAGCGATATTGAACTGGCTTGGTTCCAGGTATAGTTCCTGCTAGAATCACCTGGCCATTGTTTTCGATGCTTGTACCAGGCATATTCACTACCTGCTGGACCAACTCTGCAATGCGCTGCATGATATCACTCCTTAATGCACTCGAAGTTCATGAGTTACTGTTTTCCAGTTTCCAAAGTGTTGCCACAAATGATCCTTAGGTGTACAAAAATAGATATTGTCTGGATTTGCTGCCAATTTAGGGTATCCTTTAAGGATACCGCTTATAATTGCGCCCAAACCATCCATGTCATCCCCGCTGAGCAAAATTTCGAGAAAAAGCGCAGTTCAAGCGCACTGTTTGCACGCGAAACAAACCTCGTTACACAACCTTCATTCGATTGCGAGCAAGGTATAAATTCGCAAGTGCAAACAGTGTGCAGCAATGCTGATGCAGTTCTTCCCGTCCTCGGAATCGTGTTTTGCAAAAATGAAAAATTCTCTTTATCACGCAAAACATATGTTCTACTTTGGAACGAACCGAGGATTTCGCATGTTCGATTGCCTTGAGCAGCTCGAACTTTTCGCCGCTTGCTTTCTTCAGCTGCGACGGACGCTTGTTGATAAGATACCGAATAGGCTGCTTTTTGTCGTTAACAAGGATGGCATCCTCCTTTTTCTCTGCGCCCAGATACCCGCTGTCTCCATAAACTTCCTCCTCCGTTTCTTGAAGAAGATCGACGACTTTGTTGCTGTCGTGCACATTGGCGGCTGTTGTTTCCAACGTATGAACCAGTCCGCTGTCCGCATCCACGCCGATGTTCGCAGCCATTTTTGCCCAACAAAAAAATCAGCGTCGCTCCCCGTGCGGGGAGCGTGGATTGAAATTCCGTGAGGTGTGCATAGATACGCATTATCATCATCGTCGCTCCCCGTGCGGGGCACAGAAATCAATTTTCTAAGACCGCACACAAAAGGTCAAGTTCCAGCAGGCAATCCAGCATAATTTGTGACAACGGACGTTTGGAATTTGTCTGCGCTTTGTAGCGCTTGATAAGCGACAGCGCAAATTTGCGCAGCGCATTTAGATTCTGCGGTGCTGTCTTGTTTGCAATCCGGCAGTAATCTTCACCGTAATGAACATCTAACAGCCAGTGCATCGACTCGACCGCCCACTCCATCCGTGCATGATGAAGCAGTTCTTCCGCCGACAGTTTGCGGCTGGAAATGTAGTAGTGCTACTCTTCGGTGCGCTTGCCGTCAACTTCGACTTCCTTTCGGATTGCGCCGATGCAGCACAGCCCCTTCCATTTTTTCTTCCCGCATAGCCATTCAGCATCATCGGTCGTGTACGCCGTCCGAATTTCAATCCGCTCGCGGTTCTTTTCCACCGTCCGCTTCTTGTCCATGCGACCGCGGAGGTCATCATTCTTGACGTATTCGGCAATTTCTTCTTCCAAATTGCGCTGATTTGCCCTGACATCCAGCAGATAATCTGCTTTTCCCGCTACGACAGCTTCTGCCGCTTTCTGATGACAATTCAGTGCATCCGCGACAATCAGGCAGCCCTCAATGTCCATTTTTTCAGCAGCTCCTGCACCGCCGGGATTTCGTTACTCTTGTCTTCGACGGCTTCGGAAGCCAGCGTAACGCCAATTTCACAGATTTGCGCACTAATAATATGCAGTGGGCTATCCATGTTTTTCTTGCCAACGGTAGAACGAATCGTCTTGCCATCCGGCGAAATAGTTGTTTCAATTTCATTTTCTGGCAAGAATTGTGAAGTCCTTTTCATCATGCATTGGTTCAGCGTGTCAGGCTTTACCATTTTCAAGAGTGTCAACAGCCCAAAGTAGCACGGAATATGCTCTATTTGGAATTTCTCCTTCAAAAATTCCTTCACGCGCGCATTTTTCGCCCAATGATGGATCTGGCTCACGTTCCTGAACCCGCACAGGCTGCCCAGCACCACAATTCCGATGCTTCCGCGATGCTGCAAAAGTACCCGTTGTACTCCTCGTTCGTCTCGACTTTCTCAAAGAAGTCGATCAGTGTTGTTCTGTCCATGCGTACAGTATAGCACATTTTCCACAATTT
>ERZ773195.1737-NODE-1737-length-15166-cov-3.678115_pt1 | contig 15166 bp, 10 predicted proteins | sample MGYA00580530_ERZ773195 | MGnify/ENA primary metagenome ERZ773195 (study PRJEB29015, sample SAMEA2737751) | human gut metagenome | biome: human gut; feature: human-associated habitat; material: faeces | place: China | collected 2012 ...
ACGGGGTATCTTACGTTTGGACACAATGTACCTTACGGTACTCTATTTATATAATTAAGATGTTATGCTAAAATTATTCGATAACTGTAGCAACACGTCCTGATCCTACAGTACGTCCACCTTCACGATATCAGACCGGTGTATTGCGGTGTACAAATGGTTGTTTTTCGTGTGATTCGTGTGGGAAAATCCGGATTTTCCGTTGTGTCTGTATTATTTTTTTTGATTTTGTTATCATGGTGTTATCGAATCTAAATATTCTCTTCCTAAATCAGATAAAACGTAATACATTCTTCCCTTTCGTGGTTCTTTTTTTAGGTAACAATAATCTTCCTCTATTTTTTTTGCTATCCATCCTATTTTTTGCCAACTCACATCCAATTCTTGTGCTAACTCTGTTGCTGTTTTATCTTTTCTACTATATTGTAACAATTTCAGCAACTGATATTGCTCTCTCTCCAATAAATTATCCTTTTTTTCTATTTCTTCTATTTCACTTCGTTCTTCATCCGAAAGTACCCTTTTCTCCTGTATACTATTTTTACAACCACATTTTAGGCAAGTACCACCGTATTTTTTCATTAGATTATACTCTTCTTCGCTAAACTCATGCATACAGTTTTCACAATATATTTTTTTATTTTCTGACAAAAAATTTTTAATAACTGGAGTGAAATTAAAGGGTGACTCAATAAAATATGTACGGTATTCATTTCCCTTTGGTTTTCCCCATCTTAGATTTTCATCCATACATAATCCATAATTAAGTGCATAAATAGAAACTTTTTTTCCTGACTTATTTGACATTTCATTATATTTACTAATAAAGAAATTCAATTCTAAACTACCTAAATAAGACTCTAATTCTTGTGCAATATAAAAATGACTCGTATATGGATTATTACGCTCTTTTTGAAATATTACTGCCGTATATTGGTTTGTTCTAATATTTGTTTTAATAGTTTTTTCTTTATCGATGATTTGATTTAATAATTTGTTCAATTCTAATGACTCAATTCGTTCATTATATGTCATCTTTGCCGTTTTACTTTCTTCAAAAAATTGCACTAATCTTTCTTTATAAAAACGTTTCGATGCTTCATTTAAAATATTTAATGTAATTCGTTCTCCCTGAATTATAGATAACTCTTGCGCGTAATCTAATATAAGTCCAATGTGTCTTACTACATTCATTGTCATATTGAACAAATATTTACAGTACTCTTCTTTTGATGTTTTAGTCGTATCAAAATAATAATCAAAATCTTTTCCTGTATATATTTTTAGTCTTGTATCCATTAATCTTTCTGTATATGCTACGGCCATGCTTTCCATTTCATTTCTTTTATCTCCAGCATACAGCTGAAAGTAATCCAAATATCGTATATCTACCTTTTGTCTGTCTAATTCACCTAATTCAACTCTACCTGGATAAGCAGATATTTTTAACTTTACAAAATTATCAGAATTATTATGTAACGTATTAACAATCAAATCACAAAACATAACCAATGAAGTCTGCTCTATCTCTGAATAATCATCTAAAATTAGAAACAATCTTCGCATTGATAATTCTTGTAATATACTTTTTATTTCTGTTACTATTGATGTTATTTCAAATATTCTTGCAAAAACCCTGTTATATTTTTTTCCGTTTTCTTCTCCCTCTGATAAGGTATTTTCCCTGTTTCCGCCTGCATTTAGAATATTTTTCTTTTTGCTCAATGAAATATCCATTTTCATAGATCTTTTGTCACAATACGACATATTATCTACATTCGAATGCATTACTTCTTGCAAAGTTTGCATTTCAATGTTGCTTAAATGATTATTATCTTGTATCCTTTTTCGTATATTTTTCAATTTATCTATAGCTTTTTGTGATTTAGATATATGTAACTTTTGTTTAAATTTCTCCCAAATTGTATCATAATTTTTACATATTTCATTTATAAGTTCATCTACAAAATCTAAAATAAATTGCCTTTGTATTGAATATTGCTCAATTTCTTCTAAATTACTGGTTTTTAAATAATTGATTGTAATATAATTTCTTTTCGCAACATCAAATATGCTTTTTACATCTATATAACACGTCATTATATCATTCTGTTTACGTAATTCATTCTGCATCCGCATAAAGATAGTTGATTTTCCTGTACCACGTCTGCCTATAAGTACAGTTGTATTATCTTTCAAACATAAATTTAAAATACCATCATTTTCAATAGGATCTACATATACCTTGTCTAATATATCTTTTCTATTTTTATCTTTTAATTCATATCGTTGATACATTTTTAATGAATCAACCATTTGATCGAAAGTTTTTTTATATTGTTCTTCCATTGTTTTCACTACCCTTTTGTCATTATTTGAACAACTTCATTTATACACTTTTTCCATTCTGGACCTTCACATATTTTTCGATAATTTTCGCAATTACACATAAGGTCTACGATTTTTTGCGGTTCCGCAAAGTTTTCTGTAAAAATAAATTTGAAATATTCACTAAATTGTGTCAATGTTAACGGCACAATATGTAATTCCAAACGTTCATCTTGTGTTGTATACCAAACACCCATTCTGAATGTCTCTGCTGTATTAGAATCAATTTTATTTGCTACAAACAAACCATAAACAGGTTTTTTATATTTCTGTACCAAATCAGCAACATGTCTCCTAACAGGTTCTCCTTCCATAGCTTCTTGTCTAGAATTTGTAGATAATGTTACTTCAACAACAATAACATAATCATCAAATTCAAAAATCATATCTGGTTTTCCACCCGGTGCAGTTCCGATTGGTAAATAATCTTGATCTACATTAAACCCTCTAGCATCATATGGTTTATTAACTATATGATCTATCGCCAAAAAAGCTCTCCACAAAATCCATTCCAAATATGCTGCGGCTTCTGCTTTTGGAACATTTATTATATAATCTTCTCCCAATTCTTTACTTTTTCCATTATTTGAAATCAGTAATTTCATATACTCGTATATTTCATACCAACATTCTCTTTGATTTTGTGCATATTTTTCTTCTTTATAATGATCAATATTTTGTTTTAGATTACTTCTTACAATATTGATATTTTTCGAATTGTCTAATGTAATATCAGGTATTTCATATTTAATATTGTACATTTCCAATTCGTTTATTAAATCTTCCAACACCTTTTTAGCAATCTCTGTATTATCTGTTGGTAACGGGGCTCCTTGGCAAAGTAATTTATACCTTTCCTTTAATGTTGCATCACTAATTACATTTTTAGTCAATTCATATGCAAGAGACTTATATTCCGGCATTACAGTTATTCCTCTTCCAGATCGCTTTAAAATTCCACTTGCACTTAAATATCTTAAATTCATATCTGCATATTCATGAAAATTTTTCTCTTCTTTAAAATAATGCTTCCAAGCATTATGTATTAAATCTCTATCAAATTTCTTTTTGTTAATACATTTCTTTCTTCTACCTCTAATTTCCAAAATTTTATTTACAACTGTTTCCAGTTCATATTTAGGTGAACTTGTTTGTACACATACCGCAAATTCTATATAATTAATTTTATAGTCACCTGTACGTTCAAACAAATCAAACATTATCTTCAATACCCACCGTAACGGAGAATATGTCTCTCTTTCACCTAATGGTTCCATTTGAACAACTAGCCCTCTCAAAAAGCATTCTTGTTGAGCTTGAATAGTATTTGCATGATAAAATGCCCATCCAGCTGGTGTAATATCATCAATTTTTCCTATCTCTTTTTGAGAAAATCCATCTTTCTTTAAGACTTCTGGATATGCAAAACCGTATTTATTAAACATCAAACGATATTTTCTCGTAATACTGGCGTCTGCATCTTTCTTAGGATCTCCACCAATTTCCCCTGCTAATAATAATTTTTCTTTAAACAATTTTTGTTCTTGTGCAGTCCGAATTTTTCCAACCTGGTTAGATTCAACATATACTTTATATCCACCTGGTATTCGCCACGGATTTCTTACGCCAGTATTGCCTATTGACCAAATATCAATAGGATCTTTTACAATTCTTTTCTCTATTTCACCCGTTTTAAATATCTTCGTGCACTCCCATTCATTTTGAGTTATTTTTTTAATTGTAGTTTTTGCTTTTGCCATACATCTTCTCCGTTAAATCCAACAAATAAATATTCCTGTACCTTATTTCGATTTGTCTTAGCATGTTTCTGATTTCCAAAAGAATATGTATAATCTATTGGAACTACCTCTACATGTTCTTTGTATTTAGACATAAGTGCAACCATTTCATCTTGTGTCGGTTGACTATTAGAAGAATAAGATACAATCAAAATACTGTCGGAAAACTTTTTAAACAACTTATCGAATGCATCTGCAGCACCTTTTCTAGTTGAAAACGGTGTCGGATATGACTTAAATTTCTTTGTTACTGTATTTTCCTGTATTTCGACACCTTTCCAATCTCGTGCCAGACCTTCGACAAAATGATATCTACGTACATATTCATTATCTGACAATGGAGAATAATACGGTGGATCAATATATACTAAATCAGGATGCTTAATTTTTACTTCCATTGCATCGCTATGTTTAGATTTATTTTCACAACCATTATCAAAAATTGCATTATTAATACTTTCCACTGCTTCCAAAAATTGCTGTTCTAAAGATTTCTGCAAATCTTTTCTTCCGTCATTATACCGATCTCCAGTATATGTGAAAATTCCTCTTGGTCTTTTCTTTGTACAAGCTCTAATCAATGCTGTCATTGCAATTGCTTTCTTATATTGATCTCTAATAGCAGCAATATTAGTCCGCAAAACATCTATTAGCCTATTTTCCTCATCTTTATAATATAAGCCTCGAAATGTCTCTTCTACAAAATGATCAGACTCTCTTTTTTCAATCAATAATTTTTTCGCCTCGTCCAATGGCAATACAACATTATTGTTTTCTACCATTGCCTTGGTAAAGGTTGCTGACATTGCCATATAGTCATTGCTAATTACAGTCTTTCCCTGAGCTTTAAACATGTAACCTACAATGCCAGAGCCAGAAAACAGATCCACTACTGAGTCAAAATTGAATTGTGAAGCAACAGCCCAAATTTGAGGTAATAATTTACTTTTAGAGCCCATATATCTAGTGGCCGGATATTTCATTACCTGTTCTGGCAAAGGTTTCGGAACTACTTTTAACATAGTTTTCTGTTTTGGCAGAATATCTACTATAATGTCCTCACCTTTCCTTTTACTTCCGTTGCAGGAAATATACCTTTTGGTTTGGATAACCTCAATCTTATAATCTGCATATAGCTCATGAACCAATGGATGATTAGAATTGGTCAATATTACATGGCAACCTAATTCCTGTAATCTTTTGACCTCTCTTGCTAATTCTACATGATCTTCTTCATAAAATTGCTCTTTTGTATATCTCTTAAAATCCGAATATTCTGAAATTGGCAAGTACGGGGGATCTAAAAAGATAAAATCTCCTGGCTCTGCATATTCTTTCAATACTGACAAATAATCTCCACATGTTATAGTTGCTTTTTTCAGCACATCTGATGCAGCGAATAAAGATTCTTCATCGCAAAAGTTTGGAGCTTTATATTTACCAAACGGAACATTAAACTGTCCCTTCTTATTGACGCGATATAAACCATTAAAACATGTTTTATTCAAATAAATCGTTCTCGCTGCTGCTTCTTCTTTTTTCAATTTGAGCCAATCTAACGAACGTACTTCATAAAAATCTTCTTTAGTATTTTTATATTTCTTTAGATGTGAAATAACAGCCTCTACATTATCAGCAACTTGTCGATACATGTTAATCAATTCCGGATTACTATCTGCGATTATTGCTTTATCCGGACTTAATGCAAAAAACAGTGCACCACCACCAATAAATGGCTCTATATATTTTCCATATTTCTGAGGAATTTTAGGCATGATATCCCCTAACATCTGGGTCTTCCCACCGGCCCATTTCATAATAGGCTTTGCCTGTATCTGTTTTTCTTTCTTTAAAACTTGTTCCATCACGCCTTTTCCCCTTCAATCTCTATTATTTCCATGATATCACTGATATCACATTTTAAGGCAGTGCAAATTTTCACTAGCACATCCGTTGTAACATTTTCATTTTTCCCGAGTTTCGCCACCGAAGCATGGCTGATACCTGCAGCCTCACATAAATCTTTCTTTTTCATATCTCTATCAATAAGTAATTTCCATAATTTTTTATAACTGACCGCCATATTTTAACCTCTAAACCATTTTTTCTAAAATATTGCTATGCCGTTATTCTACCATGTGATTTCAGTCATATCAACATTTATTTCAGCGATCGCAGACTTTTTTACAAACATATATTTTTATTCAATAAAAACTATTTCTTTCTTTTCAAATAGGGGTTAAATGTATTTTTAAATTCTACCTTGCAAGAGTAAATTCTATACCTGTAGAATTTACTTCTGCATGGATTTTTCCTTCTTCTTTTTATAAAATACTACTGCAGATGATCCCCTGCCTGTGCAGAAGGAGGATAAAATGAATACAGGAAGACCAAAGGGTAACCAAAAACATCTTGACTTATCTGCACGTATTATAATCGAACAGCATTTAAATAACGGTGATTCATTTAGAAGTATTGCAATAGAATTAAACAAGGATCCAAGTACCATATCCAAAGAAGTCAGACGTCATTCTATTATCAGGGAAAGAAGTACAGATGCATTTGCCCCTATTCCCTGTGCAAATAATTATGATCGTTCAAAGCCCCGGACAAATATATGTAATGTCATGCATATGTGCGGTGATAATGAATGCCGGCACAAATGTGTCCTCTGCAGAAAATTCAGATGCAGCGATGTCTGTAAATTTTATAAACCAAGAGAATGTGAGAAATTAAATAAACCGCCTTATGTGTGCAATGGATGCAGCAAGAAAACGAATTGCATGATGGACAAAAAGATTTATTCTTCAAAATACGCCCAGGACACCTATGAAGCCCTTAGAACCACAAGCAGAGAAGGAATCAATCAGACACCGGAAAGTATACAGAAACTGGACATCCTGTTGTCACCGCTTCTCAAAAAAGGACAATCTATTGCCCACATCTACGCATCTCATGCTGATGAGATCGCCTGTTCCAGAAGAACCATATACTCTTATATAGACCGTGGCGTTTTTCAAGCCAGAAACATAGATCTGCGCCGTAAAGTGGTATACAAGCAGAGAAAAAGAAAAACCACTACCAGCCTTAAAGACAGAAGTTTTCGAAAAGGCCGGGGCTATAAAGAATTCCTGGAATATATCGCAGCGAACAAATCTGTTTATGTAGTCGAGATGGATACCGTTGAAGGAGCAAAAGGTACCAGTCCCTGCTTTCTGACTATGTTCTTTCGAAACTGTAGCCTTATGCTTATGTTTCTTTTAGAAGAACAGACCCAGAAAGAAGTAACTTATTATCCTAAACAGCGGCATATTGGCAAACGCATAAATCCATCACATAGTCAAAGAAAAACTGTATCCGAAAATAAAAAGTAATAAAAACAGAGATTAGCGTTTGACATAAAGCCATAGATTCTGTATGATAAAAAGAGTGCCCCGAAATGTTGTAAACAGAAAGATGAGGAATCAATAGTGAATAATAATACACAGGAAAGTAAAATACAGTTAGAATATATCAATAAATGTACAGAGCTTGTGAAGGAAAAATATGAAAAGGCGCCAGCTTTCTTTATCCAGAATGCAGGCTGCCAGATGAATTCCCTGCAGACGGATACAGTGGCCGGTATCGTGAAACGTATGGGCTATACAGAAGTATCCAGAGAAGAAGATGCAGATGTTGTCATCTATAACACCTGCACAGTCCGGGAGAATGCAAACCTGAAGATTTACGGTCATCTTGGCCATCTGAAAAGTATTAAGAAAAAGAATCCTGAACTGAAGATTATATTGTTTGGCTGCATGATGCAGGAGCCGGAAGTAATTGAGAAGATCCACAAAGAATATTCTTTTGTTGATCTGGTTTTCGGTACCCATAACTTCCATAAGTTTCCGGAGCTTTTCTACAGAAGCTTAAATACGGAGGGACAGATCATTGATGTCTGGAAGGAATCTGATGAAATCGTGGAGGGTATGCCTGCTGACCGTAAATATTCCTTTAAAACGGGTGTCAATATTATGTTTGGCTGCAATAATTTCTGCAGTTACTGTATTGTACCATATGTAAGAGGAAGAGAGAAGAGTCGCGAACCGGAGGCGATCATAGAAGAGATCAAGGGTCTGGTGGCTGACGGTGTAACGGAAGTTATGCTTCTGGGACAGAACGTTAATTCCTATGGAAAGACACTGGAACATCCGGTTACTTTTGCACAGCTTCTGAAACAGGTGGAAGCAATTGAAGGATTAAAGAGAATCCGTTTCATGACTTCCCATCCGAAGGATCTGTCTGATGAACTGATCCGGACAATGGCAGAGAGCAAAAAAGTGTGCCATCACCTTCACCTTCCCATGCAGTCCGGAAGCAGCCGAATCTTAAAAATCATGAACCGCCGTTATGACAAAGAAAAGTATCTGGAGCTTGTAGACAAGATCCGTAATGCCGTACCGGATATTTCCCTTACTACAGATATCATTGTAGGTTTTCCGGGAGAAACGGAAGAGGATTTCCAGGATACTCTGGACGTTGTGGAAAAATGCGATTTTGATTCTGCGTTTACCTTTATTTATTCCAAAAGAAGCGGCACACCTGCTGCCAAAATGGAGAATCAGGTACCTGAGGATGTAGTAAAAGACCGTTTTGACCGTCTTCTGGCTCTGGTTCAGGAAAAAGGCCGAAAAACCTCTTCACGTTTCGAGGGAACTGTTCAGGAAATCCTTGTAGAGGAAGAAAGCAGAGAAAAAGGTATCTTTACAGGAAGAACAGAATATAACCTTCTGGTCCATTTCCCGGGATGTCAGGATCTGATCGGTAAATATGTAAAAGTAAAACTGGATACCTGCAAGGGATTCTATTATTTCGGAAGCCTTGCAGAATAAAAATGATGGCTGTTTCTGAACAGCAATATAAAGGACTTCTACAGAAGCCCATATCAATTTGGATATAGAGGGTGGAAGATAAAAGTGAAACAAAATAAATACGAAATAGATATGTGTAACGGAACCATCATGGACAAGCTGATTTCCTTTTCACTGCCGCTGATGCTGTCCGGAATCCTGCAGCTGATGTTTAATGCTGTGGATATCATAGTGGTGGGAAGATTTAGCGGAAGTCAGGCACTTGCAGCCGTAGGCTCAACCACAGCACTGATCAATGTGTTTACCAATCTGTTTATTGGTATCTCACTTGGTGCGAATGTACTTGCTGCCCGGTTCTATGCGGCAGGAAAAGACCGGGAAATGTCAGATACCGTTCATACGGCTGTAACTCTTGCACTGGTAAGCGGTATCGTCATGGCATTTGTGGGACTGATTTTTTCCAGATGGGCTCTGGAACTGATGGGTACCCCGGATGATGTGATCGGACAGTCTGCACTGTATATGAAAATCTATTTTCTGGGTATGCCGTTTTTTATGCTTTATAATTATGGAGCTGCGATTCTGCGGGCTGTAGGAGATACGAAACGTCCACTGATCTTTCTGGTTATTTCCGGTGTTGTAAATGCAGTACTGAATCTGATCCTCGTGATCATGTTTCATATGGATGTGGCGGGCGTAGCCATTGCTACTGTGATCTCCCAGTTAATTTCCTGCATTCTGGTACTCAGATGTCTGCGTACATCGAAAACCAGCTACCAGCTTCATTTTGGAAAATTAAGGATCAATACTGTCTATTTAAAACAGATTTTCCAGGTTGGGATTCCGGCCGGGATCCAGAGCACAGTCATTAATCTGTCAAATGCTCTGCTTCAGTCCTCGGTTAACTCCTTTGGATCGACCGCCATGGCAGGGTATACGGCGGCCAATAATATTTTCGGTTTTCTGTATGTGGCGGTGAACTCTGTCACACAGGCATGTATGAGCTTTACCAGTCAGAACTATGGTGTGCATAAATTTAAACGTATGGATAAGGTTCTGGTCGACTGTCTTATTATTTCCGTAGTTACCTCCTTTTCCCTTGGATGCGGTGCATATTTCTTCGGTTCTGAGATTCTTAAGATTTATACTGCCGATCCGGAAGTGATCCGCTGCGGACTGGAAATCCTGTCTTACACTACCGTACCTTATTTTCTCTGCGGGATTATGGATCTGTTTCCGGGTGCCCTGCGTGGAATGGGACATTCCGGCGTTCCAATGATCCTGTCAGTGATCGGAACAGTAGGAACCAGGATCGTATGGATATTTGGAATATTCCCGCATCACAGATCACTGGCTGTTCTGTTTATTTCCTATCCTGCATCCTGGATGCTGACGATCATTATGCAGGTCACCTGTTTTTATTTTGTCAGAAGAAAAGTGCATAGAGTATAGGTCTTTGAGCTTTCGCGAAAAATAATTGCCGGCAGAATATTACCGGCGGTTATTTTCTGTGAGAGCTCTTTTTTGTGTTACTGCTGCTTACTCTGTCCACAGTAACTAATCTTTTTGTTTCCGATATGAAAAAACAGTATTGACAAATACCCCATAAGGGTATATAGTGACTACTATAAAGATACCCCGTAAGGGTATTTTGAAATCGTTATATGTTTCAGAAATTTATATAAAACAGAGCTTATTTATAAAAATGTACTCTCGGAGTCTTTATTGCACTTGCTTTTATGGCTGATTTTTCGCCAGATGCACCCGAATTTTATCAACGTACGCACCGCGTACGCCTCAAAAATTTGGGCACATCTGACAAAAAATCTTCTCATAAAATCAAGTACAAAAAGATTCCGAGAGTACATAAAAATCAGAAGGAGGATTTCCCATATGGCAGATACACAGGAGAAAAAAGTCTGTCCCTGTTGCACAAAACACACAATGCGTTCTGAGGAGGAGAGAAAGAAGCTGATCAATCGTCTTAAACGTGTGGAAGGACAGATCCGAGGGATTATCGGTATGCTGGAGAATGATGCATACTGTAACGATATCCTGATCCAGTCCGCAGCAGTCAACGCAGCAGTGAACGCATTTAACAAAGAACTGCTTGCCAGCCATATCCGCAACTGTGTGGCAAGAGATATCCGCGGGGGCAAGGATGAGACGATCGATGAACTGGTGGCTACTTTGCAGAAACTGATGAAGTGAAAGCTGTGTTCAGACTGTTATAGCATCAGAGTACAGCAGAACAAAGATCTGGGAACTGCAAAGCAACAGAGCAGTGGATATCAGGTAAAGGATAACAAGTCGTAAGGAGGAATAGAAATGGAACAATACAATGTAACCGGAATGAGCTGTGCGGCCTGCAGCAGCAGAGTGGAGAAGGCCGTATCCAGGGTTCCGGGGGTGACATCCTGTTCGGTCAGTCTGCTGACCAACTCCATGGGAGTAGAGGGAACTGCCGGTGCAGGTGCGATCATCAAGGCAGTACAGGATGCAGGTTATGGAGCATCCTTAAAGGGGGCATCCGGAGAACAGATATCTGCTTCTGCGGCAGAGGAGGCACTGGAAGACCATGAAACACCGGCACTGAAACAAAGGCTGATCGCATCTGTAGGCTTTCTGCTTGTGCTGATGTATTTTTCCATGGGACATATGATGTGGGGCTGGCCTCTTCCGGCATGGTTTAATGATAATCATATTGCCATGGGACTGGTGCAGCTTCTTCTCGCCGGAATCATAATGGTCATTAACCAGAAATTTTTTATCAGCGGCTTTAAGAGTCTGTGGCATCGTGCACCAAATATGGATACCCTTGTGGCACTTGGTTCCATGGCATCCTTTTTGTGGAGTGTTTATGTACTTTTTGCAATGACAAGGGCACAGGTGGACGGAGATTCTGCAGCAGTTATGAATTACATGATGGAGTTCTATTTTGAGTCTGCCGCCATGATCCTTACCCTGATCACAGTTGGAAAAATGCTGGAAGCCCGATCTAAGGGAAAGACAACGGATGCGCTGAAAGGTCTGATGAAGCTGGCACCTAAGACAGCAGTTGTTGTCCGGGACGGACAGGAAGCTACAGTGCCCATCGAACAGGTCCGAAAAGGTGATGTTTTTGTGGTACGTCCCGGTGAGAACATTCCGGTGGACGGAGTGGTCCTTGAGGGAAACAGTGCTGTCAATGAGGCGGCACTTACAGGGGAGAGTATTCCTGTTGACAAGAATCCGGGAGATGCAGTCTCTGCTGCAACCGTAAACCAGTCCGGATTTATCAGATGCGAAGCTACCCGGGTAGGCGAGGACACTACTCTTTCCCAGATTATTAAGATGGTCAGTGATGCGGCTGCAACAAAAGCACCTATTGCCAAAATCGCAGACAGGGTTTCCGGAGTTTTTGTTCCGACAGTTATCAGTATTGCGGTTGTCACCACCATTGTCTGGCTGCTGGCAGGAAAAGAGTTCGGATATGCACTTGCCAGAGGTATTTCTGTTCTGGTCATCAGCTGTCCCTGTGCCCTTGGACTTGCCACACCGGTTGCCATTATGGTAGGAAACGGAATGGGGGCCAAAAACGGAATCCTGTTTAAAACAGCAGTATCCCTGGAGGAAGCAGGTAAAATCCAGATCGTTGCATTAGATAAGACAGGAACTATCACCAAGGGTGAACCGCAGGTGACAGATATGGTTCCTGCAAAGGGAATCTCAGAGGAAGAGCTTTTAGGCTATGCCTATGCACTTGAGAAGAAGAGTGAACATCCTCTTGCAAAAGCCATTATTGCCAGAGCAGAAGAGAAAAAGATTGTTTTGCAGAAGGTTTCTGATTTTCAGGCTCTTCCTGGAAACGGTCTTCGTGCAGCATTAAACAGTGATGTGCTTACAGGCGGAAATATGAAATTTATCAGCAATGAAACCTCTGTATCACCAGAACTGATGAAGCAGGCAGAAAAACTTGCAGGAGAAGGAAAAACACCACTTCTTTTTGCAAAAGGCGGGAAGCTTCTCGGCATGATCGCAGTGGCAGATGTTATAAAAGAGGACAGTCCTCAGGCAATAAAAGAACTGCAGAACATGGGAATCCGGGTAGTAATGCTTACCGGTGATAATGAACGCACAGCAAAAGCGATCGGAGCACAGGCAGGAGTGGACGATGTAATTGCAGGTGTTCTTCCGGATGGCAAGGAAAGTGTGATCCGTTCTCTGAAGGAACAGGGAAAGGTTGCCATGGTAGGAGACGGAATCAATGATGCCCCTGCACTTACCAGGGCAGACATCGGTATTGCGATCGGTGCAGGAACAGATGTTGCCATTGATGCCGCAGATGTGGTATTAATGAAGAGCCGGCTCAGTGATGTACCTGCTGCCATACGTTTAAGCCGGGCAACATTGAGAAATATCCATGAAAATCTTTTCTGGGCATTCTTCTACAATGTGATCGGTATTCCACTGGCAGCCGGTGTATGGATTCCGATTTTCGGATGGACACTGAACCCCATGTTTGGTGCAGCTGCCATGAGCCTTTCCAGTTTCTGTGTGGTAACCAATGCACTGAGACTGAATCTCTTTAAGGTACATGATGCTTCCAGAGACAAAAAAATAAAACAGAATGTGGAAGAAATCCATTATATTTCAGCTAATACAGAAATGAAAAACGCAACAGAAAACAAAAGTCTAAAGGCAGAGACTCCAGACTTTTGCAACAGTGAAATTCATGATCCAAAAGATCAGGAAAATATAAAAGAAAACAAGGAGAACAAAGAAATGACAACAATCACAGTAAACGTAACAGGAATGATGTGTGGACATTGTGAAGCACATGTGACAAAGGCAGTAAAAGAGGCATTTGGAGTGGAAGATGTAGTTTCCTCCCATGAAAAAGGAACCACAGTGATCCATGCTCCGGAGAAACTGGACGAGGATAAGATCCGCGAAGTGATCAAAGAAGCCGGCTATGAAGTAACTAGTATCACACAGGAATAAAAAACAAAAAGGGGATTTTATGGAAAACCAGAACCAGACACCACATAAAAGGCGTGTCCGTTATAAAGGAAAATATCCGAAGAAATTCGAGGAGAAATACAAGGAATTACAGCCTGAAAAATATAAAGATACCATTGAACACGTGATTCAGAAAGGAAATACCCCGGCGGGAATGCATATCTCCATTATGGTTAAGGAAATCCTTGATTTTCTTAATATCCAGCCGGGAGAAACCGGATTTGATGCCACATTGGGCTATGGCGGCCATACGAAAGCAATGCTTCAGTGTCTGAATGGCAAGGGCCATATTTATGCAACGGATGTAGACCCTGAGGAATCCGCCAAAACAAAGAAACGTCTGGCAGAGCAGGGATTCGGGGAAGAACTGCTGACAGTAAAGCTTCAGAACTTCTGCACCATTGATGAGATTGCCAAAGAGGTTGGAGGATTTGACTTTATTCTGGCAGATCTCGGTGTTTCATCCATGCAGATTGATAACCCCAAAAGAGGTTTCTCTTTTAAAACAGACGGACCTCTGGATCTGCGCCTGAATCAGGAAACCGGCATCAGTGCAGCCCAGCGTCTGGATACCATTTCCAGAGAGGAGCTTGCGGGAATGCTTTATGAAAACTCCGATGAACCATACTGTGAGGAACTCGCCAAAGCCATTACCGATGAAATCCGCAGAGGCAATCATATTGATACTACCACAAAACTGCGTCAGGTAATCGAAAAAACTCTTGATTTCCTTCCTGAAAAAGAAAAGAAAGAGACAATTAAGAAGACCTGTCAGCGAACCTTCCAGGCATTACGTATTGATGTCAACCATGAGTTCGAAGTACTGTATGAATTTATGGAGAAGCTTCCGGATGCTTTGCGTCCGGGCGGACGTGTGGCAATCCTTACCTTTCATTCCGGTGAGGACAAGCTGGTAAAGAAAGCTCTCAAGGCAGGATACAAAGATGGAATTTATTCTGACTATGCAAAAGATGTGATCCGCCCCTCAGCCAAAGAGTGCACACAGAACCCAAGAGCCCGTTCCACAAAGATGCGCTGGGCTATAAAGGCTGAATAAAGTTCTAATAAATGTTTGTGAATTACTCGGTAACTGAGTTACCAGAGCATCTGAATTAAGGCGGGATACCG
>ERZ773195.1753-NODE-1753-length-15083-cov-11.598483_pt1 | contig 15083 bp, 10 predicted proteins | sample MGYA00580530_ERZ773195 | MGnify/ENA primary metagenome ERZ773195 (study PRJEB29015, sample SAMEA2737751) | human gut metagenome | biome: human gut; feature: human-associated habitat; material: faeces | place: China | collected 2012 ...
CCTGCGTGATGATGGGTCCGATGATGTTGGGCAGCACTTCCTTGAAGATGATGAAAAAGCTGCCTGCACCCAGCGTGCGGGAGGCCAGAACGAACTCCTGATCCTTCAGTTTGAGCATCTCCGCGCGGGCGATGCGGCTCATGCCCACCCATTCGGTCAGCATCAGGGCAAAGATGATGGTCACCATGCCGGGCTGCAGCACCAGCAGCAGCAGCGTGACGATGACCAGCCGGGGGATGCCGTTGGCTACCTCCAGAAAGCGCTGCATCACCATATCCACTCTGCCGCCGAAGTAGCCCGAGATCAGGCCGTAGCTCATGCCGATGACCATATCAATGATGGCCGCCGCCACCGCGATGATCAGGGAGACCCGGGCACCTTCCCATGTACGGGTCCAGATGTCGCGGCCGTACAGATCGCTGCCGAACCAGTAGTAGACGTCCAGCTTGTCTTTTTCCTGATAGGCGTTGGTCACCTTGGTGCCGGTGGTGGTGCTCATCTTCTCGCTGCCGTCCAGAATGCCGAACTGCTCAATGCCCGGCACGCGGGGCGCAAAGTTTTTCTGGCTCAGATCCTGCCCGGAGTAGGTGTAGCTGTTCATGCCCGGGCCCAAAACGGCCAGCAGCATATAATCCGAATCCAGCACCTCGATCATCTCACTGCGGGTAAAGCGGGCAATGGACGCCATGGTGAACATGGAAAGCGAGATACTGGGCAGCACGCTGGAGCCAAAAATGTCCTTGGCGGAAAACAGCATGGGGAACCAGCGGAACTTAAAGCCGAAGGTGTAGCTCAGCGCCAGCGCGAACACATAGGACGGCACCGATACGCCGATGACCGAGATGATGGTGGCGATGGAGTCCACCACGGTATCCCGCTTCAAAGCGGCAAGAATGCCCAGCACCAGACCTGCGATGGCACCCAGCGTGACCGCCATGCCGCCCACCTGAATGGAGATGGGCAGACGGGACTGGATGAGCTGGGAGATGGGCGTATTTTTGGAGATATTGTAGCTGACACCCAGATCGCCCCGGAGCATATTGCCCACATAGCGGAAGAACTGGATATAGATGGGCTGGTCAAGGCCGTACTTTGCATACAGGGCTGCCCGCATATCGGGCGTCAGCTTTTCATCATTGAAGGGCGAACCGGGCATCAGCTGCATCAGGATGAACAGCACCAGCAGAATTGCCAGCAGCGTGAACAGCGAGGTCAGGATTCGCTTGAGCGTATATTTTTTCACGTCGGGTGGACCCCCTTTTTCCTTCCGGGATCTCGCGGTCAGTCGTTTGTCTGCCGCGGACAGGCACAATGTCAAAAAGGCGCACAGTGGCTTTTTGCGGGCCACTGTGCGGCCTTGTTCAGTGTGCTTTCAGTTTTACTCGCTCTTAGCGGCGTTCTTGTACACGCGGTTCAGTGCCACGGGGTGGAACGCTACACCGGTAACGGAAGAGGAGACCATCTCGGCATTGCACTGACCGTACAGGGGGAAGATGACCGCCTGCTCCAGAACGATCTGCTCTGCCTCGTACAGGGCAGCCCAGCGGCCCTCGGGGTCATCCTTGACCTGATCCACCTGCTCGCCGTTCAGCAGAGTCATGTCCAGAGCACCGGTCTGGTAGCTCATCAGTGCCTGCTGGCTGTCCTTGATGACCTGATAGGCCAGACCGTCCAGAGCGATCTTGCCGGCATCGTAGTAATCGGGGTTCTTTTCCAGCGTAAAGGCGGTTGCGGCAGGCTGGTAGTCGGTCAGCTTGAACGCACCGTTGGACAGCACCGTGTCGGGGCTGGTGCCGAAGGTGTCCTTGCAGGTGTTGTAGAACGCCTCGTTGACCGGATAGAAGGTGGGGAAGTACATCAGGCTCAAAAAGTAGCTGACGGGAACGTTCAGCTGGACTTCCAGCGTCTTGTCGTCCACAGCAGTCACGCCCAGATCGGTGACGGGCTTCTCGCCTGCAATGATCTCGGCAGCGTTGACCACCTGACCGATATCCGACAGCATATAGGAATACTCGGAAGCGGTGGCGGGGTCTACGGCGCGCTGCCAGCCGAACACGAAGTCGGCAGCGGTAACGGCTTCGCCGTTGGACCACTTGGCATCCCGCAGGTGGAAGGTGTAGGTCTTGCCGTCCTCACTGATGTCGTAGGTTTCGGCAATGGCGGGAACTGCTGCGCCGTCTGCATCCATCTGCATCAGACCGTCGGTGTAGTCTGCGATGACCTCAAAGGAGGTGCCATCGGTGGCTACCTGCGGGTCCAGCGACTGAACCTCGGTCTCCAGCATGATATTCAGGGTGCCGCGCTGTGCGTTCATTTCTGCGGTTTGTCTAACGTAACGCCCAAAAAATCCCATGATTTTTGTACAATTTCAGTCCATGAGCATATTTCACTTTTAAACAAACATACTTGAACAATCGTGTTATTCCTTTTTTATCTCTTGCTTTTGAACGATTTTATTTATTTTATAAATCAAGTCGCACGTTTTTCTTTTCGATATAAAATGCAGACAAAACGCAGACTTTCATTTCGCTGTTGTCCTTGTGCAGAGGACAGTTATAGAGGCAAAAAGAAGCCGCCGCACAGTGTTTTGTGCGGCGGCTTTAAAAATCGAATTCGTACTGCTGTAAAAAGCGCTTACTTGCCCAGCATCTCGTGGGCAGTCTTGCAGATGGTGGCTGCGTCCAGACCGTACTTCTTCAGCAGGTCCCATGCGGGGCCGGAGCAGCCGAACACGTCCTGCACGCCTACGCGGCGCACAGGGGTGGGCAGCTTCTCGCTCAGGACGGCGCAGACGGCTTCGCCCAGACCGCCGATGACGTTGTGCTCCTCGGCGGTGATGACCTTGCCGCACTCCTTTGCCGCCTTGATGACGATCTCCTCGTCCAGGGGCTTAATGGTGTGGATGTTGATGACCCGGGCGTGGATGCCCTCGGCAGCCAGCTGCTCGGCAGCCATGCGGGCTTCATTGACCATCAGGCCGGTGGCGATGATGGCAATATCGTTGCCCTCGGTCAGCTGCTCGCCCTTGCCCAGCTCAAAGTGGTAGTTGGTCTCATCGTGGAACACCGGCACAGCCAGACGGCCGAAGCGCAGGTAGACGGGGCCTTCCATGGCGTAGGCGGCGCGCACAGCGGCGCGTGCCTCGATATCGTCGGCGGGGCAGATGACGGTCATACCGGGGATGCTGCGCATCAGGGCAAAGTCCTCGCAGCACTGGTGGGAAGCGCCGTCCTCGCCCACGGAGATGCCGCCGTGGGTAGCGCCGATCTTCACGTTCAGGTGAGGATAGCCCACAGAGTTGCGCACCTGCTCGAAGGCGCGGCCGGCTGCAAACATGGCAAAGCTGGAAACAAAGGGCACATAGCCCATGGCTGCCAGACCTGCAGCCACGCCTACCATGTTGCCCTCGGCGATGCCGCAGTCAAAATGACGGTCCGGGTATGCCTTCTGGAACATCCCGGTCTTGGTAGCGGCGGCCAGATCAGCGTCCAGCACCACCAGATCATCGTGGCCTTCCGCTGCCAGCTCCTTCAGGGTGTTGCCGTAGCTGTCGCGGGTCGCGATCTTTTTCACGTCTGCCATCTCAGTTCTCCTCCTGTTCCAGCGCGGCATAGGCGGCGTTCAGCTCGTTCATGGCCACCTGATACTCTTCATCGTTGGGGCCCTTGCCGTGCCATGCAACGGAATTGGTCATATAGGAAACGCCGGTGCCCTTGACGGTATCCAGAATGATGCAGGTGGGCTTTTCGGTCTCGGCGTGGAAAGCCTGCACGGCGCTCTCGATCTGGTCAAAGTCGTGGCCGTTGATGGTGACCACGTTGAAGTTGAAGGCGCGGAGCTTATCTTCCAGCGGGGCGCTGTTCATGACAGTCTCGGTGGTGCCGTCGATCTGCAGATGGTTGCGGTCCAGCATCACGCACAGGTTAGAAAGGCCGTAGTGGGCGGCAAACATAAAGGCCTCCCAGCATTCGCCCTCTTCCACCTCGCCGTCGCCCAGAATGGCGTAAACGTTCACGGCAGAGCCGGCGTGCTTTGCGCCCAGTGCCATGCCGCAGGCGGCAGAGATGCCCTGACCCAGACTGCCGGTGGACATATCCACGCCGGGCACGCTGTTCATGTTGGGGTGGCCCTGCAGGCGGCTGCCGATCTTACGCAGGGTCTTGAGCTCTTCCACCGGGAAGAAGCCCCGCTCTGCCAGCGCTGCGTACAGCGCCGGGGCGGCATGACCCTTGGACAGCACCAGACGGTCGCGGTCGGCCATCCTGGGCTGGGCAGGGTCGATGTTCAATTCCTTAAAGTACAGATAAGACAGCACGTCTGCGATGCTCAGACTGCCGCCCGGATGACCACAGCCTGCACTGTGGGTCCCTTCGATCACGCCCATGCGGATGTGGCAGGCGTGCTTTTTCAGGGTAAGTTTTTCAGCATTTGTCATGATGGTCCTCCCGTATGAACCTCAGAATTCATGCGCTCAAAAAAGCCTCTCGTCAGCGCCCCGGCGTCAAGATTGCCGCAGCGCGCTTTTTTTCAATTTTATATTATCCATTCTGCGCAAAAAGGTCAAGCTTCTTCCAGCAAAATGTACAGCCCCGGGGAAATTTTTTTGCGAATAGACCGATTTTTGTCTATTTTGCAGACGTTCCGCCCCGCTTGACAGGGGCAAACTGGTTTGTTATACTTTTGACCATCGTTCCGGCAGGAAGCCGGACACGGGCGGGCAGCAGCCTGCCGCTTATCCCAGCAAGCAATATTTTTTTGAAACAGACGCCACGAAGGGGTCTGCCTTTGGCATGGAATGCCGGGGCAGGCTCCTTTTTATTTTGCGGCTGAAAAAAGGAGAAACCCTTATGATGAAAACCAAAAACGCTTCGCCTGTGCGGCAGCTGGTGCCGGCTGCCCTGTTTTTAGCGCTGGCCTTTGTGCTGCCCCTGCTCACCGGACAGGTGCCCAAGGTGGGCAGTATGCTCTGCCCGATGCACTTCCCGGTGCTGCTGTGCGGCTTTGTGCTGGGCGGCCCGTGGGGGCTGGCTGTGGGCTTTGCCGCCCCGCTGCTGCGCTCGGTGCTGTTCGGCATGCCCCCCATGTTCCCAGTGGCCATCTCCATGGCCTTTGAGCTGGCTACCTACGGGCTGGTGTCCGGGCTGCTGTGGCGTAAGGTACAGCACCGCCTGCCCGCGCTTTATGCCGTGCTGCTGACCGCCATGGTGTCCGGGCGCATCGTCTGGGGCATCGTGCGGTTTGTGCTGGCCGGGCTGACCGGCGGCAGCTTCCCCTTCAGCGCCTTTTTGTCCGGGGCACTGTTTACCGCCGTGCCGGGCATCGTGGCGCAGCTGGTGCTCATCCCGCTGCTGCTCACCGCCCTGCAAAAGGCCGGTTTTGCGGACTGACCCCCTGCGCGCACCTTTTGTGCAAAAAAACGATACTTCCACCGGTTTTTAAGGCACTTTTTCCAAAAGAAACGGAAAACCGGAAAAATTGTGCCGTTTTGTGGCTTTCTGTTGGCAAATGTGATAAACTTGAACCAGATGCGGGCGTGTACCGCCGTGCACCGCCCACAAGGAGTAAATGAAGAAGAGAGGTCGTTTATCGTGAAGATCATTCGTACAAAGGACTACGCCGATATGTCCCGCAAGGCAGCAAACATCATTTCTGCGCAGGTCATCATGAAGCCCGACTGTGTGCTGGGTCTGGCTACCGGCGGCACCCCCGTTGGCACCTATGAGAAGCTGGTGGAGCGGTACAACGAGGGAGATCTGGATTTTTCTGAGGTCACCTCCGTCAATCTGGACGAGTACCGCGGCCTGCCCAAGGAGCACCCGGAAAGCTACTGGAGCTTTATGCACCGCAACCTGTTCGACCATGTGAACATCGACCCCGCCCACATCAACCTGCCGGACGGCACCAACATGGACGCCGAGGCCGAGTGCAAGCGCTATGATGAGGTCATCCGCAGCGTGGGCGGCGTGGATCTGCAGCTGCTGGGCATCGGTCATGACGGTCACATCGGCTTCAACGAGCCCCACGATGCCTTTGATCTGGGCACCCACTGCGTGGACTTGGCCCAGGAGACCATCGAGGCCAACAAGCGCTTCTTTGACGGCAACGAGGATCTGGTGCCCAAGCAGGCTTACACCATGGGCATCCGCACCATCATGCAGGCACGCAAGGTGCTGATGGTGGTCAACGGCGCAGGCAAGGCCGAGATCGTCAAAAAGGCTTTCTTCGGCCCCGTCACCCCGGAGGTGCCCGCAAGCATTCTGCAGCTGCACCCGGACTTCATTCTGGTGGGCGATGAAGAAGCTCTGAGCCTGATCTGATTTTCCTTATTTAAACTTCGGGGCACCGGAACACCTGCGGGCGTTCCGGTGTTCCTTTTTTGAAGGGGAAGAACCCTCTCAGTCATCGCTACGCGATGCCAGATTCCCCCTTTTGTCACCTGCGGTGACATCTTCCCCCGGAGCGGGGGAAGTCGTTCCTCTCAGGGGGAGCTTTTACGCATCTGTCGGTCAGCACTAATAAAATTCCCTTTGCGGGAGCAGACTGAGAGGGTTGAACCCATTTTGCTGCCCTCTCTTTACATTCCGCCGAAAAAGCGGTATTCTTTTTCCAGAACAAACTTTCCCGGGAGGAGACCATGGATATCCGCCAGCTGCACTACTTTTTGACCCTGTGCGAAGAAATGAATTACACCCGCGCCGCACAGCGGCTGTTCCTGTCGCGGCAGGCGCTGCGCCAGAGCATCTCTGCGCTGGAAGCCGAAATGTGCGGGCCGCTGTTTATCAGCGCCCACCACAAGCTGGCGCTCACCGACCGGGGCATGAGCTTACAGCGCCATGCCGCCCCGGTGGTGGAGCAGTTCCAGCAGATGCAGGCCGCGCTGCGGGCAGAGATCCAGTCTGCCCAGCCGGTGCGCATCGGCATCAGCGTGGCGCTGGTACCGGACTATCTGCCCGGGCTGGAGACCCAGCTGGACAAGTTCCGGCAGCAGTACCCCCATGTGGAGATGCGGTTCCGCCTGCTGGACAACGACGCCGTGGCCGATGGGGTGGAGCAGGGCGAGCTGGACGCGGGTCTGGTCATCGACCTTGGCTGCGCCGCGCCGGTGCTGGCGCGCACCACCCTGCGCGCAGACCCCGCCTGCCTGCTGGTGCCCCGGGGACATCCCTTCTGGGAAAAGGAGCGCATCCCGCTGGCAGAGCTGCGCGGGCAGCGGGTGCTGCTGCCCAGCCTGCGGCAGGATCTGTTCAGCCCGCTGTGGGCGGCCTGTGCCCGGGCGGGCTTTGCACCCAACGCCGAGATCGGCCCCAGCTTTTATCAGGCCTACTATCTGGTGCAGGAGCAGCTGTGCACCTGCCTGACCCGCTACGAGCCGGGCGCGCGCCGGGAGCTGGACCGGGTACGGGACGTGCTGCTGGAGGATATGCCCCCGCTGTGCGTCTCGCTGGTGCAGCGGCGGGACACCAGCTCTGCCTATATCGACCTGCTGCGCAGCTACCTGCTGGAGGTTCTGGGCAGCACCGCCAGCCTGCCGCCCCGCCGGGGACGGCCCGCAAAGCCCTTCTACACCGCACCGGTGCTTTCCAGCGCCGCCGCCAAGGCTGCCCCGGAGCATCCCGTCCCGGGCACCCAGCTGCCCTTTGCGGGCGGCAACAACTTCCGGGAGCTGGGCGGCTACCGCGCCGACGAGGGCAAGACCGTAAAGTGGGGGCAGATCTACCGGGGCTTCCCCACCGGGCGGCTGACCACCGAAGCCGACCGCGCCCGGCTGGACGGGCTGGGGCTGCGGCTCATCCTTGACCTGCGCAGCGGTGCAGAAGCCGCAAAGCTGCCGGACTATGTGCCGGACGGCGCACGGCTGGTGCAGATCTGCGGCCTGCGGGATGCCACCGGGCAGGAGATCGATTTTTCGCCCAACGACATCCAGCGGCTGGTGCAGAGCGCCCCCGCCGGGATGAGCCTCACCCAGCTGATGTACCGGCAGATGCTCACCGGCAACAAGGCGTTCAAAGAGCTGTTCCGGGCGCTGGAAGCCGGCGAGACGCCCATCCTGTTCCACTGCACGGCGGGCAAGGACCGCACCGGCGTCGCTGCCATGCTGATCTTACTGGCGCTGGGTGCCTCGGACGAGACCATCTGCGCAGATTATGCCCGCACCAACCTCTGCCGCGCCGCCGAGATCGAAAAGGCCATGGCTGACCATGCGGCGGAGATCGCCGCCGACCCGGCGCAGCGGATGCGCTGGCAGTCCTCCGCCGGGGTAGACCCGGAGACTGCGCCCTTTGTGCTGCGCACCATCCGGCAGGACTACGGCAGCGCCGAGAGCTATCTGGAGGCCGAATACGGCCTGACCCCCGCCCGCCTGATGCGGCTGCGGCGGATGTATCTGGAGTGAGACGATTTTGAATGGCCTCCGCTTGCGCTCTGGCCATGTTCAGCGGAAAAATAATTTTAAATTTCGGGGTTCAGAAATGCCTGCGGGCGTTTCTGAACCCCATTTTCACGGGGAGGGGTCGTGAGCTGCCGCGCTGGTTTCCTGCGGAAACAGCCGCGCGGCGGGGGAAGCCTTCATGCGGAAAATTGATTTCCGTGGTAAAAGTTGATTTCCTCTTGAAAAAAAGCCTGTTGTCCGATACACTGAAAATAACGAATCTTTTAAGAAGGAATGAAGCTGACCATGGCCGCAAAAACGCCTGCCCAGTGGAAAACACTGTTTGAAAACGAACCCTTCCACCGCGAAAACTATTATACCGGCCCCCTTGGGCCGGACTACACCCCCGGCGGCACCTGTCTGCGGCTGTGGGCACCCACCGCCGAGGCGGTCACCGTGACCTTATACCACAAGGGAGACGGCGGCGCCGTGCTGGGCACAAAGCCCCTTGTGCGCGGCGCACAGGGGGTGTGGAGCGTCTGGCTGCCCGGGGAGCAGCACGGCCGCTACTATACCTTTGCCGTCACCGTGGACGGCGTCACCCGCGAGACCGGCGACCCCTACGCCCGGGCGGCGGGAGTGAACGGCGTCCGCAGCATGATCGTAGACCTTGCCCGCACCGCGCCCTCCGGGTGGGAGCGGGATGTGCGCCCCAATATCCCCCCGGCACAGCGCGCCGTGTGGGAGGTGAGCGTGCGGGACTTCTCGCAGGATGCCGCCAGCGGGGTGCGCCCGGCGTGGCGGGGCAAATATATGGCCTTTACCCAGCAGGGCACCACCCTGCACGGCGATGGCATCCACCCCACCTGCCTGAACTACCTCAAGCGGTTGGGGGTAAAATACGTCCAGCTGATGCCCATTTTTGATTTTGGCAGCGTGGACGAGGCAAAACCCCTGCTGCGGCAATATAACTGGGGCTACGACCCCACCAACTTCAACGTACCGGAGGGCAGCTACTCCACCGACCCCACCCGGGGCGAGGTGCGCATCCGGGAGTGCCGGGAGATGATCGCCGCCCTCCATGCGGCGGGCATCGGGGTGGTGATGGACGTGGTGTATAACCACACCTACCGCACCGAGAACCCCTTAAACAATACCGTACCCTACTACTTTTTCCGGCAAAACCCGGACGGCAGCTTTTCCAACGGCAGCGGCTGCGGCAACGAGTTTGCCAGCGAGCGCCCCATGGCGCGGCGCTACCTCATCGACTCCATCCTCTATTGGGCGAAGGAGTACCACATCGACGGCTTCCGGTTCGACCTGATGGGCTTGTACGACGCCGAGAGCATCAACGCGGTGCGCGCTGCGCTGGACAGCCTGCCCGGCGGGCGGGATATCCTGCTGTACGGCGAGCCGTGGCAGGGCGGTGCCAGCCAGCTGCACCGGTACGAGGCCAATAAGGCGAACCTTGCCATGCTCAACGAGCGGGTGGGCATCTTCTGCGATGACACCCGGGACGCCATCAAGGGCGGCTGCTTTGATGCCCGGGAGCCGGGCTATGTGGAGGGCAAGCCCGGCAGCTTCTGGGATATCGGCGGGGCGGTGGCGGCATGGTGCCGCAGCGACCATCTGCCGCCCCACGCGCCCAGCCAGATCGTGAGCTATGTTTCCGCCCACGACAACTTTACCCTGTGGGACAAGCTGCTCTGCGTCCGCTACGAAAAGCCGGAGTTCACCGCCCGGGACACCGTGGCGCTGGCGCAGAACCGGCTGGCGGCGGGCATCTACCTGACCAGCTTCGGCCTGCCCTTCATGCAGGCGGGCGAGGAGTTCGCCCGCACCAAAAAGGGGGTAGGGAACAGCTACCGCTCCTCTCCCGCCCTGAACCGTCTGGACTGGAACCGCGCCGAGCAGTACCACGCCCTCGTGGACTACTACCGGGGGCTTCTGGCGCTGCGGGCAGCCTTTCCCCGGCTGGGCAGCACCGACCGTCACGCCCCGGAGGCTTTGCAGTTCTTTGCGCTGGAGCAGCCGCTGGTGGGCTGGATGCTGCCCGCCGTCTGGGGCGACGGCGCGGCATGGAGCGCTTTGTGCGTCTTTTATAACCCCACCGAAACCACCTGCACCGTTGCTCTGCCCGCCGGGCAGTGGAAGCTGCTGAGCGATGGCACCTCTTCCAGCCTGTGGCGCGGCCCAAGCCGCATTTTTACCGGCAATGCCCCCCTTGCGCCGTATAGTGCAACTATTTTTGGTGCAGTGTGAATAAAGAACACCCCCTCAGTCAAAGCCTGACGGCTTTGACAGCTCCCCCAAAGGGACGCCTTATGGCGATGCCGCAAAGTTCCCCGTCAGCACAAAAGCCGTCCCCTTGGGGAAGGTGGCTGCGAACGTAGTGAGCAGACGGAAGGGGTATTTTCACAACAAAAAAGGCTGCTGCACATTCCGTGCAACAGCCTTTTTACTATTTTCAGTTATTCTCTGCGCCCTTTTCGCCAAGGGTGACGTTAACGGTCTGCATCTGACCGCCGCGTGCGACGGTGATCTCGATGGCGTCACCGGCCTTGTGGTTCTGCATCAGGGTGCCAAGGTCGCTCTGGGTGGCAACCTCGCTGCCGTCTACGCTCACGATGCGGTCACCGGCCTGCAAGCCCGCCTTGTCGGCAGGGCCGCCCTTGACCACTTCCACGATGTAGACACCGTAGGCGTTCACGCCCAGCTGGGCGGCGGTCTGAGCATCGGTCACGGCATAGTAGCTGATGCCCAGATAGGGACGCCCGGTCACATAGCCGTTTTCCAGCAGCTCCTGCGCCACCTTGACGGCGTCATTTACCGGGATGGCAAAGCCCAGACCCTCAGCATCGCTGTCGGAGGACTTTGCGTTGACGATGCCCACCAGCTCGCCGTTCATGTTGAACAGGCCGCCGCCGGAGTTGCCGGGGCTGACGGAGGCATCCATCTGGATCAGGGACATGGTGTTGACAGAGCTGGAACCCTGAATGCTGACGCTGCGGTTCAGTGCGCTGACGATGCCGCTGGTCACGGTGCCGCCCAGCTCACCCAAGGGGTTGCCCACGGCCATGACGCTTTCGCCCACCTTCAGGCTGTCGCTGTTGCCCACGGTGGCAGGGGTCAGGCCGGTAGCGTCCACCTTGACCACGGCGATATCACTGGTGGTATCCTCGCCCACCAGCGTAGCGGGGTAATCCTTGTCGCCGATGCTCACGGTGATGTTGGAAGCACCGCTCACCACATGGGCGCAGGTGAGGATATAGCCGTCCGAGCTGATGATGACGCCGCTGCCCGCGCCGCTCTCTACCTGACTCTGGCCGTACCACGACCACTGGGAGTAGACCACCTGCTCAGTGGTGATGACCACCACGCTGGGGCTGACCATCTCAGCCACCTGTGCGGTGCTCAGGCCGGTGCCGCTGGTGGCACTGATGGAATTGCCGGTGCTGTCGGTGCTGCTGTCAGAGCTGGCCGGGCGCTCCACCTGCTGGATGACCACCTTGCTGCCGCCGCCGTATTTTGCACCCACAAAGCCGCCTGCAAAGCCCATAGCTGCTGCCAGCACCAGCGCCACGGCGCTGCGTGCCAGTTTTCCGCCGTTGAGCTTCTTCTTGCGGCGGGGCTTTTCCGGCTGCGCCGGGGCGCTGTACTGCGGCTGCTCCGGCGGGAACGGCGGCACGCTGCCGCCATCTGCCGGGGCGGTATCGGCCGGACGCACAGGCTGTGCTTCCGGCTCGTTATACTGGTTCGCCGTGTTCATGCCGCTGCTGCCCACGTTGGGGTAGCCGGTCTCGTTATTGGAAGCGGAATAATCGTATTCCCACTTGTTCTCGTTTTCCATGTTACTACATCCTTCCCTCAAAGGCCGGTCCGCAGGGACATCTGTTCCTTTGAACTGTCCCTATTGTAACTGTCAAATGTGAAAATGAATCGCTTGCGCCGTGAAGAATATGTGAAATGCGGTCCTGTTTTTCCGCCCTTGACAGCAGCGTTTCTGCTTGCTATTGTAAGGGAAGAACATCGACCCGTCAAGGAGGAGCTTTTTATGGAACTGCACCGTACCGAACAGGGGTTTGCCCTGTATAAAGAAAAGGACTGCATCGGAGAGTGCCGCCTTTCTCCCGCCCCCAAGGGCGCACAGCTTGCCGCCCTGTGCATCCTGCCCCAGTGGCGGCGCAAGGGCTACGGCCCCTACCTGTTAAAAGAAGTATTGCGCAGCTTTGGCGGCTATGACCGGGAAGTTGCCACCGTGTTTACCGCCCCGCTGCCGGAAAACGCCGCTGAGCTTGCTTTCTGGGGCAAATTCGGCTTTGCCGCCGAGGGCGGGCAGCTGGTGCGCCGCCGCACCCCGGACCTGACGGCGGTCAAGTTCGTGCAGGACTTTTTAGCCGCCCGGCTAGTGCACCCGCAGCTGTGCGTGGACGCCACCTGCGGCAACGGCGGGGACACCGCCTTTCTGTGCAATCTGACCGCCCCCGCCGGGCGGGTGCTGGCTTTTGACGTGCAGCCCGAAGCCATCCGCTCCACCCGCACCCGGCTGGAACAGGCAAATGTGCCCGCCGAACGGTACAGCCTTATCTGCGGCAGCCACGCCGACTTATTACAGTATGTGCAGCCCAGCACTGCCGATGCAGTCATGTTCAACTTTGGCTGGCTGCCGGGGGCGGACCATGCGGTATTCTCCACCGCGCAGAGCAGCATCCCCGCCTTGCAGGCGGCGCTGCAGGCGGTGCGCCCCGGCGGCATCGTGAGCGCCATCCTGTACAGCGGGGCAGTCATCGGCTCGGACGAAAAACAGGCGGTGCTGCGTTTTCTGCGGGCACTTCCACTGAAAAGTTTCACCGTTCTGGTGTGTGATTTTGCCAATTGGGCCGAAACTGCCCCTCTGCCCTGCCTGATCCTGAAAAAATAACGAAAACCCTTGCATTATCACGCGTTTTCGTATAGAATAAGGTGCGTATGTGTAAAAATGCTTCTTCCGGCATCGCACAGTGATGCCGGAAGAAGTTCCATCCATTTCAGGAGAAATATCATCTATGACAAATCGTGAAGAGATCGAACGCCGCAGGACGTTCGCCATCATCAGCCACCCCGACGCAGGTAAGACCACCCTTACCGAAAAGCTGCTGCTGTACGGTGGAGCCATCAATCAGGCTGGTTCCGTCAAGGGCAAGCAGAGCGCCAAGCACGCCGTGTCCGACTGGATGGACATTGAAAAGCAGCGTGGTATCTCGGTCACCTCTTCGGTGCTGCAGTTCAACTACGCTGGCAAGTGCGTGAACATTCTGGACACCCCCGGCCATCAGGACTTCTCGGAGGATACCTACCGCACCCTGATGGCGGCAGACTCTGCCGTCATGGTCATCGACGCCGCAAAGGGCGTTGAGGCGCAGACCATCAAGCTGTTCAAGGTCTGCCGGATGCGCAACATCCCGATTTTCACGTTCGTGAACAAAATGGACCGCGCGGCGAAAGACCCCTTCGCGCTGATGGAGGAGCTGGAACAGGTGCTTGGCATCCGCTCCTGCCCCATCAACTGGCCTATTGGCACGGACGGCGATTTCCAAGGCGTTTACCACCGCGACACAAAGATGGTCGAGCTGTACACCGGCGGCGACCACGGCAAATCGATGGTGCAGAAGACTGACATCGCCATTGACGACCCCGCGCTGGAGCATGTGCTGGCAAAGCACTACCGCGAGCGCCTGGCGGAGGAAATCGACCTGCTGGACGAAGCGGGCGACGCTTTCGACCTCGACAAGGTGCGCCGCGGTGAGCTGACGCCGATGTTCTTCGGTTCCGCCGTCACCAACTTCGGCGTTGAGCCGTTCCTTGAGCGCTTCCTGCAATACACACCGCCGCCCCTGCCCCGCAAGAGCGACATCGGTGACATTCAGCCCGAAGAGCCGTACTTCTCTGGTTTCATCTTCAAGATTCAGGCGAACATGAACCCCGCGCACCGTGACCGGCTGGCATTCATGCGCATCGTGTCCGGCGCATTCGAGAAGGGCATGGAGGTCTGGCACTCCGGGACGAACAAGACCGTCGCGCTCAAGCAGCCCCAGCAGTTCATGGCGGACGAACGCGAAGCCGTGGAGGAAGCATGGGCGGGCGACATCATCGGTCTGTTCGACCCCGGCATCTATCAGCTTGGCGATACGCTCTCCGGCGGCCCGAAGCTGCACTACGAGAACATCCCGGTCTTTGCGCCGGAATTCTTCTCCCGCGTGCGTCCGGCGGATTCCATGAAGCGCAAGCAGTTCCAGAAGGGCATCACCCAGCTGGCGGAAGAGGGCGCGATTCAGACCTTCATCCGCACGGAGACGGGGCGCGAGGAATTCATGGTCGGCGTCGTTGGCGTGCTGCAGTTTGAAGTGCTGGAGCACCGGCTGAAAACCGAGTATCAGGTGGACATTGTGATGGAGTCCATGCCCTTCCGCTTCGTGCGGTGGGTGGTGAGCACGCCCAAGCCCATCGACCAGTTGAAGCTGACATCCACGTCCGGGCGCGCAAAGGACAGCCGCGACCGCGATGTGCTGCTGTTTGAGAACGAGTGGAGCATCCGCCTTGCCTGCGAGAACAACGCAGGGCTGGAACTGGCGGAAACCGCCAACCGCAAGTAAACCGCGCAGAACTTAACACGCGCATACAGTATGCAGCTGCGCTCAACTCAATCGCGAAAAGGGGAGTCCAGAGGGTCGAAGAC
>ERZ773195.1755-NODE-1755-length-15022-cov-3.047237_pt1 | contig 15022 bp, 10 predicted proteins | sample MGYA00580530_ERZ773195 | MGnify/ENA primary metagenome ERZ773195 (study PRJEB29015, sample SAMEA2737751) | human gut metagenome | biome: human gut; feature: human-associated habitat; material: faeces | place: China | collected 2012 ...
GGTGCAAGTCTGTTTCAGGTGTCTGTAGCATGCTGTGCGGTTGTTTTTGTGATTGAGTTGTTTTTGTAGAGTTTTTTTATTGTGCACCTCCACACTGCATGTATTATCATTTTAATTTGTTATGTGCAAGATTATCTTGCACATTTTATTCATTTTTATGATATTGTGCAAATTCATTCTGCGCATTTTGCTGTCACTTTATCCAGTTTCCTATAACAGAAAAAATCCCCGGCGGACTGTTTCTGATATGCTCATAATACAGTCCGTCAGGATTGATTCATTTCTGACAAAATTTGTGCTTATTTATTTTCCATCCATTATCATTATAATAGAAATTTTATTTCCTGATCTGATTCAGTCTGTCATTTATTGCAAGCAATTGTTCTTTACTCACTTCGTTTGTTTTCTCTGCTTCTCCGGGCTGGCTTGTCATCTGACTGGTAAGTCCCATCATATTGATCATTCGGAGTACTGTGAATCCACTCAGCATCTTCATCATGCCACTGTTCATTCCACCGCCTTGTGCCTTTGCCTGTCCAAAGCTCTGAAACAATTCCTGCATGACTTTATTTCCATCCTCATTCGACATAATATCGCCCACCGTATCATTTAACGAGAAGAAACCATCCGGTGCCGTGATATCAAACCAATTTAAAACAGCACCTTTTTCTTTCAGACGGTACGCTTCATTAAACTTCTCAACTTTTTTGATAAAGCTTTCATCCCGGCATTCGCCTGCCACTGCTAGAAGCTTTGTCTCACCCTGATTCGGTACTTCAAAGTAAAAGAAATGATCAGAAGCTTCTTTTTTGCCAAGACTCTCCCCATTTGCAAAAAGTTCCACTGTCTTCTGGTTCGAATATACGGTGACTTTTGTCACATTCTCCACACGGTCAACGTAACGTTTTCCACAAATATGAACGAATGGTTCATCCGACAGCCATGCTTTATATGCATAAAAGGCATCTTTCTTATATTTGCGGTCAAATGTCACCAGCCCTTTATGGTTCATGCCATTTTCACCGCCTTCGTTTCTGGCATCTGCTGCGAAATCAAACATATTCCATACGTGCGTTGCCCAGATATATGGTCTTGTATACAATTGTTTGATCAATTCCTCATGATAATGTGCCTGATATTCCTCTGTATAATCTCCCTGCTTCGGATCTGAGGTATGCCAATTCAGTGCTTCACATCCATATTCACTCATGCCGATCGGGATCTTTGGAAACTCTTTGTGGAATTCATCCATCCACGGACCATTCATAGAAGTGTCTCCACCATACCATCCAAAATAATGATTATAAGAAACTACATCCGGGATCTGAATATACGGATTATGCATGTCACACATCGAAACTACCGCCATAGTTGTCAGCCTTGTAGGATCCATCTCATGTGCAAGGTCATTTAATATGTGATGGTTTTCCATAAGGTCTTCGTCTGCTTCACCTGACATCGTAATTTCATTGGATAATCCCCATACGACAATACTTGGATGGTTGTAATTCTGAACAATCAGCTCCTTCATCTGACTGATCGTATTTTCACGTCCGTTTTTCATGTGCTGGGAAATATACGGAATTTCTGCCCATAATACAAGCCCCTTTTCATCACACAGATCATAGAAATATTGTGCATGCTGATAGTGTGCCAGACGGATCGTTGTAGCACCCATTTCACAGATTAAATCAATATCTTCTCTGTGATGTTCCGGAAGAAGCGCATTTCCATTTCCTGCCCGGTCCTGATGTCTGGACACACCACGCAGTGGATAGCTATTCCCATTTAAGAAAAATCCCTTATCAGGATCAATTGTGAAGGTACGGCATCCAAATCGTGTACTGACACTGTCTATGCATACGCCGTCTTCCATTAAGCATACAGTCGCTGTATACAAATATGGATCTTTGCGTCCATTCCAAAGATGTACATCTGTTATTTCCAGATTGACCTGTTTATCCGAAATCCCTGTTTTGGTTTCTGCTGCAAGAACACCTTCAGCATCTGTAATCTGATATATCAGCTGCTGACCTGCTTTTTCGCCGCTTAAAAATACTTCCACGGCAATTTTTGCATTTTTGTCTGCTACCTCTGGTGTCACTTTCAATCCATTTCCACCATAATAGTCCAGATCAAAATGAGACTTATTTACAGCAATGATATTTACATCCCTGTACATTCCACCATAAAAAGTAAAATCCGCTTTCTGTGGATATACCCTGTCATTTGCACTATTGTCAACGGCAACCACGATCAGATTCTTACCATCTGTAAGTGCGTCCGTCATATTCACCCGCCAGGTTGAGTATCCACCATCGTGATGATCAAGGTGATTTCCATTCACATAAACATCAGCAGATGCATTCACTCCCAGAAATTCCAGATAATACTGTTCTCCCTCCGGAAGTTCCTCTTTCTGGACTTCTTTCGCATAAAAACAAGTTCCACGGTAGTAATCGTTTCCACCATCCTGTCCGTCAATCGCATTCCAGGTATGAGGCAGATTCACCCAATACCAATTTTGTGGCATAGCAACCGGAGGCTTCATTGCTTCCTTGCTAAATGCCCATTTTTCGTTTAAGTTAAAAATTTCTCTCATTTATTCCTCTTTCTCAGACTCATTCATTCTTTTCTTCATAATTCATTTTCTTTAAAAATGTCATTGGCGACATATGATAATATTTTTTAAAAGCACGGTAAAAGTTACTGTACTGTCCAAAACCACATAATGAAAAAATATCCGTTGGTTTTTCCCCACTGATCAATAATTGTCTTGCCATGATCATCCGTTTTTCCAAAACATACTGATATATGCTCTTTCCTGTTGCATTTTCAAAACTTCTGGACAAATAAAACTTGCTGATATAAAAACGGTTACACAAAAAATCCAGTGTCAGATTCTCTGTATAATGTAAATTGATATACCGGATCACCTGCTGGATATTCGCATTTCCTGCCATTGTATTCAGATTTAAATGTCTCTCCAGTAAGATAAGCAGATGTTCTACCAGCGAATCACACATAATGTCATGGCCAAATTCTTTCTCATGCATTTCATAGCGTAATTCCAAAAGCATATTTATGATTTTTTTCCGCATTGCCGGATCTTCCCGGAGCAGATATCCTTTCTTCTCTGCCGAAACAAAACACTGGTTCAGATTAGTTTTCCTGCTTGAAATGCGGTTCAGATACCATGGATTCAGCCAAAGGATCACTCTGTCTGCTTCCCTCTCTGAAATCATTTCCTGATGTTCTGTCATAGGAGGAAGCAGCACAATATCTTCTTTCTCTAATTCAATTTTTTTGCCATCGACTGTAAACGTTATGTTTCCGTCTAATGCACAGTAGATTTCAAAAAAATCATGCAGTTCCACTCCTGCATTTTGTATCGCTGTGGTACAAAAACGATGCACTTCCATGCTGGAACTGGTCATGGATTGATACCCTAAGTATTCATCATATAGTTCATTATTTTTCATCTCTGTATATTATTATAACGCCTTCTTTTCTGTTTAACGTAATCTCAATGACACCTTTTTCGCGTTCTATAAATTCTGCCTTTTTACCATCTATTTCAACATCATAGTGATATAGCGAATTCATGACAATCAGAAGCACGCCTGTATGTGTTCCTGTGGTACTGTATACAATTTCTGCATGATCCACATCCTTAGAAATTTCTTTCTTTTCAATCCAGGTATCATATCCGGTTGTTAAAGTTCCTCTCTTGTAGTACGCATTATACCATATAGAAATTGGAGTAGAAAGTCCGCTAAACTGGTGAAACCAACCACCACGTTCCGTTTCAATCTGTATCATTTCAAATGTATTATAACTGAATTCAATCTCCTGCTTCCAGGAATTCAGTCCTCTGTGTGCAATATCAAATGCAAATTGTCCCTCACCTATATCAAGCATTGCTTTCCATAAGAAATACTGATACGGGCACCAGACACTTCCGTTCCAATAGCCGTTGTCGTAATAATAGCTGGCAGACATATCAACCGTAGAAATTCCAACTGGGGACCACAGTTCCTCTGGAGATTTCAGGTGCTTTAACAACTGTTTTTCCTGCTCTTTTGAGCAAATTCCCGCAATCAACGGCGTAACACCATCTACTCCCTTGTTATAATTTTCTCCTGCCTCAGTCCGCAAAATATGGACTCCCTCCTGCCCCTGCACAGCATAGCCAAAATATCCGCTCTCTTCATCCCATGCATATGCCAGCAATGCGTTCTTTACACGTTCCATATCCTGCTCAAATTCCGGCAGATTCTCCTCATATCCAAATGCCATTGAAATCTGTTTCATAAATTTTGCAATACGGATAAAATGTACATTACTGCAGACCGGTGATACTACCTGTTCCATATTCTTTCGATGTAACTCCACCTGCGGCGGATAATCGTCCATTCCACTTGCATTGTAAAAATAGTCATATACCGTCAGAAGACCATTTCCAAGTCTTGACATTGTGGATCCTTCCGTCCTGCCAGCCATATAACGATAGTAACGTAAAAACATCGGATAGTATTTCTTCAAATTTTCCCGTTCTTTTGCATCCGCCCGATTTAATATCTCGTAATACAAATAAAACTGTGTTGGGACAAGTGAACCATGTGCCACAAATGCGAAATCTGTATTATCTGGTTCGGATAAGTAAGTGTCCATTACATATTCTGCAAGTTTTGAGGAATAATCTAACATTCCAAGTCCAATAAATCCGGAATCCCACGTATACAGACTGTCCCATCTTTTTCCCGGTGTATAATGCGCAATGTATTCACCATGCCGCCTGATTGGATACACAATATTACTATATAATGCAGATTTCATCATCCGTCCTGTAAATTCAAATGGATTTCCCTCTTCATTGGCACAATTTTCTTTTTTTACAATGCTTCTGCATTGTTTCCAGAAAATTTCTAATTCAGCTTTTGAATAATTACGTTCTTTTGTACTGATGTATGCATATTCCGTTCTGACACTTTTTCCTGGAACAAATAACGCTTCTGCAACATTAATATGATAAAAGCCTTCATCCGAATGTTTATCCTGAAATGCACCCGAAAAACTTCTCGTCAGATTATCATAAGTAGCATCTGAATTTGCAAGGCGTGATACTAATGCATCCTCAATACAGCCCGAATACAATTTTCTGCTTCTGACACGCTTGCTTAAAATGCTAAGATATATTGGATTTTCCTTATAGTTGTACTGATATTTTATATGATCATTCTCGTACTCAACTTTTGGGATTACATTACGAGCCTCTTCTGTTATTCCGACTTCCTTTTTGTCTGATTTTTCACAAACACATAAAAAATCAAGCATTATTCCATTACTCTGTTCGCTGAAAGCTTCCATTTTAAAGATGAACTCTTTATCTGAAATTTTTCCGATTGGAACATAGCAGATTCCACTCTCTTTTGTTGCCGCAAAATGGATTGTTCCAACATTGCTTTGAAAAATTACATCTCCCTCATCCTGCAATGTACGATATCTTATCGCTAACACTGCGTCCTGATACGATTCCTTTAATTTTACCTGATAAGAAACTTTGTCGCCCTGATTGCCGCCAAACGCTTTCAATCCAAGATAACGCATAAAGAGTGCATAGTAGGACATTCCCAATCCATTGTCATCCGTAAATCCATCGACCGGGATCTCTCCCTTTTTCATGGCATCCAGATTCAGGTGTTCCCATGGAACTGCTTTTCCAAACTCCAAATTTTCATAATCGACAGCATTCCACGCATCACTTTTTTCCGGTACTTTTTTCGTGTATACTCTGCTTTTCGGATATTCCTCTGCGGCAAAATAATTGATAAGGCAATTCTGGTTTTTATCCGTATTATTATGGAAGGAAACCCGGATTCCCCAGGTTTCCTCCTCAATCTCAAAGAAATCTACGTCTGCATATAACTGATCTTTCCAAAGAAGCTCATAGCGGTATCTATAATATTTTCCATTACTATCACAATCCCACGGATGATACTCAGATGGGATTGTAACGTTTGGAGCCGGTACATTGCTGTTCGCATAGGTCGGATGGATCACCAAATCAAATCTTGCTCCTGGAACAGCACTCTCCTTCATAATTCTTGAAATACCCATATACTTTTTCGAATATGGTCCCCACAATGGGATTATATTTTTATTTTCGTCTCTCACAATTATGCTTTTACAGCATTTTTCTGCTGTGTTTCAGCAATGCTGTCCTCAATCTCCTTCATTTTTTCACCAGTCAATGGATAGAACTTCATTGCAATAATAGAAGCAATCCATCCCAAAATCGGCATGCCACAGAATAATAAAATTGTGATCATCAGAATTTCAGGTGTGCTTGCATCTCCCACCTGTGGCACTGAATTTTTATATCCTATGACAGCTACAAATGCTCCAACAACTGTAGTTGCAAATGATGAAATAAGTTTATCAATAAAGGAGTATACGGTTGCAATTAGTCCCGGCACATAATGTCCACTTCTATACACTTCATAATCGGTGCAGTCTGCCATCATTGGAATCATCATATTACTTCCGATATTACGAATTCCATTCAATGCAATAATAAGAACTACAAATGCAATATTCATAAATCCAAAGGACTTCAGATCAATCTTGGTTGGATCACCAAAAATCAGAAGCAGTGTAATTGCGAGCTGAACAGCAATACATCCATATACAGTCGCTACATACGTCTTTTTCTGTCCGGAATGTCTTGCTCCCATAATACCTATTACAAGTAAAATAATGTTTGGAATCATTGTGATAGCAGACAATCTTCCCATTACTGCATAGTCACCAATAATAATTCCATAAAGCATAACACCTACGATAGAATTTCCTGCAATACTTGTTGCGAGTTTATCTGTAGACTCGGAAATAACTAACATCTGAAGTGCTCTGTTGTGTTTTAATACTTCCCAATAAGTTTTGAAGCTGACTTTTTCTTCTTTATTTTTTACCATGCTGTTGTAGTATTCCGGTTTATCTTTTGGAGCAATGGCAATCAGTGAGCAGATCATTAATACAAAAGCAATTGCAATTACCCAGACAATGATCTCACTGAAGAATTCAAGTGTCATTCCGCCATATTTCGGAACAAGGTAATTGGAAACAAGCATTGTAATTCCGGTCTGTAAGAACAGCATAAAAAAGCCTGTAAAGAAACCGTAAATCGGTCTCTGTTTTGGATCGTTTGTAAGTAAAGTCTGTGCAGAAGTTGTGACTGTTCCCTGAACGGTATAACCAATAATGTAAAGTGCATACACAACAATAAAATATGGGATCCGGAGTGTTTCCGGAACTAAATGTGTAGTCTTATATAATAAGATCATGCTTAATGCAAGAAGCGCATTACCGACAACAAGGAACGGGCGGAATTTTCCAAAACGTCCATTGGAATGATCGATCAGCCATCCAATGATCGGATCTGTAAATCCATCAAAAATTCGCATAGAAGTTGCCAGTGTAGATACAAATACTACAGACATTCCTAAAATTCCATTTGCATAGTAAGATACATACATCATTAAAAACAGATACATATTTGTTGACATCATATTTAATGCAAACAATGCGATCTGCCATGTTTTCGCACGGTTATATTTCGTTGCTTCGTTCATTGTAATTCCTCCTAAAAACATTGTTTAACATTTTCAAATCATGATTTTAAGTGGATTTTAGCATTGAACTTTTTCAGTGTACATTGCATATATTTTCTATAACATTGCGATTATTGCCTTGGCTCTCCAAGGATTTACTCCACCTGCACCTGACACATTCTCATTGTAGCCAGTGCTGCTTCATGGCTTTCCGGTGTGACACCTGCGCAGCAGGAAGCAATGACTTTGACCGGGATCTCCGGCAGATATGCCTTAATTAAAATTGCATTGGAGACAACACAGATGTCGGTGCAAAGTCCGACCAATGTAACGGTGATATCTTCTTTCTCTGCGATTTTTGTAATCTCTTCTGCAAGAATTTTTGAACCGAACGTCGGCTTGTCGATCACTACTGCGTCTTTTAATGCAGTTTTCACTTTCTCATTGATCTGCCAGCCGTCTGTTCCCTTCACGCAGTGCACAACCGGAAGATTTTTTCCTTCCTGAGTCTCTAAATAATTTTCCGGGTGTGTATCCCTTGTTGCAAAAATGTCTTTGGTATCATACTTTGCAATCTCTGCGATTACGTTATCCACGATAGCCACTGCCTCTTTTGTTCCGAGTGAGCCATCGATAAAATCATTCTGCATATCTACCACTACTAATAAATTTCTCATTATGTAAACCTCCAATTTTCTTTTTTAATTATAAAATATCCAAAATATTTTTTACTCCATGACACTAATTGTATCAAATATCCTTTTTCTTATAATTTCACTTCTTCCTAATCTTTCAATGAAAAATACAAGTTCTTATACCCCAGCTGCTGGCACAGTTTTGTCAGATACGGCTGGTCGATCCTTGCCTGCTCCAAAACATCCTTCTGTGCAAACACTTCCTCTTTTGTGCCATCTGCGAGCACTTTTCCGTGCGCCATAACGATCACACGCTCGAAACTCTCTGCCACAAAATCCATATCGTGTAAAATCGCAATCACCGTTTTTCCCTGACTGCTCAGATCCCGGATCATTTTCTGAATGATCTTTCTGCCCTTCCAGTCCTGCGCGATCGTCGGTTCATCCAGAATGAGCACTTTTGTATCCATCGCAAGAACGGAAGCGATCGCAACCAGTTTGCGCTCTGACAATTCCAGATCATAAGGATTTTCGTCTGCAAGCTGTTCCAGTCCGACCAGCTTTAATGCTGCAACAGCTTTTTCCTTTGCCTGCTCTTTTGTCATTCCAATATTCTGCGGTCCGAACATGACTTCATCGATCACATGATATTTGAAAATCTGGTCATCCGGATTCTGGAATACGTAACCGATCTCCCCTGCCAACATTGCAACGGTCTTTTCTGCCATGTCGCTACCACCGTAGCAGATGCTGCCGCCCACCGGCTTTAACAGACCTTTTAACAGCTTTACAAGAGTCGTTTTTCCTGCGCCGTTCTGACCGATGATCGCAGTTGGTCTGTGGTCAATTGTAAGGTTTATGTCCTGCAGAACCGGAACATTTTCGAGATATTGAAATTCCAGATGTTCGATGTCAAAAACATTTTTCTTACAACTTATAGTCAGTTTCATGCTTTCATCTGTAGTTACAGAATCTTCAATCTGCCCGTTCTTATTTTTCATATCTTTATTATTGTCTAATAATATTTTTTCCGGACAGAACGCTTCCTCCCCCGGAAACAAATCTTTTAACGCCAACGCATCCTTAAGCGAAGCCGGATAACATCCGTTCTCTTTCTTCACGCCAAAAGCCTGACAGATTCTTGTATAGGCAGGTGGATTCACCCCATAGCTCTGCAGATCCGCTCTGGAGAAAATCTGTTCCGGCGTATCGAATGCGATCTGCTTTCCCTGATGCAGCAGCAAAATTTTATCACAGTATTCTGCCAGCTTTTCCAGCTTCTGTTCCACCATAATGATGGTGATCCCTGATTTGGCGAGCTTATCAACTGCCGCAAAAACTTCCTCGCTTCCCGCCGGATCAAGCTGTGAAGTAGGCTCGTCTAACACGATCACTTCCGGCTTCATCGCAAGGATACCTGCCAGCGCCACCCTCTGCATCTGACCACCGGACAGATCAAACGGATTTCTGTCCCTGTAAGCTGCAATATCCAGCAGTTCCATCACTTCATCCACACGGCTTATCATCTCTTCTTTTGGCACGCCGAAGTTCTGCAGACCAAATGCAATTTCCTCAAAAACAGTTTCCTTTGCACCGGAGAGCTGGTTAAACGGATTTTGGAATACCAGTCCTACCTTCTGACACAGCTTCGATACAGTCGTTTTTGCCACCTCAGTGTCCTCGATCAGAACTTTTCCTCCATAAGCTCCTTTGAAAAATCCCGGAATAAGACCGTTGAATGCCTGACAGAGCGTACTTTTTCCGGCTCCGTTCTCTCCAACGATCCCGATAAAAGAACCTTTTTCTATTTCAAAATCCAACCCATCCAACGCAAGCTTTGTTGTGTTGGGATAGCGGTATTTTAAATTTTCAACCTTTATATATGCCATAATTCTTCCTTTTTCCATATATCATTTTTCCCAGCTTTAACAATACACATTTTCAGTTTTGCAGCATGACGATTTACAGCACAATCCTCACCACGATAGCCCCTGCAATCACCACAGCCATCACCAGACATAACACGCGGTCGGAAGTCTTCATTTTTCCTTCCCTGAGACAGGTCTTTTTCTGCCCAGCCTCAAAGCCCCGGATTTCCAGTGCGATCGCACGCTCTCTTGTGTTGATGAGCGAGCTCATGACAACCGGCGAAATTAACGGTAGAAAAGATTTTGCCCTGGTGATCAGATTTCCCTCCGTCTCAAGCCCACGGCTCCGCTGTGCATCCATGATCGTGTTCATCGTGCCGCTCATCTGCGGTACGATCTGAAAAACAGAACTGATGACATATCCGATCTTCGGTGAAAATCCGGCCTGCTCCAGATCCTCTACCAGCTCTGCCGGCTTAGTTGTGAGTACAAACACCGCAAATGCCAGCAGCATATTCAAGACGTTACAGCTGATGCGAAGCGCATACATCATTCCTTCCCGATAGAACTTTAACGGTCCTAACTGAAACATTAAGTTTGCATTTTCATGATTAAATAAACCATGGATCAAAAATATGGTGATCAGAATTGTAAATGAAAAAGCAATCAGTGGAAAAACCTTTTTCATGATTTTTCCACTGATAAGCATTACAAGACTGATTCCAATGAATATAGCGAATGCCCATAACTTCCCTGCGATCAGCGATGCAGCGACCGCTGTCAGGATATAACACAGTTTTGTAAATGGATGCATTCTGGTCAAATAGGTATCTTTATCCACATAAAGGCTGATACTTTTCATCTAAATCACTCCATCAGAATATGTTTTCACTTCTTAGTCTAAGCTCTCCACACTGTCGTTCACATCATAAAGAGCAGTAAGTTTTTTCGGAAGTCCTTTTAAAATCGCAAACACGATCAATACCGTAATGATCTTATCCGGAACATCCACAACAACTTCATCTAAGAAAGAACCTAATACAACCGGGAGATTTGCTGCCTGTGTTGCTGCGAATACCGCATCGCCCCAGACATTTCCTGTTGTACCGCCCCAGAAAATAACGTTTAACGGAGTGGAAATCAATACTGCTGCAAGACCGCCGGCTAAAGAAGTCAGTAACGCACCGTTTACTTTTTCCATTTTGCCGAGACGTGCCATAATACCAACGACAAGACCGATGCCAAGACTTGTGAGGGCATACACTAATGTAATGGAATCACCGGTTGTAAAACCATAGATCAGGTTGTTGGCTGCTCCACAGATCGCACCAATGATCGGTCCGCCGAGTGCGCCACCGATACAGGTTCCGATGGAATCTAACCATAACGGCAGTTTTAATACGGAAGCAAATAATTTTCCGAGGTAATTGATACCGATACATGCCGGGATCAATACCAGACTTGCTGTGTTTAATTTTGTTTTAAAAATGTTCTTCATAACGTTGTCCTCCTCATTTTCCGGAGCACCTGTACAGTGCCTCCAATGCTACATGAATCTCATTTTTTTCTCCCTGTACGGTTGCATTCACTCCATCCGTATAGTTGTTAATGTTATCTTCAAGGTTATCCTCGTATTCCACCACCGTATTTAAGATAGAGGCTGTCTTCACACCCCGGAGTTTTCCGATTACAAACCGCGCCGCTGTCTCCATATCACAGCCAAGCACTCCTCTGCCGGCCCACAGTGCGTCGATCTCGTCCTCTCTGTCCGTGTAAAAACTGTCATGACTCCGTGCCATTCCGACATGCGCCGGAATCTGCTCCTCCTCTGCTGCCTCTGCACAGGCATTCATCAATTCAAAATCCGGGATTGCCGGATAAATGGAATCTATGTACGTTCTGGAAGTTCCTTCATCTCTCACCGCACCCTGCACTAAGATCAGATCCCCTAATCTGATCTCTTTTTGCAATGCACCGCAGCTTCCGATACGGATTGCGTGCGTCACGCCGATACGCGCCAGCTCTTCCACAGCAATTCCGGTCGAAGGACCGCCTATCCCCGTAGAAACTGCAAGCACGCGGATTCCCTTGTAAGTTCCTGCAATGCTTTTATATTCCCTGTTAAATTCTAACTCCTCCACGTCCTCTAACTGTTCAGCGATCCGCTCCACCCTTGCCGGGTCTCCAGGAAGGATCGCATACGGAATGCCGAGGTCATCGCGCAGTTTTAAGTGAGGCATTACTTCCATTCCATCATCCACTCTTTTCTCAGATTTTTCTGCCTTATCACGACAAAATTTCTCATTACCATGGTTTTAAGATTCTTGTTTAAAGTATCACTTTACAACTGTCTTGTCAACTGTAAAGTCATGTATGCACTGACACAGTTACAGATAACTTTCCTTCCGGTTGACAGCTTTTCTCAAATAATTTCCAAGATTTGTCATGCACATGAGCGTGGCTGTAAGGAAAATACCCGGTATGAGGATGATCCACCATGACTTTGTCATCAGTGCTTTGTCTGCATTTGAAAGCATGCTTCCCCACGAAATCTGCTCTAACGGCAACCCGATTCCCATGAAGCTTAAGGTTGACTCTGCAATGATCGCGCTTCTGATATTCATGACAACCATAAACATGATCGATGAAGCAAAATTGGGAGTCAGGTGTTTCCACAAGACATGCCAAAAGCTTCCTCCCATACATCTTGCTGCGATGACATACCCGCTGTTTCGGATCTGTTTTACTTCAGTGCGCACCACTTTGGCAATACCTGGCCAGCTCGTGATCCCGATAATAAATGAAATACTGAAAATGCTGGCTTTTCCTAAGACTGCCTGCAATAAAATAACCAGCAGCAGATTCGGGATACTTAAGAAAATCTCTGTAAAGCGCATTAGCAGTGAATCCACCCATTCCGGTGCACATCCGCTGACTGAACCAAAGACAATAGCAAGTACCGTAGAGATAAGCGTTGCAAGTACTCCGATCAATAGAGATATCCGTCCCCCATACCAGATCATGGAAAAAATATCTCTCCCCATCGTATCTGTCCCAAAGAGAAACTCTCCTCCCGGTGCTTCATTGTAATGTGCCAGATCCATATAACCGGGATCTTTTGTCATGATCAGATGACAGCACAGGCAGCCTGACAGGATGACCGCAAGCAGCAGCGCTGATATCAGCGGTTTTCCCTGATACCATTTTTTATGCCTGCTAACAGTCTGATCCTCTGTATTTCTAATTCCCACAATCTGAAAATCTGTATCCATCATCGGTTCCTTTCTGTCACTGACGTATTCTCGGATCGATCCTCTCATTTATCGTCTGGGCGATCATGTTGCAGACAACCACGACAATACCTGTAAGAATACATAAAACCATCAGTAAATTATAATCTTTATATCTGGCACTCTCATAAGCCAGTGTTCCAAGCCCCGGATAAGAGAATACCGTCTCAACAATATAGGTTCCTCCTAAAATATGAGGCACCGAGATTGCCATAATACTCAGATAACTCGGAATAATATTGCGGAGACAATGGCGGAAAAGAATGCTGTTTTTTGTAAGTCCCTTCGATTTCGCCAGCAGTACATAATCTGCCCGCACTTCCTCTAAGATCTTATTGCGGATCATATAAGCGTAGTACCATAGATGTCCCAGCACTACAACTGTGACCGGCAATATGAGATGCTGTATCCTGTCCGCAATATCCTTCTCTTTTCCGATCGTATAGGCACCGGAGCTTGGCAATATATGAAGCTCAACTGCAAAGAAAAGGATCAGTACCAGCGAAAACCAGAACTCCGGTATACAGCTTGTGACCGTTCCGACCTGGCATATGATTTTATCCAGCCATTTTTCTTCGTGCCATGCACACAAAATTCCCAGTAACAGCGCCAGTGTAAAAATAAGTACAAAGCCTATCCCGTCCAGCAGCATTGTATTTCCGACTCTTCCGGAAATCACTTCCAGCACATCCATTTTGTATTTATAGGAGATGCCGAATTCTCCATGAAATGCATTCGAAAGCCATTTTACATACTGAACAGAAACAGACTCGTTCAGTCCCAGCTTCTCCATCGCCCAGTCATGTTCCTCGGGACTCATTTTTTCCACTCTTTCCCCATAGTAAGAGACAAGCGGATCTCCCGGTGCCAGTCTGGAAATATAAAATACGATCACTGACAACAAAAAAATACTTGCCAGAAACAGCAATATTTTTTTTAAAATATAGATACTGATCTCTTTTTTACTCATTTTCTTTTTCTCCCGCTCTTTGCCGTTCCATGCGCGGATCCGGAATTGGGATCGACTCGATCAATGCCTTCGTGTATGGGTGTTTCGGATGTCTGAAAATATCCTCCACTCTTCCTGTTTCCACCAATTTCCCATCATGCATCACGCCTACCCGGTCACACAAAAACCGTACCATGGAAAGATCGTGTGCAATGAACAGAAACGAAAAACCATGCTCCTTCTGCAGATGCCGGAACAGGTTCACGATCTGTGCCTGAATGGATACGTCTAAGGATGCGATCGGTTCATCTGCGACCAGCAGTTCCGGTTCCATCGCTACTGCACGCGCAATTGCAACACGCTGCCTTTGTCCGCCTGAGAGCTCCGAAGGATATTTTTCCAGATAGGAATTATCCAATCCAACATACTTCAGCTGAAATGCTGCCTCCGCTGAAAGTGTTCCTCTTTTCGGTGTGATGTGCTGTATCCGGAAGGGCTCTGACAGAATATCCTTCACTTTCATACGAGGATTCAAACTGGAAGTGGAGTCCTGAAAAATAATCTGCCGCTCACATTGAAGCATTTTTTTATTTTTCCGGAACTCCTTACTGCGGCAGGTATCAATTTCCTTGTATAAAATCTCTCCGCTATCTGGTTTACATAAATT
>ERZ773195.1764-NODE-1764-length-14982-cov-4.904602_pt1 | contig 14982 bp, 10 predicted proteins | sample MGYA00580530_ERZ773195 | MGnify/ENA primary metagenome ERZ773195 (study PRJEB29015, sample SAMEA2737751) | human gut metagenome | biome: human gut; feature: human-associated habitat; material: faeces | place: China | collected 2012 ...
TCAATGATCTACTGCTCCATTAGGCGTAAATTCACTAATCAAAGAACAGGTAGGAACTTTTCAGCCTTATAACGCCTGATGAATTTCATCGGGCGCTTTGTATTGGCGTGGCTGTTGCTATTCACAATACCAGGACTAAGCGGGGTTCATGAACCGTCTTCTGCAGGATCTGAGGCGGTCACACTTGCTTTCCTCATCGCCTGGCTGTACTGCCAGGTAGAAGCCAGACATATTAGTAAAATCGGTATCATTATCAGACCCAGCAGCTTCCATCCCAGCAGGGCCAACATCACGCCCGCTCCGGATGTGGCTATCGCGGAGAAAATAAAGCGGCTGGTTTCGGCCAGGCCCTGCGCCTTTTTTCGTTCATTATCACGGTAGGACAGACTGAGCAGCGTCGAGCCGCCAACAAACATAAAGTTCCACCCGACCCCCACCAGAAGCAGACTTAAGCTGTATGCCAGCATCGTTTCCCCGGTCAGGTTTATCACGACAGCAGATATGTTGAGCGCAATCCCCGCATACAGCAAAACGGTGAGTCCCAGTTTTCGTATCAGAAGGCCGGTAAACAGTGAAGGGACATACATCCCCAGCAGATGCAGCTGAATGACCAGTGCACCATCATTCATCGAGTGGTGGTGCGTAACGGAGAGGGGGGCCGCCGTCATCAGAAAAAGCATAACGAAGGAGCCAATAACCAGGTGAAACCAGGCCGTACGATAATCCGGACGTTTCATTAATTCCCGACTGGTTGGCGATACTCCCGGGATTGCCCGGGTGTCGGGGGAGGGGATGCCTCTTTTTGAACGATCGAGGAACAGAGCCAGGTTAAGTGCAGACAGAATCCCCAGTCCTGCCACAACGAGATAAACACCGGCAAAGCGAGGAAGTCCGGGGATATCCCGTGCAACAATCGTCAGTAACGGCCCCAGGATAGCGGCCACAACGCCGCCAATCATGACCAGGGAGATTGACTGCCCTTTCACTTCAGGCGGGGAGTGATCGGCAGCAACCAGACGATAGTACTGGCTGAAAGCCTGATAAATACCCACAAGAAAGCAGCCGGTGCAAAAGAGTAAAAAACTGCCGTTCTGCACAGCGAGAAAAGACAAAAATCCGCCCGCGGTACCGCATAAAGAGCCCAGAATAAACGCGAGTTTTTCGTTTCCGCGACCAATCATGCCGGCCGCAAACAGACTCGAGAACGCGCCGGCGACTGTGATGAGTGCAAACGGAACCGTCGCCAGTTGATCAGACGGCGCCAGCTGATAGCCCACCAGGGTGGCAATAGTCAGATCAACAGACACGGCACAGGTAAAAAACAGATTACTGACCGCTAGTATCACGGGGATCCTGCCAGGTATATATCGCATGGTGCCCTCCTATAGGGATTAACTTAACGACAGTAAAGCGAAAGAATCATCGGTTAAACGCTGCGTTAACTCTTCCAGGCTGATGCCGGGAGGGACAAAAAAAAGGGGGGACGGCTCACGTCCGGATGGACTGACTCCGGTATACCCGGCTGCGCGAACCTCTCTTTCCAGACGTATATCCAGCAGAAACCCGTTTTGTGTTGGTTCAAGAACAGCCACACCATGCCAGGGGACCCGGGAAGAAGAAGGTGATATCTGTACAGAATAATGCCCGTGTTTCTCATCTTTACGGTGTATCGACATACGCAGGGTGTCCGGGAAAAGGGATCGCACATCATCGAAGCCGGTTGTATTTTTACCTGCCGTATTGCTTTCATAAGCTGCAACGTATCTGGCAACAGCCTGCAGCACCTGATTCAGGATCACCCGTCTCAATAACTCATCATCTTCTTTCCGGGGGGTATAGATATTTTTCATGAACTGACAGTAAAACTCATCGTAATCAAGCGACTGCTCCCGGGCATATGTTTCAAGGAGTGGGTAGGGAAGAGCAAAGAGAAGCGGTTCAAAAAGCTGCTGGAGACGGGGATCCAGCTCCCGTAACGTTGTAAGAAAAGCCGCCCTTCCTTCTGCTTGATACAAACCTTCATATTCACTGACACATGCCATCAAAGTACTAAGTTTGGCGGAGTATTCAAGATCATTAAAATACCGGGTTTTCCATGATAAGTTATTCTGGATATCTTCATAGCGGATAAGGGACAGTAAATGACTATCCATATTGACTGTATTCATAAATGCCAGAAGATCGGTGCGATAGTCCCGTATCATTTTTCGCTCAAGCATATCGAAGCATGGATAACGATATTCATCCTGGATAGCATAAATATGTACCGGCGTAATGTCCGCCTGTATCCAATGTCTGAACTGTACCGGAGTCATTTCAGAATCTGAAAGCAGGAGTAAAAATGAGGTGAGATGTTCCGGGCATTCATAACTCAGGCATGTATCATTCTGCAGTATCGAGCGGATAAACTTTCGCCGGCGAATATACTCTTTTCCGGAATAACGATGCTTTAAAGCCTCTTCAATACGAGCCATCGTCTCACCACGTCTACCGGATGAAGGTTCTCCGACTTGCCGTAACAGTGACCTGGCATCATTACCCTGCGCTTTGAGTGCATCGGATACGGAATGAGCCAGGTTAAACAGACTGAGCTGGACCTGTCGGCAGCTGTCAGCCAGAGCATAGAGTATACTCAGGGTGAAGTATTCCCCAAGGTCCGGCAATAAAGAGTCATGTTTGAGTGGTGACGGTGTCCGGAAAGGTAACAATAATATGGAGAATGTCACCCGTCCAGATGAGTCAGTCTGAATATCTTCCACCCGTTGTGCGCGAGCCTTTGTACTTAGAGTTCCTCTTCTGATTAGCCGGGATGTCATGACTTCAGTAATAATCTCGCGAAAATCACAGGGATTGTCCTTATCAGCCCTCAAAAGATTCCTGAGTGCTTTGTTTGAGATTCTGTCTGTCAGTTGATCAATCAGAGCGCCATATTTTTTACTTATCCATTCGTCAATTATTTCGCCAGGGACAATATGGTTTTCTTTTGACGGGATGTGTTCAGGGAGTGTCTGCAGTATGCCAAATGTTGAAGCAGTTTCATCAGTATGATATTCGTCATGACTGGTCGTAAAATGACTTAATACAGGTTCCATATTTATTACCTCTCCATTTCGTGAAAAATAGATAAAGCAAAAATGGTGCCATTAAAAAAAAGGATTTGGACAGCGTTTTTCGGAGTTCTTGCACCGATGGGAAGCAAATGTATCAGCCCTGGTGCAATAAATTTAATCCCATGCCGTTATTATTAAATTTGAAATTGATAAATTATCTTTTGATGTGTTTTTGAAATTAAAAAATAAAGGTTGTCAGGATAATGCGGGGTCAACTATTGAAAGCGATGTGTTTAATATTGCCATTGTTATCCTCGACTCTGAACCGGGGAAAATACCCTCTGCTTTTATCTCAGCACTGCAGCAACCGGGCCATCAATGGCCAGCCGGCTCATCTCTTCAAGCGCGGCCTCGGATATCACCGTCAGGCGAGACAGATCAACCGCCATTCGACCCAGTTTGCGGTAGCAAGCCTGGTAAACTATCCAGTCCACAACACAGCGATTCGTCAGCCAGCGAACGAGCACCGTCTCAGTGGCGGCTGTTACACGATCCAGTTCGTTTAATGTGTTCATGATTTTATTCTCTTTATACGACTATTTCGCAGACACATTTTTCCTGTCACGATCGAAATTTTGGAAATGAAAAAATGCCATCGACGCTATGCTGAGGATGAACCATACCAGTGAGTTTGAGTGGGGGGATGGAGGATTGGGCAAAACAACGCTTAGTCCATTGTCCGCTCCGTGTCATGAGCGGACGATGGAAGTCAGTCTCATTAGTAATGTCATTGTTGAGCGAGAGAGGGGCGTTTCTTTTTGGCTTGACAGCGATATCTCGTCAGAAAATCAATTACTCAGATGTCATGTTACTCAGTTCAGCATCCACTGACAGGCGGAGATACCGGCCGTCGCGCTTTGCCATATTTTCGGCGTCAGGCCGTACAGAAGCTAGGGACGGCGACCTTCTGGAACAGGTGGCCAAATTTGTACTCAATCAGAGATGTAAAGTCTTCACGTTTATATTAAGGTATTATACTCAAAAGACTTTCAGGATTTGTCACGGATTTTATGCATGTATATGTAAACCCTAATCCAAGAGCTGTTATCTTAAGCGTGGCACCTTTTACATGATATTTTTCTTCGTTATTTAGATGCATGTTTTTTTTGACTTGTTCAATTATTCCTAAACTAATGTTATCGTAGCTACCCGTAGTTGCTTCGCCTTCAACAATTAAACCTAATCGGAGGAGGTTATTTAAACTTATTTTATACTGGGTTATATTTTTGAAACCTATCTCATCAATGTGCTCTCCATAATTAGATAATATCTTCCCTGTTTTACCATCGTGAGTGAAGTACAGATGAATAACTCTTATAAACGATGGTGTTTTCTCTTCAAAATACCGCATAAACACTGCATCAATAGGACTCATTTGTTTAAGTATATCAGTATATGCGGGATGCATTACTCCATTGTTTCTCTCGTCCATAGCAGATGATATTAGCTTAAGGTACATCGCTTTCAACTCTGCTTCATCCAGTGAATAAGCAAGTCCTTGCATCGCTGGTCCAACAATTGAAGCTTTAGGTTCTTGGATGTATTCCTTTGGAATTTCAGCCGTTGCTTCTAAAATTTCCTCTTTAAAATCTTTGTTAAAGTAGTTCCTGGCTTTATCCACTGCAAAATTTACAGCAGCAAGTGGCAATAATATATTATTAACGGCTCCGGTAACTGTTGCCGCTATTTTTCCTATATTATCCGCTGCTTTCTTAGCGTTTTCGTTGTCTCCTGCTAGTTTGACCAACTCCCCTAATGCAGAGACAACTTCTTTAGTATCCTTGATCATTTCATCATCATTCATATATATCACGCCTTTAGTTGGGGTACTAGACTTACAGGTACGGTACAGAATTTTTTAGCAACTACTTCTTAACAGCATACCTTAGTGCATCAGTATACAGTTAATTCGATCCTGGCTATAACATTCAGGAATAGAGATTCATTTTAACAGCCTTTTCTGGCTTGCGCTGTGTGCAATAAGTTAGCGATGAAACTATTATAACAATTTGATTTTTCGTCAATATAATTTTGTTATGTACATTCGGAAAATGTATCTCATGGACATAACACTAACCAGAACCGTGATAAGGAGCGAAGATATCCAAGCTCAGCATCTATCGGCACTTCGATAACAAAGAGGCGCTGTTCAGTGCGGCCATCGTGGCCGGCTGCAGTCAGTCGTTTTCACCGCAAGCTCTTCCGGAGGGTGTTGAGGGTTCGGTTGAAGAGCAGCTGATAGCGGTAGGAGCACTCCTGCTTCGTACGCTGTTGAGACCAGACGTTCGTAGTGTTGAAGCCATGGTTATGGCCGATAAGAAGAATCAAGCGTCGTTAAGCAAGCTCCATTACGAAGCCGGCCCCGCTCATGTCATCGCCCAAGTCGAGGCCTTTTTGCATCAGCTGCACGCAAAGTCGCTTCTTAGCGTGCCCGATCCTCACCAGTCAGCACGTTTATTCTCCGCACTTTTCAAAGGCTCTGATCTTCTGATGATTGCGCGCTTCGATGAGGCCAGAGCAGAGAACGACAACGAAATAGAATCTTATTGTCGGTCGGCCGTCGCCATGTTCATCGCCGCACACGGCGGCATTCCGGGGGAGCTATCGCGGGCGTGATCTCGGCCTGTATTCCTGACTGCGTCCTGATCGCAACGTAACGTCTAAGTCATCTTTCTCATCAGTGGCCGAATGGTTAGCATGAGAGAGCGACTTCATTCGGTAAAAAAGGGGGAGAGGTCCCCCCCAATTCAGTGGCTTACTTCTATAGTTATTATTAAGTGGGAGCAGACAGACTGGTCCGGCGGTCTCTCCGTCAGTTAAATACCGTGTTTTTTACACCCCCATCACACGGGCCATGATGGCCTGATGTAACCAGCGGGGGGTGGCCCAGGTCAGCACGGTGATCGCCTTGTTTCCCAGACCGGGTACAACGCTCATTCGCCCGGCTTCGAGAGCTCGTATACCGGCCTGCACCACCGGCTCAGGTTTCATCATCACCCCTTTTAACGCCGGGGTCAGTTTCTGCCTGGCAGCTTCCGCAAAACCGGTGTCGGAGATGCCCGGACACAGTGCGGTGACGACGATCCCCTCGTCTTTCAGCTCGCGGTGCAGGGCGTCTGAAAACCGGAGTACGTACGCTTTTGCGGCGGAGTAAACGGCAAAATTCTTTACCCCCTGCCAGGACAACAGACTGGCGACCATCAGAATATGTCCTTTACCCCGGATACGCATATCGGCGGCAAAAAGACGGGTCATGGCTGTCAGGCTGGAAATATCCAGACTGATCATATCCAGCGCCTCATCAAGGGATTGCTCCAGAAAGCGCCCCTGTAAACCGTAGCCCGCATTGTTGATTAATATATCGACCTGAATGTCGAGCTCCTGCAGACGATGGTGTAAGTCGCTGACCTCAGACATCACGGAAAGATCCACCTGTTCCACCATCACATCAACCTTAAAGCGCTGGCGTAATTCCCGGGCAAGAGCGTCAAGTTTACTGAATTGCCGCGCCACCAGGATAAGCGATTTCCCCTGTGCGGCATACTGACGGGCGAACTCTTCACCAAAGCCGCCAGAGGCTCCCGTAATAAGCACCCATGTGTTATTTTTCGCTGACATGTTTATACCCCTGGTTATTCATAAAGTATGCTGACAGTGGTTGCCGGTATCATCTGGTTAATGCACCAGGCCTGTATCTACTGCTTTTCATCGTCCGGTATTTGCTGAATGACGGATAACATCTCATCTGACGCTGCACGCCAGGGGGTGAGTGCCTGCATCCGGGCAAGAACTTCAATCCCGTTCAGCATAAAGGGGACCGCAGATGATATATCCCCCCCTAAAACCCCCAGGTTCAGGGACGTGTGATAACCGGCATATTCAGTGCAGTCTTGAAACCCGTTAAGCACCAGTTGCCGGGCCGTGTCATCCGCCATGCCTTTCCCGGTCAGCCAGCGCTGTAATCCCTCCGCGAGGAAATAGAAGCCACTGGTCATGCAGAGGTGTACCGTTGCCAGATCGAAATCTGATTCGTCTGACAAGACGGTCAGTCGTCCCAGCAGAGAAAATAAGGTCTGGATCTCTTTGTCAGCCTCCGTCAGGATCACGCTCGACTGATTGATTTCAGCGGCGAAAGTCAACATCAGTCTGACGCACCCTGGGTGTCCGAACAGTTTTTGCAGGTATGCAACAGAGAGCCCCGGCACCAGAGACACTAGCGTTTGCGTGCTGTGCAACTGCACCTGACGGGCAATATCGTGCAGGGCGTGACGATCTCCACCAGTCACAATCACATCAGCCTCATCAATGACGTCCTGATACGTATCCAGGGTCCAGCAGGGGTATTCCCCAGCCAGATTACGCGCCCGCTCGTTGTTTCCTGGTACCAGAAAAACCTGTGCATCAGGCGTGGCAAGAAACAATCCCCGCACCAGTTTTTCCGTTAACGCGTCCACTTCCAGAATACCTGTTCGTTTCATCAGTCCTCCGCCTTTCAGCACGGTTCTGTCGTGTTATCAACGGTAAAAGAGGCATCACCTTTACAGACTGAAAGGTGAAAATCCTGCCTTATGGCGTATGCGTATTCATCGCGGTTTCCGGTGGCAGCCAGCCGCCTCCGAGCGCCCTGAACGCCGCCACTGCAGCCCGTGCGGATTCGGTCTGAGCCTGAGCTCTGGCGTCAGAAGCCTGCAACAGGGTTTCATCGTTGTGAAGGACGTCAATCAGGCTGGCTGTTCCCTGCTGCCAAGCGATAAAAGACGATTCGCGGGCGCTGGCAAGGGCGGATTCGCCTTCGGTCAGTGTTGCAGTCTGTGCTTCCCGGTTGACCAGGGCTGAAAAGGCATTTTCGACATCTTCGGTGGCGCGTAATACCGTCAGACGATAGGCAGCAAGTGCTTCAGCTTCCTGGCCCTTTGCCTGGTCTATCTGGGCGTTGATGCGGCCAAAATCGAAGAGTCGCCAGCGCAGGCCCAGCACGCCAGCTGACTGGCTGGCACCGCCGGAGAACAGGTTGTCGCCCGACACGGCCGTGGCGCTGCCGAGTAATGCGCTGAGTGAAAACTTCGGATAATACTCGCTGATGGCGACACCAATACGGGCACTGGAGGCGGCCAGATGGCGTTCCGCCACGATAATATCAGGCCTTCGGCGCAGGAGGTCGGCAGGGGTACCCGTCGAGGCGATCTGTGGCGCCTGCGGAATGGGGCCCGGTACCGTCAGCTGAGCGCGGTGGGTGCCGGGAGGTGTGCCGAGCATGACATCCAGTGCATTCATCGCGGCATCAAGCCCCGTCCGGAGTACCGGCACCGTGGCCTGAACCTGAGCCAGCGCCCCTTCGGTCTGACGCACCTGATAGCCGGGCGCCAGTCCTTTGTCGTGAAGGAGGCGGACCTTTTCCAGCAGTGCCTGCTGTGTGCTGACCTGTTTCTCCGCGATGGCCAGGCGGGTCTGTAATCCGCGCAGGGTGATATAGATATCGGCGGTCTGCGCGGCGACGGCCAGCCGGGTCGCGACGACGCCTGCTTCGGAGGCCTGATAGTCCGCCTGGGCAGCCTGACGTTCGCGTCGCAGCCCGCCGAAAATATCAATCTCCCAGCTGGCATTCAGATCGGTTTCGTAGCTGTTGCCGTAGCGATTATAATCCGGCGTTGTGCTGAGAACCTGACCCAGAGGGGTTTCAGTCGACTGATAGGCGCGGGCGGCCTGTCCGCTGACGTTCCCCGACGGTAACAGCGCAGCGGTCGCCGCGCCCAGTCCGGCACGGGCCTGTTGCATGCGGGCTGTCGCCCGGGCGAGATCGAGATTCTGGGCCAGGGCGTCGGAAACGAGCTGACTTAACAGAGGGTCGTCGAAGCTTTCCCACCAGACGGCAAAACTGGCACTCCGGGTGGAGCCTTTCTGCTGGACGGCAGGCTGCGCCTGATAGCGTTCCGCGAGTGGTGCGTCCGGGCGTTGATAATCCGGCCCGACGGCACAACCCGCCAGTAAGCCGGCCGTTACAGCCAGTGCAAGAGTACGCAGGAGAAACATGATGTCCCTTGAGTCAATTCTGATGTGTGACTACATTACCAAATGGTCACAAGTTGTCAATCGGGGTCTACTGAGCTAAGCTGGAAACATGACAAAACACATAAATGCACAAACCCTACGGGGACCAGTGGACCACAACGTCCGCGATCAGATTGTGGAAGCGGCCACGGAGCACTTCGGGCATTTTGGCTATGAGAAAACCACCGTGTCCGATCTGGGAAAAGCCATTGGTTTTTCTAAAGCCTATATCTATAAATTTTTCGATTCAAAACAGGCCATTGGAGAGGTTATCTGTGCCAACAGGCTGGCGAAAATCGCTGAGATCGTTAATCACGCGATTGCCGATGCGCCTACGGCGTCAGAAAAGCTGAGGCGTTTACTCAAAACACTGACCGAAGCCGGTAGCGATCTGTTTTTTCACGATCGCCGGCTTTATGACATTGCGGTCGTTGCTTCCCGGGAACGCTGGTCTTCCGCCGTCGTCTATCAGGAACAGCTGCGTCAGCTGATCCAGCACATCATCCAGGAAGGCCGGCAGGCAGGGGAGTTTGAACGCAAAACCCCGCTGGATGAAACTACTGATGCCATCAGTCTGGTTATGCAGCCTTACATCTGCCCTTTACAGCTGCAATTTAACCTCGATACCGCATCCTCTGCAGCCGTACTGTTGTCCTCGCTAATACTCAGAAGTTTATCGCCCTGAAATGTGACCATTGACTTAATTAGTCACCTGAAAGATGATGGAGTTACTGTCCTGTTAAAATGATTAAGGAACTCCATGCTCAGGCTTCAATCTGCTCCTCTTGCCGTTTGCCTGCTGCCGTTTGCCCTCGCGGCCTGCGGTGACGTTTCCGGCACAGACGATCCCCGCACTCAGCCTCCTCTGGTCAGGTCTGCGACTGTAGTGAGTGCGATGGATGCCTCCCGCGCCTTTACCGGCGTTGTTGTCGCCCGCGTTCAAAGCGATCTCGGTTTCAGAGTGCAGGGCAAAATCCTTGAACGTCTGGTCGATACCGGTCAGAACGTCAAGCGCGGCCAGCCGTTGATGCGTCTGGATCCCGTTGACCTCGGCCTGCAGGCACAGGCTCAGCAACAGGCCGTCGCGGCTGCGCGGGCCCGTGCAAAACAAGCCACCGCGGATGAGGTACGTTACCGCGGACTGGTTGCAGCAGGGGCGGTGTCGGCATCAGCTTACGATCAGATAAAGGCCGCCGCCGATACAGCCAGAGCAGAACTCAGCGCAGCTCAGGCTCAGGCGAATGTGGCGCAAAATGCGACGGGCTACGCCGTGCTGCTGGCCGATGCCGATGGTGTGGTCATGGAGACGCTGGCTGAACCCGGTCAGGTCGTCAGTGCCGGTCAACCGGTGGTCCGTCTGGCCAGAGCGGGCCAGCGTGAGGCCAGCGTGCAGTTACCCGAGACGTTACGTCCGGCTCCCGCAAGCGAGGCCGAGGCCATGTTGTACGGCACCGGTAAACAGACGGTCCCGGCGAAACTGCGTCTCCTTTCCGATGCGGCCGATCCGATAACACGCACCTTCGAGGCGAGATATGTGCTTGAAGGGGCGCTGGCGAATGCGCCGCTGGGATCCACCGTGACGCTGCGCATTGCAGACGGTAAATTACCGAACCAGGTGATGCAGGTGCCATTAGCTTCCCTCTACGATCCGGGTAAAGGGCCGGGCGTCTGGCAAATTTCAGGTCAGCCAGCCAAAGTGTCGTGGCGGTCCGTTCAGGTGCTGGGATTGAGTGATGATGCGGCGCAGGTATCCGGTAATCTCCAGCCTGGCGAGAAGGTGGTCGCGCTCGGGGCGCATCTGCTGCATGATGGTGAGGCCGTACGCATGGCTGTACAGAACGATGCCAGCGTCGCCGGGAGTCGGCCATGAGCGACGGCAAATTCAATCTTTCAGCGCTGGCCGTTCGCGAGCGTTCCATCACGCTGTTCCTCATTATCCTGATTACCGTGGCCGGAGTTCTGTCGTTTTTCGAACTGGGGCGGGCTGAAGATCCCCCCTTTACGGTCAAGCAGATGACCATTATTTCTGCCTGGCCGGGCGCTACCGCGCAGGAGATGCAGGATCAGGTTGCTGAACCGCTTGAAAAGCGGATGCAGGAGCTCAAGTGGTATGACCGTAGTGAAACCTACACCCGACCCGGTCTGGCTTATACCATGCTGTCACTGCAGGACAGCACGCCGCCTTCACAGGTGCAGGAAGAGTTCTATCAGGCGCGCAAGAAGCTCGGCGATGAGGCCAAAAACCTGCCGGCAGGCGTTATCGGACCGATGTTCAATGACGAATTCTCTGACGTCACCTTCGCGCTCTTTGCGCTGAAGGCGAAAGGAGAGCCGCAGCGGCTACTGGTTCGCGATGCGGAATCGCTGCGTCAGCGTCTCCTGCACGTGCCGGGGGTGAAGAAGGTCAATATTATCGGCGAACAGGCCGAACGCATCTTTGTTTCGTTCTCGCACGACCGGCTGGCCACGCTGGGCGTTTCCCCTCAGGATATTTTCTCCGCCCTCAACAGCCAGAACGTACTGACGCCCGCTGGCTCGATTGACACTAAAGGACCGCAGGTCTTTATCCGCCTGGATGGCGCTTTTGACAAACTGGAGAAAATCCGCGAAACCCCCATTGTTGTCCAAGGCCGGACCCTGCAGCTATCGGACGTGGCGACCGTTGAGCGGGGCTACGAAGATCCGGCGACCTTCCTGATCCGTAATCAGGGCGAACCGGCGCTGCTGCTGGGTATAGTGATGCGGGACGGCTGGAACGGGCTGGATCTGGGTAAGGCGCTGGATGCGGAAACGGCCAAAATTAATGAGAGTATGCCGCTCGGCATGACCCTGACCAAGGTCACTGACCAGTCGGTCAACATCAGCTCCGCCGTTGACGAGTTTATGATCAAGTTCTTTGTCGCGCTGCTGGTGGTGATGGTGGTCTGTTTCGTCAGCATGGGGTGGCGCGTGGGCGTAGTGGTCGCCGCTGCCGTACCGTTAACGCTGGCGATTGTCTTCGTGGTGATGGAGGCTTCCGGCAAAAACTTTGACCGTATCACGCTGGGCTCGCTGATCCTGGCGCTCGGACTGCTGGTCGATGATGCCATCATCGCCATCGAAATGATGGTGGTGAAAATGGAAGAGGGCTACGACCGCATCAAAGCCTCCGCCTATGCCTGGAGCCACACCGCCGCCCCGATGCTCGCCGGTACGCTGGTCACCGCCGTTGGTTTCATGCCTAACGGTTTTGCCCAGTCCACCGCCGGCGAATATACCAGCAATATGTTCTGGATCGTCGGTATCGCCCTTATTGCCTCCTGGATTGTCGCGGTGGTGTTTACTCCTTATCTGGGCGTGAAGATGCTGCCCGATATCAAAAAGGTAGAGGGGGGACACGCTGCGATTTACAACACCCGTCATTACAACCGTTTTCGCCGATTGCTGGCCTGGGTTATCGCGCGCAAGTGGATCGTGGCGGGTACCGTGATTGCCGTCTTTACGGTCGCGATACTCGGCATGGGGCTGGTGAAAAAACAATTTTTCCCCACCTCCGACCGTCCTGAGGTGCTGGTTGAAGTGCAGATGCCCTATGGCACCGCTATTGAGCAGACCAGTGCCACCGCGGCGAAAATCGAAGCCTGGCTGAGAAAGCAGAAAGAGGCAAAAATTGTCACCTCCTACATCGGGCAGGGGTCGCCGCGTTTCTTTCTGGCCATGGCCCCCGAGCTGCCTGATCCTTCATTTGCGAAAATAGTCGTGCTGACGGACAACCCGGAAGCCCGCGAGGCGCTTAAGTTCAGACTGCGTGAAGCGGTGGCCGGTGGACTGGCGCCCGAGGCGCGCGTGCGCGTGACCCAACTGGTGTTTGGTCCCTATTCACCCTATCCGGTAGCTTATCGCGTCATGGGACCGGATCCCGCCACGCTGCGCGAAATCGCAGATAAGGTCGAAAAAGTGATGCAGGCCAGCCCGATGATGAGAACCGTCAACACCGACTGGGGGCCGCGGGTACCGGCGCTGCACTTCACGCTCAATCAGGATCGCCTGCAGGCGGTGGGGCTGAGCTCGAATGCGGCCGCACAGCAGCTTCAGTTCCTGCTTTCAGGCATTCCGATCACCTCGGTACGGGAAGATATCCGTTCGGTACAGGTCATGGGACGCGCGGCGGGGGATATCCGGCTTGACCCGGCAAAAATTGCCGGCTTTACCCTGGTGGGGGCTGCCGGGCAGCGCATTCCGCTGTCTCAGATTGGGGAGGTTGAGGTGCAAATGGAAGAGCCGGTTATGCGCCGTCGCGATCGTATTCCGACCATAACTGTCAGGGGAGATATAGCCGAAAATCTGCAGCCGCCGGATGTTTCCACGGCGATTATGAAGGCGCTGCAGCCAGTCATCGATACGCTGCCGGCCGGATACCGCATCGAGCAGGCGGGTTCGATCGAAGAGTCCGGGAAAGCCACTAAAGCGATGGTGCCGCTGTTCCCTATCATGATTGCCATGACGCTGTTGATTATCATCCTGCAGGTGCGGTCGATGGCGGCGATGGTGATGGTCTTCCTCACCGCGCCGCTGGGGCTGATTGGGGTGGTGCCAACGCTGCTGCTCTTCAACCAGCCTTTTGGCATCAATACCCTCGTCGGGCTGATTGCGCTGTCCGGCATTCTGATGCGCAATACCCTGATCCTGACAGGACAGATCCATCACAACGAGCAGGAGGGGCTGGCGCCCTTCCATGCGGTGGTGGAGGCAACGGTGCAGCGGGCCCGGCCGGTATTGCTGACAGCGATGGCGGCCATACTGGCGTTTATCCCGCTGACGCACTCGGTGTTCTGGGGGACGCTGGCCTACACGCTGATTGGCGGGACGTTAGGCGGTACCATTATCACGCTGGTATTCCTGCCTGCTATGTATGCCATCTGGTTCAGGATACGTCCAGAGAAGCCTAAGGACTTAGAACACCAGGCTTCGGAGTGACGTTCTCTTAAATCAGACAGGGTCGCCAGGCTTCGTTCCGGCGACCCTGAATACATCGACAGAAATGATGAGGGGGTAATTGTAGCGTCTGGCAGTCACAAGCGAATAATCGTCATCGGCTGCGGAATTATCAGTCCTCTGAATCATAACGACCATTCACTCCGCCTTGTTCCTGGGACAATATACCTAAAGAACATGATGCTGTTTCATCGGCAATAGTCATTTCAAAGACGCGATAGAGGAGGCCAGAGTGATTCTGTATCACTCTGATGACATGACCGGAAGCGTTAAGGAGCTCATTGGCGCAGCTTATTTGTGCTCAGATTGAGCTTCAACCTGATCGACCATTAATTTTCATGACAACCCTTCGAAATCCCAAACTCTCTTGTGAGAAATACGAGAGGGGGCGTTACCTGCGATAAAAACTCGATTTTAACCTTAACAATTCTTAACATGTTTAACGGCTTTTTTTGAGGTTTTATTCTTTTAATGCATTGATATAAAAGGGGTTATTTTATTTTTAAGGCTGAAAATATAAAAAGCGTATGCATGGCATAAGACACTTCATATCGAAGCTACAGTCTTTTTAAACATCGCATCGTGGGGGTCTCTATCCAGAAGAGTGTATGGCAGTTTTGATGCCCTGGTTCAGCGATAAGAACAGAGAGCTTAAGGGCGTTGGTCTCGGGGGAAAAAGTAACCCAGGCGTAACCCCAAACAGGTTTTTAAAGACAGTGCTTTATGTAACTATTTGATTTAGATGGTGCCGATAATAGGAGTCGAACCTACGACCTTCGCAGACTCTAATGAATTATCTACAAAGCCTAGCTAACTGATTGATTAAACTTAGTTAATTAGACTTTTCACC
>ERZ773195.1765-NODE-1765-length-14977-cov-11.760086_pt1 | contig 14977 bp, 15 predicted proteins | sample MGYA00580530_ERZ773195 | MGnify/ENA primary metagenome ERZ773195 (study PRJEB29015, sample SAMEA2737751) | human gut metagenome | biome: human gut; feature: human-associated habitat; material: faeces | place: China | collected 2012 ...
GCGAATCTTGCTCTTAACTACCGTCCACTCTGTCCCAGCCCGTTCCTGCCCGATTCTCTCCGACGTTTTTTCTGGTAAGACGCGCAGAATGCACATTCAGTACCGGAGATATCCTGCTGGGGTGGCTCATGCGATTTTCAAGGTGCGATGTAACTTTGTAAGGAATCAGGGAATTTCATCAGTGATACCGTAGTGAATTGGCTTACTTTTGAAAACACTTCCTATACCTTATACAAACTTTGAGGGGTGTTTTTAAACCGGGTCTTTTGAAAATTCAAAGAAAATTCATTTTTCCAACGTTCCCCTCTACCTATAACAATCTAAAATGGCTGTTTGGCAACCAGATTTTCAAATTTTGTTGAACTGACTAATTTTAGAATATGGATTTTGTTTATTTCCCACTCATAAAACTAGAGGAAAGCCGTTTCACAAAAGATTTTGAAAACCCCTACACTAATAGGAATCCGCAGAACTGTTTTGGAATACAGTTTTGAAAATTCCACAATTTTGGACAAAAAGAAAAACGGCAAGGCTCACCTATTGAACCTTACCGTCATCCATAGAGATATCTTATAAATCAAAAATCTTGCAGCAGACAAATTTCGTGTCTGCTCATCGTAAGAATATTGCTATTTTAACATTGTGTAGCTGTTACCGATGTTCATGCACTGAAATTTTTTAGATTACAGCAGTGCAGTTTCTATCAAGCTATTGCTTTTCTCTTTTTACAGATATATAATTCAGACAAGCCAATTCGATTTATAGGTTTTGTTGGGAGGTTTTCTCATGGCAAAAGATCGTATTGAAAGCAAGTATGTCACTGTAGCCCCCGGTGTGGAGTTACATATCTTGGAAAAAGGCGAAGGTAAACCGTTGGTCTTCATTCCCGGCCTGACCTTCTCTGGTGAGATTTTCAAGAACCAACTGGAGTATTTCTCCTCTGAGTATCGTGTCATTGCTATCGATCCTCGCGGCCAAGGCTATTCTGCCAAAACCGTGGATGGCAACGACTATCTGACCCACGGTCGCGATGTAGCTGGTCTGATTGATGCATTGGGTCTCAAAGATATTGTCCTGATTGGCTGGAGCACGGGCAACCTTGACACATGGAGCTACGTGCAGCAGTTCGGCAAAGACAAGCTGCGCGGCGTTGTGACTATCGATATGTCTCCGCTCCCGCTCTCCCCTGACCCGAAGTGGTGGACTGAGGGCACGATAGAAGAGCTGTCTCAGGTCGCCACGCAGGTGCTGACCTCTTCTCAGGGATGCCGTGAGTTCTTTAGCGAGTATGCGACTGGCGTCATGATCCAGCATAAGATGGAGCCTGATGAGCTGGAGTATCTGCTGGATATTTCCGGCCGCACACCATACTGGATCTGCCGTCAGCTGTTCTGCGACGCTGTGTTCTCCAACTATCTGGAGACCGCAAAAGACATCGGTGCAACTCTGCCCAGCCTGATGTTCATTGCAGAACACTGGCAGGACATTGCAAAGCCCTTTGTCGAAACACAGCTTCCCGGTTACGACACCTACGTCATGGGCGGTCACCTGATGTTCTATGAGTACCCCGAAAAGTGGAACCGTGTTCTGGAAGACTTTTTGAATAAGCTATAATGTGATTTCAGCCGTCTGTGGTTCATTCCGCAGGCGCTTTTTTGTATAATCTCCAGGAGTTCACGCAGTGACTCAAACATTGGGTGATTCTTCTTTTCCGCACCCTCTGCGGCATCCGTGTCAGGACGATTTGTTGAACGCTTTCTTCATCTTTTCTTTTGCTTCATCCGGCACGTTGATCAGTCCGAATCGATAGAACATTCCGTATATATAGGTCACACCCCGGATATCGCCCAGCGCTTTCGGTCGTTCAACTATTTCTCCTACCTTTTTAATATGGCCCAGAGCCAGCAGCACGGAACTCCACGCCAGGCTTTTACTATTCTCTCTGCGATCAATCCACAGTTCCTTTGTGTATTGCACATTCCGGCCCTTTCGTATTTCATAGGTAAAGGGTAAACCTGAGTACGTTTTGAAACGCACACCAGCATAAAGAAGAACCACCTTCCACAGATGCTCTTCTGTCGGCTCGGTTCTCAGTTTTCTTACCGCTCTGTATCTCCGCTGCCGCTCTGCTCCTACGCTGATTTTCTCTTTATCTGCTGCGCTTGGGAAGTACACGCCTTTTTCATAAGGCAGGTACGATGTGACGGAGGCTTTGGAAAGTTTAAGAACTGCTGCAGTTGATAGTATGGCGGTTTTGTAGTCCTGTGTTTTTCTATACTCTTCAAAAGTGTTTTTCACTTTCTTCGCCGCATTCGATTCATACACTCCAGCTGTGATGAGTAGCTTTCTCACTTTGATTGGGTTTAGGTTTAGCACATCGGCGATGGATTGGAGGGAGCAGTCCTCCTCATAGAGCGCCACAGCCGCATCCATTTGATCTTTCAGATCCTTCCCGGCATCGTATTCCGGCTTTAACTTTTTCCGGCCGCCGCCAGGCTTTCTGGCTTTATATGCTCTTTTCTCTCCCATAATTATTCGTGCAGTTCCAGCGGCAGTCCATCCGGGTCGTGGAAGAATGTCATCTTCTTGCCGGTGTAATCATCCACACGGATTGGCTCACATTCAATTCCTATCTCTGTCAACTCATTCACTGTCTGCTCCACGCTCTCCACACAAAATGCAAGGTGACGCAGCCCACAGGCCTCCGGGCGGTTCACACGCTTCGGCGGGTTTTCTTCTGCAAAAATCTCCAGCTCTGTGTGTTCGTTAACACGCAGATCTAGCTTCCAATCTTTACGCTCTGGACGGTAGTTTTCTCTGATAACAGAGAAGCCCAGCTTGTTCACATAGAAATCCTTAGCTGCTTCATAGTCAGATACGATGATTGCAATATGATGTATTTTAGATAAATTCATTTTATGTCACGCTCCATTTCTTTTATTTCCGTTATAAACTATATAACGACCTTCAAAAAAACCGTGTGAACTTCTGGAGTTCAGTTTGTCCACACGGCCGATCTTATTTCAGTTTTTCGAGGATTTCATCCGCACTCATGCCGCTGGCCAGCAGCTTCTTCAGCACAGCCTCTGCTTCGGTCTTCTTTGCTTCTTCAGCTGCTTTAGCATCTGCCTTTGCCTTCTTCGCTTCTAGCATTGCCACTTCTTTTTCGGCCTTCTTCAGAGCAGTCTTTTTCACTTTCAGATCAGCCTTCAAAGTGTCAATGTTTGCCGTGATGGATGCGATTTCCGCTGTGAGTGCTTCCTTTGCGGACTGCTTCTCTGCAATCTGCGTTGCGAAACCAGCAGTCACAGTTTTGGGCTTATTCTTGCTACCTTTTGTTCTGGGCATGAAATCCTACCTCATTTCATTTTATAATGCTATCTAAGTATAACATTGTGAGTGAAAAAATACAATTATTTGATTTACGATTGTCCATTTTGTAATTTCACTTTATTTATTTCCTGCGTATACTTCGCAATCAATTTTCTCTCTTCTCTTGCTTTTAGATATAACGTCACATAGGACTTCATCACATTGCCATTCAATTTACCTTTTGCATTTTGAGCAACCCAATCATTGTCTTTACTCTTAATCATATTGGTCATTGCTGTGATTATTAGTTTTCTATTATCTAAATCATCAACTGTAAGTGGCCAAAGAACAATCTCCTTTTCATCTGATTTTATATATATCCTATAGAATTCCGTCAAAGTATCCAGCAATTCTGGATAAAACTCAAAATTGACATTCTCTATAACATTCATTACATACTTTGCCAACTTCTCTTCATTTTCATAGTAAATTTCAATAGAAGATTTTGCACCCTTTTTCGGAATCATGAGTGAGGCATCATACATTCCTGCCAAATCCGTAAATGCAAACTCATCATCTTCTGCCACATTGATATGAATCTCACTTACATCCAATTTATTAGGGATTGCAATACTTGCATACCCTTCCAAATAAAGCAAAATAAATTGCTGCATAATTCTATCATGCCTTAGGATTTCGTTTGTTTCTGCGGCTTTTCTGTTTTTTGTTTCCACAGCATCAATATATTTTTGTGCAAAGAAAATGGTGATAATCAATCCAAAAATGTTCGTACTCAATCCCAAAAGAAAATTAAAAAAATAACTCAAGGTGTTATCTGACAATGTGAAAGCTATTACTGCAATAGCTAAACCGGTTCCAAACAATAACCAAAATAGTTTCTTCACAATATCGCTCCTGTTTACATAATTAAATTCCTATATTCTTAATCTCCTTGCTGCGTTGCTTGCTGACTGCACAAAACAGTATACAAAGTTTCAAACAACAAGAGCCACGGCTTCCCGTGGCTCCAGTATATCATAAATCGCTAAACAAATCTGTCTTATAGCCACCCTTTTCTAACATTTTCTTGAAGCTGTCCTTTACGGCTGCAACATCTTCGTGGTAGGTCATGCCGTACCAGGTGTCGTTGGTCTTCAGAACCTTCACAGACATCTTGCCCTGCTCCAGCAGCTCACCGATGAAGATAGGAATCAGATACTCCGCCTTCAGAGGATTGCCCGGAACCTCTTTCTCAAAGAACTCTTTGAAGCCTTCCTCCAGCACATCCAGAAAATCAGGAGTCAAGCCCCACATATTCATGGATACCAGAGAATTCACATCAACAATCACACCGTCTGCCTCTGCTCCATCTGCAGTCTTGACGATGTTCTTGGTTTCCACAACCTCAGTCAAGTTTCCATTCTCGTCCATCTTGCAGATGCCACGGGTTACTCCGCCATTATCGGACAGAGTATTCTTCAGAACAAAACCCGCCATGCAGGACTCACCGCCATTTACAAGATACTCATGAACAGCCTTGAAGCCTTCTTTACCATAGTAGTCATCTGCATTGATGACAATGAACGGAGTATCAATCACATTTTTCGCTGCAAGGACGGCCTGGCCAGTCCCCCATGGCTTTGTCCGGCCTTCTGGCAGAGCTCCCGGGATGTCGTTGATATCCTGGAAAGCGTAGTCCACAGTTACACCATGAGAAGCGCAAATAGAGGCAATGCGGTCTCCGATGACTTCTTTGAACTCCTTCTCGATATCCTTGCGGATAATAAACACCACATGATTGAAGCCAGCCTCGATTGCATCATGAATCGAGTAATCCATGATGATATGGTTAGAAGCATCCACCGGCTCCAGCTGTTTAATTCCCGTTCCGAAACGGCTACCGATACCGGCTGCCATGATAAGTAATGTTGTGTTCATTTTGTTTACTCTCCTTTCGAGGTTTCAAAATTCCGTTTATTCTCTTTAGTCTAAGCATTCAATCTGACTCGTTGTCACTTGAAATATTTTTTGCGAGTATCACACGCTAGTAACAAATGAAGATCTTTTGACTAATATTAATTATGTCATCTATCATTTTCAATGCAGCTTTTCTAAAAGGTCTCAATATCCATTGTGCTAGTACGTCGGTTGACATACAACCAACCATTGCGATTAATGAAACAGCAATATTTACTAGGGGCCAATACCATTCTCCTTCATATATGCTATAGTCAAAAACACCTATTTGCATAATCTGCCGAAATGCACCTTCAAAAAGATACACTGCAAACACATGTTTTGCAACTCTATTAACGAAATCCGAATGGAACTCAACCTTCATAAAGAACATCATCAGAACCGTTGCTTCTATTACAATAAAAACACTACAGTCCCTTGCAAAAGGAATATGTGGCTTTCCTCCTGTAGCAATGCTGATCAAAGAATTCAAAAAAACATTTAATGCCGTCGTTGCTATCAGGATCTTTAAAAGAGATTTCTTATTAAACCGTTCGTCCAAACTGTATTTTCTAATATATGACCCCAGGAAATATAAAAGAAGCATATTTATAACATTCTTGCCCCCCCCCCCAAGAACACTGTAATAAATTACAGTAGGTGCAACAAGAAACACAGCCGACATAAGCAACAGTAGTTGTCTATGTTGCAATTCACTCATCGAATCAATCGCCCTATTGATATGTGGGGAGAAGATCATCAATAATATGTAGCAAGAAATAAACCAATAGCAATTCGTTGAAACAGGAATAAAAGCTTTGATTATGCTTAATATAGACGCTTTGCCAAAGTAGCATCCCACTAATGCGCTTAAAACCGCATAAAGAATCACTGTCGATTCCAACTCAATCAACTTTTGAGTGCTTCGTCTTATTCCGAAGTATCCTGATATTAAAACAAAAATCGAAACTCCGGCATTAAAGATGCCATTTTCAATCTGTGTCCAAGCAAATCCAGTTCCTGAACCATGCTCCATTACCGCCCCATTCGTATGCATGATTACAATTCCTAGCATCGCCAGGATTCTAAGCATTTCAATGCTTGAATTTCGTTCTTTCTTCATACATTCCTCTCTACCAAACGCCATTTTTATTATCTGCTCTTCACACGTGACAGCACTTTCCCCGCAACTCTTGTTAATTCTTTAAAATATAACACAAAGACAGCAACTACAAAACCGATTTGAATCAGGTACCCACTCCAGTTATAGCTATAAAACACTAGGAGTGTAGCTTGTAGATACAGCAACACATAACTCAAAGCATCTCTAATCAGACTGATATCTAGTTTCATCTGACGGGTTACTTTATAGAGTCTCAATACCCAAATCAGCATATACGACAATGATGTTGCAATGGCAGCCCCTAAAGGTCCGCAAGCATATACAAAAGCTACATTCATAACCGTGTTGGCTGCTGCACCAATCAAAATTGTGTTTCCAAATGCCTTTGATTCTTTTGCAGCTGAGAAAATTCCTCCTAAAAGCTGAACCAGTGCACCAAATACTACTGAAATCATCAGGAAAGGAGCATACTTCCATGCTTCATAAAAGTCTGCTCCGAAAAGGATCTTAGCGATAACCTTATCAAATAGAATCAAGCCTGCACATGTAATCACCATACACATGTTGTACGCCTTATAGATTGTGCTATAAAACTCACTGCTGTCCTGATCGTATTCCTTTACAGCTGATATTGTCCATGCCTGATTAAATATCTGCTGAAACATCGAAAGAAGCGATGGGATTTTATATGCCACTGAATACACACCATTGGCAGCAAGGCCACAAATCCACGTTACAATATAGCGATCAGAGACATTATTAATCCACCATCCGATATTGCCAAGTCCCATTGGTACACTGTAGGCAACCATTTCTTTTTTCAAGGACCGATTTTCCGGTTTCCAACTAATGACCTTCCAAATTTTCAGCTTAATTAGTAAATACAAGTCTGTGCTTGCAAATGACAAACAATTGGCAACAAAATATCCAACAAGCCCCCACTTAAATACCAACAAAAAAAGAACATTTAATGTAAGCATTGAAACAGAACCGATAATACCGCCAATGGCAACATCTGATACCTTTTCGATTCCGCGCGCATAATTATTGAGAACATCCGACATCAGGCTTGTAACGAAATATAAAACAAAGAACTGTGGGTACAACGTCAAGGTTTTTATTATAGAAAAACACTGATTAACACTCACCAGCAAGATGCACAGAACACATGCGACAATGTACCGTCTGACACCAACCATAAAGACTTCACGCTTATCATAGGTTTCATCCAGTGAGAAGCGCATAATTCCATCTGCAATATTCAATGACAAAACTGGAACAATCAAAAAGAGTGTGGTCTGATAGATATCATACGTTCCATATGCTTCTGTTGATAAAATATTTGTATACAGCGGAACCATTAAAAATGATAATATTTTGGTTCCAAAGCTGGCCAATGTCATTATGCCAACATTTTTTAAGAGGTATTTGTATTTTTCCATAATCTTCCTGTACGATATTTTTATTCTAGTCTATTGTTTCTACTTCATTAGCAGGCTTCATAACAGCTGCCAATGCTATTGCACCAATCATACCTGCAGGAGCAGAAAGAATTGCAGAGCCAACGGCATGAATTATATACTGCATGTAACCAGCATATAAAAGTGCTTTTTGCTCCGAATTCAAATTCATCCACTTGAACGAGAAGAAGATTCGCACATAAATCAATATATACAAAATCGAACCAATCCATCCGAACTGTCCAATTGCCATCGGCCAGAACGTGTCGCTCAAGAAAGATCCATCCTTGGTATTCATTCCGAATAAGCTGTTAAAACCATATTGATAATATAATCTCGAATAATTTCTAGCTGCCTGATCCGAACCGAATGTGGCAAACCCGGAACCCAATGGGAAATATGTATTTGCTGTTTTTCCTCCGTAGTAGAAGAACAAATATCTAGGTGCATTTACATTCATCAGATAAGTTTGAATCTGGAAGGTTCCCAAAAGCAAAACAATCACAGCCATAAACACTACTGTTCTTGTTTTAAGCTGTGCTCTCTTTTGAAAATAAATCAAAAGGAATATAAACATTACCGAAAACAGCAACGGAGAACTTTTTGTCGCTAGGATCAGTCCAACGCACACGGCTGCATACGGCAAACGATTGTTGTATTTGTCCTTTGAAATTGAAAGCACAGCAATTGCAACCAATGCAACTGCAAGAAATTGAAAGCTCATCGGAAAAACAAAATTATAGGATTTGATTCCATATCTTTCGTTTTCAGTCATTCCGAGATTCACAAACTGGGATATAATCGCAAATAAGCCTGCAAGGTAGCAGAACAATTTTGCGAGTGGGCGCAGCGCTCTGGACATATCGCTATATACGTCTGATGTAATATAATATTTAAATGCAAAAATCGTCCACAAAAACTTTGTTTCTGAAATGACATCCACAAAAACCGAGAACCATGAATATGCTAATCCACTCATCGCGTTCGAAAGCAAGCCAATAGCAATTACCACAATCAAAAGGAACACCGATATTTGGTCTGATGAGTCCAATCTTCTCTTTAAAAGAAGTATTATAACATAGAACATGCAAACAAGTGCTAGTCCTTCATCGAAATAGGTTCTGCCACCTCGCATTTCAAAATAAATCTGGATTGCAAGAACTAAGATGCAAATCACAGTATGTGAATGATATACTCTTTGTCCAACTTTCACATTCCAACTCATACTGTCACATCACCTTTAATTTTCTTGTCACAAATACTATATTGAATCATTCTGTTCTCTCCTATTTTGAAACAACACTCCCAACTTCTCTGCAGTTGCCCCACTTGAAGTTTCTACCTTGTATGTTAGTTTGTGAATCGGTGTCAGACGCATAATTTCTTGGCAACGATTTTCGTCATAATGCTTTGGCAGTTCCTGCATCAGCAAATGAGAATCAATGTGATTTATTGCCGGAACTTGTTCCCATAGTTCTGGATTCGCATCTGTTACCATACGGAAAAATATGTGCATCAAAAAGTAGTTCTTAATATAATTGTATTTTTTCCAATACGCATAGAGTAGGCTTTGTGTTTCAAGAAGAATTATATTATTTGTGTACTTACTGAAAATTAGCCAGCTACCCATATTGATCATTTCCATGTCCATCCAACCATTTCTATATACAAAGAAATTGGAATCATCAATATAGGCTGGAATAGTGCCTGTCATATATGTCGTACTATCAATCCACAATCCACCATAACGGATAAGCAACTCAAGTCTTAAAAGATCAGATAAATGTGTATTGCTAATCACTCCTTCTTTCCATTTTCTAACAATATAATCCGGGAATTGCACATATTCGTTCATATTGTCTGCAGTAATAACCGTTATCTTCCAGTCTTTCATCCAGTAACAGACAGATGCATAGCAATCCTGAACAATTTGAGGTGCGTTCTCCATTCCCTGCAGCCAACAGATCCAAACTTGTTTCTCCGCCATGTCACAATTCTGTTCTTTGGGAAGCCCAGTCTTGATCTGTTTCAAATCATTTTCAAAGTGTTTTTTAAGCCACGAATAAGATTTATACATTGTTAGCTGACCCGCCAGGTATTTATCTGCAAATCCAGTCTTTGTCAGCGAATAGCCAAAAACATCTGTGAACAGCGTTTTTTGACTTATACTCTTTTTAATCAATTGTTTTATCTTCATTATATTCCACCCTTTATTTTTTCTGGTTCCTTAGTTTCATAGCCTTTATCGGTTCAAACCAGAATAATAGCCACCACTGTTTCTCGGCAATGATATAAATTACTATCGGAACAAAAACACTTACACTAAAACCAATCATAAAGTGAAGAATTCCTGAAGAGATACCGATTTTCAACAACACGGTTCGAACGCCCGCTGCCACAATTGTATGTAATACATATACGGGCATAAAATACTTTGCGCTATGATTAACCAATCCATCTGTTTTATACTGCTCTTTGCTTTGAAAAAAGTATGTAATCACAAGCACAAAAATACTGGCGAAGATAAATTGAGCTTTTGCATTATCGGTCGGTGTACTATAGACAAAGTAAGAAAGGATGCATGCCAATATCACCATCCCAGCCGCTATCCCATCAGCCAGTTTACTTTTTTTGAATGGAGTCGCTGTAATCAGCATTCCTATGCAAAACCAAACAGCACTTGCCATCACTTTTGCAACCAAATCCGGGATAGCCTTATCTGCAAGCCACCCCACATAGATGATCTTCATGAAACACGCTATGACAACCATGCTAACAAGCGATTTTCTTTTTCCTTTTCCTATCACCGGAGGAATCAGGCAAAACAGTAAGAACAGCGTATATAAATACCAGTATGGTGCGATTGGTTCTATAAGAAGCGTTTTCAAAAAAGGTGGTGCGGCGTTGTTTACATCCGTGGCAAATACATTCTTTAGTAAAAGTGTAATAGTTGAAAACGTTACATACGGGACACCCAATGCGAGGGCTTTTTTCTTAATATTCCCTATGTGTTTTTTTACATTCCATTCGTTCGGAGCAGTAGCCTGATATAGAAAACCACTACAAACAAAAAAAAGAGGCACATGGAATGTATATACCGTTTGGATCGGCCAGCAATATAAAATATTGTTCTCGTTGATCCAGCCACCTGCCATCATCGACATATAGAGATGTCCTATCACAACGAGCAAACACGCAAACATTTTCAGATTATCAATCCAAAGATACCTTTTGGGTTTACATTTTAAGGTTGTTAAATTACAGGACATGGATCATTTCCTCAACTGTACAGGGTTCCCTCAGTCCTTTTTCTAAGAAAGGAGTTGAAAATGCCCTTGCTTTTTCTTTTGCACTTTCATAAGTTCCAATTACCCGTGCCGGAACGCCTCCAACAATACTGCCCGAAGGAACATCCTTCGTAACGATTGCTCCTGCAGCCACGATACAATTATCCCCGATTGTAACTCCATAATTGATAATTGCATCCGCACCTACATACACATTATTTCCAATTTCTACTTTTCCGAAACGGCAAAGATACTGATCTGTTTTTTCTTCATGATTAAACACCGTATTCAGCGCACTATGGGTTACAATTCTTACGCCTGCCGAAATTGCCACATTGTCATTAAGATAGACCAGAAACGGTTCTGCGGGCAGTATATTCGACTGGAAATAGCAATTTTCACCCACTGCACCAAACATTCCGTGCTTTTTTATGTAGGCCATCTTCTTCCATCCATCACGGATTGTCAGCATGTGGATCTGCCGCCAATAACGGCGAAATTTATCATATACTTTATAAAGTCCCACCTATCGCTACCTCCTTACTTCTTATAGTTCAGCATTCCCTTTACATTGAATACAATTCTTTCCCAAGTGATTTTCTTCCTATTAAACCACAGTACCTTCGCATAGTATTTCACTTTACTGCGGCGGCTTCTTTTCAGAATCAAGCCAGGAGTCAGCTCAAACGGCTTATCCGTTGTAGTATCTGCATAAATTAGATAATCTTTTTGCTCATCGTACTCTTTAATGGCAAAAGTTGTCGGGCGGCACCAGTAGTGCAAGTACATATACTCTTCATCCTTTATTTTGCCATGATCCAAATAATGGCGAAGAAGAGTTCCATTGCGCCATGTAAAGACCTGATGTTCATTTTTGTACGCATCCTCTTCCTTACCCCAGTCAAGGAAGAAGCCATAATCATATTTCAGCAGGTTTGCGAAATCAATTTTTTTATAGACTGGAATTTGAAGTGCCTCGTAGATGTCATCCATACCCGGCTCATCGAATGCAAAGCCCTTATCGACTGAATAGACATCCCGATAGTACATCTTTCCTTCAATATGTGTTCTATAGCGAGCACACACCTCAGGTGTATTCTTATAGAGATTGGAGTGTCCATTAAAACCAACTTTTTCATATTGACCGAGAACTGCATCCGTATAAAATTTGCGGATATTACCCCAAACCAGATCTATATCACAATGTCCCCAGAAATCATAGTCTTTCAGTTCGTCTGCAAAAATCTCACCATACGCCGGCTTGAAATCGCAGAGCTTATACGGGCGCTCCAGGAAAATCGGGAAATCATAAATTGCCTGAGCCTTTTTCTTCATCTGATCGAACGTCCAATATGTAACCTTCACATTTTCTGGGTAATCATAAGGCGTTTTATCATCTGTAAAAATCAGCCAGTCAATCGATGGGTTGCACTTACAGCTTAACAGCCAGAATTGAAACCCCTTTGGAAACTTTCCAAAATAGGGTACAACATACGCTATTGAATACATTTTATCCTCCATAATCACATCATTTTTTAACTTCCAAGAACTGTTCTACCCTTTGTTTTGTAGAAAGTTTGTATCTGTATTTCATGCAGTTTTCAATATACATTTCACTGTTAGAAACCACATCATTCAAATCGGATTCATCCCACTGTTTCTTTGCAATGCCAAGTTGATAATCTTTGATATAGGTGGAATTTAGCGGAACGTCTGTTGTGACAATAGGCGTTCCAACCGCAATCGCTTCTACGATGGAAATCATATTGTTGTCTTTCACCGTATTAACGAGCAACGCCTTTGACTTAGATAAAATCGGGAGTAGTTCATCGTGTGTCATCTTTCCTGTGAAAATTACATTCGGAGCAATTCCCAAAGTCTGTGCCATCCTCTGAAGTTTTTCTTTCAACTCTCCTTCGCCTATAATGTATAACCGGCATGTAGAATTGTACCGATCCAGATACTTGGCAAACTTTTCAAGGATTCCATCGATTTTCTTTCGCTCAATCAGTTGCGAACAAACCACAAAACTGTTATCTTTCTCAGTAGATGCTTTAAACTTATCGAGGTTGACACCGTGATCGATTACATTTACATCCGTATTCATGCAGTATTTCTTCACAAAGTTTCTTGCCTCTACTGAGCGTGCAACAACCTTTGCATTTCGCATGAAGAGTCTTGCTATAACTCCATACCAGATTTTTGAGGGAATTTTCTTCATAATGGCATTATGCTTTGCAAGTTCATGCCAGATAATCGTCTTGTCCGGTGCAGCTCGATATGCCATCAATGAATTCAGTGAGAATACTTCGCTTGTAATAATCAAATCGTACTCTGTACGATGTTGTTTTACATACCAATACGTCTCTGGCATAAACGGCAAGCAGTGCGGCATGCAGACTTTTTGGCACTTGCACTCCCACCACAGTACCTCAAATGGATATGTTTCACTTTTTGTCGGCTTGAACGGCTCTCCTCCAACCAGCGTTACAGAATGACCCATTTCATGGAAAGCCAAGCAAAAATCATACATCATTGTGTCTTTTATTGATGCCGCTCTTTTTATATTTTTTGTTTCCGATGTGTACATAATCGGATTAATAACAAGTACTTTCATTAAATATCTCCCATCATCTACTGACAGAAGACATTTAAGCACTTAATCAATCGAATTACTGTGCTTTACTCCATCGTGAATGCAAGAACAATCCACCCGGTGTGCACACTGTTGCAAGAACTTTATGTCTTGATTTGCGAATCAAGTCGCAAATCTTGACTCCCGCAAATCTCCCATATACAATATACTGTAGTCCACCCTTGATTCTATATCTTGTCTTTAAGTCGGACTCCATGAATTCCTCTGCTCGATGCATACACCCAACTGGCGAAGCAATATTATGCTTACGCCGATTATTGGTTAATCCATCTTCAAGATAATTTCCGACGTAAATGGCTTTATTAATATGTACCATCTCATATTTTCTAGCCATCCTAACCCAAACAAGATCTTCCCCAAGGAATTTCTCATTCGGATATTCGGGAAAAGGGAATTCCTTCAAGCAATGTGTTTTGAACACCTCTGCCTTATCTGCGCCAGTGTCATTACCGTTTACGCGCACATCGATATAGGAACCTATTTTTTCATTGACATCAAACTTCTTGCCATTGACTTTACCATCAGGGAACGCTCTGAGAAATGCATATCCACAGATATTGTTTTGTGACCTGTATTTCTTGTGAATCTTCAGTATCGACTCAACTGCATCATCTGTCACACAGTCATCTGAATCAACTATAAAGGTAAGTTCGCTGCGAATGGTCTGTATTCCTACATTTAAAGCAGTGTGTTTTCCACCATTACTCTTATAGATATACCGTATTGGAAAATCACTTTTTTCTTGTAACTTAGTTATTAGATTTTTCGTACCATCAGTACTTCCGTCATCAACTACAAGCCACTCAAAATCCCCTTCGTGATTTTCCGTGTCTGTGCGAGAAATTCACGAGTGTACGTTGGGTTTTGAGGGTTTGTCGGAGCGAGATTTCTTACATCCCTCCTGAACATCCCTCCAATCTCCAGAAACCGGTACTAATGTCCCAAAATTGAATATAAGCCGATGTGGCGGAATGGCAGACGCAAACGACTCAAAATCCGCTTCGTGATTTTTCTTGTCTGTACGAGAAATTCACGAGTGTGCGTTGAATTTTGAAGGTTTGTCGAAGCAGGATTTCTTACATCCCTCCTGAACATCCCTCCAATCTTCAGAAACCGGTACGAATGTCTCAAAATTGAATATCAGCCGATGTGGCGGAATGGCAGACGCAAACGACTCAAAATC
>ERZ773195.1768-NODE-1768-length-14951-cov-4.869025_pt1 | contig 14951 bp, 9 predicted proteins | sample MGYA00580530_ERZ773195 | MGnify/ENA primary metagenome ERZ773195 (study PRJEB29015, sample SAMEA2737751) | human gut metagenome | biome: human gut; feature: human-associated habitat; material: faeces | place: China | collected 2012 ...
TTAAGGAAGGTGTCTCTATTGCGGACAGCAAAACGACGATTTCTATCAATGAGAATATGGACTATGTGATTCCAGGCAGTAAGATTGCGAATTTGCGTACCGGTGAGCTGGTTGCTCAGGTGGCCATGGACTTTTCAGAAGGGGACGATTTTCCCCGATATATGTATAACTGCAGGACAAAAATGGATATGAAAAAAATCAAGGCTGAAGAAAAGCAGTATGTAAAAATCCCCAAAGTATATACATTTGGCAGTATTGCCGAGCGTGAGGCGTTCTTGGCAGCCAACTACAACAAGATTATCCAGGATATTGACTTGCTGATTCAGGAGGAAGCCCCCGAGGCTTATGCCAAGTCAAAAGAGAACCCTAATGGTAAGTAATTCGTCTGCGATATATCCTGTAAATCTGATATTTGGTCTTTTTGATTAGTTATTATTAACCTTAAATTAGTAATTGTTTGCATTGCAATTTCTATCTTTGAAATTAATATTAATGCGGACAATCGCAAACCAAAACTGAGCAACTATGAACCAAAATTTGGAGGAACTTAAAGAATTGTTGATGTACAGTTACCGTAAGCTGGGATACACGGTAACAACGGATAAGGATATGCTTTATCTGCGCTTCTCTCCGGACAGTCAATCGCCGGCTGTTATGGTTCGTTGTGCCAATGAATCCCGACCGCTTGATCGGGCGGCCGTTCAGCAGATGTTTATGGAATTTGAGCGCATGGGCGCTCAAAACGGATGTCATCAGTACCGGTTGGTCAACCTCTCCGGCTTTGAGGATGGCTGTAAGGTTTTCGAAGATTATAATATGGCCCTGTCTGACGCTTCTTACCTTCGTAGAATGAACAAACCAGGATTCCTGGATCTCTATGCGCACAACGAGAAAATGTACAGGGAAATATGCTCTTCCTTCGAGACGGTCAACAAAGTTGCGGCGGTCCAGGCTACAGGTAGCGGTAAATCCTTGCTGATTGCGGCATCTGTGCGGGATAATGCGGGACAGCAACAACTGGTAATTGCTCCGCGTACTAATATCCATGCAGAGATTGCCAGACATATTCCCGAAGGGGTAAAGGTGGATTATATGACATTCCAGATGTTGGGACTGATGCAGGCAGAGAACAGGCTGGATTCCTTGAAATATGACCGGATTTACATAGACGAGTTCCATCACGGCGGGGCTACCCGCTGGGGAGCAGCCATAGAGGAACTGCTTGCGGGCAACCCGACGGCGAAAGTGTTGGGCACAACGGCAACCAGCGAGCACTCTCATGCCGTAAAAGGGAAACGGGACATGGCTATGGAGATGTTTGACAAGGTGGCCGGACGGATGGATATCTCTGATGCACTTGTACGCCATATCCTGCGGACTCCGGATTATGTGTGTATGCCTTCTTCTTACGAGGCGATGCGGAAGGATTTGCTTGAGAGCAGCGAGGTGAAGGGGGATTATGTCAAAGAAGCAAAGATCAACCAGATGATTGACTCATGGGAGAAGGATATGCCGCTCCATGAGATTATCCGCGAGAAGCTGCCTTCCACAAATTGCAAAATGGTGGTGTTCAGTTCGGACATCACACAGCTCAAAAAGAACAAGCGGCTGATTGCCAACCTTATGGAAAAGGCGGGAATCAGCTATAAAGGATACGATTACTACCACTCCGGCAACAGGAAGACCATGGAGGGGCTGGAGAAGTTCAAGAGCAAGAAGACACGCTCGCGGGCACAGATTATTTTCTGCATTGACATGCTGAACGAGGGTGTCCACGTTCCGGGTGTACAGGCGGCCTTCTTCCTTCGTCCGACGGACAGCAAGACAGTGTTCTACCAGCAGCTGGGACGTATCATGTCTGCCGGTTCCAATGACTGTACCGTGGTGTTCGATATGGTGGATAACATGTATTCCCGAAATATGTCTGACCTGGCACAGGATGTGCACGACTGCCAGACACGGAAGATCGATTCGCTTTCCATGGGAACGAAGGAGTATGTGGATCCTGAACCGGTGTCTTTCCGGGTGGATGACTACTTGAAGGTGTTGCGTGACCAGAAGGAGAAGGTAGCACCCAGACAAAGGCAGGAGAGTTTCGCCGAGAAACTGGAGCGCATTGCGGCTAACTACACGGAGAACGGACGGATACGGATTCGCGTATATAACACTCAGTCCCGCAATGACGAAAACTGGTTTTATCTCCAGACAAAGAAATATGCGATGGATGCGCTGTCTCCGGAAGAACGCAGGCTGATAGACCGGCTGAAGTTTGATCAGTATGTGCCGCCAGAGAAGAAGGAACAGATTGAATTGGACCGTTTCATAAAGAACTTCAAGCTGCACCATCAGGACATCAGCAGCATGTTCATCGTGGATCAGGCTTACTATAAAAGATTGGCTTTCCAGTTGTCGGCCAACAAGCTGGATTTGGCCGTTTACCGGAAACTGTCTGACGCGGGCGTGGCCTTTGTCGGATATAAGGTTCCCGTAAACTACAAGATAGCCCAAGCCTACAAGCTGGATACACCCGAAGAGGTGATGGCTCAGATGAAGGAGTTGGAACGGGCTAACCGTAAGGTCGTGAAAAGGCAGCCCCGTGTGGTCAAGACCCAGGAAGAGAAGGACCAGAATAAGCTCCGCAAGGTAGTCGCTTCCAAAACTGAAGGGGAGTCATACAAGGTGAACGGGGGTGAGCGTAAGTTCGGCGGGGTGAAGTCACGCGAGGAGATAGAGGCACTAAAACGGAGTGCGGCAACTGCGTTCATGAACAATACGAAAACGGTTTCCCGGCGTATCCATAAATAAGGATTCATTAACTAAAACCAAATATTATGGCATTCAATGACACAGAGAAAACAGATGCGAAAATCGAACAGGCGTATCTAGATTTGCTGGCCAAGACCTTGTCTGCCGCAAAGGAAAAATGGTCTGAACCTTGGCTTAGAAGTATCGTGAACTTTAATCCTCAGGGATTTGACGGTGCACGCTACTCAGGTATGAACAACTTCTTCCTTGCCCTTTCGGATATGGCGAATGGGTATTCTACACCCATCCATGTGACTTTCGCATGTGCACAAAACGAAGGATTCAGAGTGAAAAGGGGAGAGAAGGGTGAACCAATCCTCAAATTTTGCCCGTATTACCTGCCGGATGACGAGGGCAAAAAGAAGGGTATGAAATATGCTTCCGAAGATGAAATATTATTAAAGCGTAACGGAGAAATGACCAGTGCCGTTAACTGGAGTGCGAATGATGTAGTACCTATCGGCAATACGGAACCTACATGGCAAGGATATATTAATTCTTCCTTTACATATAAAGGTTGGGGAGCAGATGTCAGTTTCAGATACCAGTTTGGCGGTCAGGTATATAATCAGACTTTGCTTGACAAGGTGGAAAATGCCAATCTGAAATATAATGTAGATCGGCGGGTAAGTCAGTTGCGTTGGGCTAAACCGGGTGACAAGGCACAATTCCGTACTCTTACCCCCAGTGGTTGGGAAACGAAAGCTACTTCTCGGTTTATCATGGATGAAAATATATTCCAGGGAAGTTCGTTGTCTGTCTACTATCGCATGGATCGTACTAATACAAAATTTATCAGCCATTGGGGATTGAGCTCCGCCAAAGTGACGTTTAATATGGAAGACTTTTTCTATTGGTCTACAGTGAAACGCGAAAGAGGTTTGTACTATCCGTATTCCCGTCAGTTTACATTTGCTCTGAATGTTGCTTTCTAATTAAAAACCTATTTGTATGAAACAGATAATATATATACTATTAACAACAACAATGCTGGGACTTATGTCTTGCAGCGACTGGTTGGATGTATCTCCGAAGACTTCTATTCCTACCGACAAGCAATTTGAGTCGGAATCAGGATTTAAGGATGCGCTTACAGGTATTTATTTGAAGTTGGGAACCACGACATTATATGCCGGAGACTTGACTTATGCTTATTTGGATGAGTTGGCAGGATTATATTCCGATTATCCGGGGTATAATACAAATGCTGTTTTCGACCAAAGTATCGTGTTCGATTATGAGAACATGTTTTTGAGTAAGAAGAATGGGATTTACTCAACGATGTATAACATCATAGCCAATATTAATAACTTCTTGGAGTACGTAGACAAAAATAAAGATGTTTTAGTTACCGAACGCTATTATGAAACTATGAAGGGAGAGGCACTCGGGCTTCGCGCTTTTCTTCACTTTGATTTGTTGCGTATGTTCGGTCCTGTTTATAAAGAACATCCTGCATCCAAAGCTATACCCTACCGTATTGCTTTTGATAAGGATGCCACTCCTGTTTTACCAGCCAGCGAAGTGGTTGACGCTATTCTCAAAGATTTGAATGACGCTGAAAAATTACTGAAAGAGAGTGATCCTCTTGATTTCTTTACCGATCAGACGGATGAAGATTTTATAGATAAAAATCATTTTCTTGTCAATCGTGAGTTTCGTATGAATCTATATGCGGTTAAAGCTATGCTGGCTCGTGTATATTGTTACAAAGGTGATGCGGAAAGTAAAGGATTGGCCACAGAGTACGCTAAACAAGTGATTGCTGCCTCTAAGTATTTTACATTGTATAAATCGCAGACTGCTTCCAATTACAATTCCATACGCTACGCAGAGCAAATCTTTGGAATAACAGTCAATGAATTCTCCAATTTGCTTATTGGAAATTATATGGATATGGAGAATACCAATACTCAGCAACATTTCTATCTGGATGGAGATAAATTTAAATTCTTCTATGAAACTGCCGATGCAGGGAATACTGACTGGAGAAAAAATACGGAAATGTTTGAGGTTATTAATGGGGCAAGTCGGACAGATGTTTTTTGTAGAAAATATAATCAGAAACCTTTGAATGGCGGATATGCTTATTCCGGTGCTGACGCTATCCCTTTGATACGCTTACCCGAAATGTATTATATTGTAGCAGAATGTGTTCCTTCTGCATCGGAAAGTGCTGACGCGTTAAATACCGTACGTTTTGCACGTGGTATCTCTTATAGTGATGAAATACCGACTACCGGATATGATGACCTTGATAATACTTCGGAAGAAGACAAAAACCAGACTAAACGTATTAATGAGATAATGAAAGAATATAGAAAAGAATATTTCGCGGAAGGTCAACTTTTCTATTTCTTGAAAGCGCATAATTATAGCACTTATTATGGTTGTGGGATTGAAACGATGACTGAAGCCCATTATCAGATGACGTTGCCGGATGACGAGTATATTTTTGGAAACAACTCTAAATGATGAAGCATTATGAAACGTATTATATATTTTGTTTTAGCTATTCTTGTTTGCGGCATTTATGTAGGATGCAGTGAAAACGAGATAGACTTATATGACCAGACACCTCGTATCAATTTCTATGGTAGCACTACGCATGTCCGTACTTTGGTTGATACGGATTATGTGAAGAAAGAACCTTATGCTGTAGACAGTTTCGAGGTAAGAATACAAGGAGATTTTTTGAAAGAGAATCGTGATTTCTGTGTGAAAGTAACTCCGAATAATGATTATCAGAATTCAGTGGATGTATTATTGGAAAGCAAGTATACATATACTGACCTTGATACAGTTTGCCAGATATTCTATTATAAAATAAATCGTCCGAAAGTAGAGGCAGGTAGAAATGTTTATGGTTGTTATCTGGAGTTTGATTTGAATAACCCTCTTCATCAGTTTGATAAAGGTCTGGTAGAAAAGAATCAAATCGTTTTAAATGTCAGATGGGAGTTGAAACCGACCGAATGGAGTGATTATGTGGGATTTGGCAGTTATAGCGATGCTAAATATATGTTTATTATGGATGTATGTCAACGTGTATGGGATGATTTGGAAGATGAAGATATTGATGTAATCAAGCAAGCTTATAGAGAATATAAGGAGGAGGGAAATCCACCGATTTTAGGTGAAGAGGGTGATGAAATAGAATATGAATAAGATTAAAAAGAAACGTTATGAGGAAATATATCATCTGTATAGTAAGTTTTATCGGAGCGGCTTTATTGCAAACAGGCTGTTACGATGACAAGGGAGATTACGATTATCATGATGTAAATACGATGGATATCGTAATACCTGAAACGAAGGTACGTATGCCTAAAGAGGAAGCAGTCGAAGTTTCAATTATACCCGAGATTTCTCAGACTTTGGAGCAAAATGAGAAAAACCTTGTATTTCAATGGAAGAAAACAATCGAAGGAAAGAAAGCGGGGTCGGACAGACTTAGTGATTATAAAGATTATTCCGTAGGCAAAGAATGTAAAGTAACAGTCGAGCCTTATGAATCCGAAAATATAGGTTTGATGTTGGTCATTACGGATAAAAAGAATGGAACAACCTGGTATCAGATAGGTGAAGTTGCAATTATTCGTCCTTTAAATCCTTGCTGGTTTGTATTGCAGGAAAAAGAAGGAAAGGGAGTATTAGGAGCGATAGAGGGTACTCCGGAAGGATATTATGTTTATCCGGATGTCTTTAAATCAGAACTGAATCAGTCATTTCCGTTAGAAGGAAAACCTTTGGCGGTAAGTGCAAGAAAAAACTATGGGGATTCGTTTTTAAGTAGTATGCTGGGTTTTTTTGGTTTTAAAGTAAGTCCGGCGTTAATGGTGGTAACCGATCGGGACTTGGCCTTGTTGACTCCAAGTACTTTAATAACGAGATATCCATCGAATAAAATACTTTTTGAACCGACTGGAAAAGGGGAACCGTTGAATATCGAGCTCTATAAGATGAGTACTCATGGTGAATTGTTTGTGAATAGTGGAAAAGCATATTGTGCTCCTATGGATGGATTTTGTGTACCATTCTCAGTAAAAAAGGAAAGTGAGTTTCCCGCCATTTCCGCTTATGGTTCGTATGGAGGAGGCTATTTGTTTTTTGATTCTGAAAATCATCGTTTTCTTGCTTCCTCTATTCTGGGTTTTAGCGATTATATGGTACCGAATTCGGCTACTCAAGATATACGTAATTATGGAACTAAATGGACTGATCAGAAACCTGTCAGGACATATTTAATGTCGTCTGATGAATCAAATGTCTTTGATCCAAATAAGATTGATCCGTCTTTAGAAGTGCATGACATTGTTACGGGAGGAAACGGGGGAAATTTTGCTTATGCAATTGCTGCTCCCCATAACGGAAAAGAGCTGACTGTGTTTAAATTCAGTGCGCAAGATGAAGATCCGATTTGTGCTGCCCGGTATACGATTGCTTTACCGTCCGAAGTAAATGTAGAAACAGCAAAATTTGCAGCTTCTTACGCGTATACGGCAAACCTTATATTTATGACATCGGGTAATAAATTATATCGCATTGATCTTGGTCGCGGAAGGGCAATTGAACTTTATACTTATGAAACTGATCCGTCAGCACAGATAGTTAGTTTTAAATTTAAGGACCCTGAAAGTGTGAGAGAGGAAGATGACGATGAGGAAATAGGCGAATATAAGGAGAAACTAGGTATGTCTCTCGGGTTGGGTATCAATACTGCTGACAAAGGTGTAGTTGTAGAATTGCAATTGACAGTGGCGGGTGATGTAGCTCGTGAAGAAAACAGCATTTGTGTTTACGAAGATCCCGATCAGCCTATTGGGAAGATTGTTGATATTAGCTATAATTATGAATAGTATAAACCGGTCTTTATGCTAAAAGGAATTATCGGTGCAGTATTTCTTGCTGTTGTCTGTACTTGTCTGTACGGGCAACAGCAAAGTATTACAACTTTTATTAAAGAAGAAGCACCAGTGGAAGTTATTCCCGGTATGTTTACTACCTACCGAAGTGATAAACATATCTATTGGGAAATCCCGGATTCATTGATTGGACGTGAGTTTGCCGTAACGACAACTATCCTGACAGCTCCTGCCCGTCCGGACCGGGATATGGAAAAGAAATTCGGATATGCGGGTGACATGATAGGTCCGGTATTTTTCAGTTTCCGTAAACAGGGTGACGAGTTGTGGATGATGGATCCACAATATGAAAGGGTGATAGAAAATCCTGAAGGAACGTATGCAAAAATCGCTGCCCAACGTGGGAATGAAAGGCTTTATAAGATATTACCGATTAAAGCAAGGAATCAGGGAAGTAGCCTGATAGAGATTGGTGAAGTATTAAAAGATTTTCCTTTGTTTACTCTTGATATTGTATCTTTTGATTTATTGATAGGTACGCGTTCAAGAGAGAAAGATTATATTAAGGAAATTAAAGGATATGACAACCGCTTGTTGATACACGCATCACGAGTTTATCGAAGTTCGTCAATGAAAATACCAGGTAAGCCTGTTGCACCTCCTTATATTGGAGACTGGGATACAGGTATCTGCATAAAATTACTGTCAAAAAGACCGTTGGAGGCAGTTGCTGCAAATACCGGAGCTTATTTTTCTATCAGCAAGGAGTGTTTTCAAGGGAATCAGCCTGCTATTCGGAAATCTGTTGTCAAACGATGGCGGCTGGAAATAAGGGCGGAAGATGAAGAAAGATACATGAGGGGGGAACTGGTAGAACCCATACAACCTATTATTTTTTATATAGATCGTAATACACCGGAAAAGTACATCGACTGTATCATTGAAGCGGTGCGTGACTGGCGTCCGGCTTTCGAGAAAGCTGGATTTAAGAACGCCATTGATGCGCGACTGGCTCCTACCGTTGAGGAAGATCCTGATTTTAGTATTTATGACAGTACTTATCCGTTCATCTCATGGAAGATATCAGGACAAAATAACGCTTATGGACCGACTCCATGCGAACCCCGGTCCGGTGAGATTATAGCTTGCCACATCGGTATTTTTTGCAGTGTCTTGAATTTGGAACAGAAATGGTATTTTGCTCAATGTGGAGCGAATGATCCGCAGGCATGGAATATAGAGCTGCCGGACTCTTTGCAATACGAACAGATAAAACAAGTATTGACACATGAAGTAGGTCATACATTAGGATTGGAACATAACTTTCTGGGTAGTTCTCATTACTCCATCGATCAATTACGTGATAATGACTTTTTAAGTCAATATAGTATTGGTAGTTCCATAATGGATTATGTGCGGTGTAATTATGCTTTGCGTCCTCAAGATAAAGTTGATTTGAGAAACAGGAGGATACGTGTCGGTGAATATGATAAGTGGGCTATTGAATGGGGCTACCGTATATTTCCGGGTAAAGATGCTTCTGAAAGAGAAAAGAACAGGAGCCTTTGGAATCAGGAAAAACAGAAAGATCCCTCATTACATTTTTCGGGCAGAATGGATGTAAGGGCTCAGGCAGAAGATTTGGGTAATGACCATGTTATGGTTAATACACAGGGAATAGAGAACTTGAAATATTTGTGTGAACATCCGGATGTCTGGAATGTGACGGATAAAACGTCTTTGCGTGTATTACAGGGGCGTTATGAAGCGGTATTGGAGCATTATAAACAGTGGGTACAGCATGTTCTGTCACATTTAGGTGGAAAGCGTCTTGCTGAGCCGGATGATGAAAATATTTACATACCCGAAAAAGCCGATTACAATAAGAAGGTTATGAGCTTTATACAGGCTTATATATTACAACCGCCTGTGTGGATGTTTGATGAAAAACTTACCGCTAAATTAGAAATAAATGGTAGTCGGGAGTTCGATCGCTTTTATGAAGAGCTGATGTCGGAAATGATTCGTTCCCTCCGGGAAGTGGAAAGAACGGAGAATGTTTGTGAGGATATGTTGTCTGTAGATGAGTTTTTGGAAAGCATACATAAAGAATTATTTGCCGAATGGGCTGACAATATTCCTGTAAGTGACGCCAAGTATAAAGTGCAGCTGCTTTATGTGAGTAAACTTGTTAAATTGTTGGATAGATCAGAAAAGATAACTTCGTCGAGATTATTGGTTTCCATCATGCAGGCTTTGAATAGAATAAAGGAGGAAAGTCTTGATTATAGCCATAAGATTACGGATCCGGTTGCCAAAAAACGGGCAATGTTTCTTGTAGATAGTATTTTGTTTTAATGATGAAAAGTAAATAAAGAAATTCATGAAGAGAAGAAGATATGTGATTGGTATATTGTTGTGTGTCACAGCTTTGCTTCAGGCACAGGATTCCGTCAAGTCATTTGACGAGTTTTTTGTTGCCGGGATGGATAAGATCGACGGTGTGTTTCCTGTGTATGTAGCGGAAAAAGAAATCTATTTGGAAATACCCGAAAAATATATCGGGCGGGAAATTGAAGTCAGTGGACAGATAGACCGAGGGTTTGATTTGTTGAATCGTCCGGTTGACGGACTGGGAGTAGTGCGTATTATATCTCCGGATAAAGCTACAATTTGCTTTCAAAAACCGTTTTATACAGAGCGTATTTTAGATGAAAAAAGCACATATCAGCAATCTTTCTCGTTGTCAAATATGCAACCTGCCGGTAAAAGTTATCCAGTGGTGGCCTATTCAAAAGAGCAGGGAGCTATTATTCGGATAACAGAGTATCTGATGACTGGCGATGACTGGTTCAGCTATAATGATAGTTTTATTCGTTCCTTGGTTCCGGAACTGTCGGAAATAATGAAAATACATCCTTTTAAGGAAGGTGTGTCGTTTACGGTCAGGCGCTATCATGGAGTTGAAGCAGAAAGATATATGCTGTCCAGTTCTGCCATTATATTGCCTGAAGGTAGTATGCCTTTGGAAGTCACTTGTGCAGTACGCTTGCTACCTCTGAAAAAAGATCAGATCCGCTTGGCAGATTACAGAATACCTTACCGGACATTGAGTTTCAAAGATTACTCGCAAAATCCTTATTGTATGGTAGAAGATTCATTGATTCTTCGTTGGGATATGTCACAACCGCTTACTTTCTATGTAGACACTCTTTTTCCGAAGGAATACTTCCAGGCAGTAAAGGAAGGAGTGGAAGCATGGAATACCGCCTTCCATAAAGCAGGTATTCATGATGCTTTACAAGTAAGGTATGCAGACCGAAAGATAATTCCGGCGGAACAACGTGCTTTTATATCTTATGATTTAAGAATACCGGGGATCAAAAGTGACTTTATCTGTCATCCTCGTACCGGAGAAATACTTTCATGTCGTCTGAATATCGGACATGGATTCCTAAAAGGAAAATTAGACGACTATCTGTTAAGTTGCGGTGCCTCGGATTCGCGTATTCTGGCTGACCGTTATTCTAAAGAAGTGGAAAAAGAATTGTTGCAAAATGAAATAACGGAAGAAATTGGATATCTTTTAGGTTTGCGCAGAAGTTTATCGAAAAGCTCGTGTGGAAAGACTTTAAAAGTTGGAGATGATGATTGCCGGACTATTTATTTTGGCTATCATCCTTTCAAAGGAGACCAAAATTGTTATGATGAACGGGAGAAGCTCCGCCAATGGATAGATCATAATTTACCAGATCACATTCGTTTATTCCAACCATCAGGGAAGGAGAATTCTAATTCTTCATTTCCAGAAGATTATACGGTCAAAATATTGGATTTACAGACTGTAGTGAGTCGGTTGGATAAGATTGTGTATAAGGGGAAGAAATACGATAAAGGGAGTTCGCTCACTGATATATACAGAAAGGCTATTCGTCTGTATGGGAGTTATCTGATGGAAATGGCAAAGGTGTTGGGTAGTTCTCAACCGGCAGATGCGCAGCGTCAGGCAATGCTTGATTTGGACAACTATTTATTTCATTCTGTTAAAAAGATGGAATGTACCTATGTAAAAGAGAATTTGTTGGAAACAAGAAACAATCTTCTGTATCCGGAACTGGCGAAGTTGTTCAAACAATTGTTGAGTGTAAAGACAATTTCAGCTCTTCGATTGCAGGCGTTGCAGAGTGACCGGAAGGGGTATGACGATATTGATTTTTTCCGGGATCTTTATAAAGGATTGTTTAATGGTTTTGATCCGCAGTCTGCCGTTAGTTATGAACAGATGGATATTCAGCTGATATGTTTGGAAGCGTGGCTGGATATTATGCAGGAAGCTACTGAACATAATAGTATAAAGAAACGTTTAACGAACGAATTGCATAGTCTGCACGATAGACTGGAGGAGCTTAGCACGACACATTCCCAAAGGGAAGTACGTGATATGTATATTCTGCTTTTGAGAAGAATGGATCAATATTTCCGTGTGGTTTCTTGAGTGGCGTTAGAGTAATAATTTGTTTGGGATGATGAAAAAATGGTCGTACAGATAGAATAACCTATAAGTTTTGGGTTATCTTTGCTATGATTTATGAATAAATAATTAGAATAAGATGACTATTATTTTTCCTTCACCCATCTTCGGCCCTATTCATTCCCGCCGTTTGGGCGTTTCTTTGGGAATCAATTTATTGCCGGACGACGGTAAGGTTTGTTCATTCGACTGCATTTATTGTGAGTGTGGTTTCAATGCCGAACATCGTACGAAGAAACTTCTTCCTACCCGTGAAGAAGTCCGCACGGCTCTCGAAGAGAAACTAAAAGACATGCAGGCAAACGGCCCCGCTCCCGATGTACTGACATTTGCCGGAAACGGTGAACCGACTGCGCATCCCCATTTCCCGGAAATCATAGAAGATACACTTGCGCTTCGCGACAAGTATTTCCCAAAAGCAAAAGTAAGCGTATTGAGTAACTCTACATTTATCGACCGTCCTGCCGTATTCGAAGCACTGAACAAGATAGATAATAATATCCTGAAACTGGATACGGTGGATGAAGAATACATTCATCTGTTGGACCGTCCTAACGGAAAATATTCTGTTAAGAAGATCATCGAAAGAATGAAAGAGTTCAAAGGAAACTGCATCGTACAGACGATGTTCCTGAAAGGAGGTTATCAGGGAAAAGACATGGATAATACATCCGACAAGTATGTGCTCCCCTGGATAGAAGCAGTGAAAGAAATCGCTCCCCGTCAAGTGATGATTTATACGATTGACCGGGAGACTCCCGACCACGATTTGCAAAAGGCTACGCATGAAGAGTTAGACCGTATTGTGGCTTTATTGGAAAAAGAGGGTATCCCGGCAACAGCTTCTTATTAAGAAAATAATTATATTGTACGACATCTGGATGTTGGTATATTGCCCCTCGGATGTCGTACAATATATTTTAGTATAAATGAGTATTCTCTAATATAGGCCGTGCAATTATTAATGATGTTAATTGAAGCAAAAAAGGATATTTGGCACCAATATCGACTTTATAAAATACGCAATTTATTCTTCCCGCTTGTCAGTTTATAATAGAAACCGATGCAGAAATTATATAAAGGGTAATTTTGGCTATAAATTATATTACCAGAATCATCTTTCGGTTCATAATCTGGCCGTAGACGGGATTCAAATTTTTCACGCGGATAGATGTAAGCGCCATCGGCATTTTTACCATCCAGGTCGATATATTTGTAGAATCCTTTAGAAGAATCACTGTCACGTAGATTACCGTGTCCTTGCAAATGGTTTAGTTCCTGAGGTTGGTTCTCGATGCATGAACCGGAACCGGCGTACATGATGAGTACATCACCTTCCAGCGGTTTATCACAGGTTAATACCACTTTATCTTTTCCATTCAATTCTACTTTTGTAATGTTTATCCGATTGCCGGAGCGTGCTTTGTCCTGGTATACTTCAAAACCGTAATCGCGGATTTTGGGCAGGGTATTCACATCAAGAGCCAATGGCGGTACAGGTACATGAAATCGGATCTGAATCTGTCCCGTTGCACGGTCTAGCAGAATTTCTTTAGGTTGTAAGGGTTTGAAGTTCTTTCCTTTTATTTGTGTTTGATAGTAAACTTTTCCTAGCATTTCGCCGAACCAACGGTAGCCATTGGCATCAAGATGTCCTCCTCTGTCTGTCATCGGATAGATAGGGCCTGCGCAGATGATATCCTTATATTCGTTAGAAGCTTCGAGTTGGGCCATCGAAATGGCAAGTGTATCGCGCATATATTGTGCTCCTGTCTGGTAAGTGATCCATACCGGTTTTTGCTTTTGGCCATATTTCTCTACGACTTCGTTCTGCATATTGTTTTTCAGATTGATCATCAGCTTCTTATACTCCTGTCTGTCAAGTGTGTTGGGTTCATTCTTTTTTAGTCCTTTCTCCGGATTGGCAGTGCCGTAGTTGAACTCTCCCTGCATCCAGAAAATGACCGGACACTGTACGAAGTCTCCCTGTATTTCGGTAATCTGAGAGGCTAAAGAGACGGCTGTCTCAAAATCCTTGTAATGTGTACGTGTTTCCGATTCCTTTGACAGTTCTTCCACGCTGGCGCCACTGAATCCTACTGAAGTAGCGATGATTTTATCCATTTTCGGTTTTTTGAGCCGAATATAATTCACTGCTCCTACAAGCGGTGATTCTGCAAATGTTCCCGCTGATCTGCTCATCACATCCTTACCTTGGCGGAAAGGGATTGCAATATTGCCCACTAATGGATTAAGTTGCTTACGGTGCAAATTTCCGTAGTTAATCCACACTTGGTTGCTGATCATATAGTTTCCAGGTACATTTTCGGTAGATAGTGTCGGATAAGACTGATGGCCTGTGGAGAGACTCTGCCCATCCATGATGAAGTGCATATACATCTCCGGTTTCTTCTTGTTTCCATCTTTTTCTAAAGAGTGATTGTCTGCCATGGTTTCGCTTGTGCAGAAGCCGAGCAGAACGAGGCAAATTCCGGAGAACAGTTTAAATTTTTTCATTGTTTCTTTTTTTGTTAGAAGTTGATAAATTGTTTAATGCGAAAATAGAAGTGGATACTTAAAAAAGTAATCTTCCTGCTATTAATAAGTAATTAAAATACGGTTAATAAGTTTTATCTCGACATTCTGAACCGAAAATATCCGGAAATGCAATTTATTAATTGTTTATTAATGTCCTATTTCGATAAAAATTAAGTCGGGAATCTTATTTTTGAGCAATCAATATATCGGAA
>ERZ773195.1784-NODE-1784-length-14883-cov-8.942609_pt1 | contig 14883 bp, 11 predicted proteins | sample MGYA00580530_ERZ773195 | MGnify/ENA primary metagenome ERZ773195 (study PRJEB29015, sample SAMEA2737751) | human gut metagenome | biome: human gut; feature: human-associated habitat; material: faeces | place: China | collected 2012 ...
TGGCCATGATCTTGAGCATGCGGCTCATGTCGGAGACGGCCTGCGTGCGGCTCTCGTTCGACCAGCTGTGGCCGCTGCCGGCCGACTGCATGAGCTGCAGGTAGTCGATGACGACGAGACCGAGGTTCGGGATGCGGCGGCACTGGGCGTTCATGTCCGCAACGGAGAGCGACGGATTGTCGTCGATGCGGATATCTGTCGCGCTGATGGTCGTGGCCGCAGCACCGACGCGCCGCCACTCGTCCGCCGAGAGCTTGCCGGTGAGGAGCTTCTGGCTGTCGACCAGGCCCTCGCCCGCAAGCAGACGCGTCGTGAGCTGCTCACGCGCCATTTCGAGCGAGAACACCGCGACCGTCTTGCCGGACGTCTTGCCGACGTGCAGTGCAATGTTGAGCGCCATACTCGTCTTGCCCATGCCGGGGCGGGCCGCAATGAGGATGAGCTCGCCCGCGTTCAGGCCGAGGATCGTCTGGTCCAGATCCGGCAGGCCGGTGGCCAGACCGGGGATGCCCCCACCGCTGCTCGCCGCCTCGGAGAGGTTTGCGTACACGCGCTGAATGACCATGCTGATTGGCTGCAGGCCGCCGACGTTGCGCCCCTGCCGGAGCGCATAGATCTTGCGCTCGGCCGCCTCGAGCATGGCGTCCGCCCCGCCGGAGCCCTCAAAGATCATGTTGTTGATCTCATCGGCCGCCGTGTGCAGATTGCGCAGCAACGCCTGATCGCGCACGATGGCCGCGTACTTGAGCACGTTCGCAGCCGTGGGCGTGACCTGCATGACCTCCATGAGGTACTGCAGCGTCGTGTCCTTGTACACACCGCGGACCTTCATCTGCTCGAGCACCGTGACCGCGTCCACGCTCTGCCCGTAGGAGAACATGGCGAAGATGGTGTCAAAAATATCGCGGTTGGCCTGAATATAAAATTCGTCGGACTTGACCTTTTCGATCACGTCCGGGATGCAGCTCGGGTCGATGAGCATCGCACCGATGACTGCCTGCTCCGCCGGAGCGGAATGGGGCGGCTGTCTGCCCAGCAGCTCCTCCATGACGGGTCCCTCCCTCGCCTGCGCGCGGTTTATTTCTCTTCGATGACCAGCACGTGGATCGTGCCGGTGACTTCATAGCCGAGCTTGCACTTGACCTCGTACGCGCCGAAGCTCTTGATGGGTTCGGCCTGCACGATCTTCTGCTTTTCGATGGTGAGGTCAAACTGCTCGTGCAGCGCGTCGCTGATCTCCTTCGAGGTGACGGAGCCGAAGAGCTTGCCGTTGCTGCCGGCCTTCGCCGCGATCTTCACCTGAATGGCGCCGAGCTTTTTGGCGTTTTCCTCCGCCTCGGCCTTCTCGCGGGCGATCTGCGCCGCCTTGGCCTTCTCCTTCAGGCGGAAGGCGTTGAGATTGTCGGCCGTGGCCTCCGTCGCAAGCTTGCGCGGCAGGAGATAGTTGCGGGCATAACCGTCGGACACTTCCTTGAGCTCGCCCTTTTTGCCCTGGCCCTTGACGTCTACATTCAAAATTACTTTCATAGCAAGATACTCCTTTGCTTAATTTTCCAGATTCTCGTCGATCGCCTTGCGCGCCATCTGCACCGCCTGCGCGACCGACACGTCATGCAGCTGCACGGCTGCCGACGAGCGACTGCCGCCGCCGCCGAGCGCCTCCATGACCAGCTGCACATTCAGTTCGCCGATCGAGCGCGCGGAGATGAACACATCCCCGTCGCCCATCGGATAAATGACCATGGACGCCGTGACCCCGGCGATGTTGAGCAGTTCATCCGCCGCCTGCGCCGCGACGATGCGGTCCTGCGGCTCGGTGGGCGCGGCAATGGCAATGTCCGCGCGGTAGATAGACGCCGTCTGCAGGATCTTATAGCGGGCGACCGTGTGCTCCATGTCCGTCTGCAGGAGCTTTTTGACCTCCGAGGTATCGGCCCCGGCGCGGCGCAGGAACGCCGCCGCCTCAAATGTGCGCTCGCCGGTGCGGACGGTGAAGTCCTTCGTATCGAGCATGATGCCCGAGAGCATTGCCTCGGCCTCCACGCGCAGGATGTCCGGCTGCTCGACCTGCTCCTCGAGCAGCTCCGTCATCAGCTCGCAGGCCGACGACGCATACGGCTCGTGGAAGCTCATGGTCGCGTTGGTGATATAGGTCGCCGCACGGCGGTGGTGGTCGATGACCGCCACGCGGGTGCAGGCTTCGAGCAGATTGCGGTTTTCCACCTGATCCGGGCGGTTGGTGTCTACCACGACGAGCAGCGTGCGGCTGTCGGCATGCAGATACGCCTCCTGCGGAGACAGGAACGCTTTGCCGTACTCCGGCACGCGCAGCATCCGGTCACGCAGCTGGCCGGCGGCCGTCTTGTTCGCATCCATGACGATGCGGCAGGGCGTGCCGAGCTTGCGCGCGATGCAGCAGACGCCGGCGGCCGCGCCGAGCGTGTCCAGATCGGAGAATTTATGGCCCATGACGTAGACCTTGGACGAGTCCTGAATGAGCTGGCTGAGGGCGTTGGCCATGACGCGGGACTTGACCTTCGTGCGCCGCTCGACCTCGCCGCCGCGGCCGCCGAAGAATTCGAACGTGACGCGGTTTTTCACCACGGCCTGGTCGCCGCCGCGCGAGAGCGCCATCTCGGTGCCGAGAATGGCGAAATTATAGCATTCATCGAGGCTGTCGCCGTCGCGCCCGATGCCGACGCTGACGGTGGCGCGGATGCCGCTCGGGCTGGTCACGGCGTGCACGCTGTCGAGCAGGGATGCGAACTTGTTCTCGCGCAGCTCGTCAAGATGCCGCTCCTCGAACACGTACAGATACCGGTCACGGTCGTAGCGGCGGAAGAAGCCGCCCTTGCCCTCGCACCACTGCAGGAGCTTGTCCTCAATGGCGTCGCGCAGCTCGTTGCGCTTGCGGTCGGTCAGGCCGCGGATGAGCTCATCGTAGTTATCGATGACGATGACGGCGATGATCGGGCGCGAAGCGTAATACTCCAGCCGGATCTTTTCATAATCCGTGACATCGACCCAGTAGGTGATGCCCATGTAGCTGGCAGCATCGTCCGGATTCGTGCGCACGAGGTTGCCGTGGATCTGATACTTATGGCCCTGATACTCCAGCAGCTCCGGGCACTGGGTATTGCCCTCGAGCAGCCAGCGGCCGGAAAACTCCGGGATCACGTCCGTGATGCGCATATCGACCGTCGGCTTGTGCCGGCCGCAGAGATCGAAAAAGTTCTGGTTGGCCCAGATGACCTGCGAATCTGCCGGACGAAAGACCGCCATCGGCAGCGGGAAATTCTGCAGGGTATTATTTCGTGCAGACTCCGTATCATAGGTGACGGATTCAATATATCGTTCGAGCGTGCGGCGCTTGCGCGCGCGCATGATGACCGAATAAATGATGAGCAGCAGAATGATGACGCCCTCGCAGATCGACAGCCAAAGCCGGTCGGAGAAGAAGAACGTGATGACTGCAAACAAGATCAGAAACAGCAGAAACATCCGCGAATTGGGCATCAGCGCCCGCTGCAGCTTGGATTCATTGGGTACATTGCTGACTTTGGGGTCTCGCATCGTCATACCTCCTTGCACCCTGCGGGGCAAAAGCTATTACCCCTATGATAATCAATGATTATATCAGATTCTATCCGTATTGACAAGACGCTTTCCTGCTGAAGATTCGTGAAAGGAGCGTGCGCATGAAAGCAATTTTACTGGCCGGCGGTCAGGGCCGGCGGCTGCGCAGCATCACCGGAAGCCTGCCGAAACCCATGGTGCCGCTCGTCGGCGTGCCGGTGCTCGACCGGCTGCTGGATCTGCTGCGGCGCAACGGCTTCACGGACGTGTGCATGACGCTGTGCTACCGGCCGGAGGTCATTCAGGAGCACTGCGGCGACGGCAGCAGCTACGGCGTGCACCTGAAATACCGCATCGAATCCGAACCCCGCGGCACGGCAGGCGGCGTGCGCGCGTGCAGCGACTTTTACGGCAGGGAGGATTTTCTCGTCATCAGCGGCGACGCCGCGTGCAGCTTTGACCTGCTGGGGCTCTACCGCCGGCACCAGCAGGCGGACGCGGCCGTAACGATCGCACTCTACCCGAACGCAGAGCCGCTGCAGTATGGGCTCGTGCTGCAGGACCGGCAGGGGCTTGTGCAGCACTTCATCGAAAAACCGGACTGGGAGCACGTCGTGACCGATCTCGTGAACACCGGGATCTATATTGTCTCCCCGCGGGCAATGGCCTATGTGCCGGAAGATCAGCCGTTTGATTTTGCCAAAGATCTCTTCCCGCTGCTGCTCGCGGCGCACGAGCCGATCCTCGGCGTGCCGATGGACGGCTACTGGTGCGACATCGGCACGCCGCGCGCCTACTACCGGTGCAGCCTTGACGTGCTTGACGGGCGGCTGAGCCCGGCGCAGCCGGACGCCCCGGATGACCTGCCGCCGCAACTCCCGCACGCAGACCCGAACCGCCGCACCGTCCCCTGCCGCGACCGCGCGCACCTGATGCGCACGGTCTCGGAGGCCATGATGGAGGCCGGGGCGGACTTTACCGACGGGCTGCACCTGCGCGACGGCGGCTGGGAGCTGAGCATCCGGCCGGACGCGAACGCTTCCGCCCTGCAGGTCGAGGCAAACGCGCCGGACGCCGCTGCCGAGACGGCGCATCTGCTCGAACTGATGGAGCGGGACGAAAACCAATAGAGCGAGAATAGCGCGCAAAAACCGCCGCATCCAAAGATGCGGCGGTTTTCCGATACTTATTGCTTGTAGTGGTGTGCGTCCTCGAGGACCATTTCCTTGACCTTCATCAGGCGCACCTTGGTCGAACTTTCGTTCTCGTCCAGCTTCATGGAGATGTAACGAATGTTCTGCTCCAGCTCGGGGATCATAACGTATTCGAGCGCGTTGACGCGGCGGCGGGTCTTTTCGATCTCCTGCGCGAGCATCTGCGTGGTCTTTTCGACCTGCGCGAGCTCGAGCATGTCCTTGAACACCTCCGCCAGCTTCTCAAGCGCATCGTCCAGCTCACCGGACGTCTGCGCAAAGCCGTACGGGAAGATCTCGGACGGATCGCTGTTGCGGGTCTGGAAATCGTAGACCGGCACGTTCACGCTCATGATGTTCTGATAGGTCATGCCCAGCTCGACGCTCTGCCGCGGGTAGAGCAGCGACTGTTCGAGCATTTCCGGGGACATGATCGCGGACGCGACCGACAGAGAGCCGAACGCCTCCGTGAGCCCCTGCTCGACCTTCGCACGCAGCTGCTTGTTCAGGCGCACGTTGTCGAGAAACTGACGCATCAGCTCGTCACGCTTATCCTTGAGGAGCTTATGACCCCTGCGAGCGGTTTTCAACCGGCCCTTGAGCTGGTTGAGCACCATTCTTGTCGGGGTAATCGCTGTATTTGCCATCAAATCACCTCACTTGGTAAGTCTGCGGGACGGGTGCGCTCAGGTCTCGGGCATATACTTTTCGATCAGCTCGGGCTTGATACGCTTGAGCTCGGTGCGCGGCAGCAGGCTCAGCAGCTCCCAGCCGAGGTTGAGGGTGTCCTCAATGGTGCGGTTGGTGTTGTTGCCCTGGTTGACGTAGCGCTGCTCGAACGCATCGGCGAACTTTGCAAACTGCTTGTCGTCGTCGGACAGGGCCGCCTCGCCCAGAATGGTCATGAGCTCCTTGGCGTCCTTGCCGCGGGCATAGGCCGCGAACAGCTGGTTCATCGTGCCGGAGTGGTCCTCACGGGTCTTGCCCTCGCCGATGCCCTTATCCTTCAGACGCGACAGGCTGGGCAGCACGTCCACTGGCGGGATGATGCCCTTGCGGTACAGGTCGCGGGAGAGGATGATCTGGCCCTCGGTGATGTAACCGGTCAGGTCGGGGATCGGGTGGGTCTTGTCGTCTTCGGGCATGGTCAGGATCGGGATCATGGTGATCGAGCCGGACTTGCCGATGCGGCGGCCGGCGCGCTCGTAGAGCGTGGCCAGGTCGGTGTACAGGTAGCCGGGGTAGCCGCGGCGGCCCGGGACTTCCTTCTTCGCCGCGGAGACCTCACGCAGAGCCTCGGCGTAGTTGGTGATATCGGTCAGGATGACCAGCACCTGCATGTCCTTTTCAAAGGCCAGGTACTCGGCCGCGGTCAGCGCCATACGCGGGGTGGCGATACGCTCGACGGCGGGGTCGTTGGCAAGGTTGGAGAACACGACCGTGCGGTCGATGGCGCCGGTGCGGCGGAACTCCTGAATGAAGTACTCGGACTCCTCGAACGTGATGCCGATGGCGGCGAAGACGACGGCGAAGTTCTCGTTGTCGCCCAGCACCTTCGCCTGGCGCGCGATCTGCGCGGCCAGCGCGGCGTGCGGCAGGCCGGACGCCGAGAAGATCGGCAGCTTCTGGCCGCGGACGAGGGTGTTCAGGCCGTCGATGGTGGAAACGCCGGTCTGGATGAACTCGTTGGGATAGTCGCGGGCGGCGGGGTTCATAGGCAGGCCGTTGATGTCCCGATACTCCTCGGGGAGGATGTCGGGGCCGCCGTCAATGGGCTGGCCCATGCCGTTGAACACGCGGCCCAGCATATCGCCGGACACGCCCAGCTGCAGGGGGTGGCCCAGGAAGCGGACCTTGGCGTCCGCCAGATTGATACCGGCTGCGGATTCAAAGAGCTGGACCACGGCGGCGTCGCCGTTGACCTCCAGCACCTTGCCCCGGCGGAGGGAGCCGTCATGCAGCTCGATCTCCACCAGTTCGTCATAGGTGACGTTTTCCACCATGCGGACCATCATCAGAGGGCCGCTGATCTCCTCAACGGTTTTATATTCACGGATCATTCGTCGTCCCCTCCTTTGGCTGCAATGGCAGCGATCTGCTGCTCCATATCAGACTGGATCTGATCGTAAACCGCCGCGTATTCCTCAGCAGGCACGCTCTTGGCGCGGCCGATCTGCTCACGGGCCGGGATCTGGAACAGCTCCTGGGCGGAAGCGCCCTTGGCGATAGCGTCCCGGCAGAGGACGTCATAGCTGAGGATCATACTCAGCAGCTTCTTCTGCCGCTCGTAGTCGGAGAAGCTATCCACGTCCATAAAGGCGTTCTGCTGCAGGAAGTCCTCGCGGACCATACGGGCCACCTCCAGCGTCAGCTGGTCGCCGGCGCTCAGAGCGTCCTTACCAACCAGCTGAACGATCTCGTTCAGGCTGGCCTCGTTTTGCAGGATGCCCATAGCCTTGGTGCGGTCCCGCATGAACTCGGGGCCGAGATTTTCGTCAAACCACGGCTTCAGGGAGTCCAGATACAGGGAATAGGAGCTCAGCCAGTTGATGGCCGGGAAATGACGCTTGTAAGCCAGAGAGGAGTCCAGTGCCCAGAACACCTTGACGATCCGCATGGTGGCCTGAGAAACCGGCTCGGACAGGTCGCCGCCCGGAGGGGACACGGCGCCCACAGCCGTCAGGCTGCCCCGGCGCTCGTCGGAGCCGATGCACTCCACGCTGCCGGCACGCTCGTAGAACTGGGCCAGACGGGAGGCCAGATACGCGGGGTAGCCTTCCTCGCCGGGCATCTCTTCCAGACGGCCGGACATCTCACGCAGGGCCTCGGCCCAGCGGGAGGTGGAGTCGGCGATAACGGCCACATCATAACCCATGTCGCGGAAGTACTCCGCGATGGTGATACCGGTATACGCAGACGCCTCACGGGCGGCCACAGGCATATCGGAGGTGTTGGCGATCAGCACCGTCCGCTTCATCAGGCTTTCGCCGGTGCGGGGGTCCTTCAGCTCCGGGAACTCCCGCAGAACGTCGGTCATCTCGTTGCCGCGCTCGCCGCAGCCGATGTAAACCACGATGTCCACATCGGACCACTTGGCCAGCTGGTGCTGCACCACGGTCTTGCCGGAGCCGAAGGGTCCGGGGACTGCCGCCGTGCCGCCCTTGGCGATGGGGAACATGGTGTCGATGATCCGCTGACCGGAGCACAAAGGCCGCTTGGGGGGATACTTCTTTGTATAGGGACGGCCCACACGGACGGGCCACTTCTGGAGCATGGTGAGGGGGACTTCCCTGCCGTCCTCGGTCTTGAGGGTGGCGATGGTCTCCGTCACGTTGAAGGAGCCGCTCTGAATGGAGGTGATGGTGCCGCGCATGGTGGGCGGCACCATGATCTTATGGAGCACAACGGCCGTCTCCTGGACCGTGCCCAGGATGTCGCCGCCGATGACCTGATCGCCCACCTTGGCCACCGCGTTGAACTCCCACTTCTTCTCGTGGTCCACGGCGGGGACCTCCACGCCGCGGGTGATGCAGGCGCCTACCTTCTCCACGATCTTCTCCAGCGGACGCTGGATGCCGTCATAAATGCCCTCGATCATGCCGGGGCCAAGCTCCACGCTCATAGGCGCGCCGGTGGTCTCAACCTCGGCGCCAGGGCCCAGACCAGAGGTCTCCTCATAGACCTGAATGTTGGCGGTGTCACCCTTCATGGTCAGGATCTCACCGATCAGGCGCTGGGGGCCGACACGGACCACGTCGGACATATTGGCGTCCGCCAAGCCCGTAGCCACCACCAGCGGCCCGGAAACTTTAACAACTTTACCGCTCAAATTCGATAACCTTCTTTCTTCAATTTTACAGAAGGAACAATAGAACTTTTCTGCTCCCCCCCGCCTTGGGCGGTGACGCCCGTTTGCGAACCGGCGAGAGGGAATCTAAAGGGGAAACTGCCGCAGCGCCGCCTGCGGCGGAACAAGCAAGGCTGTTTCGAGGCAGGCTCCCGATTGCCGGGTGCAAAGCACACGGGAATCGGATGAGCCGACGGTGCAAAATGGAATCTCCTCTTTAAGTCCTTACAGGATATCCGCACCCACAGCCCGTTCGATGGCGCTCTGGATGTTTGACTTGCCGATGCCAAGAGACCCTTCCCGGCCGGGGATCAGGATAATGGCGGGCTGGATATTGTCCTTATAACGGTCCAGCACGTCGGCCATATCCTTGGCCAAAGTCTCTGTCAGGTAGATCACCGCGCAGTCGGTTTTGGCCAGGTCATGGACGGTTTTCCGGGCCTCCTCCACGGAGGTGACGGGATAGGTGTCCAAGCCCAAGGCCCGGAAGCCCATGACGGACTCCCAATCGCCGATGACGGCGATGGAATAGGTTGCTGCCATGTTCTCCCCTCCTTACGCGCAGGTCCGCCGCAGGCGGGACCGGATGACCTCCGGGCTCAGCCCGGCGGCGCGGCCCATCAGCAGGATGCGGATGTTGGTGTACTCCGTCTCCCGGGCCGCCAGATAAGCCAGCAGCGGAGCTTCCCCGAAGGGGATCATCTGTGCCCCGGCCAGATAGTCGCTGACAGCGTCATCGCAGCGCTTTTCAAACTCCGTCAGGGAGCCGCCCTTCAGGGCCGCCTCCCCTGCCTCCGCCGCCTGTGCGAACCGGGTGGGGCCGTAGATCTCGTTCAGACCGCCGGCGGGGTGATTCGCCGCCGCCAGGATCGCCGCCGGTTCCATGGTGCCGCTCTCAAAGAGGACACCCGCCAGAAAATCGGCGTTTTTCCCCATCCGCAGCGTCCGGATCAGCGCCCGGAGATTGGCGGCATCGATCTGGGTCTCCACATACCCCCGAAGGAACTGGCTGCCGGTATCCTCTGCTACTTGGGCCATGTCCCGGTACATCCAACGGTCCAGCACGATGTCGCTGAGCTGGGGGTCCCGGGTGGTATCCAGTACGGACTTGGCCTCCGCCACCGCCGCCGGCAGAGCGCCGGACAGTTTGTCCAGTTCTCCGCTTTCCACGGCGGTTTTCAGCTCCGCTGCTCCGATGCGACCCATATCCATCAGCATCCGGTCCGGACTGGTACCCATAGCGGCTGCCTTCAGGATGGCCTTTGCATTGTGATAGTCGTATTTCAGCTTGAATATGTCGATATATCTGGGATCCGGCGCGCCGTCACCAAGGTCAGTGAGCAGCTCCTCCCGGGCCTGAGACAGCGCCGCGTCCATAGCCTCCGGCCGGGCGGCGTCCAGCTCCGGATAGCCGCAGTCCTGAAGAAGCTTGGAGACTTCCTCATCGCTGCGGGCCTCCAGCAGACGCTCCATGCGCTCCGCCGTCAGCAGCGTGGTCTCCATGGCCCGGACACGGGCGGAGATCGCCAGATAATCCGTATCTTTGATTTTGTTAGCCAAGGTATGACCTCCCCTCAGCCGAACAGCCGCTGAGCCACCTGTCCCGTCGTTTCCGCCTTCTGCAAACGAACCAGCGTATCAAAGGCACAGTTGACCTCAACGTTGCCGTCCTTGAGGATGAAGCCCCCCTGAATGGGCGCGGTCTCGCCGGAGAGGGTCAGCTTGCCGCCGGACTTTCCGTTGGCAGCGTCCACCGCGGCCTGCCCAACCGTTTCCCGATCCTGGGCGGAGAAGAGAACTTCTCCCACACCATGAGGCGCGGCCTGAAGCAGCAGCTCCGTCAGCACCTCTACGTAACGGGTCTCCGACAGATTCCGCAGCTTTTCCAGCGCCTTGGCGTAGGTCTCCTCCATGACCGCCTGCTTAGCGGCCAGGACCGTTTTCCGGGCCTCCATCTGGGCGGCGCTGATGAGACGTTCCTCCCGCTCCGCCGCCAGACGCTCGTTCCGGGCAGCCAGATCGGCCGCTTCCTTGTCCGCCTGGGCCTGATAGCGGGCGGCGACCGCCGCCGCCTCCTGGCGGGCTTTTTCCAGCAGGGCGTCCGTCTCCGCTTTCGCGTCGATATTCAGCCGCTGGATAATGGTATCAATTCCGTTCATCATTGAATCCCCTTTCTTACAGGGATCAGGCGCTGATATTGATGATCATCAGCATGGAAGCCAGCAGGGACAGAATGGCGTAGAACTCCACGGTGATGCAGAGCACCATGCCCTTGGACCAGTCATCCGGCTTCTTGGCCAGAATGTTGATGGACGCAGCAGCCACGCGGCCCTGCGCGATGGCGGAGAACAGGCCGCCCAAAGCCATGGGCAGGCAGGCCGCCAGATACTGGAAGCCCTGGGCAATGGTCAGCTCGGGCAGGGAGCCGGACAGCAGGCCCATGCGGAAAATGGCGAAGAACCACACCACCAGGCCATACAGGCCCTGGGTGCCGGGGATGACCTGCAGAATCATGACCTTACCGAATTTGCCGGGGTCCTGGCACAGCAGGCCAGCGCCGGCCTCACCGGCCATGCCGGTGCCCTTTGCGGAGCCGATGCCGGAGAGAACAGCCGCCAGGCCAGCGCCCAGCAGGGCCAGAGCCAGACCGCCCCAGCTGCCGAAGAAAGTACCGCTCTGCTGCAATTCAAACATTTGAGCCAACTCAGTCATAATAGGGTTCCTCCTAAATAATGATTTATTTTGTAATGTCAACGTATTTGGTGTCCGCCATCAGGGGCTTGAAGGGCTTGCCGCCGTCCTCGTAGAACTTGCCGAAGTACTCCAGGCACTGGAGACGCAGGTCGTGGACGTAGCAGCCCAGCAGGTTCAGCGCGAAGTTCAGGGCATTGCCTGCCAGCGAGATGATGAGGAACACGATGATGTTGCCGGGAATGGCGCCCAGGGTGTTGAACACCTGCGCGATGACGCTGCCCGCCAGCATCAGGGCCATCAGACGGGAGTAAGAGAGGATGTCTCCGAAATACCCGGTGATGTGATTGTACAGAGAACCGAAGATCCCGGTAATTTTGCCGAAGCCCTTGTTGGTCAGCACCGGTCCAAGGACCACCATGGCAAGGCCAACATAGAGGACCACGCTGGTCATGCCGGCGGCCATAAGGCCGATCCCGGCAAACACGACCCACCAGGTCAGCTCTTCCCATACGGCGTCCATCACCTGACCGTTTTTCAGCTTCCGCACGAAGCTGATGGCCATACCGGTGATGATCTGCACCATGCCAAGTGCCATGGCTCCGATGAGGATCATCAGGGTATCATCCAAGGGCGTGAACAGAGCCGGTAGAGTGAAATCGCCGCCGGTGGTGAGCTTGACCACCTGGGTCAGGAAGTCTCCGAAGAAGCCGCCGGTGAGAGCGCCCATGATAAAGGTGCTGATGCCGCAGAGGGTCATCAGTCCGAACAGGTTCCCCGCCGTGCCCTTGGGCGCGTACTTTTTGCTGATGAGGAATCCCGCCAGGAACATCAGCAGGCCGTAGCCCATATCCGCCATCATGATACCGTAGAACAGGATGAAAAACGGTGCCATCAGGGGGTTGGGGTCCACATTGTCGTATCTGGGGAGGGAGTACATCTCCGTCACCATGTTCAGGGGTTTCGTGAGCCAGTTGTTTTTCAGCTGCACCGGCACGTCGGGGATCTCCTCCTCCGTGGGGTCCAGCATTTCCCAAGCGCAGCCCTTTTCCGTCAGGAACGTGCCTACCGCCTTTTCCTGCTCCGCCGGGACCCAGCCCTGGAAATACAGCACCGTTTCATCCGTCAGGACGCTCTCGGCGCACTGTTCCTTGGCTGCCTCGGCCCGGAGCCGGTCGGCGTAGATCCGAAGGGCGTCCCGGTTTTCCGCACTGGCCGCGATGGCGGCAGCGGCGTCATCCTGAGTCTTTTTGTTTGCCTCCAGCTCCCGTTCCAGAGAACGGATATTCTCCGCCGCCGTCCCGGTCATTCCCTGGAAAGTCACCGCGCTGAAGCCGAAGGGCCGCAGCAGCTCCTGTGTTTTCTCCTCATCGCCGCGGTGGACGATCACAAGCAGATACTTCTGTAATTTGTCGGCGCTGATTTCATACAGCTCCGCCGCCAAGCCCTCCGCTTCCATCTGAACGCGGATGGCGCCCACATCCGTCTGACCGGGGCAGACCCCCAGACGGAAGATGGTGTGAGCGGTGCCGGATCGCTCCAGCGGAAGGTCCAGCGATTCCCACGGCTTCAGGGCGGCAGCGCGGCTCTCCAGCCGTCCAGCCTCGCTCTGGGCCTTGGTCAGGATCCCCAACTGCTCCCGCACCGCGTCACAGGCTGCCTGAGCCTTTTCCGCAGCGCCGGCATCCAGGAATTCCGCTTCCGTGATGGGATGGCGTTTGATGAACATGCCGTCCTTCAACTTGGCGTACTGTTTGATGGCGTCCAGCGCTGTGTTGACGTCGGTGAGCTGTCCCTTACACTCGGCAAGAGACGAGCCGCTCCGCTGAAACAGCGACGCCCATTGGGGGTCCGCAAGGACCTCCCCGGGTTCGCTGATCTCCACACAGCCCAGGTGCAGCAGTCCTTTCAGAAGTTCTTCCCTGCGATCTGCCATTGCAATAACATGGAGCTTTTTCATTTTGACAATGGCCATCTCAGTGTTTCACTACCCTTTCTACAATAAACTCGGCGGTCTCATCCAAATGCTGTTCCGCCTGCTCGCGCTGGCGCCGGCTCTCCGCCTCCGCCTTCTGCGCGATCTCCTGGGCCCGCAGCGCCGCCCGTTCCTCTGCCTGCCGCAGCAGGTCCTTGCCCTGTTCCGCCGCATCGGACCGCACCTTCTTTAAAAGCTCCGTGCCGTTCCGCTCGGCGTCCAGGACCAACTGGCGCGCCTCCGCCTCTGCGGCGGCTCTGCTCTGCTTGTTGGCCTGTTCCGTTTCCGTGACTTGTCTGATCGCCTCTATGGACATCTCTCGTTCACCCTCCTTCCTGCAAAGTGCTACAGCAAATACCCGAAAATACTATCTGCCGGAAACCTTCCAGAAGAATAGATTTTCTAAATTTTCGGCTTTTCCCTCAAACCGATGCTGTTTTTTTCCTCATTCATTGTTACGTTTACCAGTATAGGAGATTATTTCCAAGAAAACAAGAAAACAAAATTAAATTCTGGCACTTTCCCCTTTTTGTACAAGAACCGCCCGGCTCAACCACCATATTTCTTGGTACTTTGGATATTACTTTTTCTAACTTTTTATGCTACAATGAACCGGACAGGAGAAAGTGCTTCTGTCTTTTTCTTTTTTGCCCGTCTTTTTGTCAATTTCACCAGATGTCCTTTTGTCCTCCCTACGTTTGTTTGTTATATATCAATCAATTTTGTCTGCATCGTGTTAAAAAAATCACAGGAGTGGAAGTTCACCCCTGTGATTTTTTTAACAACATTTTGTTACTTTTTGTCACTTTTTGCATCAGTACCCTTTTCCAGAGCCGATGCCAGCCGATCCAGTTCCACGCCGGTCTGATCCATGGTCCTGGGAAGCTGTGCCAGCGTGACTTCCATTTTCCGCAGTTCCGCCGTCATGTGGCTGGAAGCCGTCTCAAATGTGCTCATCAAAATCTGGTACTGCTGCCGGAAGAGGTCCAGCGCCTTGTGCATCTGTCCCGCCGTGTGCTCCTCCAGCTCTGCTGCCCGCTGCCGGGCCTCGCACTCGATAGCCCCCACCTGACCGCGCAGCATGACATGGGCCTCCGCGTCCGGACGCAGCGCCTCCACCTGTTCCTTTAACTGGGCATTCTCTTTCTCCAGCGGCGCAAGACGCGCCATCTCTGCTGAAAGTTCTTCTCTGGCCTTGGTGAGTTCCTGAACCTGAGTCCTCAGTTCGTCTGCTTCCTTCTCCAAGCAGTCTGCTTTTTCCTGTAAAGCGTCCCGTTCTTCCCGGAGTTTTTCCGTCTCCTGTGAGAGCTGCTCGATATAGCGGGCAACATCTTCCTTGTCAAATCCTCCGAACGCCACACTCCTGATTGCGCTTCGCTCCATATCAACACCGCATTTCCGCGTTTTCCGCTGTATTTTTCAGATATTATAGCAAGTTTTCTGTTGATTTACAAGGCCCACAAAAAAGTGAAAATTTTTTTTAAAAAACTCTTGCATTTTCGTTTTGGGTATGCTATTATGAACAAGCTGTTTGGAGCAAGGCAGTACGCGCCGTTAGCTCAGCTGGATAGAGCGTCTGGCTACGGACCAGAAGGCCGGGG
>ERZ773195.1785-NODE-1785-length-14880-cov-3.107116_pt1 | contig 14880 bp, 10 predicted proteins | sample MGYA00580530_ERZ773195 | MGnify/ENA primary metagenome ERZ773195 (study PRJEB29015, sample SAMEA2737751) | human gut metagenome | biome: human gut; feature: human-associated habitat; material: faeces | place: China | collected 2012 ...
AGGAAACATGAACCATGTTGATGAGTGGCCGATCGCTACGTGGGAAGAAACCACGAAACTCCATTGCGCAATACGCTGCGATAACCAGTAAAAAGACCAGCCAGTGAATGCCAATTTGCAGGCCAGAATACTTATTCCCCATAACACTTCCTGAATAAAAACAATAATGCGTCACCATAACGGGCTTTTGTTAAAAATTCATTAACTTTTGCTCACCCGGCTTATTCTTATGGATCGCCAGCAAAGTGTGAGAATTGCGCCGGGTGGCGTACAGGCTCACCGGGCGAAAACTTAGGACTGCAGATACACCACCTGCGTTTGCAGATATTCGTTCAGACCGTGTTTACCGTCAGCCCCGCCAATCCCGGACTTGCGCCAGCCAGCATGAAAGCCCTGCATCGCTTCGAAGTTTTCACGATTAATATAGGTTTCGCCAAACTTCAGCCCTTTGATCGCCTTCATCGCCGTATTCAGATTCTGCGTATAGATCGATGAGGTCAGACCGTAATCGCTGTCATTGGCCATCGTCAGCGCCTGTTCCAGCGTATCAAACGCTACCACCGGCAGCACCGGACCAAACGTCTCCTCGTGCATAATCGCCATCTCCTGGCGCACGTCTAACAGTAACGTCGGAGGATAGTAATACCCTTTGCCGGAAACGGCCTTACCGCCCAGCACCACTCTGGCGCCTTCCTGCACCGCTCGTGCAACTTTCTGCTCTACACGCTCCAGCGCAGCGGCCCCATCGCAATATCATTGCGCTCAGCCGGATTGCCAAACTGCACGGCTTTCATCGCCTCACCCAGACGATTGACGAATTGGTCATAAATACCTTTCTGAACGTACACGCGCTCGGCACAGTTGCATACCTGTCCGGTGTTGATCACCCGCGAGTCAACAATTGCCTTTACGGCCAGTTCAAGATCGGCATCATCCATCACGATAGCCGGACGGTAATCTTTTTTCAAAGCCTTAAACGTCACATTATCAAAAGTGATTCCCTCGGCATGACGGATGTAGAAGCCCCAAGCCGGCAATTCCTTAAACTGCGAAAACTCCGGATAGGAAGTCGCCATTTCAGGAATACTGTCCAGCTCGGCCGGTGCCAATCCACGGTAAGCGTAGTAGGGATTACCACCTCCGGGAGAAACAATCTCGATATTCTGGAGTGTCACGTTCTGAATCTTATATTCCGGCAATCCAACAATGCTGGCGGGTGAGATATTGCGGGGAAGATCTTCGATCGGTCCTTCATAATTATATCCGGCATCCGGTTTGTCCATCGGGATCTCGGCATAGACATTCTTGATCGTAATATTCTTCATAATCGGTTTCTTCCCTGCACTCCAACGGTCACCGATACGGAGGTAGATCACATTTCCCGTATGAATGGAACGAACGCCATCTACTTCGATGTTTTCGATCAGAGCACCATCGACTGCTGCAAATGTTATGGCCGAACGATACGTATCATATATCTTGATGTTTTTCACTTTGAAGTTACGGAAACCACCTCTCGATACCGTCCCGAATTTCAAGCCACTGGCACTCGAACGTCCCACACAGTTCTCGACAACCACGTTCTGACACATGCTGTTCGCATCATGCGATTTAAAGCAAAGCGCATCATCCGCCGCATCGATAAAAGAGTTTTTCAGCACAACGCCGTCACAGTCTACCACATCGATACCGTCATTATTCCAATAGGATTTGCTATCCACGTGGATTCCGTCGACATAAAGATTCTTACACTGGTCGTATGTCTGGTTCCAGCTTGCCGGGTCCCGCAGGGTGATATCCTTGATTGTCACATTCTCGCATTCACGGAAATAGATGTTCTGCGGACGGTTCGTCTCGTTCGGACGGCCCAGTTTCAGTGGATCTTCGTAGATACCCCGCTGGATATAGTCCACCATATTGTTGGCTGTTTGAAAACCACGCCCGTTAATCGTCCCTTTCCCCGTTATACCAATATTCTGCTGCTTAACTGCGAAAATCATAGACATCCAACGAATATACGGATCTTTTTCGTAATCCCAAGGATTGGTCGATCCCAATAAAGTCGCTCCTTCTTCAAGATGGAGTGTCACGTTCGACTTCAGGTAAATCGTCCCAGTCTGATAATTACCCGCAGTAAAGACCAAGCGCCCCCCGCCTTGTGCATTCACAAAGTCGATTCCTTTCTGAATGGAACTCGTGTTCAATGTCTTACCATCCGCTTTCACACCGAAATCCGTGGCATAATAATCTTTGGCCGACAAGTGCAGTCCACACATCAAACCTAGGCAAAGAGAGAAAAATCTGTATCTGTTCATCATAATACGGTATTTACAAAAATAAGATTAATCCATGTTCCCATGTGTCTTTCACAATGGACAAAAATATTCACCCTCGCACAAATTTTATCTATGCTTTTGATATTTATAATTAAAAATTTGATACATCTTTGCAGAGTGCTATCATAAACAGAATGAGCCATGAAACAATTATTATTATCTTTATTGACCTTCTTTCTCTACATCGGATGTACAGAAAATAGAATCGCATCTAAACTCGGAAATACCTATCCGGATATATTTCCGGATTATAAAGGAATAAGTATCCCCATCAATATTGCACCTTTAAACTTTACTGTCAGAAATTCCTCTCATATAAAAGCTGTTTTTTCCAACAATAACCAACCATTATTTAGCATCGAAGGGAAAAACAAAATCGATATACCCTTAAAGAAATGGCAACATATGTTATCCGATAATACTGGCAAGCAAATAGATATATCCATATCCGTATGGAATGAATCTTATCCGGAAGGTATACAATACAAATCTTTTCCTGTTTATATTACAACAGACTCTATCGACCCTTATATTGCCTACCGATTAATCGAACCGGGTTATGAATCTTGGCATGAAATGGATATCCGCCAAAGAGCTTTAAACTGTTTTAAAGAGGATATTATCATATCCAGCAATATGAATGAAAAAGGATGTGTCAATTGCCACTCATTCTGCAATTATTCCCCTACAGAGTTCATGTTTCATGCACGGACTTCTCCGGGAGGGACAATCATTATTAAAAATAACCAGCCTACCAAAGTGCAATTATCGCAACTCGGATCATCCAAAGAAGGAACTTATCCCCACTGGCATCCATCTGGCAAATATATCATTTTTTCAACCAATACCACCCGTCAGTCTTTTTATAGCCGAAACCCGAACCTAATAGAAGTCTACGATCTGGAATCAGACCTGGTCTTATATGATTTGGTCCATAACACAGTCATAACGGATCCCCGTTTCAACGGTCCGGCATCTTTCGAAACATTTCCAGCGTGGGCTCCTGACGGGAAACGCCTATATTACTGCACAGCTCCTGCCAGACAATTGCCCAAGAGGTTGAAAGAGATTAAATACTCTATTTGCAGTGTCTCCTTTAACCCGGACAACGGTTCTTTCGGAGAGACAATCGACACGATCTATACGGCACACAATAAAAGCGCTTCATTCCCCCGTATCTCACCAGATAACCAATATCTGCTTTTCACCGAATCGGATTATGCAACTTTCCCGATCTGGCATAAGGAAGCGGATCTGAAAATGATATCTTTACAAGGTTCTGCCCCCGTGGATACCGATATCTTAAACAGCACAGACGTGGAAAGCTATCACTCCTGGTCTTCAAACGGAAGATGGATCATATTCAGCAGCCGACGCCTAGACGGGCTTTACACCCGTTTCTTTATCGCCCACCTAAATGAGAACGGAAAGTTCAGTAAACCGTTCCTACTCCCGCAGAAAGATCCTGACGAGAACAACCTCCGAATGAAATCATTCAACATTCCGGAATTTATCAAGGATAAAATCACAATCACCAGATCTCAGCTGGATCATACCGTAACCGATTAAAACGTACATAAAAATGAAAAAAGGAAACATCATACTTCTGGTCCTGTCAAGTATTTATACACTCGTTATCGAATATATGTTCTATCCCGAATATATTCGTTATCAGGAGGCAGGCGGATTATTCCTGATGACAAACGACTACCTGCAAGGTTATCTACTTGCTCCAACCGGATGGAACAGTCTGATAACGAACTTTTTGTCTCAGTTCTACCATCCGCTCTCACTGGGACTTTTCGTGGAAACAGGTTTACTTTTGATTACCGCAGTCATCCTCCTCCTCTACTTAAGGCAATGGAAAGCAGCACTGCACGGATGGATAATCACCGTACCGATCATCATGTTCTGCATCTATCAATATGCCTGGAACTTATCCGCACTATTACAATACAATCTATTCCTTTTAACACTCGTTTTTTATCTTTTCATCCAGAACAAAGTAATACGCTATACCAGCGCTTTGATCGCTATTCCTTTCTTATATCTTCTTTTACCGGAAAACTGCTTACTTTTATTGTATCTGTATGGAATTGTTTTCGAACGAATTTTCTTCAAACAAAAAGGCTTCCCTATGTTACCGGTTATAAATCTGGTACTTGTTGCCGTATGGCCTCTGTTATGGCAAAACTTTGTTTTTTACACCCCGGTCAATCAGTTGTACACATTCATTAATCCTGAATATGGAATGCGATATATTTACGTATACTATGCCTTGTTCCTAATTCCGCTCTGCTCTGCTTTCCTCTCCGGCAGAAAAGAAAACCGCTATATCTCTATCGCATTCCCCCTTCTCTTAATCGCATTCAGTTGTTACAGCATTTATTCTTCCCCCAACCGGGAAAGGGAGAAACGCCTGGCTGTACAACGGTATGCGGAAGAACAACAATGGGATCGGGTACTACAAACGATCCATACCAGTAACAGCAGCGAAGCCTACTATCATCCTTACCTGATGCTTGCCCTTAATGAAAAAGGTATCCTGCCGGAGCAACTCTTCCACTATCCAGTACAGTCAGCAGACCGCATTTATTTTCCGGCAAACGAATTGGGCGGAGCCAATTTTAACAGCCTTTTCGCCTATGCTCTCGGACTGAAACACGAAGCTCTCCACCAACTTGCACAAGCCAATGCCATGTCTCCACAAGGTCTTTCTTTCTCCCGGCTCAGAAGATTGATTGATTGGCAAACAGAATCCGGAAATCTTCCCCTGGCCCAGAAATATATGGACATCTTACAAACCTCCACCTGTCACAATCAATGGATAAAAGAACGAACCGAACGGATCTCCAAGTCCCTAACAACTTCCAAAGAAGCATACAAGGAAGATTTCATTATCGACGCATCTTCCCCCCTCATTCTTCTGACACAAGCGATAAAAGCCGATACAACCAACCGTAAAGCACTCGACTATTTGTTATGCGGCGTCCTTTTGGATAAAGACTTGAAAGGCTTCTATAATTTATTCCGGCAATACTTTCCACAAGGTGAAGCGATACCGATTCATTATCAGGAAGCTCTGTTAGTGGTCGACCTCATGTTTCCTCATTTGGATGCCACCCGCAACTACCCAGTCACCCCAACCTGCAGGCTGGCTTTCGAAGACTTCGGCGTACTGATGTCACAGCGTCCGAATACGGATCATGTACTCCGGCAAAAATACGGAAACACCTATTGGTATTATGGATTTATCCGTACCGCCTAAACTCGACACAAAATAAAAGCCCGGAAGCATTTCTGCATCCAGGCTTTCTATTTTTATACAGATAGATTTAATCAATAACCTTCATTCTGCGGGAAGTTAGCCCCAGAGTTAGCTTCGATTACCTGTAATGGTATTGGATATTGCCATTGATAATCCTGAATATTGGGACCTGCATCCTTCAATTCGTTTGTAGCTGCCGGGAAACGATATCCATATTTGCGGGTACGCTGTACCAACACCGGATTTTCTTTTGTCGACAGACGAGAGAGTGTTACTGCACGATGTTCTTCGCCATACAATTCACGGGCACGCTCATCCAGAATATAGTCAATCGTCACATCAGCAGCCGTACACAATGGAGCTTTGGCACGGGCACGAACAACATTGATAGCATCTGCCGCACTTGCTTTATCTCCTTTATTCAAATATGCTTCTGCCAACAACAGATAAGTTTCAGCCAGACGAATTACATACCAATCCGGATCATATCGGCGATAGTCGCCATCCACATGCTTATCCGTACCGAACTTCCAGATACGCGGGAAAAGAGTGACCGTATCATTAGCCGTGATTTTATAAAGATCGGCATCCGGATCACCGGACGCTTTTTTAGATTCATATAAAGCCTTCGCCTCATCAATGGCCTGCCTCCATGGCTTACCTCCCGACTGATATAGATTACGTTGAATCATCTCTTCAGAGCCACGGACATCACTTCCACAATTATTCCATAGATCACCTAAGAACCATTCGGTCGGATGGCAAGTTCCACCGCCACCATACCCCGTCGAGTCGGTTGCTACATTCGACTTATTCTTATTCGCATCATAATCCGCTTTACTATTTGTAAAAGTTACAGCCCCCCAACCAAATATCTGAATAACGTCACCATTTGACAAAGTCCTTTTCTTGTCCACATTATAGAAATTAGAGACAAAAGCCTGTTCGATATGGCATTTTGCTGGAGCAGATCCCCAACTTACAACACCACCGCCACCAGTATTACTGATGCGTCCTTCATAATCATATTGAGCTACCCAGATTGCTTCTTTATTTCCTTCCTGATAATTAAAATTACCCATACGGAACAGATCCCAATAAGAGCTATGAGGATTGCCATAACGGTCCGTTGCCTCACCAGCCCGTGTTCCGAAACGTTCGGTCATCAGATGGTAATCTCCGTCTGTTCCATCAATTACACGTTTTGCCGCCGCAATCGCCTTATCATAGTCACCGATACAGATAGACATTTCAGCTAACATATGGTCTGCAGCCGCTTTTACGATACGGCCATTTTTCGTCGTTGTCAACGGTAAATTCTGAACTGCCCATTCAAAATCCGCGGCACACTGTTTCCAAACATCCATACGGGGAGAACGTTCATAATCTACTTTTGCAGAGCGAGCCGGTTCCAATATAATAGGAGTGTCACCGTACATACCGGCTAAACAACGATGAGCCCACGCACGGAAAAAGATCGCTTCCGCCCTAATCTCATTTCTTTGAGTCTCGCTATCCCATTTGATATCTCGAGTATCGATAGCATCGATAATTATATTCGATTGTTGGATTATTTGACACAAATTATCGTACCAGTGACGTGAATATCCCGGTTCGTCAGGAGTAAATGTCTTCCAGTTACTTGTAATATAATTTTGGTCTGTTGCAGCAAAGGTGTCCAGTCCCATGCCTGTCATAAAATAGTTATGATTACCCCATACACCAAAAAACAAATACTGGATGCGCCCATGCAGAAAACCGATTGCCATGTCCAATTCCTCAGGTGTATTATACGAAGTCGAAGACGTATATTCATATGACTTTTCTTCTAGAAAATCATTGTCACAGCTAACCAATCCACATAGGGACAAAGAGCCAACAACCGTTCCTAACAATATATTTTTAATTTTCATATCCGTTCAATTTTTAGAATGTTATATTAGCACCAATTGTAAGTGTCCGATAAGCAGGCTTGCTTCCATAACGGCTACTACCAGGACCGGCAGCAATCGTACCACCTGTTTCGGGATCCAGACCAGACCAGCCGGTAATTGTGAATAAGTCCGTACCACTCAGATAAAGACGCAAATTCTGAATATTGGCTTTCTTTACCCACGGCTGATCGAAAGTATAGGAAAGACTCAAATCTTTCAGTTTCAGATACTGACGTTGTGACCAAAAATAATAGGAATAAGTATTTACATAGCCCAAGCGTGGATGCTCGTTTGTTGGATTATTTTCGCTCCATGGAGCAACTTTCAACTGAGCACCTGATGTCGTTGCCGTATTATGGTAATTACCAAACGGATCACTACCGATAAAATGAGAACTGTTACCTGCATCCCAACGGAAGTTAAAATACAAAGAGAAGTTCTTCCAACTTAACGTATTGCTAAAATTGATCGTGAACAATGGGTCCATATCTCCAATACAGTGACGGTCATCCGTACTGATCTTACCATCACCGTTATAATCCAGGAACTTGATGTCACCAGGTACAGCATCCGGCTGAATCTTATTACCATTCGCGTCTACATAGCTATCAATCTCAGCCTGAGATTGGAAGATACCTAACATTTTCAAATCCCATGCAGCATTGATCGACTCGCCTATAACCAACGCACGAGCAGTTTCGTAACCATTTGTTGTCGCATTACCCGTATCGTTCGCTTCCTTGCCATTAGCATCCTTGCCAAAAAGGTGAACAATCTTGTTCTTGTTACGATAAAAAGTCAATCCGCTTTCCCAACGGAAATTATCTTTACCGTCTCCATTTATATTAACCGTATTCAAAGATAGTTCGACACCGCGGTTCATCACCTCACCCGCATTAAACTTTGCTTCCGAGAAACCAGTCATATAAGGCAATGAACGGTTCAACAACATATCATTTGTCTTTGATTTATAAACATCGATAGAACCAGAAATGCGTCCGTCCAAGAATCCGAAATCAAGACCGAAGTTTCCTGTTTTAGTTGTCGCCCAAGTCAATTCCTCATTTGCCAACGAATTCTGATAGATATACAAAGAAGATGCATCATACCAAGTATAACCGGAAGCGACTGTAGCCAATGTAGCATAGGCTTCGATACTCTGATTACCGGTCAAACCATAGGATCCTCTCAGCTTTAAGAAACTCAATCCCGGAATTACATTCTGCATAAAATCTTCCTGGGACAATGTCCAAGCTGCAGACACACCTGGGAAGTTAGCCCATTTACTACCTTTTGCAAATCCAGAGAAACCATCACGACGGAAGTTCGCCGTCAGATAATACTTGTTTGCATAGTTATAATTGACACGAGCCATATAACCGACATTCTGCCATTCCTTCAATGTCTTGTTAATCTGCTGAGTCGTTGCCAAATTTTGTCCGTACGAGCCTAATACAGTCGGCAGTTTGAAACCACTATAAGCAGTCTTCAACTGATTCTGATGAGTGGCGTCACGCGTATAACCGAGCATTGCATCCAAATGATTCTTTCCGAAATCTTTCGTATAAGTGAACACATTGTCCATTGTCCACGCATAAGTCTGGTTAATCTCCGATTTACCATTTGCCTCCGCCGTATACTTATACGGATCAGCCAATTCCTCAACTTTTCTCGTATCCAAGAAATACTGGGGATTTACAAACATATCAACATTGTTCGTATTTTTTACAGCATTCATGGTAAACTTATAGCTCAGACCTTTTACAAACGGGAAATCGATCTGTACAAATCCTGTTCCATTTAGGTTATCATATTTCTTCTCACGATCTGTCCACAAATAGGAAGTAGTTTCGGAAGAACTCCAAAACGGGCTGGCGACATTTCCATTTGCATATCTTTCATACCAATCAGTATAGCCATCATAACGTACATACTTATGGCTATAGGGCGACAGCCATGTTGCAGACTGAATATTTGCGATCTGACCAGGATTAGAGGCATTATAATAAGATGCGCGCATACCGACCGTCAACCAGTCTGTAACTTTTGCGTCCATTTTAGCCATAAAAGTCAGCTTTTTATAGTCATCGCCAACAATCAGACCATCCTGTTTCATATAACCGGCCGACAAATAATAATTCACTTTATCGGAAGCATTTCCTGAAATACTCAGATTATAATTCTGAATCTGCGCATTTTGAGAGACCTCATCAATCCAATCAACCCAACCACCAGCATTGTAAACTTCCAGTTCCTCAGCATTCAATAGCTGTGCGGGGTCCAAACCTACGCTCGGATCAATCGAACCGGCAGCAATCATCGCTTCACGACGACGATTCAAAAATTCATTTTGATCCGTTACCATCTGAGGCTTTCTTGTCCAACTCTGAATTCCGTAATAAGCATCCAAATTAACCGTAGGTTTGGAAGAACGACCACGCTTTGTTGTAATAATAATTACACCATTTGCAGAACGTGAACCGTAGATGGCAGCAGAACTGGCATCTTTCAGAACATCAATGGATTCAACATCCGTCATGGCAATTTCGTTGATACTACCATTAAAGATAGAACCATCGACAACCAACAACGGCTTGTTCAAGCTTGCCTCCGAAGGACCTGTAATAATAGAATTCATACCACGAATCGTCATTGAAGCCGTATTATCACCACCGGCATCTGTTGTCGGGGAATAATTAAAACCCGGAATCTTGCTTGACAACGCAACTAAAGCATTCACGTTTGCCAACTGCGTCAACGGAGAATCATCCAATTTAACACTAGAAATAGAGCCTGCCAAATCTTTTTTACGGGATGTACCATAACCAACCACCACAACCTCATCCAATGCCATATTATCTTCCTGCAATTTCACAGTTAAATTTTTGGTATTTCCTACTTTTATTTCTTGTGTCTGGAAACCGACATAAGAAAATACCAATACGGCATACCCGGAACATCTGGAATCGTAAACCTTCCATCACCATCGGTTAATGTACCGATAGTTGTTCCCTTTACCATCACATTTACGCCTGGAAGTTCAAGCCCTCCTGCATCAACCACTTTTCCTGAAATAGAAATCTGGGCAAATGCTTGCAATCCTATACATAGGAAACATAGCAAAAATAGAATTCGATTTCTCATAATCTCCAAACTTATTAGGTTAAACGATATTTATTTTCACAAATGTCTGCCTTTATTATCTTTATAATCATGAAAAAATGATATTTTTCCCTTGCTTTTTGACAGATGTAATAAATTTAATATCTTTGTAAACAGAGATAAATGTAATCTCTCAAGCGAGAAACATTTTATTCTGAAATACTCAAAATAATCACCAAATGGATTTTGATCGCAGTAAACATAATGTCATAAAGTACTTACCGACAAACAATGATGAGAACATCTGGGGAATGTCTATTAGCGGCATAGGATTTCAGTCTATTGATCCAAAAGGCAGTTATCCCCTTAAAGGTCACCCAATCGGATATACATTTAATCCCGACCGGGGCAGAATTATTGACGAGTTCGCCCTGGTATATATTGTAAAAGGAGAAGGAACTTTTGCTTCCATCAACTGCTTTGAAAAGAAAATATCAAAAGGAGACGCATTCTTTATTTTCCCCGGACAATGGCATAGCTACCAACCTATCGCCAATATAGGTTGGGATGAATATTACGTAACCTTTCAAGGTGATTATTTTGAAAAATTATTAAACGGAATTATTAATCGCGCAAATCCCATATTTCATATCGGCATGAATGACCAAATCGTCAAGCATTTCGGGGAAATGCTTGACTGTGCCAGGGCACAGAAATCCGGGTTCCAAGCTGTTTTGGCGGGAATTACGATGCATACGATCGGCTTGATCTATTCGATCAACAAAAATCAGGACTGTGGACCGGTTTCTATGCAGAAGATACAGGAAGCATGCGTATTGATGCGGGAAAACATTTACGACAAGTTTACACCGGAAGATATCGCCGAATCCATCAACATGAGCTATTCCAATTTCAGGAAATCATTCAAGCAATACACTGGGATCGCTCCCCATCAATACATGCTGCAACTGAAGCTCAGCAAGATCAAAGATTTACTGAGCAGTACGGAAATGTCGATCCAAGACATCGCAATGAAGCTCAATTTTGAATCGGCCGACTATTTCTCTTACTTTTTCAGGAGCAAAACAGGCATAAACCCACTCTCCTACCGAAAAGAAATCGAAAAGCAGCGGGAAAAAGCCAAGAAAAACTCACACTAAAAGAAGCCCTCAATCAGAAACCCCGTCCAAACTTATGCCATAGCTGTCCTTCCATTTCCTCCCAACAACGCAAAGTCGAATAGATAAAATCAAAGGAATAACGGGTAAGATAAGCTTGGGCTTCATCTTTCTTGCCTTCCCGAATAAGGACCGATACCTTGTTTTCTATCAGAGGCATTTCGTCGGCAGCCTTCTGCTCGAAAGAGAGGACGGCAGGCTCGATTAATTTACGACCATGCCCCCAACTCACTTGCGCCAAACGGTTTGTACGTCGATAGGTCCAAAGGGCGGCATCAGGACGATATCGTTTATGCCCGCATACCTTAAAGCTTTCAGGGACATCCGTCATTCCGGCAAATAACGGGACACGGGGACTTTCACCCGGATTATCTTCCGACCACCAACAAACGCCTCCAACCTCGTCCGGTAACCAATCTCGGCACTGGATCACAAACGAATAAGCACACCAGACAACCGATATCGTCCGCTGTTTCTCTATCTTCTTTTCACCTCGCTGTGCATTCAGGAATTCAAACATATCATTCGTCATCCAGTTTTGTGCCAACGGGCTTTTATATATCGTATCACGCTCGGTTCCATCTTTATCCTTGATTTTCTTCGTAACCATCATGTCTTTTGTCATATCCCATTCTGTTCCCTCATATGTTTCACGCAGCAAACGGTTCATATCCGCCAAAGAAACATTCTGTTCGGGCTTGACAGACAAAGGTAACTCCTCCATGTCCATCGTCAGGTTCAAAGAAGGAGCCAGCGTTTTCAAAACAAAAAAATCCCGGATGGTAAAAGGCTTCTTCCCCGTTTCATGGATTACTTTCCAGAACTTGAAAGGCTCTTTCCCGTCCCAATACCCTAACTTCCGTGCTTTCTCCTTCAGTCCTTCACTATACATATAATTATCCTTGTCCCCGAAATCGACATCGGAAATACGAGGTGTATTAGCCGAAACCGTCACATGGTCGTCCGGTATGCGCCGGGCAACCCATAAAGCCCCCATATCTTCCGAACCTGCACCCGTAATCTCGAAAAACCAGAGTTCCCTCTTATCGGCAACCGTCAGGCATTCCCCTCCATCACGATAGCCATATTGTTCTGCCAAACGTCCCATCAGCAAGACCGCCTCGCGTGCCGTACTGCAACGTTGCAAAGCAATCCCCTGCAAATCCTCAATATGGAACAAGCCTTTGGGATTACGCAGCTCCTTACGTCCCACGATAGTCGTTTCTCCCATCGCCAACTGTTTCTCGTTCATACAAGGATAACCGGTATTCAGATAAGCAAATGTATAAGGAACCTGTGGGATAGAACCTTTCAGTTTCACACCCAAACGGTCGTTTTTGCTTTCCGTATGACGGAGATCCCAATAAAGATCAAGTTTTGCGGTGTCCGGCCAGTTTTGGGCAGGCACAACCTCCATCCAAGTACGAGAAGTCCCGTCACACGTCTGCGATGTCATGACCGAACCATCAGTCGTCGCCAATTTGCCAGCTGCAATACTCGTACAGCTTTCGTTCGGATTCGTTAATTCCACTACGCGCTCCTGAGCAAAGAGAGACACCATAGCACAACAAAGGCATATGAACGCTGTATATACTTTTTTCTTCATTTTCCTTTAAAGTTTTTTACTTAATAGGACAAAAATAATCAGTATACGCAAATGCCTCCCCTTATTTTTTGATATTATTCATTATTAATTTGACAATCAACAACCGTACCACGTTTGAATACGATTTACAAACTGCCCTCCCGATATAAATAGGATTAGTAGTGCATGTATTTGGAATTAAAACAAAAAAAGCCGATAACGCAAGTCCAAGTATGATTTGCATTATCGGCGCGATTATGTTGTGATAGCTTTTATCTTCCCTGGCGCTTACGTTCAAGTTCGTCAAGGATGATTTTGCGCATACGCATGCTGTTCGGGGTGATTTCTACATATTCATCGCCTTTGATATATTCCAAAGCATCTTCCAGGCTGAACACCGTAGGAGGAGCCAAAGACACTTTATCATCCGAACCGGAAGCACGCATATTCGTCAGCTTCTTCGACTTCGTCACGTTAACCACCAAGTCATTGTCTTTCGTATGCTCGCCAACAACCTGTCCGGCATACACCTCATCGCCTGGAGCAATAAAGAAACGTCCACGGGATTGCAAGTTATTCAAAGCATAAGCATAGGCAGTACCTGTTTCCATCGCGATGATAGAACCATTCGTACGGCGTTCGATCTCTCCCTTCCACGGCTGGTATTCGAGGAAACGGTGTGCCATGATCGCCTCACCGGCCGATGCAGTCAAAACAGCATTATTCAAACCGATAATACCACGGGAAGGAATCGTGAATTCCAAATGCATACGGTCGTTCTTGCTTTCCATCATCGTCATTTCACCCTTGCGCTTGGTTACCATATCGATGATACGGCTGGAACATTCTTCCGGCAGATTGACCGTCAACTGTTCGACCGGTTCGCATTTCTCGCCGTCGATTTCCTTGATAATGACCTGCGGCTGACCAACCTGCAACTCGTAACCTTCACGACGCATGGTTTCGATCAGGACAGACAAGTGGAGAACACCGCGTCCATACACCAACCAAGAATCGGCAGAATCTGTCGGAACCACTCGCAAGGCAAGGTTCTTGTCCAGTTCTTTCATCAAACGATCATATATATGGCGAGATGTCACGAACTTGCCGTCTTTCCCGAAAAACGGAGAGTTATTGATCGTAAACAACATAGACATCGTCGGTTCGTCGATAGCAATCGTCGGCAGCGGTTCCGGATCATTGGCATCGGCAATCGTTTCACCGATTTCAAAACCTTCCACACCGATAATCGCACAGATATCACCGGACTGGACAGCATCTACTTTCGTACGCCCCAGCCCTTCGAACACGTCGATTTCCTTGATCTTCGATTTCACCATCGAGCCATCACGCTTGCAAAGCATGATCTCCTGTCCTTCGCGCAGTTCGCCACGATGCACGCGCCCCACAGCGATACGGCCTACATACTTGGAATAGTCCAACGAAGTAATCAACATCTGGGAAGAGCCTTCCAATA
>ERZ773195.1805-NODE-1805-length-14739-cov-19.063879_pt1 | contig 14739 bp, 11 predicted proteins | sample MGYA00580530_ERZ773195 | MGnify/ENA primary metagenome ERZ773195 (study PRJEB29015, sample SAMEA2737751) | human gut metagenome | biome: human gut; feature: human-associated habitat; material: faeces | place: China | collected 2012 ...
AAGAAAATGACGCCAGCGGTGGCCGCCGCCGAGACCGGCGGCGCGTTGACGCTCTACCGCGTCGATTCGCAGGGAAGCGTCCGCACAGTGTTGACGGATACGCCGCCTGCCGGCGGCACCGCGCCCTACATCACCGACTTTGCCGCCGCCCCGGGGTATGCGGTCGTCTGCCTGGCGGACGGCGCAGGAAGCTGTGTTCTGCAGATTGTGGACGGGCAGAGCGGGGATATTTCCGCCACGATCCGTCCCAGCGTTGTGGATTATACCTTTGCGGTATCGGGCAACCGGCTGTATCTGCGCAACCGGAATGCCGGAACGATGGATGTCTATGCGCTTCCTTCCGGTGAAAAGGCCGATTCCTTTGCGATTGTTCCTGAGGCACAGGAGGTGGCCGCCTATGCGGTGGACGGCGAGAACCAGCAGATCGTTTTCCTCACCATGGACGGAGTTTTTCAGGCGGGCTTTGGTTCCTCGGTCAAGCAGACCATGGTGCAGGAAAAAGGCTTTGTCTACGCCGCACCGCAGACCACCGACTATGAGATTCTCCCGCTGGGGGATGCCGCCTTCCTGGTGTCCTGCCTGCAGAACGGCGCGCCGCTGACTGTCCTGATCCGGTTGGACGCCACCCTGCCCACACAGGCAGCTCAAAGCCTGTATATTTGGGCGCTGGAGGACAGCGATGTCATCCGCAGCGCCGCCGCGGTCTTTGCCAACCAGTACCCGGATTGTGACGTTCAGTTGGAATTTGGCCGCGATGCCACCAGCCAGGCCCTTTCCGACGAGGATATCATCAAGAATCTAAACACCCGTCTGCTGGCCGGTGAAGCGCCCGACGTGCTTTTTCTGGACGGCCTGCCCATCCGTTCGCTGATGGAGAAAGGTGTGCTGGCGTCGCTGGATGGTGTTGTTTCGATGGACGGATACTATGAAAACATCCTGACCGCCTACTCGCTGGACGGCAGGCCCTACGCCTATCCGTCGGTGTTCCGCGTGCCGGTTTTTGTAAGCGGCAGCAGCGAGATCAACGTGGATGACTACGCCTCGCTGGCGTCGCTGGCCGCGCTCTATCAGGAGCAAAGCCTGATTTTTAACACCTCCTACGAGGATATTTTTGATTCCTTCTATATTGCCTCCAGCGCCGGGCTCTTCCCGGAGGAGAAGCGCATTGACGAGGACGCGCTGCGCGCATTCCTGCAATCCACCAGAGAGATGATCGATGGCCAGCAGATCACCGCCCAAACCAACGAGTATGTGATGGCCAGCGGCAACGGACAGAGCGTGGCCCAGTCGGAGTTTGCCATGAGCCTGATCAAGGTGGCCGAGGGGAGTTACCCCTGCGGTACCGGCGTTGTAAGCAGCCGTTCCGACGCGCTGAAGCTGTTTTGGAGCTACCCCGCCGTTGCCATCCGGCCGCTGCCCGGCAGCGGCTTTGAGGCCAAAGAGATCGTTTCCATCCCGGCTAACGCCGCCAACCCCACACTGGCAAAAGCTTTTGTCCAAATCATGCTGACAGACCCCGTTGTGCAGTTGAATTCCCTCTACAAGGGCTTCTCGGTACAGCGGGATGTGGAAAACGCCTATCTGGCGCAGACCATCGCGGACGGGGAGCAGACCTACGCCGCCGACCCGCTGACCTGCGATTGGGATTCCCTGATCGAAGAGCTGGGCGCGCCGTCCGTCAGCTCTGCCACGATTTATGATGTAACGCATGAGGCTGCGTTTGACTACTACGGCAACGAGATCGACCTGGACACCGCCGTCCAGCGCATCGAGGAAAACCTGGGACTCTATTTTTCCGAGCAGCAATAAGCAAAGCAGTAGCAGCATCGCCGAATCATTCTACTTGGCATTATAGCGGCGTTGTGTGGATGCTTTTCAAATGGCGATTTTCAAAGTCTTACTGCTATAATTTAATTTCTTTTTTCTTACGTTTACAAACCGTCCGCTGTTTTCTCCTTACCCTTCGGGGTGATAGAAGAAAATGGCCCCGGAAATTTATCAAGGCATTGTTGCATACCAATCCGGTGATTCAACCGCAGCATGGACACTCGTTCAAAAATTCACATGTTTTTCTTTACAATTTACATTCCGAAATACCTCATTGCGTCTGTCCTGCTTCCGTTTACATGTACCTCTAAGTGCAAATGGCTGCCTGTGGCTCGCCCAGTGTGGCCGACATAACCGATGACCTGCCCGGCCTGCACTTGTTGGTCGGTGGTGACACAAATGCTGGAGCAGTGTGCATATAGTGTTTCCAGTCCGCCGCCGTGGTCGATTTGGATGTAGTAGCCGTAACTGCCGCCCCAGCTGTCAAGACTGTTGGCAACAGTGACGGTGCCATCTGCGGCGGCAAGGATGGGTGTGCCCTCGGCACAGGCAATGTCGGTGCCAGTGTGGGAACTGACCTCTCCAGTGATTGGGTCTACACGGTGACCGAACTGCGAGGTAATCGTACCCGCAACCGGCAGCGGCCACTGCAGGGTGCCTGTGGGGGTGCGAGTGCTGTCCGGGTTCATAAGTTCTCCACCGCCCTGTGCAAAACCGCCGAGCAATTCTGTCCACAGTTCCTCATACTGCGGGTCTTGCAGGAGTTGCAGATAGGAGTTCTGGCGGGTGGTGAAATGATAATCTGCCGCCATCTCGTCGGGTGTTTTGTGGGTCAGTTCGATTACGAGGACGGTTTCGGTTATCTCCGTGGTGGTAGGATTGCCTTCCTCGTCAGTAGTTTCTATAACAGCGGTTTCCGCACGGGTAGCGTAGTCCACTGCGTTCATTGCCCACATAGTTTCCCGCAGTTTATCCACCTGTTCCTCTGTCAGCGCCGCAACAGGTGCGCCTTGTTCATTTCCTGATACATACGAAGAAAAGACCGCCAAGACATCTTGCCAGCGGATGTAGTATACATCATCGTTGGCGGTAATGTCTTGGCGGTCGTGCTGTACGGTATCGGAGATTTCTTCCAGTCTGTCGCGGTATTCTTCCGTCAGGGTTTCTACGGCCTCCTGCACAGTAATCGTGTTCGCGTCGGGCGCGTTGGCGGCAAAAAATATACCGTAGGCCGAGCCGGATACAAACGCCACAAGGCTTATAACTATGATAATACTCAGTGCCACGCTGATGCCGGTGGCAATGGCGGTTACAAGGCTGTGCAGGCTGGCGAGGAAATGTCGGATAGCCGAACGCACCGCCGTAGCGGTCTTGCGGGTATTGCTGGCAGCTTTCTGGATGGCAAGCTGTACTTGTCGGGTGCGGGTCTGCATTTGCGCTTGGGTTGTTATGTTCCGCACCGTTTCATTTGCGGCGGTGCGCAGTTGGCGCTGACTTTGGGTCACGCCGCGAATGTCGCGCGGCGCAGTCTTGGCGGTGAAGGCTTTTTCTTTCGCCCTCCGGCGGGGCAAATCTGCCCCACGGTGCGGGCGTTGCGCCGCATCGGGCAGCGTGCCGCATTCGGCTTGTTTCGGGCTGACACTGCACTCATCGGCGGCGTGGGCGCGGGCGGTAGTCTCCTTATCGCGGTGCTGTCGGGCTTGGGTTTCTGCCAATTTCCGCCCCTGATGCCACACAAAAGCTGCTGCCTGTTCCGCCGCCGAACCTGCAAGGTCTGTCGGTTCCGGCTGTCGGGGGTCGGTGTCATTTTCCCGCGCGACGGTACGGGACTGCTCCTTCGTTTTTCGCCACGCCGCTTTTAGGGCGGCTTTCGGTATCGTCCCCGCCGTACTTTTGGGGGTGCGGTTGCGGAGGATTTGTTTATTTTCTTTTGGCGTTCTCATACTCTCACCTTGCTTCGGTTATACGCTTTGCCACAACGACCACCCTGCTGTTCTTGCCGGAATCATCGCAAGTGGACAGCGTAAGCAGCTTGTCCCCATAAGCAGCCGTCACGCCGGTGTCGTACAGGGCAGCGCCCTTGCAGGCGTCCACATAGGCGGCAAACTCCTGCGGTGTTTCGGCATCGGTACATTGATAATAGGCGAACAGGTTCTCAGCCTCGCCCCGAAATACCGCCATCACGGTATATTCTGCCTGTGCCGTCAGGGTATCAAATCGGATAATTCTGTGCTGCTCCCAAAAGGATTCGCGCTTGTATTGCAGTAAATCCGAGAACATAGTGCCGTCCTTCATGTTGTGTCCGTACACAAGGATGTTGTCGGATGGCGTTTGCAGGTCGCAGTTTGCCTGCACATACGGGCAGCCGTGCGGGGAGTCAGCTTTTTCAAAGTTGTGCTTTAGGTAAAAGTCGGGATTCTGCTTTGACTGCATGACCGGGTAGTTGATGCCGGTGCCGTCAATCTGTATCCACCCGGAAAGGTCGCTGTTTTGCGCGTACAGCGCCTGATACTGCGGCAAAAAATTATTCCCCGTTGACGCAGCGTCATCGGGGAATTTCTCTGTCTGCGCGGCAAGCTGCCGATACATTCGCGCTTGCGTACAGGAGTCGGCGGCATAGCGGGCAATACCTGCGGCACTTGCAATAAAAACGGCAACGAGGGGTAAAAGCAGGATGTGGTAGAATTTCAACATAGGGTGTCCTTTCTTAGAATCGTTTTGCAAAGGAAAAACAGACGATGTATAATACAGATAGGTGTAATCATCAACGATACACAGACCATCACATTTGAGGAAGCGGCAGAAGTCGCATTAAAGAGAAATGGTTCGGATTTGGATTGCTTTACTGCGCCAAATTCTAAACGTCAAATCGTAAGATTTGGCGTTCTTTCTTTATGTAGGAAAGTGGCTGCACACTTTCTGCATACCAGTTGCACATTTCCCGAATATCAGGTCTTTCTGCGCAAGATGCGCACAGCCTGCTTTCCTTTGCATAAAAGGAAGAAAAGTTAGGCGAACAAGGCTCTCGTCAACTCTCTGCGTTCGTCTGCGTCCATCAGCCGGATGGCTTGAAGAATCTCCTTGCCGGAGATTTTTGTTGCCGCCGGCTTTTCGTTTTGCCGGGGTTGGGGTGCTGCCGGGGACATATTTTGGGAATAGAAGTTTGCCTCGATCTTCTCGGTCAGCTCCAGCCGGGGCTTGTCCTGTGTGTGGGCGTAGGTATCCATTAAAACGGCGGCAGTCGCATGGCCGATGTTACCCTGCACCGACTTGAGGTCGCCACCCGACTGCAAGAACTGGTAAGAACATAATAAAGGCAATTATTTGAAATTTTTGAAAAAACAGAAATCATTTTGATGATATGGGACGTTTTAATAGACAGGAAGGGGGTGAACCGTATCCAGACAGAATTATTGCTGCGGAAAGCGCAGAGCGGAGATACGGGTGCGCTGGACACTCTGATTACAGCGTACTATCCACAAATTCTGAACTATTGCCGTTGGCATACAGCGGACGAGCAGCAGGCGCAGGATGCAGCACAGGAAACCTTTTTGAAAGCGGTGCGCTGGCTGGATTCCTGTGGTGGATTTCAGGGGGCATTCCGTCCCTTTCTGTACAAAATCGCAAAAAACATTTGCATCGATCTGAACCGTACGATGGAGCGGACGGAGGTATCGCTGGAGAGCTTGCCGGGCGAACCCGCCTATCAAGAAAGCGGCTTTGCTGCGGCAGAGGAGAAAGCAAACCTGCGAGCGCTGACGGTCCAGCTGGAGCCGGAACAGCGGGAACTGGTATTGCTGCGGTTCGCACAACAGCTTAAATTGCGGGAGATCGCGCAGATTACAGGTCTGCCCCTGCGCACAGTGCAGTCCCGCCTGCGTGCCGCATTGAAAACCTTGAAAATGCAATTGGAAAAGGAGGACTGGAGATGAATCGAGCCTTTGAAAAAGAACTGTCCAGAGCACTGGCGACAGAGCTTGACACAGCCGCACCGAAAACGCTGCTGCGCCGCTGCCGGGCGGAACATATCGCAAAACAACGGAGTGGTTGGCGCGATTTGCTGCACTGCCAGTTCAAATTGCTGGGCTGGAAGGTCTGGGCGCTGGAAGCAATGGCGGCACTGGCGTTGTACAGTGTGGGTCGGGAACTTGCCCTGTGGGAGAAGGCATGGACATTACGCAATGCACTGTTTGGTCTGAGCACACTTGCCATGCTGACAGCCCTGCTCGGTCTACCGTTTTTATACCGGGCAAGTCAATATAAGATGCTTGAACTGGAACAAGCCACATATGCAGGAATCGGTCGTCCACTGGTGATGCGGTTTTTGCTGCTGCTGGCGGGGGAAACGATCCTGCTGGGAGTGCTGGTACTCAATGTGCGGGCAGCCGTGCCATGGAGCATCGGGCAACTGCTGGCGGTGCTGACCGTGCCATTCCTGACCGCAAACAATGAGCTGCTTCTGCTGCTGCGCTGGGTGCGCCCGGAATGGATGATGACCGGGGCTGTACCACTGTTTGCAGGGCAGCTGTGTTTGCTGCGGTTCGTGCAATTATCGGAACTGCCGAAAGGTCTGCCGCTGGCGGCGGGCGTGCTGGTGCTCTGTATGGTGTTGCAGTGCATCCGGCTTGCCGCCCGGTCAGAATATATTGCAGAAGCTTGAAAGGAACAAGTCATGGAACTGAAAATTCAGAATATTACAAAGCGATACCGGGATAAAACGGCGGTGGATGATGTGTCCATCACTCTCACGCCGGGTGTGTGGGGACTGCTGGGGGCGAATGGTGCAGGCAAAACAACCTTAATGCGGATGTTGGCGGGCATTCTGCGGCCCAGCAGTGGCCGGATCTTGTGCGATGGGGTGGAGATTGGAACACTTGGTGCGGCCTACCGGGAAAAGCTGGGGTATCTGCCGCAGGAATTCGGGTTTTACCCGGAATTCACGGTGCAGGACTATCTGGAATATATGGCGGCGCTCAAGGGTCTGCCGCACACAGAGGCTGCCCGGCAGATCGACGCACTGCTGGAGCGGGTAAGCCTCACTGAGGTGCGCCGCAAAAAGATCATAAAGCTTTCCGGCGGTATGAAGCGCCGGGTAGGCATCGCACAGGCACTGCTCAACGACCCGGAAATTCTGATTTTAGATGAACCCACGGCAGGGCTGGACCCCGGAGAACGGGTGCGCTTCCGCAATCTGCTGTCGGAGTTTGCGCAGGAACGGATCGTTCTCATTTCAACGCATATCGTTTCGGATGTGGAATACATTGCGGCCGAAAATGCCGTGATGAAGGCTGGCAAAATCATTGCACAGGACACCACCGAAGGGCTGGTAAAGCAGATCGAAGCCAAAGTCTGGCAGGGAAATATCCCGATGGAACAGCTTGCCCGGTGGGAACACCGGCTGCGGGTGGTGAACCTGCGCAACGAGCCGGACGGAACGGTAACATTGCGGTATCTGGCGGATGCACCGCAGCTGCTGGACAGCGTCCCGGCACAGCCCAGACTGGAAGATCTGTATCTGTGGCTTTTCCCAGAGGAAATGGAGGAAGCAAAATGAACCTGTATCGTTTGGAATTGAAACGTGTGTGCAAAACCCGTATGACAGCTATTCTGCTGGCCATTGCGCTGGTGCTGACTGTGGTCATGGCATATCTGCCGGTGACCTTTATCGGCTGGACGGAACTGGATGCCAGCGGAAACGAAGTGCGTTACACGGGTCTGAAAGCAATCCGGAAACGGCAGGAGCAGCAGGTATCCGGTACCATCACGCCGGATGTCATGCAGGAAGCACTGGAAGCCTATCAGCGGGTGTACCGGCAGTATGATGCAAGCTCCATCAACGATATCCCGGTCGAGGTATTTTATAAAGAACTTGCCCGGTATCAGCCTCTTGTGAACAACGCAAAGGAAGCCTTTGCCGACCCGAAAACCGGCATGGCACCGGGCGTGATGGGGCTGACCGCAGAGGATATGCAGAACTTTTACAGCCAGCTCCCCAAACGGCTGGAATCGGTGATCTGGCTGGAACAAAGCGGAAAGCCCGGCTATGAGCAGGCGCAGGCCATTGCACAGAAAAAGTTCGATGCTGTACAAAAACCGTTCACCTATTCATTTGGGGTCAGTTCAGACGCAATGGATTACCAGACCCTGTTGAGTTTGCTGCTCACCCTGCTGTGCGCGGTGATTGCGGCCCCGGTGTTTGCATCGGATGCACAGACCGGGGCGCAGGACATCCAACTGTGCACAAAAAACGGCGGTCTGCGGCTAGCAGCGGCAAAGCTAGCGGCGGCGTTTAGTATCACAGGGGCGGCGTATCTGCTCTGCGGCGTGGTGTGGATCATGGTCACGAATGCTCTATTTGGCTGGGAAAGTACCCAAACTTCCGTGCAATGGCTGTTTTCTGTGACCAGCCTGCTGCCGTATACCGTTGGCCAGATGGAGTGGGTCATGCTGGTGGCAAACTTCCTGATCTTCTTTGCGGAGGTGGCCTTTGTGCTGATGGCATCCGTATGGGCCAAGAACAACCTGACCGCTTTGTCTGTGGCGCTGATCAGTGTGGTGGCACCGCTGATTGTTTATATGGTCGTGCCGGGCTCCTTTGGAGAATGGCTGTCCACCCTGATTCCGGCAGGGGGCATTGGGCTTTCCAACGCATTACTGTATAAAATGATCAGCTTTGATTTTCTCTATGCAGGCGGGCATGCCTTCTTTCAGGCAGATGTACTGCTGGCATCGGCACCGATCAAGATCGTTCTGCTCGTTGGATTGGCAGCATGGGGGTATCTGCGAAAGACCAAAGTGACTTAAGAGGAAACGCTACTGAAAAAAGTTCATCGGATGCATAGAAAACTGCATCGGATGAACTTTTGTGTCCTAAGCTCCCTGCCATGAATCATGGTTGTTGATGTACATTTGATGCGTGGTCTAACATTCTTTCCACAACTTTCTCGTATTATCTTTCAATAATAAGCACAAAGGCAGGTACACCATGTTTCCACAGTGTACCTGCCTTTTTCGTCTTTACGGGTTCAGTGTACCTACTACACCAATCCACCTATTCAATTCTTACACCACACCGCTTTGTAAGGCTCCTTTTCGGGAAAACGTCCCAAAATTGGTGTAGTTGTGGTGTAGTAGCGCAGATGTCGCTTGAATATCGTTCTGAAATTCATCGTATCTGCGTTTTAATTTTGCATTTTACTGCTCAATCGGCTTCATTGTGGGGAGCTTGACTGGTAGTGATTTATAGCTGTTTACAAGTGTTCATAAGCCTTTGTTTGTGCAAGATAAAAAGGTCTTATTTTTCGCAACTCTACGCAACTGTTTACAGCTATTCTCAAATTGGTGGTAAGTCAGTGGTAAGGCTGGTGGTAAACTTATTCGTTTTCGTGAGAGTGCCAACGCTTCAAGACTTCTTCCACCTGTCCAATAAGCTGCTCCTTGTTCGGCATATACAAGACATACCGGGATGCAAAAATCTGATTCGACAAACCGCCCAGCGCATACTCGGCTGCTACGCTGTCCTTGTCGGTGCAGAGGATGATACCGATAGGAGGATTATCTTCCGGGTCGTTGACCTCTGCGGCGTAGTAGTTCAGATACATATTGATTTGTCCGGCAGCTTCGGGCGTAAGCTTGGTGGTTTTCAACTCGATCAGCACATAGGCATGCAAAATCTTATTGTAGAACACCATATCCACATAGTAGTGGGTGTTGTTCACTGTGACACGCTGCTGTGTGCCGACAAACATAAAGCCCCGGCCAAGTTCCAGCAAGAAATCTTCGATTTGTCGCACCAGTGCTGCTTCCAAATCGCTTTCAAGGAACGGCTTTTCTTCCGGCAGTCCCAAAAACTCGAATACATACGGGTCCTTGATGATGTCCTCCGGCTTTGTGTAGTCCACACCTTTTTCAGCCAATGCTAAAACTTGTTCCTTGTTGGCATCCCCACGAGACAAGAGCAGCCGTTCAAACAGGGAACTTTCAACCTGACGTTTCATTTCACGGACAGACCAGCCAGAATTGACCGCTTCTTTTTCGTAGAAGCTGCGCTTCTCCTTATCGGAAATGGATAACAGCTCACAGTAGTGCGACCAACTCAATTTTCCAGACACTGTCTGGAAAATTGGATAGCTGAGATAGAACTGCCGCATATTGTAAACATTCGAGCGCGAAAAGCCCTTGCCAAGCTCCTTTGTCAACGCCCTGGAAAGCTGCGATAAGGTCTTTTCACCATATGCAGCACGGATGCTGTCATTTTGTTCACAACGAACAACGATCTCACCAATCTTCCAATAAGTTGACAGCAGTTCCTGATTGACCTGCTGTGCTACATTTTTACGGGAAACTTCCAGCAGAGAACGAATCTCGCTCACTGCCGGGGCAAGAACCTGCGCTGCGAGGGTTACAGATTTATTTTCCATCAGTCATTTTCCTCCTTTCCTTCAAATGTCGTGGTTGCAGATAAGAACTCTGCAAACTTGTCGATTTCCTTTTTCTTGAGATTTTTTGTGGCCTCAGTGTAGATGTTCATGGTAGTGGTAATATCGGCGTGGCCCAGTACGTCTTGAATGACCTTCATGTTGATTCCGGCCTCGCAAAGCCGGGTAGCGCAGGTGTGCCGCAAGGAATGGCAACTAAACTTCGGAAGCAGGACAAGGTTCTTCGGCTTAATTGTACCGCTTTCGCATTTTGCCAGCTGTTCCTCGTTGCAGTCGCGGATGATACGGTCAATGCCTTTATTGATGGTGCTGTGATGCTGGCACTCGCCAAAACGGTTTACAAAAATAAAATCCGTATAGCCATCAATCGTCACCTTGCAGGAAATTCCAGTTTTCTTCTGATACTCTCGCTCTTGTACAAAAGCAGCCTTGACTGCCGGAGTCATAGGCACAATTCGATTTCCAGCTTCCGTTTTGGGTGTATTGATTCCGTACAGACAACCTTTCTCCCGGTGGCTGTAATAAATCAACGTGTGATTTACACTGATTTCACCCGTATCAAGGTTGATGTCCTCCCAGCGCAAACCCGTTGCCTCACCAGCACGGAGACCACATTCCACCATCACAGTAATGATGGGAAGCCAGTGATTGTACTTCTCACTGTTTTTCAAGAAGTCCATCAACAGCTTCTGCTGGCCTGCGGTCAGAGCCTTGCGGCGTTCGCTGTCCAGATTGTGCGTCTGCTTCAACTCTTTCAACGCATTATCGGATGGATTGATGCGGAGATACTCGTCCTCAACCGCAAAATCCAGCACCTGATGCAGCACTGTATGGATGTTCTCCACCGTTGCCACTTTCAGACGCTGCGAATCCACAAGGCCATTGTAAAACCGCCGCACATCCGACTTTTTCAGGCTTCCGACCTTCCGCTTTCCAAACTCCGGGAATACGTACATCTTGTACATATACTCGTAATTGACCAGTGTGTTGGCTTTCAGCCCCTTTTTCAGTTGCAGCCACTGCTCGTGAATGTCATTGATGGTCGCGTTCCGCGCTTCCGAACGAATGCCATCACTGCGGTCACGCTGAATCTCTGCTTCTTTCTCACGAAGTTCTTCCAGACTTTTGGCGTACACATTGTTGCGCTTGCCGTTTTCACTGCGCCAGCGGTACTCATACGTTCCGTTACTGCGCTGATATTCACCTTCCTTTAGAACACGCTTCTTTGAGTCTTTTCTTCTTTCTGCCATCGTTATGTCCTCCATTGTTGGCAGAAAGCAACCTACAGCTTAATCATACCATACCGCCGAGGTGCTTTCAACTGCCGACTTCATTTTTATTGTCAAATCGAAAATAATCGGTCAAGGTGTTCATCCAGCCTGCGGCGTTTCAGCAGCCGCTTCGTACCATTCCAGAGAACAAAGGTACAGTCCTTGGAATCGCTCATTTCGCGCAGTTTGTTGATACCAATGCCGGAATAGGCTGCGGCTTCTTCCAGCGTCAGATTGCTTTTCTCCCAAATCGGGACTTCTTTCATAGGCAAAACCTCCGTATTTTTGTTTGTAACCAGCAGACTGTAACCGCCACAGAAAACTTTTTCTACGGTGGTATGCTGGCAATTTTCTGTATTTATTTTTCTTATCGGTTACAGGTTACATGGTTACAGATAGGAAAATCACGTGGAATGATGCTGCTTTTTGGCAGATACAGGGTGTAACCAAACCTGTAACCAACTGTGTAAAATGGCCCTTCAAAACGGAAATCCCATCTGCTGAGCTTCTTCGTCTGTAAGTTCTACAAAACCGTCTGCCTCCACTTTTGCAGCGGTTACACGTTCCCATCCTTTCTGCACGCCATACTTCGGGTAGCGTTTGGCTGCTTTATGGGCTGTCCACCCCTTGATTTCGCCATTCACAATTCCTGCAGTCATGATCTCACAGATAGCACGGGTTTCCCACTCCGCAGGAAGATTCAGATTGCCCAGTGCCTCAGCGTAGAGCTGTTTGGAACATACCCGGTCACCCGTGTAATCCTCCAGAAACGCATAAATCATGCCCGCCTGTGTATCTTCCTGCATAAAATCTTTCTGGCAAATCTGCAAGGCTTCCTGCATGGCAGGGCTGAATGTCAGCTTATAATCACCGCTGTTGTAAATCGTCATGGCTTCTGCCCAAAGCTGGTCGATATAGGCACGGGATTCCGCTTCGTTATCCAGAATATGTACTTCAGCCTGTGTTGCATCCACCGGGATGGGGATAAAGCGGCGGTTTCCCGTGCGGTCACGGGGCAGGAAGTCCTGTCGATTGGTCGTTCCTGCAAAGACACATTGCCGCAAACGATCTGCCGGGTGTGTTTCATACGGGATTTTGTAGGTTTCTTTCTGCTTGCTGAGAAAGCTCTTGATTTCTTCAATGCTTTTGGCATTGGCAGTCGCAATCATTTCCGACATTTCCATAATCCAGTGGCCTTGCAGCTTGCGGAACACGTTATCATCATCCAGTCGCCGCAAATCATCCGAGAACCATTCATCTTTGATAGCAAGCAGCCGGAAAAAAGAGGATTTTCCTGCACCCTGCCCACCGACCAAGCAAAGCATCATTTCAAATTTGCAGCCGGGATGAAACACCCGTTTGATCGCTCCAAGCAGAAAAATTTTCAACGCTTCTGTGGTAAGCTCATCTTCTGCGGCACCGAGAAAGCGATGCAAGGCGCGGCTTATCCGTGCTGTGCCATCCCACTTCAATTCATTCAAGTAGTCCCGGATGGGGTGGTAATGATTCTCATTGGCAACAATGCGAATTGCCGCAGACACTCGTTTTTCGCTGTACAGACCATACTTTTCCATTCTACGAAGAATGTACATCATATCCGTGTCGGTCAGTGTAGGGCCAGAACGCTGCCAGCCCATCGGCTTTACAATATCAATGCGTTCACTCAGCAGATTCAGCCGGATGGAATCTGCAAGAATCGGGTCGTTCTGCAAAACGGTCACACAGTTTTGAATCGTGTTCTGAACACCACCTTTTTCAGCCTGCGAGAGCATTTTGCGGATGTTGGAAATGGTCGGTCTGGTATTTTCGGATTCGTTGGGCAATCTGTTGAACCTCCTTCCGATGTTCGGTGAGAAAATGTCGATTCTCTATCAGATATTGGATGTAATCAGTATAATGCAGGCTGGCAACAAAACAGGGATGCAGTTCTTCCTCTGCTGACTTCGGCGCAAATCGTTTGCGCCAGTCATCCAGAATCGCGCTGCACTCGTACAATGTTTGGATTGGGTTTTGACTTTTATATTCCACAATTTTCGGATACTGTAGTGGAAAAACAGGATTCCTCGAAAGTCCAAAATCTGCGACCAGCTTTTCCGCCGCCCGTCGCAGGGACAGTTGAAACAACTTTGCGGTAAAGTCAATAACATCACCATCCGCTCCACAGCCAAAACAGTGAAACCGGGAATCTACTTTCATGCTGGGGTTACGGTCTGTATGGAATGGACAGCAAATCATGCTGCTGCGGTTGGGCTGAAAGCTATAGGCTTCTGCAGCCTGTCGAGTAGTAATATTCAGCTTTACGATTTCAAATAAATTGTTGTTCTTGAAAATTAACCTCCTTCTTATTTTTAAAAGTCCCTATCGGATGTGAAAGCCACCTGTGGGCTTACGCATCCGGCAGGGTTCCAAGGTGCGGGGTGGAAGACCCTGCTGATTACAGGCTCATATCATAGCTGCGCTTCTTGCGTTTCGGTTGACGCTCTCGCTGTTCCTGTCGAGCCTGCTCCTGCCTTGCCTTTTCGCGGACTTTGGCCTCCCACTCGCGTTTCCATGCAAGGTCGGATTTCATCTCATTGGTTTTTCGGAAGATGCTGTACACATTATCCGATGCAATTTCCAGACGCTTGGATTCTTCCCTCAGGGGAGCATATGCCTTTTTCCTCTCCGCGATTTCTTTGGTCAGTTCTTCTTTCCGTTTTTTCAAGGATTTCAGCGATGGCAGCTTTCCATCATTTTCTTCCCGGAAGTATTTCACGGATTCTGCATAGGCATCCAATTTCTTGGAATGCTCTGCACGGAATTTTTTCTTGAAAATTGCTTTCGTAAATTGCTGCTGAACCTCTTTGGTAGAAAGGTACTGCCCCGCATAATGAATCTGTTCGTTGGTTTTGTACAGTTCATCCTCTGCCTGTGACAGCCGTTCATACGCTGCCTGCGCATTGGCCTGTGCTGTCTTACACAGATCGTTCAGTTCCGTCAGGTCGTTGATGTTATTTTCCTGCACCAATACCAGCGTTTCAGCCATTTTCTGCAAATTACTGATTTTGACCTTTAGTGCATAGGCCAGATTTTCCTGTGCCTTGACATTCTCCTTCAGGTCCACAACAAGCCGCAGTCTGGTTCTGGTCGTAAAGATCAGTATGGGGTCTTCCTTGTACCGCAGATTCTTCTCGGCGTTCTGAACAAAGAATCCTTCCAGACAT
>ERZ773195.1812-NODE-1812-length-14700-cov-18.253738_pt1 | contig 14700 bp, 11 predicted proteins | sample MGYA00580530_ERZ773195 | MGnify/ENA primary metagenome ERZ773195 (study PRJEB29015, sample SAMEA2737751) | human gut metagenome | biome: human gut; feature: human-associated habitat; material: faeces | place: China | collected 2012 ...
GCTGGGAGAAGCCCTGAGCATAGGAAACGATTTTACCGAGGTACAACGCGCGACGAACTTTTTCGATAAATTCAGCTTTATCACCGGCCGGCTGAGCCTGCGGACCACTCAGCACTTTCGAAGCGGCTACACGCTGGTCTTTCAGAGAAGAGATATAACGAGCAAAAACGGACTCGGTGATCAGAGACAGAGGTTCGCCGAGATCCAGTGAGCTTTGGCTGGTCCACTTGCCGGTACCTTTATTTGCGGCTTCATCAAGAATAACATCAACGAGGTATTTACCCTCCTCATCCTTCTTGGTGAAGATATCTTTGGTAATGTCGATCAGGTAGCTGCTTAGCTCGCCTTCGTTCCATTCAGTGAAGGTTTGCGCCAGCTCTTCATTGGAGAGCGCCAGACCGCCTTTCAACAGCGCATAGGCTTCGGCAATCAGCTGCATGTCTCCATACTCGATGCCGTTATGAACCATCTTCACATAATGACCTGCGCCATCAGCACCGATATAGGTCACACACGGCTCACCGTCTTCAGCAACCGCCGCGATCTGTTTCAGGATCGGAGCAACCAGTTCATAGGCTTCTTTCTGACCACCAGGCATGATGGAAGGTCCTTTCAAAGCCCCCTCTTCACCACCAGAAACGCCGGTACCGATAAAGTTGAAACCTTCGGCAGACAGCTCACGGTTACGACGGATGGTGTCCTGGAAGAAGGTATTGCCGCCGTCAATGATGATGTCGCCTTTATCGAGGTAAGGCTTCAGGGAATCTATGGCGTTATCGGTACCGGCCCCTGCCTTCACCATCAACAGGATACGACGTGGTGTTTCGAGGGATTCAACAAACTCTTGTACTGTGTAGTAAGGAACCAGTTTCTTGCCTGGATTCTCGGCAATCACTTCTTCGGTCTTTTCACGGGAGCGGTTGAAAACGGAGACGGTATAACCACGGCTTTCGATGTTCAGCGCAAGGTTACGCCCCATCACTGCCATACCGACAACCCCGATCTGTTGCTTGGACATTACATACTCCTGTCTGGTGTGGTCACTACGAAAAATTCGTAGTATATATTAACACATGATAGCTCATTTTAATTAAAATTAGAATACAAAAATACAACAATTGCCTTTATTGACAATAATAGTAAATGATTAGCATTATAAACATCTTTTTATCGCATTATTCTCTTTATCATAATTGAACAGGTCCATACACCTGCGACCGATAGTATGTTCAATATCACTTTGAGAAGAAATTATATAGAGAGGTGATGCAAGCGATCTGCTATATATTTCAGACCAATAGGGTACCAAAGATATCAAAAAAATCACACATAAATAAGCAGTTTTATAAATCGAAACTCTTCCGTTCCTACCTTTCGAAGAGAAATATTCATCTAGCCCCATAACCATGGTTGGCACTGCATAAAACTGAAATCTAGCTAAAAAGAAAGTTAGTTTTGTTAACACCATAAAAAAGGATGATTTTATAGCTCGATCGATTTCTTTGCCTCCACCATCTTTCAAGAAAAGAAAGCATATAAAAAAAACAAAAATATAAATAAAGGCTGCTTTAGAAAGGAATATTTTCAAAATTGAAGCAGCATCTTCTCCATAAGACTCATTATAAGCAGACATTTTATCATACAAGAAGGGAATGAATGATAAGACACCCGGATTATTCCAAACATACAGAGCCAACATAACAAAGAGCAAACTACCAGATATGAATTTTAACTTACTAAAGTTTCCTTCCGTTTTCATGATAGAAAAATATAAGAAGCAAAAAATTGCTGAAACATGGAATAACATAGCTAAAGCGATAAAGATACTTGCTTTCCATTTTTCATTTCTTTCAAAATAAGGAATCGCTAACATTATTATACAAACAGCGACACCTTGTCTGATTTGCTCCGAGAACATAAAAAACCCCATAAAAGCAAAAATAGTAAAGAAATTCAACGATGGGTTTTTTGTTTCAATACAAAACTTATAAATCACTATAAAAAAGAAAACAGTTGTAAAAAAAGTCAGCACTGAGAAAGGAGCACTAAAGTAAGAAAATAATACCATGACATAGTAATAGCCAGGCTCGAATGGCATTGTATCATAGCCCTTAGCAATCAAATTATAATAATCATAGTAATTTATCCAATCATAGCCTCGACCAAACGTTAAAGAGCAATATAAGAAGGTAAGAAAAATTGAAACTTTAAAGACCAATTTACTATTGAAAAATGAGAATATAAATAATGATATATTTATTATCATAAAAGCCATGGAACCAACTCCTAGACTAAGGAAATTATAACCAATTAATCATCAAGCAAGTTCTTTCGTTTCGACGGGGCGACCCTCCATCCTGAAAAAAAAATATAGACTCGGTTTATAATTTTAATAAAGGTTTGCAGGATAGGTCTTTTCTTTGCGTGACCTTGGTAATCAAAGAACTTTTTTACTACTCGAGGATCATGTTCACCTAAAGAAAAAATACTTTCGTTAACTTTAAATGCAGAATAGGTAAAGGAATATTGATCTCGCTTACCACCTCGCCAATATTCAGACCACCAAATGTTGTGCATTTTAATTATATTTTCCAGCATATGATTCCGGAATATTACATTGTTCTCAAAAAAATCAACAGATACATATCCGTCAGCTTCATATCTTTCAATTTGTTTTTTTAATTTCCAAGCAAAATCAAATCCATATCGTGAGCATTCATAAAACTCCTGCTCTGTTGAGTCACGTCCCCAATGTTGATAGGACGCTATATTATGTTCATTCAGCACATTCAAAACAAAATTACTTATTTTATTCTTTATCGTAATATTGCCATCAATCCAGACACTCGAAGAATACTGTGGAAGTAATAAATGTGGATTGAGTTTACAAAATCTTGCAAGATCTTTATTCTTCAGGGAAGACGGTGGTAAACGTATATGTCTCCATGGCTTAGGAATATTCCCTGAGAATTTGTAATCTGTAAAACAGATATAATCGCATATATTTTCAGGCTCATTCACTGCATTTAAATTATCGTAAGAACCTGTAACGGCTGTATATATAACCAATTTTTTCATAAAAATTATACCTTTCTAGCTTAAAACCGGTTTAGATCTCTTAAATGCTTGCCTTTAATAAACACAGTACTAAACATTTTCAGGTCATATTGCTGGTCTATACCGAGAATTTTTTTCTTTAATGCACTAAGAAATACTCGACCTAGTTCCTTGGCCCATTTCGCGCGAGGCGTATAATACCTTATCCTCAAAGCTAAATCACAGGATCTTTCTTTTCTTCTAAATTCATTTATTAAGCCAGTTTCTGATTCCAGCCTTGATAAAGAATGTTCAAACCCCCTGATAAAGACAATAGAATTTGACAAGCTAGCTTTATATAACCTTAAGCAAAAAGTAGTATCAACTCCATAAAGATAAAACCGCTCATCAAACACTTTCTGAAAATTCACTTCAAGTTTGTCAATTAATTCCCGGCCTATAACCAAGCCACTTCCGATTGTCATTATCGGGCCAGAAAATGATTTTCTATTATTAAGTTCAGCATACGGAAGAAAGTCTAAACAGGGATTAACTAACTTTCTTTTAAAGAAAATTTGAGGCATACCAATCTGATCTGTTTCGACAAGCTTCAAATCTTGAAGGTAATTGGTTGTTAAAGAAGAATCATGATCAAGTAATATGTAACGTTTAGAGGAAAAATTAGCTATAACATAGTTATAAATATATGCCAGGGAATTATTTTCAATCGTCTCTATAAAATCACATAGATAACCATGTTGTCGGAATTCAGCAATTGCATCAGCAATCTCAATTCTGGATGGACCATTATTCCACAATATTACCTTTGTATTGTTTAAAGAATCATTTTGTAAAATAGAAGCTATTGTTTTACTGTCTTTTGGGTGTTTATCGTACAAAACAATCAATAATAAGTTTTCGTAAAATAGTTTCTTTTCCATAGCACTTCACACATTATTTGTTGCATTTCAATTGACGGAGTGAGCTTACAATAGGCTTAGGTTTCCACTTGTAATCATAAAGACCGAATCCAGAAGATGTCTTGTGACGATCAGGATAGTCATCTTTTAAATCATATAGGAAGATCTTATTGACACCTAATTTTTCAGCATCACATATTGCTGATTTTAAATATTTTTCTTGATATTCTTCAGAAAAACCATCTTTAGTGAGCGAAGTGCTCCACCCTATTTCAGTCACAAAAATTGGCTTATCAGAAAATCCATTGCTATTTTTTACTAAATCCACAAAATATTTAAGTTGGGCTAAATAAAACCAATACTCATTTTTGGGATAAGGCCGGTAAGTAGTATACGGATGAACAGCCACGCCATCTGTAAAATTCGACATTTCACTGCTAAGATATTGTCTGTAATAATCGCCAAGACCAATATCAAACTTTTTATCAAAACCCGCAGCAGAAAAAGCACCTGTGAGTACAAAAGCATTCGGGTTAGCTTTCTTTATGAGTGGGTATGTCGCTTTTACCAATTCCTTATAACCATCAATAGTACCTTTTTTTGTCCCTGCGCTTGGAGCATCCCATTCATTCCAAATCTGATAATATTTTACATTACTATAATGACTCACAATAAAAGCGGCATATTTAGCAAATCCTTCTCTGGAATCGTCCGTGATGGGTTTATCCCCATGATTATAAAGACTGTTCCCATAGTCCAATATTAAAAGGGGTTCAATTCCTCTCGAAATAATATTATTTATGATTCTATCCCACTTGGGTGGAACAATGTACTGGTTTCTTTTTATTTCAACCATGTCCCAAGGCACATCTATTCTTACCATATTAAAACCTAGCGCGGTCATAGAATTAATCATTTTTTCTACCTCCGCATCATTCTTATCTAAAATATGTGCATTAATTCCTAAAGTAAGACTTGATTGAGTTTCAGTTACTTCCTCAGCGATAGTAGACTGGCTGAAGCATAATAATAAAAGCAAACTTAGATGTATTATATTCTTCATGATAATTCCAATTCTTAGTTATGTTGTTCTTGATAGCTTTTTCATAAAAAAATAAATAATTTTTGGATTTAAACCTAATATTAAGCCCAAGTAAACAAATCCCCCTATGAAACTAATAGATATTAACTTAATAAAATCATCAATATATCTGTAATATGGGACATTGTTTAAAATAAATATTAAGACTCCATATAATACACCGGCACATATAATCAGTGGTGTAATTTTTTTGAATAAGTCTACCAAGCTTGAATTAAGACAATGCATAACACATAACATTACCGGGAAGAAATTTAATACATTCGCAATAAAATAAAACATCGCAAATGTAATTATACTAAAATGTACACCTATACAAAAAGCACTAATTTGCAACAACGCACCAACAATTCCTAATTTCATTAATATATCGGTTCTTGCCTTTGCCATAAAAACAGTACCGGAAGTACTTAGTACTGCCTGAATAATGCCAGTAGGCGCTAACCAAATTAACACTTTAGCAGTAATATCCCATTGAGGCCCAAATACAAGCCTTATAAATGGTTCATTTAAAACTATCAACCCTGTCATGAGAGGTAGCACTAACAATAGAATATAATAAACCGTATTCAGATACGACTCTTTAAGTTTAATATTATCATCTTGAAATCTGCTAATTACAGGAAACAAAGCTCTATTTACAACAAATGTAAGATTTTGAATAGGAAATAGCATTAATCGGTAAGATAACGAATAAGCACCAAGTACAGATGCAGACATATATCTACCAATAACAAAAGTGTCGGTATTTCTTGAAAAATAATTGATAAAATTAAATAAAGTTAAATTACCGCTAAATCCAAGTAAACCACGAATCTCCTTCCAATCAATTCTTAATGTTTTTTCAGGTCTCCAACCAGACTTTAACCATAACTGAACGGTGGATATTGATGACATTAGCAACGTCTGTACGACTAAACTATATACACCCCAGCCTAGATATGCAGTTATAATTGCAAAAAAAACAGCAATCCCTGAAGATGTCATTTCGATATACGCAATACTTTTAAAAAAGGAGTTCCTCTCAAGTAATGCTAAATGTGCCGAGGATGAACTAGACAAAGGGAAACTAACAGCTAAAAGCAGTAAAACAAACAACAACTGTTTTGTGTGAAAGATGTATGCTATAAATGGTGATAGCATTATTATTACAATAGCAACACTACACCCCATTAGTATATTTAACCAAAAAATTGCATTAATTGTTTTATTTTCAATATTCTCTTTCTGTATTATAGCTGCCGAAGTACCTAAGTCTCTAACCAATGTCGCGAAATTAGTGACTACTAAAGCCATGGCCATTATACCATAATCATGCGGAGGTATTAACCTGGCTAGCACTACAATATTTAACAATTGCACTGCAATTTTGAATATTTGCGAGAAAGCGACCCATTTCGTATTGGATAGAATATCCATAAAACTCCGGTAAAACAAATATGTTTATGTTAGCCCATTGTCTAGTATATAAAATAAATATTCTAAAACGTATATTTATTGTTAAATTTCTTAAAACCTGATAACCAACCAGTAGTAGAAGCTTTTAGTGTATTTTTTTTAGCATCACTGAGACACAATCCCAAAAATGTTCTAATCATATTAAAAATAAGCACTCTAACTTTATATCCAAATGGCACATAATTCAATCTAATCATAAACATACCATTCCGATAAATATAAAACTTCCTAAAATCTGAATGCAGCGAAATCATTCGACCGAAAATTCTTACTCTCATATCCCCAATAGAATGTTGCATTGTTTCAAAAGGATTTATAAAACATTTATAACCCTTGGCATTTGCACGTAGACACCATTCTACATCAACAAAATCAATGAAAAAATCATCTAACATTAAACCCACTTCTTTCAATACTGAAATTCTTATCAAGGAACCAGAAGCAATGACAAAGGTTGCCTCTACAGGTTCAGCATTAACTTTGGTACTTTTTATAAACGGCCCATGATATAAAGTAGCAGGGTATTCATATCCTGAATTTTTATCACAGAACTTTGGTCCTACTGCTGATACCTTCTCACCTCTATCAAGCAATATTTTTTCACATTTCAATTGATTCTGAATAAAGGAAGAAGTAATACTACTGTCTTGATCAAATATAACTATATGCGTACTATTATTTAGTGCCTCTTTTATACCATGATTTTGTGCAGCAGCCAAACCAATATTTGTTGGTTCTTCAATAAGAAGAAAACGTTTTTTTTCTTTAAGCTCTTTGATTTTCAATATATTTTTTGAACAATTATCAACAATTACTACATTTCCTACTTGACTATTTAGCGAAGAAATTAACTCACTTAAAACATCAAGTTCTGGGTTGAATGTGACGATGATAGCTGAAACTTTGATATTATCCATTATATTTACCTAAAATTGATGTATATAGAACCAAGTAATTATAATTCATCTTTTGCTGACTAAAATTAGAATGTGAAAATTTTATACAGCTTTCGCTCTTACTTGTCCAAAAACTAACATCTTGATTATTAATAAATTTAACGACTTCCTCTAAATTAGAAAAATCAAGAAGAACCCCAGTAACTCCATCAATTATAACTTCTGGCAGTGAACTACAATTTGCAGCTAAAACCGGCACTCCAAATGATTGCGATTCAACTGCAACTAATCCGAATGATTCCCATCGACTTGGCATAATCATGAAATTTACATTTTTGAAATAGTCTTCCAATTTATTGAATTCTATCCAACCATGATATGTAACATTGTCACGCTGAATCTTTTCCACCCCATCATTAACACCATCGCCTATAATATCGAAAGAATATAAAGAACTATCTAAGTTATTTATTATATATAACAATCTATCATATCCTTTCTGATAATCAAATCGACCTAAGAAAACAATTCTTATCTTATCCCCTGGACATTCCTTTTTATTTTCTCCTTCAACTACCAAGTTTGTGTTTTGTGCTCTAGAAATAATGTCGATTCCATTGTAGATGACTTCCATTTTACTTTTATTTAAACCATACTTAAGTGCCTCGTTTAACTCATAATTACTAGTACATATTATTTTATCTGTATACCTATATAAAACCCGCTCTATTAAAGCATATGCTTTCTTGTGAAGAAAAGCTCCCTCTCGTAAAAATGAAAATGCGTGAGGTGTATATATGACTTTTAAATCTTTTTTCTTTAACAATTTAATAGCAAAGAGAAATCTAATTATCACGCCAGCAAAAGTACTATGCAGGTGTACCACATCCGGCTTCTCAACCTTAATAATACTAATAGCAGTGTTAGCCAGTCGAATAAATGAACATATAGTTCTCCCTCGCCTTTCATAACCAAAGGTTCTGCCGTTTATAATTTGACCTTGATCATTTGGGGCAATTACTATACTTTCTACCCCATTAATTTTTATTAGTGAGTTGATTATAGTTCCAACGCCGCCTTTAATAGTCTCAGCTATATGTAATACTTTCAACATTAGCCCCCTAGCTTATTGCAATCATATTAAAATTAGTACGCACCGTCTTTCTTTAAAACAACCCCGAACGTTTTAAAAAGAATAGCGATATCATTCCACATTGACCAATTTTTTACATACCATGCATCAAGATATACACGAGTTTCATAATCAACATCACTACGCCCACTTACCTGCCATAAACCGGTCATGCCGGGTTTACTTAGGAGATAATATTCGACTTCCTCATTATATCTTTGTAATTCATCTGTTATTATCGGACGGGGTCCAACAAGGCTCATTTCGCCTTTAAGCACATTAAAAAGTTGAGGGAGCTCATCTAAGCTAGTTCTTCGTAAGACTTGACCAATTTTAGTAATTCTTGGATCGTTTTTTAGTTTGAAAGTTTCTTCCCACTCTTTCCTTGCTATCGGATCATTTTTTAAAAGCTCATCAAGAACTTCCTTTGAATTAATAACCATTGACCTGAATTTTAAGCATTTAAATGCTTTTCCATCTTTACCTATTCTCTCATGACCATAAATAGCAGGACCTCCATCAACTTTAACCTTTCTGGTGATATAAAGTAGTAGTGGAGATAAAATTAAGATAATGCATAGAGAACCAATAATATCAAAAACACGCTTCAAAAACCTTGAAGACCATTTTGCAAGATTTTGCTGTACCCGAAATATCATTACTTCATGACTGAAAATGAAAGACATATCTGTACTATCTAATGGCATGCCGCGTAATGTAGGAATCACTGATACATAGCGATATCCTTTTATCATAAAATTACGCAACCAGGTATTGCGCATTTCACTTTGATGAGACTCAACTGCAACAATAAATTGTGTCTTTTTATCCATGCCGGACAGCCAATTAGGATCGTTAGCAATAACAGGGTGGTTATCAATCAGTGAATTTTCAGAAGTGCCACCCTCACTAGCTATAAAACCGACGACTAACAAACCAAGATTTCGCTCACTACTAATTGCTTTATAAGCTTCAAACGCATTAGGTCCGCTACCGATAATCCATGTGTCTCTTTGCCACAAACCGTATGAATCAAGCAACCTTTTAGTTATCATTCTCGACAATGGTAATAACAGAAAAATAAATATCCAAGTTAGTACCCATAGATATCTTGAAAAAGACCAATTCGTAAAAGCCATTACAGCAATTTCAATCACTGCAAAAATAACAAGTGTTCTTAGTATTTCTTTTAATTCAAACCAGAAAGTTTTACGGTAATAATAATGTCTTAGCCGCATGGAATACCAAGCAACACAACAGAAAGCTAATATCCAATGGAGTAAAATCCACTCATCTATTTGTTTAGCCGTAGTGATCAAATCAACGTCTATCGTTACATATGAAAAAATAGTTATTGCTAGATACAATGATATTATAAAGCTAAAAAAGTCAGATATTGCTAGCGCAACACTAACGAAAATATTCCTTACGAGAAGTGTCATAATCCCTCTCCAATTTACTTTGTTAATAATCTATATAATATTCTCGAGGACGTGGTACGTCCTCGAGAAAAAATGCTTCATTTATTATTTTTTATCGGAATATGTATATCCATAATGATTATAACCATAACCATAGTAGCTGCTAGCTTTTTTAACAATGCCATTTAAAATACAGCCTTTAACAATTACACCCGTTTGCTCAAAGCGCTTGATGCTTACTTCGATTTCTTTAGGAGTGTTCAATTCAAAACGAGCAACTAATAGTGTTGTACCGACGTAATTACCAATAACTGCAGCATCAGTTACTGCCAGTATTGGTGGAGTATCTAGTATGACAATATCATAATTATCATTTGCCCACATCAATAATTCACCAAAACGTTTATTCATTAATAGTTCTGCTGGATTCGGAGGAACCATACCTCTTGAAATATAGTCAAATCCAACAGCATCAATTTTTTTAAGTGCTTGTTTAATTTCACACTTACCCGATAATATATCTGATAGACCATTTGCATTGTTAATATCAAACAACTTATGAGTATATCCTTTCCTCATATCTGTATCTATGAATAAGACATTTTTACCAGTCTGTGCGATTATTGCTGCTAAATTGGTACTAACGAAAGTTTTTCCTGCATTTGGGCTAGCACCAGATATCATTAAGATGTTGTTCCTCGCCTCCATCATTGCAAAATGTAAGCTCGTGCGCAGACCACGGATAGCTTCAATCGCTAAATCCGCAGGATTTTCTATAGCAAGAAATCCTTTATTTTCACTAGACAGCTTTTGAAATATTTTTTTGTCTTGCGATGCATTTTTAGCGATCGCTTCTGCCACTGGTATACTAGCATATACGTTGATTCCTAGCTCTTCTAATTGTTCCGGTGTTTCAATACCTTTCCTTAAAAATATACGTAACAGCACAATCCCGGCTGAAAAAAACAAACCTAGGACAATACCTACAAATACAACCAATATTTTTTTTGGTTTAACTGGCTTAGCTTGAGTCTCTGCATTATCAATTATTCTAACATTACCTATAGCACTTGATTTTGCTATATTTAACTCCTGTTGCCTATTCAATAATTGCATATACACTGCACGACCAGACTCTACATCACGACTTAACCGAAGAATTTCTTGTTGAGTCTCAGGCATTGCTGATACCCGTTTGTTTAGTTTTATTTTTTCTTCTTGCAGTGTTTTCCTTTTCTCCATTAAAGCTTTATAAGTTGGATGCTCTTTAGTATAAAGTTGTGATATTTCTGATTCTCTAAATGTTAGTTCATTAAGTTGATTATCTACATTTACTATCTGATCTAAAACTGACTTAGCTTCAAGTGATAAATCAACGGAATCACTTTTTCTACGATACTGATTAAGTTTGTCTTCAGCTAAATCCAAGTCACCTCTAACTTGCGGTAACTGCTTGCTTAAAAATTCAAGACTTTTTGCATCTTGTGCAGCTTGTCTAGAAATATTTTGTGAAAGATAATTTTGGCTAATACTATTAAGAATACCTTCAATTAATTGTGGATTATCTCCATTCAAGGAAAGAGTTAACATCCCAGTATCTTTTCCTTGGTCAGTAACAGAAAGTTTCTCTTGCAAATCAGTTATTGCTTTTAAACGTGAAACATAGCCAATGATAAAAGAAGTCCCGGGTTTCGCATCTAGTTGATTAACTTTTATTGAAATGCCGCCATTTTCAATGCTCTCACCAACTTGACCTTCAAATTCTAAATTATCTGCTGAAATAGAATATTTATTATTATCTCTTACAGTTAACAAAATTTCAGGTTCATCTTTCCCATGTGAAGGTATATACAGATGTGAGACACTAATAACTCCGGGTTCATCACCAAAGAGCCTTGATAAACCCCGTCCAAAAAATGGGAAATATTTTTGCTTAATCCTTGCTTGTAAATTTAGATCATCTACGGTCTTCCCTAATATCATTCTGGACTGAATTAATGCGATTTCTGGTGCAGATTGAGGCTGGCTATCAGGTAGCATTTGGCTAAGGTTACTAAGAATAGCGTTAGCCTGTTTTTGTTCTACTTGAATAAGCGCATCAGCTTGGTAAATTGGCGTTGAAAAAATAGCATATATTAATGCAACTAATGTAAAAAGTGAAGTTACAGATATTATTAATTTACGATGGTCAATAAATTCTCCAACCAGGCGTCCAAAATCAATTTCATCTGCATCTTTCGTCGTTGTTTTATCGATAACTGGTGGCATGCGTTTTTCCCAAATTATGCGCTTAATTTTTGTGCCCAAACCTGGCTGGCTTTTTCGATTAGATGGTAAACAGACAAAAAAGCCTCATCGCTTTTTTTGTATGGGTCAGGTATATCTCTTTGATTATTCCAATGACCGAATAACATTGTTTTACCTCTAACTTCCGGTGCTATATTATCAATTTGCTCAAGATGTTTTTTTTCCATCACCAAGATTAGGTCATATTCTCTCCCGACTGATGATGTGAATTGTCGAGCAGTATGATTTGCTAAGGACAATTGATGTAAATTAGCTACTTTCACTGCGCTCTCGTCTGCAGCATGACCTACCAATGCGCCAGTCCCAGCTGAATCAATACGTTTATCCGGCAATAGTTTACGAAGAAGCCTCTCTCCAATTGGTGAGCGGCAAATGTTTCCCGTACAGACAACAAGAATAGAATCGAACATAATCACATATCCTTGACGAATTTTACGGTTTCAGTCATATCATGTACACCCGTAATCGTTGGTACCAATTGAGAAATTACACGATTCCAACGAACCAATGGTGCTGTAGTGACGTATACAATATCATAAGGTTGTAATTGGAATTCAGTACCAAGCACCATGGCTGAGGCATCTTGAGCATTCAATTGATAAATATTTGCAATTTTACCGGTCTTATCATTTTTTAATTGGCGTATTACAAAAACACCTGTTGCATCGCTGAAAGCTTGAGACATACCTTCAGCATTACCCAATGCTTCAGCAAGAGTCATGCCACTACGATCCATCTTCATCGTACTCTGCTTACCGACTTCACCCATAACGAAAACTTTAAGGTCATCATTACGTGGCACAAATAAAATATCTCCTGGGTAAAGCATATAATTTTGGGTAAGATCACCTTTCTGCATTAACGCATACAGAGAGATTTTAGTATCTTTTCCATTGTGTGTTAGTACAACATTTCGCCAATCTGCATCCGGTGCCAGCCCACCAGCAGCATTGATCGCATCCATGACTGTTAACGGAATATTGGTAATTGGCTGCTGACCAGATTTTGCAACTTCACCAGTCACATATACTTTTTGAGATCTGAAGGCCGCAACGCTTACATCAACCTGCGGGCTCTCAATATAAGTGGTTAAACGACTAGCTATATCCTGGCGTACCTGGCTAAGCGTTTTGCCCGCCACCTGAACCTTACCAATATATGGATAGAAAATGGTACCATCGGAGTTAACCCAGTTACCGGTGTCACTGGCGCTACGGTACTGACCTGCCGGTGTTGTCAGCTCCGGGTGATCCCAAACGGTTACCATTAATACGTCGCCAACCCCGATGCGATATTCATAACTGCGTAGTAAATTATCCAGCTGCGGATTTGGACGAGCGAGTACTGTCTCCGGACGGAGTTGATCGATCAGGCCTGGTGTCATTGGATACACGTTCACTAACTTATCCAGATCGTAGTCGCTGTCTGGAAGCTCAACCACGTTCTTGCGCAGACTGTTTAATCCCTGACCAGGGATGATTGTACAACCCGATAAAAACCCAATTGCCAACGCTAATGCCGAAAATCTAACAAGTTTTTTCTTCATAATGTCACATCATCAGTAAATCAAAATTTGCCAATTCCTGAGCAGCTGTCATCGCCGTTGCTTACCTGCCGGCTTGTGGAGAGATAAAAACTGACTGCCTCCTGCAGCACTACCACCCTCTCTCCTCTATTTTCAGCATTCAGCCTTATAAACTAAACGGTATTTCTATCCCTGCGCTTGCCCCAACGTCATCGCTGTCGCTGTTGTTAGCGTTGGTGTACCACAAAGAGGTATTCAGACGAACAGACTGATAAACATCCCCGCTCCAGCCTAGCTGTACACCTTTCAAGGTATCGGCATGTGGGAATGCTTTGTTGATCGACTGGTTCTCCGGGTTAACCTTGGCGTAAACGATGCGCGTACTCCAGCGCTGGTTATCTTCAGTAATCAGCTCAACCTTCCCGGCAATGAGTTGACCATCCCCACCCATCGCATCCCCCAGTGGATACCCTTGTTGGTAATAACCATCTTTATAGATGTGGTGGGTATAGCTGTAATTCGTCCGGCTCATATTGGTACGAGTATCATGCGCTTCCACGTACCAGTTCACCGCATCTTTACCCCAACCGTGGTGCCCTTCCACTCCACCAAGGAACATATTCGCCGATGGTAGGTAGCCTGACTCATCCTCGCCGACCATTTGCCCATAGAAACTCACCGGCCACCCTAGAGTCGGCTCGAGTTTGAACTTAAAGTCAAAACCGGCCAGTTGGTTCCCTGGTTCATTGGGATCGTTTGCGGCGGTATTATCCTTGCCTGTTAAACCATCCCAGAAGTTACTGAGTGATTCAGGCCGCCCTTCCCCACCCCACTGCATAATGCGTGATGCGCCTAATTCTAATGACTGGAACGGCGTAAAGGTGAAACGGCCACCGATAATTT
>ERZ773195.1819-NODE-1819-length-14676-cov-3.206279_pt1 | contig 14676 bp, 10 predicted proteins | sample MGYA00580530_ERZ773195 | MGnify/ENA primary metagenome ERZ773195 (study PRJEB29015, sample SAMEA2737751) | human gut metagenome | biome: human gut; feature: human-associated habitat; material: faeces | place: China | collected 2012 ...
TCTCGAAGACAAAGGTATTAAAAATAGCAGGATTGTGTTATGAGGATACAAATTATTAATGGTCCCAATATTAATCTTTTGGGCAAGCGTGAACCTTCTATATATGGAAGCGTTACATTTGAAGAGTATTTGGCTGAACTTCGTAAAAAATATCCCGATGTGGAATTGGGCTATTTCCAGTCGAATGTTGAAGGGGAAATCATAGATATTATTCAGCAAACCGGATTCGATGTGGATGGGATCATATTGAACGCAGGAGCTTATACACACTTCCATTGCTTTGCAGGACGCTATCCGCTCCGTAACCTCTCCTGTAATTGAAGTTCATATATCCAATGTTCATGCCCGTGAGCAGTTCCGCCATGTATCTATGATTGCTTGTGCTTGTAAAGGTGTTATTTGTGGATTTGGATTGAACTCATATCGTCTGGCACTCGAAGCTTTATTAGATAAATAGGTATAAATATAAATAGGTAGATAGATTATGTTGCTGAAACAGACTAAAATCGTAGCTTCCATCTCAGACAGACGTTGCGATGTAGATTTTATAAAAGAGTTGTTTGATGCAGGGATGAATGTGGTTCGTATGAACACAGCCCACGCCAGTCGTGAAGGTTTTGAGGCGTTGATTGCCAATGTGCGTGCCGTATCCAATCGCATTGCCATCCTTATGGATACCAAGGGACCGGAAGTGCGTACCACTGCCAATGCGGACCCCATACTTTATCAGATCGGTGAGAAAGTTAAAATCGTAGGAGATCCCGATCGTGAGACTACCCGTGAATGCATTGCCGTTTCATATCCGAATTTTGTGCATGACCTGAATGTAGGGGGGACTATTTTGATAGATGATGGTGACCTTGAATTGCGAGTTATTGATAAAACAACCGAATATTTACTTTGTGAAGTCCAGAACGAGGCAACTTTGGGGAGCCGTAAGAGTGTAAACGTTCCGGGTGTTCGTATCAATCTCCCCTCTTTAACCGAGAAAGATCGTAATAACATCCTTTATGCCATAGAGAAAGATATCGATTTCATTGCTCATTCTTTTGTGCGTAACCGCCAGGATGTGCTTGATATCCGTGGAATACTGGACGCTCACAATAGTGATATCCGCATTATTGCCAAGATCGAAAATCAGGAAGGTGTCGATAACATTGATGAGATCCTGGAAGTTGCCGATGGAGTAATGGTAGCTCGTGGTGACTTGGGTATTGAAGTACCGCAGGAACGTATTCCGGGAATTCAGCGTATGTTGATACGCAAATGTATCCTTGCCAAAAAACCGGTAATCGTGGCAACACAAATGTTGCATACGATGATTAATAATCCACGTCCGACTCGTGCGGAAGTAACCGATATTGCCAATGCGATCTATTACCGTACAGACGCTTTGATGTTGAGTGGTGAGACTGCCTATGGCAAATATCCTGTAGAGGCCGTGAAAACGATGACTAAGATTGCTGCACAGGCTGAGAAGGACAAGTTGGAGGAGAATGACATTCGCATTCCTTTGGACGAAAACAGTAATGATGTCACAGCTTTCCTTGCTAAACAAGCTGTAAAAGCAACTACTAAGCTAAAGATACGTGCCATCATTACGGATAGCTATCAGGGGCGTACTGCACGCAATTTAGCAGCTTTCCGTGGTAAATATCCGGTACTTGCAATTTGTTATAAGGAGAAGACTATGCGTCACCTTGCACTTTCTTATGGTGTGGAAGCGATTTATATGCCTGAACTTGCCAACGGGCAGGAGTACTATTTTGCAGCTCTGCGCCGTTTGTTGAAAGAAGGACGTTTGCATCCAACTGATATGGTGGGTTATCTGAGTAGCGGTAAAGCCGGAACGCAGACTTCTTTCCTCGAAATCAATGTCGTGGAAGATGCTTTGAAGCATGCCGGTGATAGTGTGTTGCCTAATAGCAACCGTTATTTATAAGAGACGAGATGAAAGAGACCGATCTTTTAGACGAATATATCTTGCAGCATATCGATGAGGAAGGTGAATACTTGAAATCTCTTTATCGGGATACGCATGTTAAACTCCTGCGTCCTCGTATGGCTTCAGGTCATCTGCAGGGACGTATGTTGAAGATGTTTGTTCGTATGATACGGCCTCGCCAAATATTGGAAATAGGGACTTATAGTGGCTATTCCGCTCTTTGTCTGGCCGAGGGGCTTGGGGAGGGCGGAATGCTTCACACATTCGAGATTAATGATGAACAAGAAGACTTTACCCGTCCCTGGCTCGAAAACTCAGCTTATGCTGATAAAATTAAATTTTATATTGGGGATGCTCTCCGGTTAATACCTGCATTGGGCATTACGTTTGATCTTGCTTTTGTGGATGGTGACAAACGTAAGTATATTGAATATTATGAAATGACTCTTGCACATCTTTCTGTAGGAGGTTATATCATAGCTGATAACACTTTGTGGGATGGTCATGTGCTTGAAGAACCACATAGCAATGATCACCAGACGATCGGAATCAAGGCTTTCAATGAGTTGGTAGCACATGATGAAAGGGTAGAAAAAGTAATTCTGCCTTTACGTGACGGGTTGACTATAATTCGTAAAAAGTAGAATGACTTTTCGTTGTTCGGGCTGTGATAAGTGATTGTAATAGCTGGCTGTCCATCTTCTTGTATTCGTTGATAATTGCTTTAAATCTTTTCTGTAGAGTCGGTTTATTTCAGACCGACATTTTATTTCAAAAGTGTATGTTTTCTTGTAACGTCTGCTTATGTGCTTTCCGTGAAGATCGTTTTTTGAATAATAATTCAATAATGAAAATTAAAAATAACATATTATTGGCCTATCAAACGATATATTTCTATAACTTTGTGTTCTATTGTAACAAGTACTAATTGCTTGTTTGATAAAATAATTACGTAGAAAAATTTATGGAAACAACGAGACAAAACAAGATATCACGTCTGTTACAGAAAGAACTCAGTGAGATTTTTCTGTTGCAGACTAAAGCTATGCCCGGTGTACTGGTATCAGTAAGCGCTGTACGTATCAGTCCCGACATGAGTATAGCTCGTGTATATCTTAGTATCTTCCCTTCTGAAAAGAGTGAAGAAATGGTAAAGAATATCAATAATAATATGAAGTCCATTCGTTTCGAACTCGGTACTCGTGTTCGTCATCAGTTACGTATCATTCCTGAATTGAAGTTTTTCGTGGATGATTCGTTGGACTACATTGAAAAGATAGATGCTTTGTTGAAGTGAACCTCCCCTTCTACATAGCCCGGCGATATCTTTTCTCAAAGAAAAAGCACAATGCCATCAATATCATTTCTGCTATTTCTGTGTGTGGAGTGGCATTGGCTACGATGGCGATGGTGTGTACACTTTCCGTATTCAACGGTTTTCAGGATACAGTGGCCGATCTGTTTACTGTATTTGATCCGGAACTGAAAGTGACGATTGCCGAAGGGAAAGTTTTTGATGCACAGGACCCTCGTATTCAAGCTATCCGGCAGATGCCGGAAGTAGATGTGCTGACTGAAACACTTGAAGAGAATGCGATGGTACAATATAAGGACCGCCAGACGATGGCCGTCATAAAGGGAGTACAAAACAATTTTGAGCAGTTGACTGCGATAGATAGTATCCTTTATGGTGCAGGTGAGTTTTTGCTGAATGATTCTATTGTTGATTACGGGGTGATGGGAATAGAGCTTGTCTCTACATTGGGGACTGGAATCAGATTTGTTGATCCGTTGCAGATATATATTCCTAAAAGGAGCGGAAAGGTTAATATGGCGAATCCGGCTGCTTCCTTTAATATGGATTATTTGTATTCGCCCGGCGTTGTGTTTGTGGTCAATCAGCAGAAATATGACGGACAGTATATTCTTACTTCGTTGGATTTTGCCCGACGTTTGCTTGACTATACTACCGAAGTGTCTGCAATAGAACTAAAGTTAAAACCCGGCTCTGATCTTTCCTTCGTCAAAGCAAAGATTAAGAAAGAACTGGGAGATGATTTTGTTATTCGTAACCGCTACGAACAACAGGAAGATGTATTTCGTATCATGGAGATAGAGAAACTGGTTTCATATTTGTTTCTCACTTTTATCTTAGTGATTGCCTGTTTTAATGTGATAGGTTCGTTGTCGATGCTTATTCTGGATAAAAAGGAAGATGTGGATACGCTTCGCAAGCTTGGAGCTAACGATCGGTTGGTTTCGCGTATTTTCCTTTTTGAAGGATGTATGATTTCCTTTTATGGAGCCATAATTGGAATTGTACTCGGATTGCTGTTGTGCTGGGTTCAGATGACGTACGGGGTTATTTCATTGGGTGGAGGTAGTGCTGCAGGAAATTTTGTAGTTGATGCTTATCCGGTCAGTGTACATTTGTGGGATGTCATCGTGATATTTATTACCGTTTTTGCTGTCGGATTCTTGTCCGTCTGGTATCCGGTAAGGTATCTAAGTAAACGTTTACTAAAAATGTAGAGAACATTTTTATCGGCATAATTGTTCTATTAGTCGATTTCCATTTCTTATTTTTATAGAAATGTTTATTTTTGATTTATTAATGAAAATCATCATGTTTATATATAGTGTTAATAGTATCTCTGTGAAGAGAGAATTGTTATGTAAGTGTAATACCTCTCTATGAAAGAAAGTTTCGTTTTTCATAAAAAACTGATGATCGGCGCTGTTCTGTCCCAACGGGGAAGAGCAGCGCTACTTCATTTATAATGAAAGGAACAGTAAATAGAGTTTGATGTTTTTTCGTAGAAACTTTAGGGCATTGGAGATGTGGTGTTCCACTGTTCTTTCTGATATTTGTAGTCTTTCTGCAATTTCGCGATAAGAAAGTTCCTCATCCCTGCTTAAACGAAACACTTCCTGCTGCCGGGGAGGCAGCATTGAGATCAGTGCTGAGATATGTGTGCGCAGATTGGCTGCGTCCAATTCTTCTTCTATATCGTATGATTCTTCGACAGCTTCTATCACTGATAGTTGGTAGAAGGGTTCATTCAGATTCTTACGGGAACGGTTGAAAACAAGGTTGCGCATCGTGATAAATAAGTATCCGGCAAAATTTTGTTCTTCATCCAAAGCTTCCCGATTCTCCCAAATTTTAATAAAAACTTCTTGAACGATTTCTTCCACATCGACCGCAGAGGTGATGTAAAGTCGCGTAAAATTGTAAACCTTAGCCCAATAAGAGCGATAGAGGAATGCAAAGGCGGCTTTATCATTGCAGGTCTTTAGTTTAATAATTGCTTCTTTTTCGTTCATTAAGCGTTACGTTTGAATTACAAATATAGCATACTCAATTTATAAAACAGAAAAAAAGCCGAAAACATATAGGGGGGAATTTTATAAATAGTGTATTTATGGATAGATTTATAAATATAGCTTGGATTTTTGGAAAGAAATATAAAGAATATGAAGATTTCTAATAAATATGATAGGCTTGTCCGCAAATTGATTGCAGGTGAGTCTTCTTCGGAAGAAATGGAAGAGCTGGCACATTGGAATGTTGTGGAGACGAAAATGAAAAAACAATTCGATGCGGCAAAAAATATAGTGGAAAATGGTGCTATTGAAAGAAGGATCTGGGATAAGATCGACTCCAGATGCCAGGCTCCTGTTGAGCGTAGTCAGAAACTTCAACTCAGATATTGGAGGGTTGCACTAGCTGCATGTATTACGGCTTTATTGATTATCGGAGGTGGTATTTTCTTTTTTGATAAAGGGCATACAGCTTCACAGCGTATAACTGAGTATACTGAAGTTGTTTCTTCAAATAGCCGGTTGTATATACTTCCCGACAGTTCAAAAGTCTGGATGCAGGCTGGGAGCCGTCTTCGTTTTTCACAGGATTTTATGAGTAACCGGGAAGTATGGCTGGAGGGAGTGTCTACTTTTGAAGTAACTAAGCGTAAAGGCCATAATTTTAAAGTATATATCGATCAGGCATTTGTCGAAGTCAAAGGAACGGTCTTTCGTGTGCAGTCTACCTGTCAGGATGGTGCGGAGGTGACTCTTTTTAGTGGAAAGGTTGACTTCAATGTGAAGGCTTCACAGAGAAAAGTTGAAATGAAACCTTTGCAGCAGATTGTTTTTCATCCCGAGAAAGATGAAGTGATATTAAAGAACATAGGTAATATCAGTTGGGATGAAGGGCGTTATAAGTTTGTCGACATGCGTATGGATGATTTAATAGAAGCTATTCATGATATTTACCACATTCCGGTAGAACTCGATAGGAAAGTAGCTCGCAATGACTTGTTCACGGGTTATATGCGCTATGATGACCCTGCCTCTAAAGTCATCGAAAAGATTTGTATTAATATGAATTTGAAATTTAAAAAAGAAACACAGAAAATCATTATTTATAAATAATCGCTTTTATCAATCACTAATTAATCGTATAATCAAAAAATGAAAGACATGAGACTATGTTTTAGCGTCTGTAACAGGCGTTTTCTGACAGGCGTAATTATGTTTATGCTCCTGTATCCTATGTCCGTTTTTGCCGTGCAAGGACAGATAGCCGTGCAAGGAAAAGCAATGAGCATTAAACAGGCTATTCAAGTTATTGAGAAGAACAGTAAATATACGTTCTTCTACAAGGCGGCCGATTTGAGCAATGCAAAGATCCGTGACATCCATTGTGAAGGTTCCATAGAGGAAGTGCTGAATGTTTTGTTTAAAGATAGCGGTATCAGCTATGTTATCAAAGACAATGAGGTTATTCTGAAGAGTACCCCGGTAGTGGTTGCAACGCCACAACAGAGTAATAAGATTGTTGTGAAAGGCAATATCAGGGATACTTTGGGTGAATCGGTCATTGGAGCTACCATTATGGAGAAAAATAATGCTCAAAATGGTTCTATCAGTGATATAAATGGAGATTTCTCCTTGTCGGTAAGTCCGGGTGCTGTTATTGTTATCTCTTACATTGGTTATGTAACGCAAGAATTGAAAGCCATAGCGGGGGCCCCTCTGAAAGTAGTACTGAAGGATGATTCCCGTACTTTGGATGAAGTGGTGGTAGTTGGTTTCGGTTCACAAAAGAAAGCGAACCTGACGGGGGCCGTTTCATCTATTAAAATGGACGAAATTATTGGCGATCGTCCCATTATGACGGCTTCTGATGCATTGCAAGGTACAGTTCCGGGACTGCTGGTTTCTAATAGTGGAAATGCTCCGGGTAGCGGAAAGTCATTCCAGTTGCGTGGTGCCTATTCGGTGGGTATCAAGAATAGCGACGGATCTTATGGTGCCAATGTCGCTCCCCTTATCTTGATTGATAACGTAGAGGGGAGTCTCGATATGTTGAATCCGGAAGATATTGAGACCGTAACTGTATTGAAGGATGCCGCTTCGGCAGCTATTTATGGTGCACGTGCAGCCGGCGGTGTTGTCTTAGTGACTACCAAGCGTCCGAAAGAAGCTACGGCCTTTCGTCTGAATTATAATAATAATTTTGGTTTTGCTACTGCAACCAATCTGCCTAAACAGGCATCTTTGATGGATTATCTGCAGGCTTATCAGGACGGGGGATATTCTGATGCTTATTGGTCGTATGGTTCACCCAGCGTTTCAAAGTGGAAAGAATACCTCACACAGTATAGGCAGGATCCTTCATCTATCAAAACTGTAGGTGACGGTATTTTCGCAGATACGGATGGAGCTTTGTATTATTTGAATGAGCATGATCCCTATAAGAATTTTATGGAGACCAGCTTCCAGATGAACCACAATCTTTCTGTATCCGGTGGTACGGATAAATTGCGTTATCGTATGTCGGCGGGATATGTATCGACGGACGGTGTGCTGATCACCGATAAAGACACCTATGAGCGCTTGAACATCAATTCCTATATTTCTGCTGATATAACCAAATGGTTTACCCAGGAGTTGACTATGAGTTATGCACGTACCAATCAGTCGCAACCTAATTCCGGTTTGGGAAGTATGTTTGGCAGTAATCAGGTTTCTTATCAGCCGGAAGGTAATATGCCTTCGGATGTTTGTTCTACAATTTCTCAGGATTTGCCTTTCAACACACCGCGCAACCAGGTATTGTTAGCAAATAAATGGAAAAAGTCGTATGATAATCCGCGTGTTTTCGTGAAATCTATTCTGAAACCGTTCAAAGGCTTTGAGGCAGTATTCGAGTATACATTTGACAAGAACATGTATGATTATAATTTCTATACCGGAAAAACTCAGTATACAGATATTCAGGGCGGTAATAACATCTGGAATGCAGCAAAAGATTATTTGCAGAAAGAGAAGCAATTTACCGACTACAATGCTTTCAATATTTACGGAACATACAAGTTTGATCTCAACAAAGACCATCATTTCAGTGTAATGGCCGGTTTCAACCAGGAGTCCAAGTATACAGAAGGTGTAAATGTATTGTCTTATAATCAGGCTGTTGTTGAAGTACCGGCATTGGGTTCGGGTACAGGTGACCTGAAAGCGACAGACAGTTATAATGAATACTCTGTTCGAGGAGGATTTTTCCGGGTCAATTACAACTATATGGATAAGTATTTGCTGGAAGTGAACGGTCGTTACGATGGTTCATCCAAGTTCCCGAAAGATTCCCGTTTTGGTTTCTTCCCATCTGTATCTTTGGGTTGGAACGTAGCTCAGGAAAAGTTTATGGAAGTTACGCGCAATTATATTGATGGTCTGAAGATTCGTGCATCTTACGGTGTGATCGGTAACCAGAATGTAGTGAACTATGCATACTTCCCAACTATGAGCGTTAGCAATAAATACAACGGTTGGCTGTCTGGAGGTGATTATGTAACTGCTATCAACTCTTTACCGAATCTGGTAAGTACAAGCTTTACTTGGGAAAAAGTGGCCACTACGGATATCGGACTCGACTTGAATATGTTCGGTAATCGTATGAATGTTGTGTTCGACTGGTATCAGCGTGATACAAAAGGAATGTTGGCTCCGGGTATGCAGCTTCCTGCTGTGGTAGGTGCAAGTTCTCCTTTCCAGAATACAGCCGATATGCGTACTCGTGGTTGGGAACTGGCAGTGAACTGGAGAGACCGTATCGGTAAGTTCAACTATCGTGTCGGATTCAATCTTTCTGATAGCTATTCTGAAATTACTAAGTACGACGACAATGCTGCTTCTAAGCTGCTGAGTAATTTTTATCCGGGACAGAGACTGGGAGAAATCTGGGGATATGAAGTGGACGGATTCTATACGGTAGATGATTTTGTAGATACTAATAGTTGGAAACTTAAAGATGGAGTGGCCTCTATTAAAGGTGTCAGTCCACGTCCTGGTGACTTGAAGTTCAAAAATCTCCGTGATGATGACAAAAGTACAAATCAGATTGATAGCGGAGACGGTACATTAGATAATCCCGGCGACCAGAAAGTAATAGGCAATAGCTTGCCTAAATATCTGTATGGTATTACTCTCGGTGCTAATTATAAGGGTTTCGACTTGAATATTATGATGCAGGGAACCGGCCAGCGTGATGCATGGATTGCCAATAACCTGGTATTCCCGATGTATATTTATTCAGTAAACGATATCAAATACCAACCGCTGTTTGATGGTTTGACTGACTATTGGAGGCCGGTAGATGCAGCCAATGGAGATTACACTGCCGTAAATCCGAATGCCAAATATCCGCGTATGTATGGACAAAATCCTACAGTCGGCTCCAATTACGGACGTAAGACAGATAAATATTTATCTAATGCCGCTTACTTCCGCATCAAGAACGTTACTTTGTCGTATACCGTTCCTAAAACATGGATATCCCGAATCGGCTTAAATCAGTTAAAGGGTTTTGTCAGTGTAGAAAATCTGGCAACTTTCTCTTCATTACCTTCAGGTATCGATCCCGAAACTCTGAGCTGGAACTATCCGGCATTCCGTACCGTTTCGTTTGGTATCAACTTTACATTATAAACGCATAATCAAGAATTAAAAATGAAAAAGATATATCTATCATTGGCTATTTTAGCCGGAATCGGACTGGCCGGATGTAATGACAGCTTTCTGGAGCATGCGCCTGTCACCAGTCTGACAGAAAATAATGCTTTTAGATCTTATGATAACTTTAAGTCGTTTGCATGGCCTTGTTATGAGATATTCAAGGATAATAATATAGCCAATACCATTAACGGAACCGGACAAGGTTCCTGCTATGCAGGTGATATGAATGCCGGATACTTGGAAAGCCGTGCCAATGAGTCGGGCAATGACTATGCTTTCGGAAGAGTTCAGAGTGTAGCTTCGGGCAATGGTTGGGGCTTTTCCGGCACATTCCGTCGTGCCAATATTTTGCTTGCTAACATCGATAAGTCGGAAATGACCGATGCCGAAAAGGATCATTGGCGTGCAGTAGGGTATTTTTTCCATTCATACTGGTACATGGAGCTTATCAATCGTTTTGGGGCGGTGCCTTGGGTTAATACGGCCCTTAACGAAAATTCTCCTGAGGCTTACGGTCCCCGTGTTGACCGCGAAATTGTGGCCGATTCCGTATTGAACCGTTTGAAATGGGCTGAAGCGAATATTGGAGATTTTGAGAAGCAAGATGGTGCAAATACCATTAATCGCGATTGTATTCGTGCGGCTATCTCACGATTTGCGTTGCGTGAAGCCACTTGGCGCAAATATCACGGAATAGACGGAGCTCAGAAGTTCTTTGACGAATGTATTCGGGTGTCCCGTCTGTTGATGAATGATTACCCTACTCTTTATTACGGAACAGACGGTCAGCCCGCAGCCGGATATGGAGAGATGTGGACAACAGAAGATTTGGGCAAAGTGCCGGGTGTCATCTTGTATATGGAGTTTGTTCAAGACATCAAGATGGCCAATTTTAGTGCATTGGAACATATGGATAGCCACAATGTAGAGATGAATCAGCATACTGTTGACCTTTATCTGTGTAAAGATGGCAAGCCGATTGCTACTTCTGCAAATTATCATGGAGATAAAACTCCCTATGCTACTTTCCGTGACCGTGATCCGCGTTTATATCACGTAGTAATGCCACCGTATAAAGTGAAAGCAAAGGTGAAGACGAAAGAAGATCCCAGAACATGGGATTATACCGATGATCCGGCAGATCGTGAATATATCGATATTATGGGTCCTAACGAATCCTGTGATAATCCCGGTATTGGTATGAAACGCCTTCCCGGACAGAACTGGAGTGCTTCATTGGTACCTTCTTCACCAAACTTTATGGGGGGTATCGGAGCTACAGGTTTTGTGAGAAGCCGCTCGGGATATTATTTCTGGAAGAATTGGAGCAACTGGGAAACGAACCGTAACGGAGGTGTCACTCTGAACACATCGGATAAGCCTATCTTTAAGATCGAAGAGGTTTTATTGAATTATGCCGAAGCCATGTGTGAGACCGGACAGTTCACTCAGGCAGTGGCCGACGAATCTATTAATAAGTTGCGTAGACGCGCCGGTGTGGCCGATATGAAGGTTGCCGATATTGATGATAGTTTTGATCCGAACCGTGGACGCTATTATCCGAAAGGAAATGAACAAGGTGTTCTGGTAGATCCTGTTTTATGGGAAGTGCGCCGTGAACGTATTGTCGAGCTAATGGGTGAAGGCTTCGGATTCTACGATATCCGCCGTTGGAGAATGGCGCCCTGGTTCCTTAACCGCCAGTTTAAAGGAATGTGGATGACGAAAGACAAGTTCAGACATGGTGCCCAGTTCTTATTGAATGAAACGACCGGTGGACCGGACCCTGCCGACGGAGCCATGACAGAAGGATATATTTATTTACAACCGGACCCTATCAAAGCAGGTGAAGGCTGGCAGGAGAGATATTATCTTTATGAGGTTCCTACTCAAGAGATTATCTTGAATCCGGCACTTGCACCTAACAATCCGGGGTGGGAATAATTGAAACGGAATAGCAATGAACCTGTTTCACCACAGATAACACAGATTTTCACAGATTAATAATTTATTTTATTGATAACAAGATTAGAAGTTCTGTGAAAATCTGTGTTATCTGTGGTGAAGTTAAAACCAAATGAACTCGAAACAAACCCAAGAATGAATCAAAAAATTATTTATAGTAGTGCATTACTTGTCGGATTAGGCAGCCCGCAAGCATTTGCCCATAAAGAAAAGGCCCATACCCCTCAAAAACCGAATATCATCTTTATTATGTGTGATGATATGGGGTATGGAGATCTGGGTTGCTATGGACAGCCATACATCAGCACCCCTAATATTGACAACATGGCCCGTGAAGGCATGCGCTTTACGCAAGCCTATGCCGGAAGTCCGGTGAGTGCACCTTCGCGCGCATCGTTGATGACCGGACAACATACCGGACATTGCGAAGTGCGTGGTAATAAAGAGTATTGGACTCAGGCGTCTACAGTGATGTATGGCGATAATAAAGAATTTTCAGTTGTCGGACAACATCCCTATGATCCGGAACATGTCATTCTGCCCGAAATAATGAAAGATAACGGATATACAACCGGTATGTTTGGTAAATGGGCGGGGGGATACGAAGGCTCGGCGTCCACTCCGGATAAAAGAGGAATCAATGAATATTACGGATATATCTGTCAATTTCAGGCACATCTCTATTATCCCAATTTTCTGAATCGTTATAGTCCGTCGTTGGGTGATACAGGTGTTGTACGTGTTGTGATGGAAGAGAATATCAAATATCCGATGTACGGTCCAGATTATCATAAACGTACTCAATACTCAGCTGATCTGATTCATCAGAAAGCGATGGAATGGATCGAGAAACAGGATGGTGAACAACCTTTCTTCGGAATCTTTACCTATACCTTGCCGCATGCAGAGTTAGTGCAACCGGAAGACTCTATTTTGAATCATTATAAGACACAGTTTGCTGATGACAAAGCTTTTGGTGGTCAAAAAGGATCCAGATATAACGCCATTACCCATGTGCATGCACAGTTTGCGGGTATGATCACCCGTTTGGACTATTATGTGGGCGAAGTTCTGAAGAAGTTGGAAGAGAAAGGATTTGATGAGAATACGATTGTCATCTTTACCAGTGATAATGGGCCCCATGAGGAAGGCGGAGCCGATCCTACTTTCTTCGGGCGTGACGGAAAGTTACGTGGCTTGAAGCGCCAGTGTTACGAGGGAGGTATCCGTGTTCCGTTTATTGTCCGTTGGCCCGGTCAGGTTGCTGCCGGAACAGTGAATGATCATCAATGTGCTTTCTACGATGTCATGCCTACCTTGTGTGATTTGACAGGCGTGAAGAACTTCACGAAAAAATATGTGAATAAGAAAAAGGAAGCGGATTATTTTGATGGTATCTCTTTTGCTCCGACCATACTGGGTAAAAAGAACCAGAAGAAACATGATTTTCTCTATTGGGAGTTTAATGAAACGAACCAGATCGGTGTACGTATGGGAGACTGGAAAATGGTTGTCAAGAAAGGTACTCCTTTCCTTTATAATCTGGCGACAGATATCCATGAAGATCATAATGTAGCTGCCGAAAATCCTGATATTGTGAAGAAAATGGTTGGGATTATCCATCAGCAACATACGGAAAATCCAAATTTCAAGGTAACATTACCTGCTACTATGTAAGAAGATTCTTAGTGATAGATCAAGCGCTGTCTTTTACCCTCTATTCAGAGGAAGGATAGCGCTTTTTATTTGATAGCTTAGAGCGCTGTTCGGTATCAAAATGTTTGCTGTTTTATTTTTCTGCTGGCATCTGCTTTGGCGAAATGTTGCGAAATAGAAGAGGAATCATCAGATATTTCTTTTCAGATCACTTGTTACCGGGAAATTATGTGAGAGGTATCGGAAGGAAGTTAACTTCCTGTCGGCAAATAACTAACTTCCTGCCGACAGAGAATTAATTTCCTGAGAGTAGGAAGTTAACTTCTTATGAATAAGAAGTCTGTATTCTGATGAAAGCATCGGTTTTCCTTCTCGAAACATCCCTTAATTTAGGGAAAAAGAACTGCTTTTTCTTCTAGAACAGAGTTTGGAGGACTCTTTTTAAAAGTGTTATTCCGAATGTTTATGAGATTTCCAGGTTTCTTCCTAAGAGTAAATGCCCTTGGTATCTTGTCTTTATGGTAGCATTTCACTGTATTTTCCGACTCTCTGACTTCCTGGAAAAGGGTATTCCTGCGTTTTTTACTCTCTTCTTGTTTCCAGGGCACAAAGAATTGATTCTGAGGAATCTCAAAATACATTTTGACAGAATGCTAAAAGAAGATTTCCTGTGTAATGTTGGTTTTGATGTATAACCTCCATCCGGAACATCCAATTATCATATACTTTTGCTTGAAGATTATTGTGAACTTCCTTTGTCTATTATAATCCTTGTCGTTATTATATTAAAACAATAAAGAGGGATGTGTCAAAACTCGTATTCACCATAGATTACACCGATTTACACAGATAAATATCATTGGCTATCAGTGTATTAAAAACGTTTTTGTGTAAATCCGTGTAATCTGTGGTGAGTTATGAAACACCCTCTTTCATCATTTAATTAATGATTATTTGCTGTTTTCACTATATTTTTTTCGATAGATCCATATCAGGATTATTACTCCTACCAGCAATAACGCCATCGCTCCGTATGCAATACCTTCTGTAATATGCAGGCTTTGCGGATCAAAACGCATTTCGAT
>ERZ773195.1828-NODE-1828-length-14622-cov-5.254960_pt1 | contig 14622 bp, 6 predicted proteins | sample MGYA00580530_ERZ773195 | MGnify/ENA primary metagenome ERZ773195 (study PRJEB29015, sample SAMEA2737751) | human gut metagenome | biome: human gut; feature: human-associated habitat; material: faeces | place: China | collected 2012 ...
ACCAGAAAGGCTCTGTCCGAATCGAGGGCCATAAGGTGAAACTGCCGAAAGTCGGCTGGGTGAAATTATGCCAGCATCGTCCCTTGCCGGAGAACAGTATCATAAAGACCGTAACCATCAGCCAGACGCCATCAGGAAAGTACTATATCAGTATGCTGGTGGAGTATGAAAACCAAGTACTCCCTGTCATACCGAAGACTTTCCTGGGGCTGGATTTTGCGATGCACGGCTTGTATGTGGCTTCCGATGAGGAGGATGCTAAGTATCCCGATTTCCTGCGAAAGGCAGGGAAGAGATTGGCTAAGGCACAGCGAAAGCTATCCAAAAAGCTGAAAGGAAGTCACAACAGAGAAAAACAAAGGCTGCGTGTAGCTATTCTCCATGAGAAAGTGGCCAATCAACGCCGGGATTTCCTGCATAAGAAGGCTCGCTACCTCGCAGACCGCTATGATGTCATTGGCATTGAGGATATCAGCGTCAAAGCGATGGCAAAGCGGAAAAAGGGTGGCAAGTTCAGCTTTGGCAAATCCGTAGCTGACAATGGCTGGAATATGTTCACGAACATGTTGGAATATAAATTGGCTTGGCAAGGCAAAAAGCTTATCAAGATAGACAAGTGGTATCCAAGCAGCCAACTGTGCCATGTTTGCGGATATCAGAACCACGAAACCAAGGACTTATCTGTAAGGGAATGGGATTGCCCTAAATGTGGCAGTCACCATAATCGCGATAAGAACGCTGCCATAAATATCCGAGAAGAAGCCAGGCGGATATCTGCCTGACGTAATCCATAAAATACCGTGGGGCGCACGGGAATCTACGCCTGTGGAGAGAGTGTAAGCCGCCGCAACTCTTTGGAGTCCGTGGCGCTGTTCTCGTTGAAGCAGGAAGCTCCCGCCTCTATAGGCGGGAGTACGTTCACATAATACTACTATGTATTCGTATATTCAAAATTCCATATTACATCAATTCTTTTGGAGGTTTCCTTGTTTTCTGCTATACTGAACTAATAATGTGTGTTAAGGTAATTTGTGACAGGTGTATAGAGGTGAAATCATGAATCGTAAACCGTATAGTGCCGGGGCTGTTAAATTTGCTTTCTGGTTTCCTGAGTTCCGTAAAGAAATCGCTATGATTTCTAAGGGGCTGAGTTTGGATGAAATCAAGACGGCTTGCCTTGAACAGAATGTGTTTAATGCTTCAACGCCGGCCCGGGCCACGATGATATATCAGACAGTGACAGCACGGATTCAGGAACTGGATGCCAGTATTTATCCGTTATTCCAGCAGTCGGATCTAGCAACACAGAAATTGATCAACCTGACGGCTATCATGATGCATGAAAGCCTCTTTTTTGATTTTATGTATGAAGTATTCAAAGAAAAAATTCTCATTGGGACCAATGAGCTGAGTGATAAGGATATACGTATCTTTTTCCGCGACAAACAGCTACAGGACAGCAAAGCCGCAACCTGGACGGATCAGACGTTGCAACGCCTGGGGCGAACCTATAAAAGCTATCTTTTGGGAGCTGGCCTTTCTGACCGGGGCCAGAAGACGCGGAAATTATTCAAACCCATCCTGGATCCGGCTTTTGAAACTTGGCTGGTCCAGCAGCACCTGGAACCGATTATCAAAGCATTGACGGGAGTTTGATCAGCATGGCAGCACAGACAATATCGCGTGAATATTATAAAAACCGCCGCAGCCTTTCCGAACGGTTTGCCGAGATGGACGAAAAAATCAAGGTGCCTTCCTTCCGACAGTCTACCGGCAAAGCCAATGAGGTCAACTACTGGGTATTCGACTATCCGCCGGAACAGGAACTGGAAGTCCGCAGTCATATTGAATGGCTGAAGAAACACAATCGCAAAGGTTTTGATGATTACGAATTAATTATATATGATTTATACGATATCATCATCGACCGATTAACGGAAAAAGGCTTTATTGAAAAGACCAAGAAGTTGGAAAGCCGAGGCGGTATCCAGCGTGTCGTAACGGCTATACAGCGGATGCTGCGGATTACCGACAAAGATAACTACCTAGTCCACTATATGGAAGAACATACGCCGGAAAACGCCGTTGTCCTGATTACGGGAATTGGCAAATGCTACCCTATTCTGGAAGCGCCGGAAGTGTTCAATAAAATACTTTACAATTTGCCGCAAAAATTTGCCGCCACGCCGGTCATCCTGTTTTATCCGGGAACCTATACGGAGCAAGAGCTGGTGGTTTTTAATGAATTTGTGGAAGATAGCTATTACCGGGCATTCCGCATAGCCCGCTAAAGAGGGATGAATCATGGAAATTAAAGATATGTTTGCCAAACCCATCGACCGTGACCTGCAAGGTGTCATCAAGGTCGGCGACATTGAAAATGAAAATATCCGGCAGGAGCTGGAAGAATACGTCGTGACGAAGGAACTGCAAAAACACTTTGCCGATTTTTTTGCTGCCTACAAGAAAGGAATCAGCGGGACGACGCCGAAGATGGGCGTCTGGATTTCCGGCTTCTTTGGCAGTGGTAAATCGCACCTGTTAAAAATCTTTTCTTATCTGCTAGATAATACCAAAGTCGGTGGTAAAAGAGCCATTGACTACTTCATCGATGATCATAAAATCGAAGATCCGATGGTGCTGGCCGATATGAAACTGGCCGCCGAAACGCCGACAGATGTCGTCCTTTTTAATATCGACTCCAAGAGCGACTCCAATGGCAAAAAGGATAAGGACGCCATCGTCAATGTATTCCTCAAAGTCTTCAACGAAATGCAGGGATTCTGTGGCACGATTCCCTATGTAGCCGACTTGGAACGCAATCTGACGGAAAAAGGCCGCTACGACGAATTCAAACATAAATTTGCCGCTGCCAGTGGCGAAGCGTGGGAAGATGCGCGACATGAATTCGACTTCGTCCAGGACGATATTGTCGATGTCCTGGTTGATATGGGGGTCATGTCGGAAGAATCGGCACGGAACTGGTGTGAGAAAGCCATCCAGCCCTATCGCATCTCCATCGAAGAATTTGCCGGCCGCGTCAAAAAGTATATCGACGAAAAAGGCCATAATCATCATGTCGTGTTCCTCGTCGATGAAGTCGGCCAGTATATCGGTGACGACCGCAATCTCATGCTCAACTTGCAGACCGTGACCGAAGATCTGGGCAGCGCCTGCAATGGCAAAGTCTGGGTCATCGTCACTTCCCAGCAGGACATCGATTCTATTATCAAAGTCAAAGGCAATGATTTCTCCAAAATCCAGGGCCGCTTTGATACCCGCCTGTCCCTGTCTTCCGCTAATGTCGACGCGGTCATCAAAAAACGTATCCTCGAAAAAAATGATACTGCCGCCCAGACATTGCGTCTCCTGTACGGCCAGGAAGAAACGACCATCAAGAACAAGATTGTATTCACCGACTCGGTAGAACGCAAATTGTACACAGGACAAGACGATTTTGCCGCCGTTTATCCGTTCATCCCGTATCAGTTCAATCTGCTCGGTTCCGTCCTGACCGCCATCCGCACCCACGGCGCTTCTGGCAAGCATCTGTCCGAAGGGGAACGTTCCATGCTGGCCATGTTCAAAGAATCGGCGGTAGCCTATATGCATGAACAGCAGGGCACGATTATCCCGTTCTATGCCTTCTACACGCCGATGGAAAATTTCCTCGACCACAGCCATCGCAGTGTCATCATTAAAGCTTACGAAAATGACTATATTAACCCAGATCACAAGACCGGCGATGTCTTTGCCATTAACGTACTAAAAACACTGTTCCTCATCAAATACGTACAGGATATAACGCCGAATATCGACAATATTACGACACTCATGATGGATAATCTCGAGGAAGACCGGATTACCCTGAAGGGAAACGTCGAAGAGGCTCTGAAAGTCCTGATTCGCCAGATGCTGGTACAGAAAAATGGTGAATCCTATGTATTCTTGACCAACGAAGAACAGGAAATTAACCGGGAAATCGAAAGCGAAGATATCGACAATGCCGATGTCATTCACAAAATATCGGAAATGGTCTTTGAAGATATCTTCACGGACAAAAAATACCGCTATCCTAAATTCAACGGACGCTATACATTCAGCTTCAATCAGACCGTCGATGAATACCCCTATAAAGTAACAAAAGGCAACGATATCGGTATCCATATCCTGACGCCGGCTTCGGACATTACCGATGACGCTATGCTGGCTTCTTTATCCATCGCACAGCCAGATGTCCTGATAGCTCTGCCCAATGACCGGGCCTTTATGGATGAAATCCAGACGTACTTGAAAATCGAAAAATTCCTGCGCCGCAATACGACGGCCTCGATGGTGCAGTACGAAAGCATCAAGGAAGGAAAACGGCTGGAAATGCGGGAACGCTATGACAATGCCCGCTTATTCCTGATGGAAAATCTGAAGAATGCCACCATCTACATTAACGGCAGCCCAGCGGATATCAAGGCCAAAGATGTCAATGTCCGCATTCAGGACGCATTGCAGCACCTTGTCGATAAAGTATACAATAAATTATATTACATTGATACACCTTTTGATGAAAGCAGCATACGCAAATTGTTTGACCAAAACGGACAGACTGCCCTCAATCTAGGCCAGACGCGCCAGGCCAACCAACTGGCTCTGGATGACGTACGGGCCTATATCCAGATGAATTCTCAGGCGCACCTGAAAACCTCCCTCAAATCTGTCAAAGATCGTTTCATGAAAGCTCCTTATGGATTTGTCGAAGGCGATGTAGAATACCTCGTAGCCCAGCTGTTCCGTCAGGGGGATATTGCTTTTACTGTCAATGGGGCTCCGGTCAGCCTGATGAATAAAACGAAAGATGAAATCATCAGCTATATCACGAAGAAACAATTCGTAGAAAAATTGATGATGGAACAGAAAATTCGCATCTCCAGCAAGGATAAAAATACGTGTAAAGACATCATGCGGGCACTGCTGCAAATCACTCCGGCAACAGACGATGAAGACGAACTGATGCAGCATACCCGCAATGGATTCCAGAAATTGCTGTCCCAATTAGAAAAAGTACAGGTATATTATGAAAATAATGATGCCTATCCGGGAAAAGACGTAATCAGACAGGGAATCCAGCTATTGCAGGACATCCTGGCAACACGGTCTACGAAAGAGTTTTATAAAGGAATCGTTGATGCAAAAGACGATTTGCTCGATTTTGCCGAAGACTATGAACCAATCCAGGGATTTTTCCAGGGTGAACAAAAGCATATTTTCGATAACGCCCTGAACTCGATGAAGATTTATGATGACAGCAAAAACTATATCGTCAACCGTGAATTGGAAGACACGGTAAAAGAAATCAAGCAGATTCTATACAAAAAAGAACCGTATCAGGATATTCCCCGCCTGCCGGAACTGCTGAATACATTTGGGACGCTTTATAGTGCGGTCCTGGATGAACAGGAAAAACCAGTCCGCGATTCTATCTATAGTTCTCGTCAACGCGTCATGGATGTATTGCGGGAAAAATCCTATCAGGAAGAAAAGAAAGATTCCTATACCCACCAGTTCGATGATTTGCTGCGAAGAGTGGAACGGTGCAATAACGTATCGACATTGCGCAGCTTTGCTGACCAGGCCGATGCATTGAAAATCCGCCTGCTTGATGAAATGACCGAAAAGGATAATAAATTGGTACAGGAACAGGCCGAAAGGGACAGAAAGAATGCTCCGGGTCAGTCCGGAACGAAAGAAAACACACCTAAAGTTATGCCGCTTATCAGAAAGACAAAGAACGTGACCATCAAAGCTATGACCGGGACGGCTTCGTGGCGTCTGGAATCGCCCCAGGATGTCGATGTCTATGTTGAAGCCTTGCGGAAGAAATTGCTGAGCGAACTGGATAAAGACACTATCGTTAACGTTGAATTTTAATCAGGAAGGACAGGGATATCATGGATAAAACGGCCATAAAAAAATTTGCCATATGGGCGAGAAACAAACTTATTGCCGACAGCATATATAGAGCGCGGCTCCTGGGCATCACCGATAAAGGGATACAGGCCCCGTTGCCTCAGTCGACGAAGGATGCCCAATTCTTCGATATCGGCTTAAAAGAACCTTCAGCGATTACTGGGGATGCTATCACTCAGCGGAAAAATCTCGTGGCCGTCATTCAGGAAAAAGCGAAAGAAAGTACCTATCCAGAAGCTTTTTCTCATATCATGGAAGAAACTGCCTATACCTGGTTCAATCGTCTCATTGCCATCCGGTTCATGGAAGTCAATGACTACTTGTCTGCCCGTGTCTTGTCTTCGAAGACCTCGGAAAAAATTGAACCGGATCTGGTAACGTCGCCGTTCGATTCGGACTTGACGTTTAGTGAAGATGAATCACGGCAAATCATAGATTGGAAAATGAATAATCAGACTGACGACTTGTTCCGTATGCTATTTCTCAAGGAATGTAATGCCCTAAATGAACCCTTGCCCATGTTATTTGAAAAAATCGCCGATTATACGGAACTCTTGCTTACCCTCTCCATTTCTGACCGGGACGGCGTCGTCTGGCATCTCGTCCATGATATCCCTGAAGACGATTTCCGGGACCAGGTGCAGATTATCGGCTGGCTCTATCAGTATTACAATACAGAGCCGAAGGACAAAGTCTTTGCCCGTAAGAGCAGTGAAAAAATAAAGAAAGAAGATATCCCGGCCGCTACCCAGCTGTTTACGCCAGACTGGATCGTCCGCTACATGGTAGAAAATTCCCTGGGACGGTTGTGGATAGAAGGCCATCCCGATGAAGTTCTCAAAGGGCAATGGAAATATTATCTCGACGAAGCAGAACAGGAAGAATCCGTCCAGGAACAACTAAATCAGATATATGCTGAACATAGTAAGCTCAATCTGGAAGACCTGACCTGCCTCGATCCCTGCTGTGGCAGTGGCCATATCCTGGTCTATATGTTTGATGTGCTCATGCAAATCTATCGGAGCCGGGGCTATCGTGACCGTGATGCCGCTATCAGTATTGTCGAACATAATCTTTATGGCCTCGATATTGATGAACGGGCTGCCCAGCTGGCTTATTTTGCCGTTATGATGAAAGCCCGCCAGTATGACCGACGTTTCCTGAGCCGGGGCATCCAACCTCATATCTACGCCATCGAAGAAAGCAACGGCTTATCTACGTGGAAAGCTTTTTCCGGCAGTGATTTTGGCCAATTGACACTAGACCAAACTTATATTGCTCAGGCTGATGAATTGATTGACCTATTCCATGATGCCAAAGAATATGGCTCCATCCTCAAGGTAGAGCCGACAGATTATGACAATCTTCAGGACTATCTGGAAGAAATCCGGCAAAAAGGTTCGGAAAATATCCTCTTTGCCGCCTGGGCTGACGAAATGGCTGGTAAAATGCCCAAACTCATCCGTCAGGCGAAATTGTTATCCAGAAAATATGATGTTGTCGTGACCAATCCGCCCTATATGGGCAGTGGCGGCATGAATGCCAAGTTGTCAAAGTATGTCAAGGATAATTATCCCGACAGCAAGAGTGACCTCTTTGCCGTCTTTATTGAACAGTGTGGAGCTATGGCCAAGCCAAATGGTTATCAGGCCATGATTACCCAGCACGCCTGGATGTTCCTTTCTAGTTATGAAAAGCTGAGGGAAAAGATATTGCAAAAGATGATTGTTAATATGGCTCATCTTGGCCCGCGTGCTTTTGAAGAAATCGGTGGAGAGGTCGTACAAACTACCAGCTTTGTTCTGCGAAACGAATTCTCAAACGGATATCAAGGAGAATATTGCCGACTTATCGAGCCGACGACACAAAAGGACAAAGAGGATATGTTTTTGTCCGCCCAAAATAGGTATGTAAGCAAACAGGAAAATTTTGCTAAAATTCCTGGAAGTCCTGTGGCGTATTGGGCAAGTGACGCAGTTATATCTCTATATACGCATTCCATAAATGCAGGCAATATTGCCGAATTTAAGCATGGCATGAGTACTGGTAAAAATGAAGCTGTTGTTCGGCTTTGGTATGAAGTAATATTTGATGAGATAGCATTTGACAAAAAAAGCCACGATGAATTTCACCAAGCAGCAAAAAGATTTGTACCATACAATAAAGGTGGAGGATATAGAAAATGGTATGGAAATCAAGAATATATAATAGGGTATGATTTTGAATATGACAAATTAATGGATTCCTTTTCTGGGCATCGACATGACAATAAAGAATCATATTTTAAAACATGCATTTCATGGTCAAAGGTGACTAGCAGTGGTTTGGCAATGAGATATTTTCCTGAAGGATTTATTTATGACGTTGCTGGATGTTCTCTTTTTACTAAGCATGAATATTTAAAATATTTATTGGCATTTTTTAATCTTAAAGTAAAAGATGTGACTGTTGCAGCATTGTCACCTACTTTGAATTTTGAAGTTGGACAATTACGTAAATCTCCCATTATTTATAACCGTATTGAGAAAAATGAAATAGACAGTTTTGTAGATAGTTGCATCATGATCTCAAAATCCGACTGGGATTCCTTCGAAACTTCGTGGGATTTCCAGACTCACCCGCTGTTAGTTCCGTCTGCTTTGGATATGACCGGCCTGATTACAGCAAAACAGCCGACGCTGGCCAAACGGTATGAACAGTTCAAGGCTGTCTGTAAAGACCGTTTCGACATCCTCAAGGACAACGAAGAAGATTTGAACCGTATTTTCATCGACATCTATGGTTTGCAGGACGAATTAACGCCGGAAGAATCGGATAAAGATGTAACGGTTCACCGTGTTTTCGATACGAAAGACGATGTACCGGAATCTATGAAGGACAGTAATTACGTCCTGACAAAGGAAGACGTCATGAAGTCCCTCTTGTCCTATGCCGTAGGCTGTCTTTTCGGCCGCTACTCCCTGGACACGCCGGGTCTGGCCTATGCTGGCGGTGAATGGGATGCCGGTAAATACCAGACCTTTATTCCTGACAACGACAACGTCGTGCCCATTACCGACGAAGAATATTTTGACGATGACCTGTTGTCCTTCATCTGCGCCTGGCTGAAGAAGGCCTTTGGCCGGGAAAACTTTGAAGCTAACCTGGAATTCCTCACCGATGCCCTGGGGACCCGGGGTACTACTTCCAGAGAAAAGCTCCGCAACTATTTTCTCAAAAACTTCTACAAGGACCATTGCAAGACCTATCAGAAACGGCCGATTTACTGGCTATTTGACAGTGGTAAGGAAAACGGCTTTAAGGCTCTCGTCTATCTCCATCGCTACGATGAAAACACCATAGGGCGCGTCCGTGCCGATTATCTCCACCGCATGGAACGGATTTACAGCAATGAAGTCAACCGCATGCAGGATGTTATCGATCACAGCCATTCGGCCCATGAAGTATCGGTAGCGGAAAAGCGGCTGGAAAAGATGAAGAAGCAGATCAAAGAATGTCAGGACTATGATGCCAAGCTGGGCCACCTGGCCCTGGACCAGATTCACCTCGACCTGGACGATGGCGTCAAAATCAACTACCGCAAAGCCCAGACCGGCCGGGACGGTAAATTTTATGAAGTATTGGCCGATTCCAAAAATATCATGGCCAAAGACGCCCTCTGGCACGAATACCTCACGGAATGGCATCATGAACAATAGCGCTATCTTTTGAATATCTTGTGAACTTCGAAATTTATACGCGAGAGAACGCAAAAAAAGCGGATAACTAAGCGGTTCAAAAGGTATTGTCTATCTTTTGATTATCTTTTGATTATCTTTCGAAATTCGAAAATTATACGCAAGAAACTGCGAAAAAAGCTGATAACCAAGCGGCTTAAAAGCATGGCACTATCTTTTGATTATCTTTTAATTATCTTTTGAGGAACGAGTGAATTATGGCAGAATTAAATCTCAAGCAAATAGAAGACAGACTTAATGAAGAGTTTCGTACAAGTGGAGACGAAAACCGGAAACTGGTCTTTTGGTATGATGATCGGGCTGAATTTGCCGAAGATGTAGATTCATTGCAACTGGATAACGCAAAAATCCTGCATCTCATGCCGGATAATCAGTTTGCTACCAAACTCTTCCTCGAACGCGAAGACCGAACCACGAATTACCTTATTTATGCCCCATTCTCCAAGCCCGATGTCCACGAGAACCATTTGGAAGATATACTGCTCTACTCGCGGCGATTTTACGCAGACCGGGCTTCTTTGCTCGCTGTCGACCTCGGCATCGGTGAAGAATGGAAGCCGGTCCTGGAGGCGCATATTCGCTTTTTTGCCAACAAGGAGCGGACGAAGAAGTTTTATGATCTGGGTATCAGCCAGTACGATGGAACGACGATTCGCCTAGGTATGATATGTGCTCTGGCAGGCGCCCGGACGTGTTCACTCGAAGAAGCACTGCGCATCGTCCTTGATGAAGAAAGCCAGGAAAACCATCGGATTTTTGACGAATTAGCCCGGTATGATTTGATGGATTCTTTTTGGGATTTGTGCGCCCGCCATTTTGGCCTGGCCTGGGAAAATCCAAGCATAGCCAAGCTGGTACTGGCTCTGTTTGTGACCTGTGCCGCTCATGAAATCATGGAACCCGTACCCAATAGTTGGGAACCTTTCAAAATGCGCAAGACCGGCAATGCCATTGCTTTCTTGGACAGCATAATGAACAGCGTCGTTTATCAGGCTGTTTTTGATAGGCTATCGCTCTTTGCCAGCCAGCAGCTCCATGTCGCAGATTCACTGAAAACGTACCCTCTGGAAAGCTTAATTGCCTGCGGCTGCTTTGCTGATGTCGATACGCTGCTGATCCAGTGGATCGCCGGTCGGCTGGAATCTGAAGACGTGGATGCGCATTTGGGTGATTATCGTATTCTGGCACTCTGTGAATTTTGCAAAAAGACACATTTCGGCCAACAGCGGGAACATATATATGACATGTTTATCTGTGCCATCAGATTGGAAATGTTGACAAGACAGTCATATCCTGATGGTTTCCAGAATATCATCAAAGACTATAAAAATCATTTGTACCAGGTTGATACAGATTATCGCCATTTTTATTATCACTTAGATAGACTTGCTGATGCCAGTGCTTATGAACCGTTGCGTATATTGATTGAAAATATATACACTAATGAATACTTGGGCAAATTATTGCCGGAATGGAATGCGGGAATCATGGAAGATAAGGCTTTGTCGGTGATTCCCCTGCAACGTGATTTCTATGACCATTATGTAGCTAACAGCAAAGACCGGGTCGTAGTCATTATTTCCGATGCGATGCGTTATGAAACAGGGCGGGAACTCTTTGACCGCCTGGCCGATAATCCCCGCAGTGAAGTGAAAATTGAGGCTATGCTCAGCACCTTACCATCATATACCCGGCTAGGCATGTCGGCTCTCCTGCCCCATCGGAAGCTGGAATTGTCCCCGGAAGGGAAAGAGCTCGTCGACGGTACATACTGCATCGACCTCCAGAGCCGGGAAAAAGCATTACAGGCTCGGCAGCCGCTGGCCCGCTGTGTATCCTTTGATGATTTGAAACACATGAAAACACGGGATATGCGGGATATTTTTACAGGCCAGCAAGTCATTTACGTATATCATGACCAGATTGATGTCCGCGGCGAACATGCCGAGGATGAAGTGTTCCAGGCCTGTGAAGAAGCCGTGAAAGAAATCCTGGATTTCATCGAGAAAGTCCATAACGGGGCTAATACACATCATTTCATCGTGACGGCAGACCATGGGTTCATTTACAAGCGCAATAAGGTGCAGGAATCGGATAAAATCGGCAACGTTCATCATCATGATATTGTGAAACGGCGTTACATCATCTCGCAGGGAGGAATTCAAGAAGATGGTGTACAGAACCTGAATCTCGGCTATCTGCTGGGGAACGAGGACAGCCGCATGGTTTCTTTCCCCATTGGGACAAGCGTCTTCAAAACGCGGGGCAGCGGCGGTCAGAATTATGTACACGGTGGTTCTTCGCCGCAGGAAATGCTGGTCCCGGTCATTGAGGTCCATATGGAACGGGGCAAGGCTGATATGCGGACGGTACAAGTCCGTTTCATTAACACCATCAGTAAGATTACGAACCTCATTACGACATTAGATTTTATCCAGTCGGAACCTGTCGGAGATGCTGTCAAGGAAGCTACGTATTTAATAGGCTTTATGGATGCTGAAGGCCAGCCTATTTCTAATGAAATCACCCATGTAGCCGATAGCCGGGAAGAAGACCCGGCAAAGCGGACATTCCGGCTCCGTTTTACGTTCAAAAATCAGGACTATGATATTAGCCAGTCGTATTTCCTGGTCATCAAAAATGCGGAAACAGGCATAGTCGTATTCCGCCATCCGTTCATTATGGATCTTCCCTTTGCTGGAGATTTTGGCTTTGATTTGTGATGAACACAGAGAGGAAGGATTGATATGGAGACAGCAGATGGAACCACCAACCGGGAAGAAATCCGCCAGAAATTGAAGACTCATTTCCCAGGGAAAATCGTCCGCAAGGATTTGACGAAAAAAATCAAAGAAGGGGCCAATGTCCCTGTGTACGTCTTGGAATTTCTATTAGGTCAGTATTGCAGCTCTGACGATGAAGAAATCGTCAAAGCGGGAGTGGAAAACGTAAAAAAGATTTTATCTGCCAATTTTGTGCGCCCCGATGAGGCGCAGAAAGTACTCTCGGTCCTGCGTCAGCACGGCAGCCACACCGTCATCGATATGATTACGGTCAGCTTGAATATCAAGCAGGATTATTATGAAGCCTCATTTTCCAATCTGGGCCTGACCGGAATCCCCATTGCTGATGAATACCCGGAAAAATACGACCGCCTTTTGTGCGGCGGTATATGGTGCATCGTACAGCTGAATTATGACGCAGAAGGAACGGAGAACCTGGATATCATTCTGCCCAGTGAAAATAGCCCGCAGGGGAATAACAGGAAGCAGAAGAACATTTATCCCATCAGTATCCGTAATCTCACGCCAATCCAGATGCCCCATGTCGATATGGACGAATTGAAGCGCGGCCGCCAGGCCTTTACCAAGGAAGAATGGCTGGACGTCATGCTGCGTTCGACCGGTATGGAGCCGGACTCTCTGTCATATCGTGAAAAGTGGCTGCTCCTTACACGTATGATTCCGCTTGTGGAAAATAATTTCAACCTCTGTGAACTGGGGCCGCGCAGTACGGGGAAATCCCATTTATATAAGGAAATTTCTCCCAATAGCATTTTAGTCTCTGGAGGTCAAACTACCGTGGCTAACTTGTTTTACAATATGGCAAGCCATCAGGTCGGTTTGGTGGGCCTGTGGGACTGTGTAGCCTTTGATGAGGTAGCAGGCATCAAATTCAAGGACAAAGACGGCATCCAGATCATGAAAGACTATATGGCATCGGGATCCTTTGCCCGGGGCAAGGAAGAAAAAGCGGCTTCGGCATCGATGGTCTTTGTCGGCAATATCAACCAGTCTGTCGATGTCCTGCTGAAAACGTCGAGCCTGTTCGACCCGTTCCCGCCAGAAATGGGAACGGACACGGCTTTCCTCGACCGTATCCATTGCTACAACCCTGGTTGGGAAATCCCTAAATTCCGGCCTGAACATTTCACCGACGATTACGGATTCATTTCTGATTATCTGGCTGGATTCATGCGAGAACTGCGAAAAGAGCAGTATGGTGACGCCCTGGATGCCTATTTCCGGCTGGGGAAAAATCTGAACCAGCGCGATACTATTGCGGTCCGCAAGATGGTCGGCGGATACATCAAGTTGCTGCACCCGGATGGCCGTTTTAGCAAAGACGAAGTAGAAGAAATATTGCAAATGGCGCTGGAGATGCGCCGCCGCGTCAAAGAACAGCTCAAAAAGCTAGGCGGCATGGAATTCTACGACGTGAATTTTTCCTACATCGACAACGAAACTTTTGAAGAACACTACGTCTCCGTGCCGGAACAAGGCGGCGGCAAACTCATTCCTGAAGGCCTCTGCAATCCCGGGCAGGTCTATACCGTTTCCCATGGGAAAAACAACATGATCGGCGTATTCCGCCTGGAAAGCCAGATGCTGCCGGGCAGCGGGAAATTTGAACGCACCGGCATCGGCAGCGATAGAGAATGCAAAGAAGCCGTCAACACTGCCTATAACTACCTAAAAGCCAATGGCAGGCGTATCAGCGGCAGCATTTCGACGACCGCCAAAGACTATATCATCAACTACCAGGACCTTCAAGGCATCGGTATGACCCATCGCTTAGCGCTCCCGACGCTCATCGCTATTTGCTCCATCGCCCTGAACAAACCCGTCCAAAGCTCCCTCGTCGCCCTTGGTGAAATCAGTATCAGCGGTACACTTATGAAAGTCGACGAACTGGCCAACACCTTGCAAGTATGCCTCGACTCGGGCGCAAAAAAAGTCCTGCTTCCCATTACATCCGCCGCCGATTTGGGAACGGTACCACCTGAATTAATCGGAAGTTTTCAACTGATATTTTATAGTAATCCTGAAGATGCTGTCTTTAAAGCCTTGGGAGTAGAATGATGCTATGTATAATGGGCCTGTGAATTCAGACCAGTACTGAAAATTTTAAGAGTGCATGATAT
>ERZ773195.1851-NODE-1851-length-14531-cov-3.380423_pt1 | contig 14531 bp, 9 predicted proteins | sample MGYA00580530_ERZ773195 | MGnify/ENA primary metagenome ERZ773195 (study PRJEB29015, sample SAMEA2737751) | human gut metagenome | biome: human gut; feature: human-associated habitat; material: faeces | place: China | collected 2012 ...
AGTTTCCCTTTGCGTTTCCCGCGGCATTTTCATCGTCAGGCATTTTTCCCCGGTCCGCACCGGAATTTCCTCCGATATCCACAAATTTCTGAATATATTTCCCCACAATGTCGTTTTCCAGATTGACCGGATCTCCTGCTTTTTTCTTCAAAAGCGTTGTCTCCTCGCCGGTATGCGGGATCACTGACACTGAAAAGTTCCTATTTGTCACCGCCGCCACCGTGAGGCTAATCCCGTCGATGCAGATCGACCCTTTTTCCACGATCAGATCCAGGATCTTATCCGCACATGTGATCGTGACCCAGACTGCATTCTCTTCCCGTCTCATCGATTCGATCTGACCAGTTCCGTCAATATGACCGGAAACGATATGACCGCCGAACCGGCCGTCTGCCGCCATGGCCCGCTCCAGGTTTACATAGCTTCCGTCCCGCAGTGCTCCGAGGCTGCTTCTCCTCACAGTCTCCGCCATCACGTCGGCGGAAAACTCGTTATTTTTCATATTTGTGACCGTAAGGCAGACACCATTGACCGCGATGCTGTCACCGATCTTTGTTCCTTCCGGCACCTGTTTTTTGGGGAGAAGAACACCCTGGGCGTCCGCCTTGTCCCCGTCAGAAAGGTAAATTCCGAAGTCTTTCTCCTTGATCACCTTTAGTTTCTGAATTTTTCCAATTTCCATCATGTCTTTCGTCCTCCCGCAGCCGGATACTTTTGCGGCTGCGTCCTCTCTTTTAACTCAACATTCGCGAACACATCACCATTTGCATTGCAAAGAGATACGAGATGCGACATCCCCTCTCTTGCGCGCTTGACAACGATCTCGTCCCCGAGCACCGCCGGCTTCCGGTACTCTGCCCTGATCTCGCCGATCTCGGTTCCCGAAGGGACAAGCTCTCTCGCGATATCCACATACTGGGCGTTATTTACATGATGATTGGTGTCCAGATGATGCTTCTGTACGGAAAAAGCATTCTGCACTTCCCGTTCCTTCGGAAGCGCGATCTTTCTTGGTGCATAATCCATCTCTATTTTTTCGCCCAGATCATAGGGATCTGTATCTGCCGGTGTCAGCTTTTCCGGAAGTCCTGTCTCTGTGTTGATAAAGGACCAGTAAGAATTCGCCCAGGCCAGTCTCTCGCCATCCGCTGTCTCAAGAATAAAATTACGCATTCCGATAAATCCACGGAATCCATAAGGAATTGTTGTTACTTTTATATTTTCACCAAGCTTTGGATATCTCTTCACAATTACCTGCCATGCGGAAAGTACCCAGGCTCTTTTCTGTTCCTTTAATACTTCCATGCCGACTCCTGTCTGCTCGGATTCAAAGGTACAGCAATCCTGAAAATAATCCAGAACTCCCGGCAGCGTCAGACATCCATCTTCTCCGATCTCACTGAATCTTACTCGACTCTCAAAACTGTAACTCATTCATGCCTCCTGTCATACTGTCTATACTTTATTGTAACACTTGGCAGGAAGAAACGCACTTGTTTTTTTTTGGGGGCGAAGCGGATTGCGAATATCTTCTTATTTTTGAGTACAAAAAAAGTACCTCGCAACTGAGGTACTTAAGAAGCAGGGCTACAAGGATTCGAACCTTGAACTGACGGAGTCAGAGTCCGTTGCCTTACCGTTTGGCGATAGCCCTTTATGTTTTGTTTTCGCTACTTCGTTCGCGACAATTGGTATTATATAATAGTCTTTCAAAAAATGCAACCCCTTTTTTGAAATTTTTTTAATTTTTTTTATTTTTCTTCAAAAACATGAAAATACCGCCTATTTCCCGGAGTTTTTTTATGTACTCCGGGAAAAATTATGCTATAATCAATAAAAACTTATTGCTGCTTCTGATATACTCTTTCTTAAATATGACAATTCTCGTAACTGGTGTGCCGACAGGTTGACGCAAGATTGTTTCAAGAATCAACTTGTCGGCACACTAGAAACTTGCTATAGAGATCAAAGCAGCAGGAAATCTTAATAATAATTTCTCCAGACTATATATTATGATACTGAGGTCAAAAGCTATTCAGCCCTGGCCTGATATCTGTAAATTGCGATAAACAGTTACACCCGAGATATTATTATGAACCCAAAAGGAGAGCTATATATGAGAGCTAATAATCTTACTCTGCTCACAGACCTTTATGAACTTACTATGATGCAGGGCTATTTTAAGAACCCAACAAACCAGACTGTTATCTTCGATATGTTTTACCGTACCAATCCATGCGGAGGTGCATTTGCCATCACTGCCGGACTGGAACAGATGATTGAATATATTGAGAATCTTAAATTCACAGATGAAGATATCGAATATCTCAGAAGCCTGAATACTTTTGAAGAGGACTTCCTTGAATATTTAAGCAACTTCCGTTTCACAGGTGATATCTATGCAATTCCTGAGGGAACAGTTGTCTTCCCAAGAGAACCGCTTGTCAAAGTTGTAGCACCTATCATGGAAGCTCAGCTTGTAGAGACAGCAATCCTGAATATCATCAATCACCAGAGCCTCATTGCTACCAAAGCAGCCCGCGTTTGCTATGCTGCAAAGGGTGATGCGATCATGGAATTTGGTCTGCGTCGTGCCCAGGGACCGGATGCAGGTATCTTTGGCGCACGTGCCGCAATCATCGGTGGATGTGCCGGTACTTCCTGTGTTCTCACAGGCAAAATGTTCGACGTACCGGTCCTTGGAACTCACGCACACAGCTGGATCATGAGCTTTCCAGATGAATATACCGCATTCAAAACCTATGCAAAACTTTATCCCAATGCCTGCACCTTACTGGTAGATACCTATGATGTCCTGAAATCCGGTGTTCCAAATGCAATTCGTGTATTTGAGGAAATGCGCGAAGAAGGTATTCCGCTTACCAAATACGGTATCCGTATCGACAGTGGTGATCTTGCCTACCTTTCCAAAGAAGCATATAAGATGCTTGCTGCTGCCGGATTTGATGATGCAGTTATTTCCGCTTCCAGCGATCTGGATGAATATCTCATTGAGAGCCTGAAGGCTCAGGATGCCAAGATTAATTCCTGGGGTGTCGGAACACGACTGATCACTGCCAACGATAATCCTGCATTCGGCGGTGTATACAAACTTGCTGCTGTCAAAGATGCAGACAGTACCGAATTTACACCTAAGATCAAGCTTTCCGAAAACACAGAGAAAGTAACCAACCCTGGAAATAAAACCGTATATCGTCTCTATAATAAGAAAACCGGAAAAATCAGGGCAGATCTTATCTGCCTTGCTGATGAAAAGCTTGATGCAGACCAGAACATGGTTCTCTTTGATCCAATCGATACCTGGAAAAAGACAAAAGTTCTCGGCGGAACCTATGAAGTACGCGAACTTCTCGTTCCTGTCATCAGAGAAGGTAAACGGGTCTATGAATCTCCATCTGTTATGGAGCTTCGCGAATACTGCCAGAAAGAGCAGAATACTCTCTGGGATGAATCCAGACGTTTCGTAAATCCTCAGAAAGTATATGTAGACCTTTCTCAGAAACTCTGGGATCTGAAAAAAGACCTTCTGGAAGAAATAAGTGAGAAAGCTCTCGACTGAGCATAAACTCAGATTAAGAGTAACAAAACAGACAAGTCCCCGGCTCCAACCGCAAAAATCAACAGGCAGTTGAAGCCGGGGACTTACTTTTTGATTCAGTTAAAACATATGCTGACATCACAGATTTCGCTTTTAGTCCCAACTCTCATATTTGGTCCAAAAAGCCCTACACCGGATGTAACGATATTATGCATATTTCCTTTCTTCAGATAACCACAGGGATTTTCCCAGAAGAATCTGATCACAATATTTCCCGGAAATACCTGTCCGTCATGGGTATGTCCGCAGAGATCTACGTCCACACCTGTATCCGCCAGTTCCTGAAGTTCTCTCGGCTCATGATCGATAACCAACACTGGCAGTGACACATCCATACCCTCTGTGATTTCCTGCGGAGTCTTTCGTTTATCAATCCCCCGTCCGGGACGCTCATAATCCGGTCTGCCATACAGATAAAAGGAATCATCGATGAGCACATATTCATCTCTCAGAAGCGTAATCCCCGCTTTCTCCAGAAACTCATCCATCTCCGGGGTACTCTCTTTCTTTTCCTTACTGCCAAAGGTAAATCCCGCCAGAATCTTTTCCTGAATATCGTGGTTTCCGTAACATGCATACACACCATACTTTGAGCAGATCCCTCTCAATATCTCCGCCAGTTTTTCCGGATCATCCAGTGCCTCATATTCATTGTCAAAAATATCTCCTGCCACTACCACCAGATCCGGTTTCTGCTCATTGATCTTCTCTGTCATCTGCTCCATCTGCTTGCATCCAATATTATATCCCAGATGAAGATCTGCGATCAGAACCACATTTAATTCCTTCATATTTCCTGCCTTTTTATCAACAGAAATATTGTACTTCGTTGTATGTATATTTCCGGCACTGAGCACTCCGTAAATACTGACTGTTGAAATGATCACCGCACAGACAGCTCCCACAACAGCAGTTCCCATATTACTGAAAAGCAATTCTCTCCCCGGAAAGGCAAAATTTCTAAGAGGATATTTCAGTAACAGTCTCAATCCATCCGCGATTCCCAGAGTCATAAGTGTATACATCAAAACACCGAGCCAGTAATTACTCAGAAGCTTCATAAATCTCCTGAATCCTGATGCAGGTGCCATAAATGCGATCAGTATACTAAACACTACAAATAAATATACAAGTCCAATCCCCCTGCACACCCACACATTCCGAAAAACCGTATGCAATACCTGAAACCAGTGCAGGCTGCGAAGCAGGATATACACACATACCAACAGATAAAACGGTGCCAGATATATTGCAGCCATATAATATGTCTCCTTTCCAACTCTCATTGCCATAACAATTTTATTACTATAACAATTCCAGAAAATCATAATTGCTTCTTATTATACAAAAAAGAATCCTCAGCCGCCACTATAAGCTGCTGAAGATTCTATTAATTTTACTGTTCCATCTGTCTTCCCAGAAATCCGCTTGCCGTTCTGATGAGCATCTTCTCTGATTCACCCATCACATCCCTTTCATTCTTTCCCAGTAAAAGCACAGATCCTATTGTATCTCCTGCACTGATAATAGGCTGCATGATCTGGGAATACAAAGGTTCTCTCTGTTCCTGAGTCACAGGTATCCTGCTTCTGTCATTTCCGTTGGCAAACACAGAGCTTCTCTCCGTAATTGCATCTTCCAGAGCTTTGCTGATAGGTTTTCCCACATATTCCCTGCTTCCCTGTCCCGCAGCAGCCACCACCTGATCGTGATCTGTGATACACGCTACCATCCCGCTTGACTGCGCCAGCGCCTCTGCATATTCCTTTGCAAAAACATTCAGTTCTCCGATAGGGGAATACTTTTTCAGAATAATCTCCCCCTCCCGGTCAGTAAAAATCTCCAGTGGTGTCCCCTCTTTTATCCGCAGCGTTTTTCTGATCTCCTTAGGAATGACCACACGCCCCAGATCATCTATGCGCCGAACAATTCCTGTCGCTTTCATGCACTTTTCTTCCTCCTGTTTTTCCTTTTATCGAAGTTTACTGTCTTTGTACCCTTCAGTTTCCATATCATGTGTTGTATGGTTATTATGTGGAAAAACAGGGAGAATATACATTTCTGTATTTACAAAAAATGCCATTTAACTGCAATCAAGCGGTTATTTCCCGGAAAGTAATTCCATCAGTTCCTCTTTTGTGAAGCTGCCTCCGTTAAGCCCTTCGCCCTCCAGGATCTGATCTGCCAGTTCACGTTTCTTTTCCTGCAGTTTCAAAATATTTTCTTCAATCGTATCCTTCACGATCAGCTTGTATACATTCACTACATTCTTCTGACCAATTCTGTGTGCTCTGTCCGTTGCCTGATTCTGCACTGCCAGATTCCACCATGGGTCAAAATGGATTACAATATCTGCTGCCGTCAGATTCAGACCGGTTCCTCCTGCCTTCAGAGAAATACAGAATACCTGTGTGTCATCTGTGTTAAAGTTCTCTACCATCTGTGCACGCTTCTCCTTACTTGTAGAACCAGTCAGCATATAGTAACTAATCTTCTCCTCTTCAAGGCGCTTCGCAAGATGGTCAAGCATTGTCGTAAACTGCGAAAACAACAGAATCTTATGTCCGCTCTCCACTGCATTACTGATCATATTCAGGCACATATCCACTTTTGCAGAATCAGCTTTATAATCTGCAAAAATAAGAGACGGATCACAACAGATCTGGCGCAATTTTGTCAGCTCTGCCAGAATTGTAATCTTTGAGGTCTTAAATTCTTCTTCGGACTGCTTATCCAGCATCAGCATCATCCGTTTCACATGTGCATCATAAAGCTTCTGCTGCTCTCCTGTTAGCTGTACAAACATATTCTCTTCCAGCTTATCCGGCAGATCTGTAAGCACTTCCTTCTTCAATCTTCGGAGTACAAACGGCCGGATCATTTTCTGCAGACGTTTCATTGCATCTTCATCTGAATTCTGAACTGCCGGAATTTCAACTTCTTCCCTGAACTTCTTATAACTGTAAAGGAAACCGGGCATCAGATAATCAAATATACTCCACAATTCACTCAGGCGGTTTTCCACCGGAGTTCCTGTAAGAGCCAGCCTGAAGTCTGCCTGAACCTCTTTTACTGCTTTCGCAGCCTGAGTATTTGCATTCTTGATATACTGAGCTTCATCAATAATCTCACATCTGAACTTATATCCTTCATATTCGCTGATATCCCTTTTCAGCAAATCATAGGAAGTCAGAAGAATATCCTCAGAATCTGCTTCTGCCAGGATCTGTCTTCTCTCTGCTGCAGTCCCGGTCACCATCTTTGCTGTAAGCTCCGGTGCAAAACGTTGAATTTCACTGCTCCAGTTATACACCAATGATGCAGGGGCTATAATTAATGTGTTTCTTTGCAGCTTTCCAGTTTGTCCATCTGCCTTCTTTCCATCAGCTTTCTGCGCCTCTGCTGCCTTGCACGCCTGTTCCACTATCTCAATTTCACTCTGCATATTTAACATTGCAGTTTCTTTTACTGCTATATTTTCAACAACAGTATTCCTTCTTTCCAGAAATTCTGACAGTAGAAATGCAATCACCTGCAACGTTTTTCCAAGTCCCATATCATCTGCAAGTATTCCGCCGAATCCATTATAATTCAATGTCTTAATCCACAGAAATCCCCGTTTTTGATACTCCCGCAGAACTTTATCCAGGCTCTCCGGCACCTCAAAATCATTATCCTCAATGGTCTTCATATTTCTTACCAGCGACTTAAAAGATTTACCCTTTACTGCCGAAACAACCGGATTCTCTTTCAACTGTGCATCCAAATACAACGCACGGTACTTCTGTACTTCAATCTTATCCTGCTTCATCTGCTTATCCGTCAGCTGAAGCCCTGCCCTGAGTTCTTCCACTGTATCCAGACCCGAGTCTGCTGCATTTACAAAAGCTCCGTTTTTCAGACGATAGAACTTTTTCTTCTTATTATATCTGGAAAGAATGTCAATCAGTTCTTCCTTTGAAATATCTCCTGCTGTCATACTCAGCTCCAGTAGATTTCCACTCAGGGAAACACCTACTGTAACCTTTGGCGAATTCCGGACTTCAATCCGTCTCAGCGCATCAGAAATAAATACTTCTCCCACTGCCTGCAGTGCCTGAATTCCTTCTGTCAGAAATTCATATTCCATCTCTTCATCATCCGCAATTACCGCACACTGTTCAAATGGATTAAAAGCATTCGAATATTTATGGATCACATTTCTGACAACTGTTTCTCTATTCATATCCCTTGCTGCAATATCGTCCGTTGTATATAAAGAAAATTCCCTGTCTCCATACTTAACAGTCGCCTTACATGTAACCATATTTTCCTGCGGTGCATCCAAATAAAATCGAAACTCCGGTTTAACCATTCCATAATTTTCCGGATGAAATTCAACCATTCTGCATTTAAAAAACTTCTGGATCACCGGTAAAAGTTCCTGACAGAATGCCGGTACATCTTTATTTTCTATAAACGCTTTCTCACCGGGGATCAAAGACAAACTGTCCAGAAAATCCTTAACAGGTAAAAGCTCTTCTACATTCTCAATATAAATCTTTTTATCATAAAAACAAATTTTATACTGTTCCGTATTTGCTGCACACGTAAATTTGCTTACCTTCAGTTCAATTCCCTGCTTTGCACCTGTTATGGTCATTTTTCTCGGAAGATGTTCTCTGGTTATTTCCCAGGTTGTGTTTCTGGTTCCTATAGATTCTCCCTGCAATGTCTTTCCTTCCATCAAAAGCAAAAATTCTGCCAGTTCATTTCCTGACAGCTCCAGATGCCTTACCTTTTCCAGAGTTCCCATATAGTATCCATAATAGGAAGAGGATCTATGAAATTGCCTGTTGTTGTCTGCCCATTTACAGATAAATTTCGCAAGCGGTCTGGATTCCTCGGCAAAGGATTCTATTGTATGGACAAACTGAAGATTTTTCCCATATTTATAATCATCCTGATTTGCTATATGAACATCAAAGGAAAATGCATCCTTCAGTACGTACATTTTATTAATTCCTATTTTAAATTCTACTGTAAATGTTCTTCCGTCAAAATTAAAATATGGTTCCAGCCTTACTTTTCCATAAGTGCTTCCCTGAATCAGTGGAAGAGACTTCGCAACTGCCTGCTTCTGCAATAATGAAGCCAATTCCGGCGTGGTATGCATCTGCACTCCTTTTCTGATCGTATGGGTCAGACCACCTTTTACAATTTTTTCTACAGATTGTCCGTAATCATAACTATCCATATCATTTTCATAATCATTATATTGCAGAAGAACCGCTACACAATGTTTACAAAGTCCACCATATTCTGCATATGCCCGACATTCACAATAGCAGGTATCAACTTCATCATTCTCTGTATCGATTGATACATCTACTTCATAGATATTTCTTCCACTGCCTTTTACAGATGCAACAATTTCATCAAACGCACCCATATTTTTTACATCCATATCCAAAACTTTTCCTGTTGCATAAAGTTCTGCACCTTTACTGTATGATGAAGAATTTGCCATATATCTAATCTGAGTTTTTGAAATCATATTTCTATACCTTTCCTGATACAATTAAAAACTTTTTGTATCATTTTCCCGGTTAAACCTGAGTAAAAAAGAATCCCTCCACCTGGCAGTTTCAATCTCTGCTCAAAGTGAAGGGATTTCCTCATCCATCGTTATTTATTTTACACGATAACCTTCGCAACTGCAAGACCATAAACTTTAAGTTTATCGCTGCCATTGCCATAAATCCAACTGATCTCGCCTTCCGGTACGGGAATGCTTACAGCTTCTGTTCCGAAATTCTGATAAATATAATATTTCTCATTTTCATTCTCTCTCACTGTAATCTCCAGTGCGTCCGGAATCTCTTCTTTGATTCCGCAGGAAACGCCGCTGTCTTTGAGCACTTTTTCAAGGAAGTCTCCATAGAATTCCTTATCAGCATCTGCTGCCACATACCATGCCTTACCTTTGCCGTATTCATTCACTGTCAGGCAGGAATAGCCTTCATAGAAATCACTTCCGTAGGTCATTAAAGTACGTGCTCCGCGAAGCTCCACAAGGTCGCACAGATATTTACATGTATAAGTCTTATCCAGTCCAAGTTCATTGCCAGCCACAGGAACAAAAGAATTTTCTTCCCAGTCATAGAGTCCGTCAATTTCTGTGCTTCTGATTCCCAGCACATCCATCAGACCATGAGGAGTTCCTTCCAGATAACACCTGTCTGTGTCATCTGCAATTCCGGACCAGTAACTTGTGATCAGTGTACCGCCGTTTTCCACAAACGCACGAACCTTTTTGGCAAAACCTTCCTTGAACATATAAACCATTGGAAGAGCCAGTACTTTATATTTGTCCAGTTCACAGGTCATATCGATCACATCCACATTCACGCCCTGCTTCCGGAAACCTCTGTAGAATTTCAACATTGCTTCCAGATAATGAAGCCCTTTATTTCTGGGTCCCTGGCTGTCCTCCATTGCCCACTGGCTGTCCCAGTCGTAAAGCATGGCAACCGAGCTGTTCACAGTTGTTCCTGCCAGTTCTCTTATTTCTTTCAAAGTTTCTCCAACTCTGGAAACTTCTTTAAACACTCTTGTATCATTTCCACCGTAATGATCGATCACTGCTCCGTGGAACTTCTCAGAAGCACCTCTGCTCTGGCGAATCTGGAAATATAGAGCACCTTCTCCGCCATGTGCAATTGCCTGCATGGACTGTGCAAAAAGCATTCCCGGTTTCTTTAACTTGCTCACACTCTGCCAGTTTGTAGAAGCCGGGCAGGATTCCATCTGGAAGAACGGCTTTCCTTTCAGAGAACGCATCAGATCATGGCACATACCATTGTCATAAGCTGTATCAATCACTGCTTCTTTATGCCATGTCGGATAAGTATCCCAGGAAACCACATCAATCTCTTTTGCAATCTTAAAATAATCTAAACCACCAAAATAATACATCAGATTAGCAGTAGTCGGAAGTGTGCTTCCTCCCTCTCTCAATGCTGCAATCTCATGATGAATGAAATCCGCTGTCTGATGAGTAACAAATCGTTTCCAGTCCAGATTCAGTGCATGAAGCTGTGTCTCACCAATCTTAGACGGACTCTCGATCTGGTCAAAGCTGTTATAAGTATGACTCCAGAAAGTGGTGCACCACTTATCATTCAGATTTTCAATAGTCTGATATTTCTCTTTCAGCCAGTTACGAAATGCTTTCTGGCACAGCGGACAATGACATTCTCCTCCATACTCATTTGAAATATGCCATAGGATCACGCCCGGATGTGTGGCAACCTCCTGTGCCAGTTTCTTATTGATAATATGTACCTTCTCTCTGTAAACAGGAGACGTATAACAATGATTATGTCTGAATCCAAATAATGCTCTGCGACGTGTCTCATCTACACGGAGCACCTCCGGATATTTATCTGCCATCCATTTGGGTCTTGCACCTGAAGGTGTAGCCAGAATTGTAGAAATTCCTCTTTTATGAAGCTTATCAATGATTTCCTGCAGCCATTCAAAATGAAATACACCTTCTTCCGGCTCCAGTGTGGACCAGGAAAAAATCCCAAGGCTTACTACATTACAGCCAGACTCCTCCAGCATATCAATATCTTTTTCCAGAATATCCGGTCTCTTTAACCACTGTTCCGGGTTGTAATCACCGCCATGGAGCAGCTTATCTGTTCTAAAGTCCATACTTGTTCTCCTCTTAATTCTCTATTCTCAGTCGTTTTCTTTTTCACTATCATATTTAATACTCTATCCAATTTCAAAACACACTATTCTCGCTACTTATTACTTTTCTCAGTCAAAGCAGACGGGATCTGATTTCATTCTTCTTACAGAATATAGTTTGCAATTACTCCAAGTTTGTTTGCGCAACCGATTGTTCATATTTTTAGTATATTCCTTTATATTAATAAAGTCAATTAGCCATTATTATCTAATTTCGAATCTCTTTTTTGTCATATCACACAATTCATGACTGCTTTTTTCATTTTTCTACTGTGTTGACTCACGCAGCATCACCTGATAATTCAGTGTCAACGTATCCTCCAGTGGCTTCTCTCCCAGGATGTTCAGTAATTTCGCACATGCCATCTTTCCCAGTCTTACCGTATCAAAGCGTATACTGGTAATCGGTGGATTATTATATTCCAGATTCTTACTGTCATACATACTGGCTATTTTTATTTCTGCAGGAACCGATATTTTCTTTTCCCTCAGACTGCTCAGACACATGCTGCAGATCACATCATCCATACAGACAATACCATCCGCGCCTTCTTCAAGCAGTCTCTTCACAGCATCAGATACTGCTGCCTGATTATCCGTATCCATGAAGATCAGATTTTCGTTAACAGAAACTCCCATTTCCTCATGTGCTTCCAGAAAACCCTGATATCTGCTTCCGGTAACATTATAGGACTGATTTCCACCCAGAAGTGCCAGATTCCGAAAACCTTTCATCAACATAATACTTGTCAGTTCTTTTCCGGCTTCCTGGTTCTTGTTATCTACAAACGGAACTTCCGGATCTGAAGATGGGCCGATCAATATATATGGTTCCTTACAGTTCTTCAGATATTTCTGTACCTTGGAACTTACCACTGCTCTGCTTACAATGATCCCGTCGACTTTTCGATTTGCCTCCAGTCTCTGTATCTGCGATACATCTGCTCCATCAATCATAGAAATAATAATATCATACTCATAGGAGGAAGCCATCTCACAGATTCCATTCATACAGTCTTTAAAAAAAAGAAACTCTGTGGCAACATAATCCTTCGGCATCAGCAGTGCAATATTATAAGTTTTACGCTGTGCCAACCCCTTTGCCACAACATTGGGTCTGTAATCATGTTCTTTTATAAATGCCCGTACTCTGTCTCTTGTAGCCTGACTGATTCTTCCCTTTCCTGAAATAGCACGTGATACCGTAGTCTTACTTACCCCAAGCTCCCGGGCGATATCTTCTATTGTATATATCTTCTTTTCTTCTGTTTCCATAAAATACCCCACTTTTGCGCAACCACTTGATTATTTTCTATAAAATAACAAAATACTCAAGCACTTACAAGTAACTTTTAAAGAAGATATACCGGCAGTTCCTCATTAATATGAACAGAACCTTTTGCTGTTTTTTTCTTTTCTTCTGTAACAGATATTGTTTCCGGTTTCTCTGCCTCTTTTGTAGATACAACGGGCTTCTTTACGGTTTTCCCGGCACCTGCATTTGCTGCACGCCGAATACTCTCCCTGCCTACTGACATAATTCCATGACCTCCTCTGCCAATCTCGTATATTCCCTGGCACTTCTGCTTGATTTTTTATATTCCACAACCGGAATACTGTTATCCTGTGACCATTCTACAGAGCTGTCCACTCTGATGATCTGCTCAAATACATGAATATCCTCAAGTTCATGCAGTGTTTCCATTGTCTGTTTATAATAACTCTTTCTTGTATCTATCTTTGTCACTGCAATTCCGGCAACTTCCAGTTCCGGAGTAATCTGCTTTACTTCATTAAGAAATTCAAACATATTCGCAAGTCCGAACATTCCCCATGGACTTGCCTCAACAGGAATAATTACCCGGTCTGATGCACAAAGGATATTCATCACCCAACCACCCAGCGTAGGAGGTGCATCAATCAGAATATAGTCATAATTTCCTGCATCCTTTATCTTCTGAATGCATTTTCGCAGGATAAATTCTCTCTGCCATTTTGTAAAAAGTTCATATTCTATAGAACTCATCAATGTAGACGATGGTATCAGATCCAGATTTTCGTAGGGAGTATGTACCACATAACCGCTGAGCTCTTCCTGTTTTCCGATTGCGCAATACAGATTCTTCTCTCCTTTCGCCTGCTCCAGCACCCAGTTCTCCGGAAAAAAAGCAAGAGAAAGATTTAACTGCATATCTCCATCGATCAGAAGAACCTTTTTCCCTGCCTGAGCCATCGCCGCTCCAAGGTTTGAACAGGTTGTGGTTTTTCCACTTCCACCCTTATTATTTGTAAAACATATCGTTATGGTTTTTCCCATGGAACTGTCTCCTTTACCACTTACTTTACTTGTATTATAGGAGATTTATCATATAGATTCAACTGTTTTCCTCATCTTCGCAACCCTGTAACTCATTTGCATTGCCAGACAAACATTTCTTTGATTCCCAAAATAAGCCCTTGATTTTTTGTTTTTTTGTGCTATAGTATTTATATACTTGATATGTAGTTTTTAAAACTATGTTATATTGTTTTCATTATATTTATCTGAATGAATGGAGGCGTTTTTATGAAATTTAAATTAAAAGATCCCGGAAGTGCGATCACACACTTCATTGGTATGCTGATGGCAATGTTTGCCGCAACACCGCTGATTCTGCGTGCCATGCGCGCTCCGGATACCGTTCATGTCATTTCTTTAAGTATTTTTATTGTGAGCATGATTCTGCTGTATGCGGCAAGCACAACTTACCATACATTCGATAAATCAAAAAAAGTAAATACCATTCTTAAAAAGAGACGTAGTGAAAGCTACGTTCGGCGGAGCCATAAAAATAGCTCAAATTCAGTGAAATCATAAAACGCTTATTACTAAACTATTAATAATTTATTATTAGCATTTGTTAACTACTACGGTTCATAGGCATTGGTATGCTGTTTATGTTCGCCACAATACTGAATTCAGAGTAGAGTCGTGGCTTCGTGAGCAAGGTATAGAAATTTATTTACCTGTGCAGGATGTCTATCGGGAACATGCCGGAAAGCGTATTAAAGTGACTAAACCGGTAATTAGCGGTATGCTTTTTGTCTGTCTTTCCCGTCCTGAACTTACCATTGTAGAACATGCTCCCAATGTTCATCATTTCTTTAGTAAACGCGGCACTAATGCCCCTCT
>ERZ773195.1862-NODE-1862-length-14441-cov-3.541082_pt1 | contig 14441 bp, 10 predicted proteins | sample MGYA00580530_ERZ773195 | MGnify/ENA primary metagenome ERZ773195 (study PRJEB29015, sample SAMEA2737751) | human gut metagenome | biome: human gut; feature: human-associated habitat; material: faeces | place: China | collected 2012 ...
GCTTCTTCAGCGCGATCGGGGACGTGCGGAACAGCGCGTCGATCTCGTTGTAGAGGCGGCGGACGTTCTCCTTCTTGTCGGAGCCGCCGAGGCGCTTGTTCTCTTCCAGCAGCTCCGCGATGCGGCGGATCTTGCCTTCGACTGCCTTGCGGCGCGCTTCGGTCGGATGCGCCGTGAACACCGGGTGGAATTCGAGCTTCTCCAGCAACGCCTTGGCTTTGGCCGGCCCCATTTCGGTCAGCAGCTGATGGTAGGCGGTGGTCAGTTCGTTCACCGGGTCAACGGCTTCGTCGTCTTCCACCTGGTTCTCGCGCTGGTGCAGCACGGAAACGCGGTAGTTCTCCTCACTCAGGTTGGCGAGGTGGAAATATGTGGCGAATGCGCGGGCGAGCAGCTGGGCGTCGTGCAGATTCATCGCATCGATGGTGGCGACGGCCTTTGCCAGACCATCTACATCGGGGTGCGGATCCGCCGTCGCTCCGGCGAAATGCTCGGCGCTTGCCTTCACCGCGTAGTTGCGCACGGTGTCGAACGTCGCCAGCAGCTGCGGGTCATATTCGCCCAGTACGTCGCGCAGAATGCGCAGGCACAGGCTCATGTCGTTGCTGAGCGACTCAGGCAGCTCCCGCTCTTCGGGGCCCTTGGTCCCGGTGCCGGTCGACACGATGGTCGCGTCGGCGGGCGTGATCTGTTGATCGGTATCGGTCATTCATAACCTCCTTTGTCTTTTGGGTCCGGTTGCTCGGTCAGTCGGTCCTCCGCGGCTCCTCCGCGGTTGTGTTGGCCGTCAGTTGCGAGCCCACAGCCGGTTGCGCCAAAAGCTGTGTGCCCATTCTATTGCCCTGAAATCGCAAGTTGTATTACGAAGTCCAATTTTTCTCTGAAGGATTACTGGTAAACATGCAACCTTCACCATATCTTCACGCTGTTGGATGGCCCGGGAATGTCGTCCTGAATATCCTCGTCGCCGAATCGTCCATAATCTTGTCGAAGGTAGTCCATCATGCGAACGCCGGTTTCGGTCATACCCCATGAGTTCACGGCGCGGAGTAAGAATGACTACTGTAACCATCTTGAAAACACGCCCGAGCACACCCATAGGGCGGCAAAAACAACGGCATGATACGGATAGAGAAGAACATGCAGCAGCACAAGAACGGCGACGTGCCCCATCAGGACGCGGCGACGGCGGTGAGTCATTTCCACACCCACTCCGTTCCCCTTGACATGGAAGACATTCGACGCGACTGGGACAAGCCGATCTCCGAGGCCGGCCTCGCCGCCAAGACCAGCGTCGTCGTGCGCGTCGGCGCACTGGACCTGGGTGCTGGAACCGGAAGCTTCCGCGTGCGCGAGATGATGCACCGCATCGCGTACCCCCTGGGCGTGCACGTGCGCGCCGACGTGAACCTGACGGATATCGAGGCCACCTGCACCGATGACGCCAACCGCATCACCGAGGTCATCGACCTGCCCACCACCGGCGTCAACACCGAGCGCATCTGGCTGCTGGAGCATTACACCGACTGGTTCAGCGTGAACCTCGGGCTCGATTCCATGTACCATCGCGCGGGCGACGTGTCCGAAGGTGTGGTGCAGAACCTTGAGCAAAGCGACATGTCCGAGGTCTCCGCGCAGCTGGCCAAAAAACTGCGCGCCGAGAAGAAGGCACAGAAGGAGCTCAGCGGCGAGGCCTCCGACGACCCGGTGCTCGACGCCCTGGAGGCGGCCGAGGTCACCGTGCCCGTCTCCATGGTCCGCGCGGCCGCGGCCGACATCACCGCGGAAGGTTCGACGGACGACGAGCTGCGTTCCGAATCCGAGGCCGCCCTGGAAGAGGATCGCGAGGCCAAGCTGCTGCATGACCGGTTGATGCAGCAGCGCTCCGGAAAGCATGATTTCGTGGAGACGCCGGATCTCGACGCGGCCGCCGCGGCGGCGGGTGGCACAGGCGCGGGCGCAGGCGCAAGCGCCAGCAGTGCGGAAGACCAGAACCTGAACGAATTCGGGACATCGATGTCGGCGGAGGCGCTGCTGGGCGCGAAACGCCGGAAAACCCGCGCCCACAAGCCGCTGACCGGTGAGTACGCCGAGCATTTCGACCACGTGGGCCGTTGCGCGGGCGAAGGGCGCAAGCCCATCACCGTGCGGCAGGCGCATGAGCGGCTCGACCTGATCGAGAGCCGTAAGCCGCTCTATTCCCCGGCGTTCGCCGGCTTCGCCTCCGCAGTCGCCTGCGCATCCTTCGTGTTCCTGCTCGGCGGCGGCCCCTACGACATGATCGGCGCGTTCGTCGGCGCCGGACTGGGCCACTGGCTGCGCCGCAAACTGTTCGCCCGCCATCTCAACCAGTTCTTTGTGACGTTCGTGTGCGTGGCCCTGGCTGCGCTCGCCTGCACGGGCACTCTGCGCCTGATCGGCCTGCTCGACCCGATCGCGCTGACGCATGACACCGCGTACATCGGCGCGATGCTGTTCGTCATCCCTGGCTTCCCGCTGATAACGGGCGGCCTCGATATGGCGAAGATCGACTTCCCGTCCGGCATCCAACGAGTGGCATACGTGCTGTGCATCATCCTGATGGCCACGCTGGCAGGCTGGGGAGTGGCCATGATCGTGCATCTGAACCCGACCGGGTTCGAGCCGCTGGGGCTCAATCCGTGGGTGAACACGGGGCTGCGGGCCGTCACCGCCTTCCTCGGCGTGTGGGGCTTCTCGATCATGTTCAATTCGCCGCAGCGCATGTGCCTGGTCGCCGCCACCATCGGCATGATCACCGACACGCTGCGACTGACGCTGGTCGATTTCGGGGTGCCGGCCGAGGCCGGGGCGTTCATCGGCGCGCTGCTGGCCGGTCTGCTCGCTGCCGGATGGCGCACCGCCGTGCACAACGGCCTGCTGCCGCCGCATCTGGGCTATCCGCGCATATGCCTGACCGTGCCGTCCATCGTCATCATGGTGCCCGGTCTGTATATGTACCGGGCGATGTTCTACCTCGGACAGTTCGATACGCTGCACGCGCTGGACTGGGCGTTCCGAGCGTTCATGGTGATTATCTGCCTGCCGATAGGTTTGGTGATGGCCCGCGTGATCACCGATAAGTCATGGCGGTATGACGTCTGACGCCTTGCCTGCGCAGCGGACGGTTCCCGATGGGATTCGTGTGAGGAATCCTCATGCGTTCCTTGTCGGGAATCATTCACCGTGCAAGGAGGAGTACGTCCAACGGCCTGCGAGCATGGTCGCCGCCACCGGCATCGCCCGCATCTCCTCCGGCGTGGAGACAGCATACGGGTCGCGGTCCAAGAGCACCAGGTCGGCTGGATCTCCGGGCTCAGGGCGGTCGCGGCCGACGGCTGTGGAAGCCGCCAGTGCGGTGCGCACATCCAAGCATTGCTCCGGCTGGAACGGTTCGCGGTCTGAGCTTTCCGTGCCGAACACAGCGGCCGATATCGCCATCCACGGGTCGAGCGGCGCAACCGGCGCATCCGACCCCATGCGCAGCCTGACGCCGGCATCGTGCAGTGCCTTGAATGCGTAAGGGGTTCCACCCGGATTCGCCCAGAACCGCGTGATGACATCGCGATCGTCCATGGCGTGCTGTGGCTGGATGCTGGCGGTCAGCCCGAGCTTCGCGAATCGGGGAATATCCGCCGGCTTCAGCATCTGGGCGTGCTCGATGGAACCGTGGGCGTGTGTGCTTGCCGCCGCGTTGAGCACGATGGTGTTCGCCTCATCGCCGATGGCATGGCACGCGATGGCGAACCCATGGCATGTCGCCACGTGGAAATACGCCTCGATCTGGTCGGGCGCGTAACTGAGCGTGCCGTAAAAGTCGGGGAATATATCGGAATACGGCATCGAGCAGAACGCCGAACGGGTGTTCAGCGAGCCGTCCGAGATCATCTTCATCGCGCCGACGTGGCCCAGTCCATCGCTGCCGGGCAGCTCGACGCCCGTCTTCCAGCCGGCTTCAATCGCATCCTCCAGCCGTTCGGGATACACGCCCGCCTCCACGCGCAATCCTCGGATGCCATGGGTGAATGAGCCATCCCAATCGATGCCTGTCCAAGCGGAATCGTTAGCGTCGCGCGGGCGGGGAGACGCCGCGGAGAACCGGCGGGTCCACGTGTCGACGTTTTCCGCCATCTCATAGTCGCGGATGCCGACCACGCCTTTGCGGGCGGCATCCGACTCGGCCTTGCGAATCAGTTCGAGCGTCTCCTCCGCCGCTCCGGGCGCATTGTCGAGCTTGCAGTAGGCGTCGAACCATTCGAGCTCGCCCACAAGACCGGACTCCCTCACGGTCAGGCCTAGTCGCCGCGCCGCCGCGGAATTGACCCAGCCGCAATGCATGTCGGCGCTGGACAGTGCGATCGGTTGATCCCCGGACGCCGCGTCGATGGCGGCCAGCGTCGGCTGCTCGTCACGAGACCACAGCGAATGGCGGAACCGCATACCCACCACGAAGACGCCGGGATCCAGGCCCTCGGGGCTGTTTCGCCGTGTTTCGAGATGGTTGCGGAGCATGGACATCGCCTCGCTCGCACTGCGCGCGCCGATCAGGTCAAGCCGGCCGAAGGTCTGGGCCCATTGCGTGAAATGCGTGTGGCAATCCCATAATCCGGGGATGGCCCAGCGGCCGTCAGCATCGATGATGGGTGCTGTGCCGCCGGTTGCCGTCGCCGAGATCCGGGAGCCGGCGGGCGTGATTGCCGCAATCGCGCCGCCCTTGATCGCGATGTCTACGCGGCGGGCGCTGCCCGGGAACCGCGCGTTGGTGATTATCGTCATAATTCCTGTACCTGCCATCCTGCATCAGATCAGAAGGTCATGGGCGCATGTGGCAGAAACATCGTACATATCCGTTCACGCCTCGGTTGCTTGGCCAGTTGCACCAATCCCCTTCACCGTACCCCCTAATTGTGTGGCGTCACCTTCGGCGTCACGTTTAAATCGTCTTTCCAATGTACATGCAAGTCTTCTGTGAACAGAATCCGCCGGTGTGTACAGTCGTGCGAAAGAAGGCGGCCGGCGATTTCCTCATGCGCGGTCTCCGCCGAGCCGAGGTGAGTTATCCACCGCGTTGCGCACATTCATCCACATTTGTCCACATTTGTCCACATTTTTTGAGGCGCGGTAGACGGGGAACTGCCTGGTTCCCTACACTCGGCTCCACGGCAATATTCGAGTCACAAAGGAGCGGCCGACCATGGACGGATCAATCGCACTGGTGCAATTGACGGAGTTGAAGCACCAGCGTATGAAGCAGTGCGCTGAATTCCAGCAGCGCAGCAGGTGGCAGCCGCCATACGCCTTGACCACGGCCCTGGAGCTTCAGGCGATTGAAATACCGCGCCTGCCAAAAGGACGCGCCATGTTGAACGGTATTACAGTTGTCGTCCCGAGTGCCAATGAAAGGCGCAATCTCGTCGGCATAAACGAAGTGACATGGTCCTTCCCTGTTGATGTCGTCATGGTCGAGCAATGCTTGTGCGTGTCTCCGGCCTGCACATGGGCGATGTTCGCCGGATGGCTGAATCTCGAAGAGCTGATCGTACTGGCGGAGTCAATGATGCGCCGGGATGGGCGTCTGCGCAGGACAACCATTGAGGAGCTGACGGCGTATCTGGATTCGGCGCGGGAATTCACGGAAGCGGTCTTTGAAGAGACGGGCCGCCGGCCGAATATGTTTCGCGGATATGCCAATTGCCGGCGTGCGTTGCGTGTGATTCAGGAGGGGACGGATTCGTCGATGGAAACGCGCACCCGACTCGTTCCCCTCAAATACGGGATAGACGCGCCCTGCGTCAATTACAAGATTGGAGTGAAGCGTCTGAACCGGGTCGTATATCTTGACCTCGCTTACCCGGAATACAAGATCTGCATTGAGTTCGACGGAGGGCATCACGCCGGTCAATGGCTGGAAGATGCACGCCGGCGGCAGGCAATCGAAGATGAGAAGTGGCGGTATATCCAAGTCACCAAGCTTGACCTCGGTGATGAATGGAGTGAGGAAGCTTTGGCCAGACGGATCGCGGATAAGATCCAGGAGGTCACTGGAATTCCCGTGCCCGTCACTGCGCGGAAGACCATCCAACAGGTGTGCGATGCCAGAGCGATGAGACGCAAGCCACTGTACGAGCGGATAGGGTTTGAACCATTGCTGCCGCGAGTCCCGAACGCCAATGCCGATTTTCCTGACGCGGATGACCTTGACGGTATCGCGTGATCGAAGGCAGGGGTGCGGAATCGCACGATTGCGCTGATGTGATTGCGTTGGAAAGAGAAGCGGAGGGCTGTAGCTGGCTGCGCCTTGACCGGATGGCGTCTTCTGTGACGCTATCTGCGTCTCAAGGGGTTGATTGGGTGTCCTCTGGGCATCTATCTGCGTTTCAGGGGGTTGCCGAAACGCGATACCCGGAGTATTGCCGGTGAAATGCCATTGGGGTCATGCGGTTTGAGGTGCGTTTATACTTTGGCACCAACCCCTCGAAACGTAGATAGATATTCGGCGCGGTCCAAATCAACCCCTCGAAACGCAGATAGCCTTATCTCGGCGAGTTCGATGGGTCGGGGCAGGGGCGTGCAGACGGCTTTCTGTCCCGAAGGGCGACACCGTTATGGGAAGGCCCCTTCGTCGCGTGCCTCGGGGCGGAGTGACGAAGGGACCTGATGCAATCGTTGCGTTCGACTGCCGGAAAATCAGTACTTCATGCCCATGGCCTCGCGCACCTGGTCAAGGGTCTCCTCGGCGATGGCGTTGGCGCGGGCGTTGCCGTCGTGCAGGATGTCACGGATGGAGTCCATGTCCTTGGCGAGCTCTGCGCGGCGCTCGCGATGCGGGGCGAGGAACTCGTTCACGGACTCAATCACGTACGCCTTGAGTGCGCCGGCGCCCGCATCGCCGATTTCGGCGGCAATGTCCTTCGGGTCGCGGCCGGTCACCAGTCCGGCGGTGGTCAGCAGCGCGGACACCTGCGGGCGGGCGATGGGGTCGAAGGTGATCTTGCGCTCGGAATCGGTCGGGCTCTTCTTGATGAGCTTGGCGGTCTCCTCGGCGGTGGCGCCCAGCATGATGGAGTTGCCGTACGACTTGCTCATCTTGCGACCGTCGAGGCCCGGTATCTCCGGTGCGTCGGAAAGGATCGCGGCGGGCTCGGGGAACACCGGGTTCTTCTTGGCGTAGCGCTCGTTGAAGCGGCGGGCGATGGTGCGGGTGATCTCCACGTGCGGCAGGTTGTCCTTGCCGATCGGCACGACATTGGCCTTGCAGAAGAGGATGTCGCACGCCTGATGCACGGGGTAGGTGAGCAGCAGGCCGGTCAGCGCGTGGCCGGAGGCCTCCATCTCGGACTTCACGGTGGGGTTGCGGTGCAGCTCGGCCTCGGTGACGAGGGAGAGGAACGGCAGCAGCAGCTGGTTCTCGGCCGGCACGGCGGAGTGGGTGAACATCATGGTCTTGGTCGGGTCGATGCCGGCGGCCATGTAGTCGAGCACCAGGTTGAGCACATTGTCCTCGATGTGCTCGGTGGTGTCGCGGTCGGTGATCACCTGGTAGTCGGCGATGATGATGTTCGTGTTGACGCCGCGCTCCTGCATGGCGACACGCTCACGGATCGAGCCGAAGTAGTGGCCGAGGTGCAGCCGGCCGGTCGGGCGGTCGCCGGTCAACATGGTGAAGGACGACGGCTTGGCCTCCAGCTTGGCGAGCGTTTCGTCCGAACGCTTTTTGGCCGCGAGGAAGCTCGCGCTCATCTCATTGCCTGCCGCTGTCAGTTGCTGCTCGTCGGTCATGCGAAAATCCTTTGAATATGCCCTAAATAAACGCTTTTTATGGTAAAAGTGTGAGCCGACAACGAACAAGCCACTATTAGTGGTACTCTCTATTGTTGATGAATCGAACAGCACAGTAATCGCAGGGGGTCAGATGGGCCGCGGACGTCAGAAAGCAAAACAGCAGAAAATAGCCCGAAAGCTCAAGTACCTGACCACTGATACCGATTACGATGAGCTCGCCAAGGAGCTGAGCACGCAGGAGCCGGGCGAGGGGTCGCCCGATCCGTTTGCCGATATCGAGGCTTCGTATTCTCATGATGCGAACGCCGCCGTGGACAATACGCAGGGATCCGTCGCTGAGGATGACCTTGACGAGTACGCCAAGTGGGCTGCCGAGGCTGCGGCGAAGGCGACCAGTGGCGAAATGCCGGCCGTGAAGGCGCCTGAATCTCAGGCTCCGAAGCCCAAGCCGATGCCGCGCAAGCCGATTCCCATGCCCATGCCGGCCGCGCTCAAGCCCAAGAAGGCATGATTTTCGGATTTCGTCGCTGCTGGCCCGGTGGTAGGGCCGCATTGACGCGATTTCGTATGTCGTGATGACGATTCACGTTGCGATATGCGATGACAGCGATGTCGACGCCCAGTACGTGCGCTCGCTGACCGCATCATGGGCGGCCGCTCGGCAGCTGGAGCCAGATAGACGTATTCCCGTCGGCAGAGCGGTTTCTGACGCGCTATGGGCGGCGGCGTGACGTCGATATTCTGCTGCTGGACGTCGAAATGGGCTCGATGGACGGCGTGGCGTTGGCGAAGGCCGTGCGCAAGGCGGGCGGCACGATGCAGATCGTGTTCGTCACTGGGTATTCGGAGTTCATCGCCGAAGGATACGACGTCGAAGCGCTCAATTATCTGATGAAACCGGTGGATGCGGCCAAGCTGTTCGACGTGCTCGACAAGGCGGTCGTGCGCATGCGCCGCGATTTCAGGTGCCTTGATCTGCAATGCGCGGAAGGGCTGATGCGTATTCCGCTGGCCGACATCCGCTATCTTGACGTGCGCCGTAATTATGTGACAGTGCACGCCGACCGGGATTATACGGTGAAACGCCCGCTGGGCGAGTTCGAGGCCGAGCTCGGCGACGGATTCTGCCGGGTGGGACGCGCGATGATCGTGAACCTGCGGCGAATCCGCTGCGTGGGCAGGTCGTCCGTGCAATCGACCGACGGGACGACGCCACCACTGCCTCGTGGGGTGTACGAGCCGTTGAATCGGGCAATCATAGACCAGACATGATTACGCATGGCCGGCTCACGGCCGGCAGGGTGCCGGAAAGCCGTCCCCGGCTGGACGGGGCAGAACGCAAAGGAGGGGCACGATGTGGTTTCGTGGGCGAGGCAAGGCCGACAGGGCCATCGCGGCATATCAGCGCGAGCTGGTCGACACGCATTACCGCGAGGTCGAGAACATGTACCGTCAGATGCGCATGTGGCGGCATGACTACCGTAATCACCTTCAGACGATGAAGGCGTTGGATACCCCGATCAAGTCCGGCAATGCGATGGCCGACGTGATTCTGAGCAGCAAGATGTCGCTTGCACAGGCGCATGGCATCGACGTGCGCGTGGACGCCCATATTCCGATCAAGCTGCGCATTTCGGAACTCGATTTGTGCTGCGTCCTCGGCAACCTGTTCGACAACGCGATCGAGGCCAACGACGGGTTGCCTGAAGCCGATCGCATGATTCGCGTGTATATGGACATGAAGGGCACGCAGCTGTACATCTCGTTCACCAACGCTTCCTCGGGCGGCAAGCAGCGCAAGGTCGGTGGGCGCTTCCGCACCACCAAATCCGACGAGGGGCACGGTTTCGGGTTGGTCCACATCGACCAGATCATCGAGGCTGCGGGCGGCTACCTGAGTCGCAACTTCGAGGACGGCGCCTTCACCACGGAGATTCTGCTGCCGCAGTCCTGATGACGGCGGTGCGGGCTCATGAGAGCGGATTGTCGATGCGCGTGCTGCCCGCCGGCGAGGGAGGAAGCTGGGTCCAAAGCCCTCTCCTTGGACTCATTACCGGTGAATCCGTGCAAGATAGCGTCCGCACCCGGACCCGAACGCCGCAGCCGTTGGCATGCGACGGTATGCTGGAATGGTGAACAGCATGGCGTACGGCGGCGTATTCGAGCCGCGTAATATTCTAGTGACCGGCGGATGCGGCTTCATTGGCGCGAACTTCGTGCGATACGTGGCGCGGAACCATCCATACGCGCACATCACCGTGCTCGACAAGCTGACGTACGCCGGCAATCCGGAGAACATCGCCGGCCTGCCGCCGTCGCAGGTCGATCTTGTCGTAGGGGACATCTGCGACGTCGCGCTATTGGAGCGTATCGTGCCCGGTCACGACGCCATCGTCCACTTCGCCGCGGAATCGCACAACGACAATTCCATCGCCAATCCCGAACCGTTCATCCGCACGAACGTGGAAGGCACGATGCGGCTGTTGGAGGCCGCCCGGCAACACGACGTGCGCTTCCACCACATCAGCACTGACGAGGTATACGGCGATCTGGCGCTGGACGATCCGGCGCGTTTCACGGAAGACACGCCGTACCGTCCCTCAAGCCCGTACAGCGCCTCGAAGGCGTCGTCCGACCATCTGGTGCGCGCATGGGTGCGCACATACGGTCTGCGCGCCACCATCTCCAACTGCTCCAACAACTACGGCCCGTACCAGCATGTGGAAAAGTTCATTCCACGGCAGATCACCTCCATCATGGAGGGCGCGCGGCCGAAACTGTACGGCACCGGCGAGAACGTGCGCGACTGGATTCATACGGAAGACCACTCTTCGGCGGTATGGGCGATTCTGACGCGCGGTCGCATCGGCGAAACGTATCTGATCGGAGCGGACGGCGAGATGAGCAACATCGCCGTGCTGCGCATGATCCTGCAGCTGATGGGCCAGCCGGAAGATGCGTTCGACTGGGTTCGCGACAGGCCCGGGCACGACAGACGATACGCGATCGACGCATCCAAACTGCGCGCCGAACTGGGCTGGTCGCCGATGCACACCGACTTCGCCAGCGGATTGCGCAACGTCATCGACTGGTATGCGGAACACCGCGACTGGTGGGCGCCGGCCAAGGAAGCCACCGAGGCCCGCTACCGCGCGCAGGGGCAGTGAAGCGACCGCCTCTACAGGCGGCCTTTCCGCGGCAGGTCAACGTTGCGCAGCAGCCGTTGCAAGGGCTTGAGCACCACGGTGTCGGCGACCACCGCGAACGCCAACGTCGCGAGCAGCGTGGCGGCGAACATCAGCACGCTGATGCCCGCGTACGACCATCCGTCCGTGGGCGCGGGAATCCGCGGACCGATCAGCACCTTGGACAGCGGCGAATGCACCAGATACATCGTGTAGGAGTATCCCGCCAGCCAGGTGGGTAGCAGGGTGTGGTTAGAGTTGGCGATTAGGGCGTTCGCGCCGAATTATTTGGGTTTGATGACTTTATTCGAGAGAGGCTGACGAATGGTTTCGCCACATCATCTTTTGAAGATTGCGACTGTGCTGTCTGCGGTTGCGTTGACGGCTTCTGTTGCGGTTACGCCGGCTTACGCATTGCAGGATATCGCGATTGAGGATGCTGTCGCGCAGAGCGGTCCCGTTACTGCGGATAATGGCGTTGTTGTGCAGTCTGACGATCAGTCTGACGATCAGACGGGCGACCAGCAGTCGCAAGACGGCATGCCTGACAATCCGAATGCGAAACTTCCGGATACCGTCAGTGACGAGATTTCCGACGATGCCACTGTGGTTTCGGAAGACCTGGCCGTCACCCCTGAAGGTGAGGTCAAGAATATTGAAACCGGCGAAACCGTGACTGATGCGACACTGGTCGGTACGCAGGATCAGCAGCCGGATCCGCTCGCCAAAACCAATGGTGAATCCTTCATTCCGGTGAGTGCGGAAGATGTCAAAAATGCTGTAGCCGACGCGAACGTACAGCTCTCCAAATTCGAAGGCAATGAATACGGCGCGCACTGGGGCACTTACAACAATACGAAAGCCTTCTTCGACTATCAGAACAACCTGTTCGTGCAGCAAGCCAAAGGCGTGATTGACGTTTCCGAATGGCAGGGCGACATCGACTGGGCCAAAGCGAAAGCCGACGGCGTGGAAGGCGTGATCATCCGCCTCGGCTACGGTTGGGGCAACAATGCCGACAAGAAAGCACAACGCAACATTTCCGAATGCAAGCGACTCGGCATCCCGTTCGGCATCTACTGGTATTCCTACGCGGACACTCCGTCGATTGCCAAAGAAGAAGGTGCCGGCGTGGTCGCCAAACTCAAGCGATTCGGTGTGCGCGCGAGCGACTTGGCGTACCCCGTGTACTACGACCTGGAAAAGTGGACGTGGAAGGGGCATCAGCCGCCCACCGATCCGAACGTGTACAGCGATATCGTCAACAATTGGTACGGCGCGCTGCAGTCCGCCGGATACAAGAACCTGGGCGTCTACTCGTACACCAGCTACCTGCAAGGCCCGCTGAAACATGCCGACATTTACGCCAAAACCACGTGGGTGGCGCAGTACGGCGCTCGCATGGGATTCGACTCGTTCCCGACCAACAGTCGTGGATGGCAATACACCAGCTCCGGCAAAGTGGGCGGCATCAGGGGCAATGTGGATATGAATGCGTTTGGGAACAAGGAGTATGTGAATGGCGGGAGCAGCAATGATTTACAAGCGGCCATTGATGTACGCAAAATGACTGCAGTTACCATTCCGAATGGCAATTATTACATCAATGTTCGTTCCAAAGTCGCGTCCAGTGTTGATATTCCTGGTGGAAGTGCCGCAGATTCCACCGCCATTCAGTTGTATTCCGGCAACAGTTCCAAGGCTCAGCAGTTCGCTTTTACTAGGCAGTCTGATGGGAGCTATGAGATCGTCAATGTGAATTCCGGCAAGGCTTTAGACGTGCGTAATGGTGTTGCTGAGAATAACGCTATAGCGCAACAGTATTCTCGAAATAATTCCCAGGCTCAACGATGGTTTATCCGTGATTCCGGAGCGGGATATTATTTGCAGTCCGCTCTCGGTAATTGGGTTCTGGATTTGAGTGGCGGAAATACTGCGAATGGTGCTGCGATTCGGCTGTATACGCCGAATGGCACTGCTTCACAGCTGTTTGTTGTTTCGTCAAGCGATGTCAATATAGCTACTGGAGTGTCGATGATTATCACTTCGGTTGCGAATAAAAAACTTGTCACGGATGTGACGGGTGCGTCAACGGCGAACGGGGCGCGAGTTCAGCTTTATTCAAGTAATAATACGAACGCCCAGAAATATCGATTTGAATCAATCGGCAATGGAACTTATAAGATTATCAATGCTAATTCGGGCAAGGTGCTGGATGTGGCTGGCGGATCCACTGCTAATGGGGCGGCATTGCAGCAATATACGAGTAACAATACTGTTGCTCAGCAGTGGACGGTGCGGAATTACGGCAGTGACAGGATTGCGCTGGTGTCGGTGAACGCCAACAAAGCTGTCGATATTCCAGGTGGCAATGCCGTGCAGCAGGCTCAGTTGCAGCTTTATTCGCCGAATGGCACTGTTGCTCAGCAGTGGTTGGTCGCAAAGGCGCCGTTGACGTTGCGCGAACGTTTGAATGAAACCGCAGCCAAGCATAGGCAGGATCTGCCGGATGGCACCTACACGTTCGGATCGAGGCTTAATACGTCCATGAAGATGGATGTAAGCGGCGCTTCCCGTTCAAATTATGGAAACGTGCAGATCTGGGCGGGTAATGGAACCAATGCTCAGAAGTGGAAAGTGACGCATGATTCCAACGGATACGCGACCTTGACTAGTGTGAACTCCGGCAAAGTGTTGGATGTGAATGGCGGCGTATCTGCCAGCGGAACCAACGTGCAACAGTACGATTCCAATGGAACATACGCTCAGAAGTGGATAGCAGTCAAGAATTCCGATGGCTCATACACGTTCCAGTCGGCGCTCGCGGAAAACATAGTCCTTGATGTTTCGGGTGCTTCTACCTCGAATGGTGCCAATGTGCAACTGTATACCGCAAATGGCACGAATGCTCAAAAGTGGGTGAAATAGCAGACAGATTAACCAATAGAATATGGCTGAGGACAAGTATCTTTTTGCTCTCAGCCATATTTGGAATCTGTGCTATTTCTGGCGCCGCATCATGGCGAATTGATTGGCATCAATGATGAATGCTTTGCGGTCGTTCTTGGCCATGACATCGAGGATGATGCCGGTGATGAACAATAGCAGTCCGGCAATGACGAGCATGACAGCGCCGATAAGCGTGGGGAATCGCGCCACCATGCCGGTATGCCAGAAGTCCACGGTCACGCTGCCGCACAGCACGATGCCGATGATGCCGAGGATGGCGCCAAGTCCGCCGAAGAACGGGAGCGGCTTGTATTCGCGGATCATGCGGAAAATGGTGCCCATCACCTTGATGCCGTCACCCACGGTGTCGAGCTTGCTGACCGAACCCTCGGGGCGGTCGCGGTACTGAATTGGCATCTCGAACAGACGCAGGTTGTTGTTCAACGAGTGGATGGTCATTTCGGTTTCGACCTCGAAGCCGCGCGACAACACGGGGTAAGTCTTGAC
>ERZ773195.1864-NODE-1864-length-14426-cov-3.729455_pt1 | contig 14426 bp, 7 predicted proteins | sample MGYA00580530_ERZ773195 | MGnify/ENA primary metagenome ERZ773195 (study PRJEB29015, sample SAMEA2737751) | human gut metagenome | biome: human gut; feature: human-associated habitat; material: faeces | place: China | collected 2012 ...
TGTACGCACAGGGTTTCGGGCTTGAATTGTTTTGCCATAATGTTATCGGGTTTTAGTGATTTATTCCAAAAAATGTTTTAATGACGCAAAAGTAGGGAAAATAATTGTATTTTTGCCCTGTTTATGAGTGAAATGATAGTCACATGAAGGAGATAATTGTGCAGATATGAAAAATAAACTCTATATTCTTTTATTCTTAGCTTTTCTTTTCTCAGGAACAGCACTTTGGGCGCAGCAGAAAGCGACCCCGAAGGCGGGTGAGGGTATCTCTGCTTTTCTATTGAGACATAATCGTTCTCCCCGAAAATATATGGATGATTTTATAGAGCTGAATAAAAAGAAACTGGGGAAAAAGAATGTACTTAAAGTAGGGGTGAGTTATATTATTCCTCCCAAAGAGAAATCAAAAAACACAAATTTGGGAACTACTATTAACGAGCCTTTGTTTGGTAAGGAATTGGCAAATGTCAAGGTTACTTCCAATCGTCTTGCCGGTGCTTGTTTCTATGTGGTCAGCGGACATGGCGGTCCCGATCCCGGAGCTATCGGACGGGCAGGAAGGCATGAGCTTCACGAAGACGAATATGCATATGATATTGCTCTTCGTCTGGCGCGTGTTCTGATGCAGGAAGGTGCTGATGTGCGTATTATCATTCAGGACGCTAAGGATGGAATTCGTGATGAATCGTATCTGTCCAACAGTAAGCGCGAAACTTGTATGGGGGATCCAATTCCATTGAATCAGGTACAACGTCTTCAGCAACGTTGTAACAAGATAAATGCCCTTTACCAGAAAGACCGTAAGAATTATTCCTACTGCCGGGCAATCTTCATCCATGTAGACAGCCGTAGCAAGGGAAAGCAGACTGATGTTTTTTTCTATCATTCAAACAAAAAAGCGGTTAGCAAGCGCTTGGCGAATAATATGAAAGACACATTCGAATCAAAGTACGGAAAGCACCAGCCGAACCGGGGATTCTCCGGAACAGTGAGCGGACGCAATTTGTATGTGCTTTCGCATACTACTCCCGCTTCTGTTTTCGTGGAGCTGGGCAATATCCAAAATTCTTTTGACCAGCGCCGTCTGGTGATAAATTCCAATCGTCAAGCATTGGCAAAATGGCTAATGGAGGGCTTTCTGAAAGATTATAAAGAGAAAAAATAAATATAAAACATCTTTTTCGTGAACAAAACCGAAATAGGAATGTTTTATATATGCAAATCGCCTGATGACTACTTGTAGGTATGCGAGTATATATGAGTCGGTGAATATGCCTCCCCGGCATAACAGGTAGATTGCATAGTAGTTTTGTCGTGTTTTATTTTGTGTTTGTGTTGTGACGGTGCTGCGATGTGAATCGGGGTACCGTTTTTTATGTATGTGACAGAAAGAAATTTTTGAAACAAGTAAATGGCTGCATTAAAAAAAGAATAAGCACGAAACCATAATTTATTCCGGCTTCGTGCTCACTCTTTACTTATATACTGCAATCAGGTAGTACTATTTCCATTCGCTGTGCTGTTCCAACATCGGGTTTGTATCAATCTCACTTTGCGGGATAGGCCATACTAAATCTTGTGCTCCACGTAGATTATTGCGTTCGACTGCTCCGAAGCCATAGAATGACTTGTCTTCCTGCATACGTTTCTGAGCATTCTCAAAATCTTTCCAGCGATAAAGGTCGGCAAAGCGTAAATCTTCGAAGGCCAGTTCCACACGGCGCTCATGGCGTACAATGGCGCGTAGTTCATCTTGTTCCAGATTAGTTCCTTCTACCTCTTCTACAGCAGGCATACCTACGCGGTCGCGGACTTCATTGATATACTTGGTAATTTCCGCTTGGGAGTAACCGCCTTTTTCAATCATAGCTTCAGAGAGTGACAATAGTACCTCTGCATAGCGGATGACATAGAAATCTAAGCTACCGTCATATTCGTTTGCCGTATTTTCGGGAGTAAACCATTTACGGATACAGCATGTGGAGCTGGCAGGTAAGTTGTTAGTGTACAACTTTCCGTTCCATTCCATTCCCGGAAGCATCAATGTTGCCTTCATACGAGGGTCGCGGTTCTCATAACGTCCCATATCCGGATTCTCTTTTGTATGAGCTCCTTTGTCAAGGCTACCCTTAAATAAAGGAGACTTGTCAATAGGTAATCCATCCGTGCAATAAAAATCATCGCATAAATTCATTGATCCTTCGATGGCATTCATCGGAGCAGACCAGCAAACTCCAAAGCAATTACCTTCACCCAGTCCCGGGCCTTTGTAGTGAACACTCAGTAATACTTCACCAGCTGTTTCATTGGCTTCCTTGAATAAGTCTGCAAAGTTAGCTGCCGGGTCGCTGCCGTCTCCCGATTTGAAAAGTTGTATTTTACCAACAACGTTTTTGTAGGCATTTATAGCCTCGTCCCAATGCTGGTTGAAAAGGGCTATCCGTCCCATAATAGCGTAGGCCGCTTCTTGAGTCAGACGTCCTGTCTGTGCTTTTCCTATCACGGGGATCTTAGGAATCCATATTTTCAGATCTTCCAACAAAGAAGAGATAATCTGGCTGCGCTCCGTTTTGGGTGCTTGGGCTTCTGACAGAGTGAGAGGTTTTGTCAGATAGGGTACATCGCGGAAAACAGAAGTCAGATTGCAATACATCAGGGCGCGCAATGCTATTGCTTCAGCTTTGTATGCTTCTATTTTTTCTTGTTCCATTGGTATGCGTTCTACGTTTTCCACTAACATATTGCATCGCTTGATAACTTCATAATTGGCGTTCCAGTACATTGAAAAACATTCATCGGTGGTAGCCGAGGTACATTGTGAAATGGAACTACCTAGCATCCAGTTACCCCATGTGTGGTCACCATTGTCTGTACTGGTTTCGCGTCCCAGAAATCCGAATTTCCAGCCGTCAATGTTGTCGTCATATAAGTTTTGGCTTTGCATGGCGTCGTAGCAAGCGGTCAGTGCCATCAATGCATCCGATTCGGTTTGCCAATAGGTCGTTTGGGAAGGCTGGTTCGGAGAATCTGTCTGTAGAAAACTGTCCGAACATGCGCTGGCAGATAATAACATTCCGGATAATAGTAAAACTCTGCATATATTTTTTGTATTCTTAATCATAATATTTGTCCTCCTTGTAATTAGAATTGAATGTTTAATCCAAATGAATAAGTACGCATATTGGGATGTACGTCATTTCTTGTATCACCCGATGACTTTTCCGGATCCCAGTTCTTCAACGGTGTGAACGTCAATAGATTACTTCCGGCAAAGTAAACACGGATGCTGGAAATACCAACTTTGGCAAGTTCGGCCTGGCGGAAAGTATAGCCGAATTCCAGATTCTTCAGACGTAGGTAATCTGATTTTTCAAGCCAGAATGAAGAATAAGAATCGTTCATGGTGTTACCTAGTGCAGGCATGGGAGCATTTATGTTGTCAGCCGAATAACGGTTCACCCAACGGCTCGTGAGGTTGCCTCGAATGTCGGTAGAAGTCTCCCAACTATAACGATAGATACCTCCCACCCCTTGCCAGAAAGTAGACAAATCGAAGTTTTTCCAAGATGCGCCCAGGTTGAAACTATAAGAGTATTTCGGGAATGGATTACCTATAATATCGCGATCTTCAGGAGTAATATTACCGTTGTCATCAAGGTCGGCGTACATGATATCGCCCAATTTGGGAGCCACACCGTTTTGTTTGATAACTTCACCCTTCGAGTTGGTACGTTGCAAGTCGGCTTCCGTACGATAGATGCCTATTGCTTTATATCCGAAATAAGCGCCAATAGGGTTGCCGATACGGTTGATTATATTGCCGTCAATTTTTTCCTCCAATTCACCCATTTCAAGGATTTCATTCTTTACACGTGACAGGTTGAAACCGGCGTTCCAAGCCCAGTCACCTCTACTGTCGGAGTAATTTACAGTCCATTCCCAACCGCGGTTACGGACTGCACCCACATTCTGATAAGGAGCGGAGAGAGAACCCAGGAAAATGCCGGGCATAGCCAGTTGCATCAAGATATCGGAAGTTTTCTTGTCGAACCATTCAAAGGTGGTTTGTATTCTGTTGTTGAAGAATCCAAGGTCGAGAGCTATGTTTACAGAGCGGGTTGTTTCCCATTTAATGTTTTCATTGGGGACGGATGTCTGTACCATACCTGCCTGCTTGTCTGCACCTTGGTCGAAGAAGTAATTTCCGCTTGCACCCAAAGTAGCTGCATAAGCGTAGTTACCAATTTCCTGATTACCTAATTTCCCCCATGACAGACGTAACTTTCCGAGAGAGAAGTTTCTGTAGTCTTTCATAAACCCTTCGTTCGAGAATACCCATCCTGCAGACAATGAAGGGAATGTGGCATAACGATTGGCTTTGGGCATACGTGAGGACCCGTCATGACGAATATTGAATTCGAATAAATACCGGTCATCATAACTGTAGTTTACACGGCCGAAGAATGATTGGAGCTTATATTCTTCTGATTCCCCCGTTGCTCCCGGATTGATTGTACCTCCTTTGAGCTCATAAATATTCTCGGTTGGGAAACCCTGTATGGATGCTGTTGTTTTGTAGAAACGTGAACCGATGACCGAATGCCCCAACAGTACATTGATATTGTGTTTGTCGAATTGCTTGTTATAAGTCAGCAAGTTTTCATTTGTCCATGTTGCGTTGCGGTACCAATAATCCTCTTCCTTATTAGTCTCTCCTGCTGCCTTTACAATGTTTCCGTCTGCATCATAGCGGGCAGGAGATTTGGGAGTGTAAGACTTAGTCGCATTCAGGTCGAAAGCATAAGCAAGACTTGTTTGGAACTTCAATCCTTCCCATAGTTCAATACCGGCAAACGCCTTACCGTTGAAACGCCAATATTCGTTGCTGCGATGTCCTAAGGACATCAACTCTACAGGGTTCTTCACCATTTCGGCGCTCATTGACGAACCGTCTACATAGCCATAATGTCCGTTGGAGTACATCACCGGTACGGTGGGGCGAGTGAACCAAGATACGAAACGCATGATACCGCCTTCGCCCGAAGGAGCAACAGCGGGAGCCGTCACGTTGTTTTTGTTACCGGACAAGTTCAGCCCGAATGTGAAACGTTTGTAGCGGGTGTCAAGGTTTGAACGAAAAGAGAAACGCTCTACACCTGTTTTTACCATGATACCATCTTGGTTTGAATAAGCTACCGAGGCCATGAAGTGCGTATTTTCGCTACCACCTGATACGGACAAATGATGCTGGTGCATACTGGCATTGCGCAATACGGCGTCCAACCAATTGGTGTTTGCATAATGATCGGGATCCGAACCATCTTTCAGTTTTTGTAGAGCTTCCGGTGAGAAAGTGTCAGGGTTCACTTCGTTTTTCATAAGAGCCCAGTTATAACTGTCTACATAGTCGGGAACGATACCCGGAGTCTGTAATGTATAGCTTCCCGAGTAGGATACTTTCACTCTACTTGAGGCCTGTCCTCGTTTGGTAGTAATTAAGATAACGCCATTGGCGGCACGTACACCATAGATAGCTGCAGATGCTGCGTCTTTCAATACAGAGATATTGTCGATATCCGCAGAGGGGATTTCGGAAATTTGTGAAAGACTGCCTTCCACGCCGTCAATCAATACCATCGGGTTGTTGTTACCAAAAGTACCGATACCACGGATTCTTATTTCCGGATTGTCATTACCGGCCTGTGCACCGTTTTGAGTCAGTACCAGACCCGGAAGACGACCTTGCAACAAAGTAGCTGTATTGGCTACCGGGATGTCCTGGATATCCTTGGATGACACAGAAGCCACGGAACCTGTTAGATTCACTTTCTTTTGGGTGGCATATCCCACCACGACCACTTCGTCGAGTTTCTTGGAGTCTTCTTCCAAAGTAACCTTAAAATTATTTTTGTTTCCTATTGGGAGGATGACATCCTTATATCCTAAGAAGCTAACGACCAACGTCTGTGAAGGTTGTGCCTTCAACTGAAAAGCACCGTCCATGTCGGTGATAGTTCCTTGTGTCGTACCTTGAATCACTACACTGGCTCCGATAATAGGTTCGCCTGATACATCGTACACTTTACCTGTCACTGTGTTTTCCTGTGCATATACTGCGAAAGAGAGCAGTATAAGAACGCCCGCTAAGAAAATGCGGAAAAAGTTTTGTTTTTGTCCGTTCATAAATTTAAAGTTTAAGCAAGTTAATAAGTTCTTTATTATCTATTTTCTTGTAACTAAGAATACTTTTATCGTTTTATTTCCATTGGTAATGGCGTACCCAGTCTACTTCCATCTCTACGGGTAAGTCGGCCGGATCTACCGTACCGACCCAACTTCCTCCTAACTGCATATCGATTAGCAAATATTGCGGGATATTAAAAGGAAACTGTCCTTCTTGTTCGGTTTCAATTCGAGGATAAACAAAGTTTCGTTTTCCGTTGACATGGAATACAAGACTGTCCGGCCAAAAATCCACTCCATATACATTGAAGTCTTCGGGATTAATGGGAATAGTGTTTCCGTGTTTCGGGTTGTTTTCTATTCCTAGTGTATAGGTATAGTGCGAGTGTACGGTTTGGTAGACAATAGAGTCATGGTTCAGACGTTCCATAATGTCCACTTCTCCTCCCATAGGCCATGAGTATTTGTCTGTTTCATAAGGCAATGTCCATATAGCAGGCCATGCTCCCTTTGCTCCGTGTAGTCTGGTACGTACTTCGATACGTCCTCCGTGGAAAGCACGTTTGTCTTTGGTCCATAATCCTCCGGTCAGGTATTGGGCTGCGTCTGCCTCTGTATTGTCATTGACGATTCCTTTCAAGATTAAAAGGCCGTTACGCATTTCATAACAACGGTCGTCAAAAGACTGGGTGTTTTGCCAATCAGGTTTGCCGCGAGGTATGCGGCTCCATACACTAGTGTCGGGCTCTGCACCGTCAAAGTTGTCTTCCCACACCAATTCCCATTTGGGAGTATGAGTGCAAGCAAATATGCTACATGCTGATAACAATAAAAGTATAACCTTTTTCATACGCTTAAATTTTGGTTCATAGAATTTACTTTAAAAATTAACATTGCAAACGTATTCTATTTCTTTTATAAATGACTCAGGAATCGTATAATTCGAGTCAAATCTTGTCTAAATAGGATGCTTTTGATGATTTTTTTTAGAAAAGGCCTCTCTTTTTTAATGGATAGTTGCTGAAAAAATGAGGTACAGATTTTTAGTGATGAGAAAAAAATGTATTTTTGCAGAAAATGAATTTATAATGTACCGTACCTTAATCATAATATTATTTCTGCTGGCAGGGGTAAAACTGCTTTCTTCTGAACACTGCATTAATTACTCATTCACCCAACTCTCCATAGAGCAAGGACTTTCTCAATCCACTGCCCAATCTATCTTATTGGACCATAAAGGTACTTTATGGATAGGTACCAAAAGCGGATTGAATAGCTATACTCAGGAAGGGATAAAGACTTACCTTCATCACTCGGGAGATCCTCATTCTCTTCCGAGTAACTATATTAATCATTTGACAGAGGATTCTCTAGGGAATTTCTGGATAGCGACTTCAAAGGGACTAGCTCTGTATGATGATGAACAAGACCAGTTTAACACTGTTAATTTCTCCATTATTTATTCATCTGTGGGGGTTGAAGGTGGTATGTGGTTTGGTAGCGAGAATGCCATTCATTGTTATGATTACAAAAGCAAAGAACTAAAAACGATTCATATCGAAAAAGAAGAAGGCAAAGGTATTAATCCGGTGGATTATAGGATTCAGAAAATGCTTTATTTGGAAGATGGCAAGATTCTGATAGGTACCCGGAAGAAAGGAATCTATTTATATGACTGTCGCATCCGGCAATTCACCCTTTTGATTCCAAGCAGTCAGAATCTGTTGACATCGTTATACGTAACAGCAGACCATCACATTTATACCGCTTTTTATGGAGATGGATTTTACTGTTATGACCGGACAGGAAAAATGCTGAAGCATTACACAAAAGAAAATTCCGGGTTGAAAAACAATTATGTGTTGGATATGGCGGAATATAATGGTAATATATGGCTGGCAACAGACGGGAGCGGAATCAATTTATTTACTCCCCGAACCTTTCAGTTTTCGCAATTACAACACATAGTGGGGGACTATTCTTCCTTACCGGTCAATTCCATAACCTTGTTGTACAAGGACATGAAAGATAATTTATGGGCTGGAAGTGTGCGTGGAGGGATATTCAGTATTAAAGAAACGTATATAAAGACTTATAAAGAAGCTATCTTGAACAATACCAACGGCCTTAGCGAGCAATCTGTGATTAGCCTTTATGAAGAAAAGGACGGCAAGGTATGGATTGGAACGGATGGAGGAGGAATTAATCTGTATGATCCGTCTACTGACAAGTTTATCCATTTCCCCTCTACTTATGGTGATAAAGTTGTTTCTATTGCCGAAGTGTCTGAGACTGAGTTAATGGTGTCTTTATATACCAAAGGAATTTTCCTGTTCAATAAGAAAACACATAAATACCGTCCTTTTACTATCGTTGACGAAGAAACTAATAAGAAAGAATGTTTTTACGGTTATCTTCCTCTGGCTAATCAGGTGGCGGACGGTAAGATATACATAATCAGTTGCGGCACTTATGTATACCACACGCATGACCATACATTTTCGAGGATGCAAACTGACCGTGATTATGATTTTTCCAATGATGCACTTTGCCTGTCATACTCCAATGATAGGTTTTCTCTGTTAAAGTGTGCTCACCAGGCCTTTTGGGTCGATCAGAAAAGTGATAGTATCCGGCTGTTGTTTGAGTTGGAGAAAGATGAACTTATTACTTCCATGTCTTACGATAACAGTCGTATGATATGGACCAGCACTAACAAAGGACTTGGATTTTTTGATCTGGAAAGTCAAAAGTATCACCGTATCCGTACCAGACTTTTCAATGGTATTTCTTACCTTATTGCTGACGGAAAAGGACGTTTATGGATTTGTGCCCAAAATCATTTATATTCTTATATCATTAAAGAGAATAGATTTATTCTTTGGAACAGTTCGGATGGTTTCCCGCCTAACGAAATTTTGTTTGCGTACCAAAAGCAATCCAATAGGGATTATATTTATTTAGGAGGTTCGGAAGGGTTAGTTAAAATTAATACGGATATTCCTTATACCGAAACTCAAATTCCGGAAATATATCTGTCCGAAATTCTTTTTAATGGTAGCCCTTCTTTGAAGAAGGTAAAGGAAAACACAATAAAAATACCATGGAATTATAATTCTCTTTCTGTTCACTTCCGGATCAAGAACAGAGATGTGTTTCAGAAATACCTATTACAATATATTATTGAAGGCAGAGGTAAGCAGTCTATTGAAACTTATGATCCGGTGTTGAACTTGTCTTCTTTGTCGGCAGGCAATTATTCAATATGGGTTTCGTGTAATACAAAGAATGGAAACCGAACTCCGTCTAAACAATTGATACATATTATCGTCACTCCTCCTTGGTATAAAACAGTTTGGTTTATTGGTGTAGCTGCTGTGTTGTTTATTATTATGACTGCAAGCATAGGTTATATTCATTATCGTCGGAAAGAACGCAATATGAAAGGTAATGTAAACTATTTCCTGCAAGCCGTATTAAACGATATGCTCAGTAGTAAAGAAGAAAAACAGCGAGGTGAAGAAGATAACTTTGCGGAAACTCCTTTGTCTGATATCTCATCAAAAGAGGATGATAGCCGACTGGAGGAAACTGGGGAACAAACTCAAGCGAAAAACAGCAAGGAAGATGAAGAATTTCTCAATAAACTCAATATGCTTATCCATGAGAACATGGCGGGTGGAGAACTTTCTATTAAATTCCTGACGGACAAGCTGGCTATGAGCAGAGCTTCTTTATATAATAAGGTGAAGTTCCTGACCGGTTTGGGAGTTAATGATTATATTAATCGGTTGCGTATTGAGAAGTCGGTTTTTCTGCTTACAAATACTAATATGAACATTAATGAAATATCCTATGAGGTCGGTTTTTCTTATCCTCGGTATTTTAGTACTTCCTTTAAGCAGATCAAGGGAATGACACCTACCCGATTTAAGGAGGAGAATAAGAAGAACTGATTACTGTTTTGTGCTGTCTTTGTTTGTTGGAATAAAGAGGTGTGGTTGCTGTTTTCCTTGTTAAAATCCCGTTCCTGCCTCATTTTCTTTAAACTTCTGTGAACAAAATCCGGATTAGTCTGTTTTTAATTATGCAAATCGCCTGATAAAGCTTCTTATGGGTATGTGAATATAGATAAGTCAAGCAAGATATGCCTCCCCGGCATAACAGGTAGATTGCATAGTAGTTTTGTCGTGTTTTATTTTGTGTTTGTGTTGTGACGGTGCTGCGATGTGAATCGAGGTACCGTTTTTTATTATGGATAGGTATAACCGGAGATTATCCGGTATAAAAAAATACTGTGAACCGGTTTGATGAAAAATGGCTTCCTTTGCAGAGTAATAAACAGAGTAATAAATTCAGTATCACTAAAATCTAGTAATTTATGTTCAACGAAAAAAGAAGCAGCATGTTGCACGGTGTCTTGTTGATAGCACTGTTCTCTTGTGCGGCGTTTTACATTGGTGAGATGTCTTTCGTGAGAAGTCTCTCTTTCAGTCCGATGATTGTAGGTATCATTTTGGGTATGCTTTATGCTAACAGCTTGCGGAATAATCTTCCCGAAACTTGGGTGCCGGGCATACAGTTCTGTTCGAAAAAGATTCTGCGTATCGGTATTATCCTCTATGGTTTCAGATTGACTTTCCAGGATGTGCTGGCTATCGGATTGCCTGCTATGTTGATTGATGTTATTATTGTGGTGGTGACTATTTGTGGTGGTATTTATCTCGGTAAGTTATTGAAAATGGACAGGGGTATTGCGTTGCTCACTTCTATCGGAAGTGGTATTTGCGGGGCTGCCGCCATTCTCGGTGCGGAGTCTACTATTAAAGCAAAACCTTATAAGACGGCAGTGTCCGTTTCTACCGTGGTAATCTTCGGTACTATCTCTATGTTTTTATATCCTTTCCTCTACCGTAATGGAATTTGTGCGCTCACTCCCGACCAAATGGGAATCTATACAGGTTCTACTCTTCATGAAGTGGCTCATGTGGTGGGAGCGGGTGACGCAATGGGAAACGGTATTTCGGATTCGGCAATAATAGTGAAGATGATTCGGGTGATGATGCTGGTTCCGGTGCTTTTGATTACTACTTATATGGTGGCAAGAGCGAGAAAGAAACAAGTACAGAAAGGGCAGAAATTTCAGAAGATTGCCATTCCCTGGTTTGCAATCGGCTTTATGGGAGTTATCGCTTTTAACTCTTTTGATTTGCTGCCTGCGCAGTTGGTTGCGGGGATCAATACACTGGATACTTTCCTGCTGACAATGGCTATGACTGCACTTGGGACAGAAACAAGCATTGACAAGTTCAGAAAAGCGGGGGCGAAACCTTTTGTCCTGGCATTTCTTCTTTATATTTGGCTGGTAGTAGGCGGTTATTTCCTGGTGAAGTATCTCACTCCTTATTTAATGTAATAAAAAAACGGACTTACGTAGATTCTCAGAATGATATTCTTCAGAATTTGTGTAAGTCCGTTTTTGGTGGTGGTACTTTGACAAGTACCTATCTAGTTGTTATAAGGGCATATTTCCATGCTTTTTAGGTGGATTCGTCTGCATCTTGTTTTCTGTCATTTCCAATGCCTGAATCAGACGTTTACGGGTTTGTCTCGGATAGATGATTTCGTCGATGAATCCCAGCTCGGCAGCCTGATACGGAGTGGCGAACTTTTCCTTGTAGGCTTCCAGTTCTTTCGCCTTAGTCTCTGCATCCGCTTTGCGGAACAGGATATTTACCGCGCCTTCTGCCCCCATTACTGCGATTTCCGCGCTTGGATAGGCAAAGTTTACGTCTGCGCCTGTTTGCTTGGAGTTCATCACAATGTATGCACCGCCGTAAGCCTTACGGGTGATAACGGTCAGTTTGGGAACGGTAGCTTCCGCGAATGCATAAACGATTTTCGCGCCGTGGCGGATGATACCGTTATTTTCCTGTGTGTATCCCGGAAGGAAGCCCGGAACATCTTCGAAAGTAATCAACGGAATGTTGAAACAGTCGCAGAAACGGATGAAACGGCTCGCCTTGTCGCTGGCATCAATATCGAGCACTCCGGCAAGGTAGGCAGGCTGATTGGCGACGATACCTACCGAACGACCTGCCAGACGTGCAAAACCAATGAGGATATTCTTGGCAAAATTCGGCATAACTTCAAAGAAATAGCCGTTGTCTACCACTCGCTCGATGATATCTTTCATATCATAAGGAACATTCGGGTCTGCCGGAACGATAGTGTCCAAAACGGCGTCTTCACGGTTGGTTTCATCCGTGCAGTTCTGCTTTTTAGTTTCATCCATATTATTCTGCGGCAGGAACGAAAGCAGTTCGCGGATACTCATCAACAGTTCTTCTTCGGTGTTACACATAAAATGAGTCACTCCGCTTTTGCTGCTGTGAGTCATGGCACCACCCAGTTCTTCCTTGCTTACTTCCTCGTGGATAACGGTCTTCACTACGTCAGGCCCCGTCACAAACATGTGGCTCTTTTCTTTCACCATAAAGATAAAGTCCGTGAGGGCGGGAGAGTAGCAGGCACCACCGGCACAGGGACCGAGAATGGCGGAGATTTGAGGAATCACGCCGCTTGCCATTGTGTTCTGATAAAAAATGTCGGCATATCCCGAAAGGCTTTCAATGCCTTCCTGTATGCGTGCACCGCCTGAATCGTTCAATGCGATAATCGGAGCACCGTTCTTTAAAGCCAACTGTTGCACCTTCACAATCTTTTTCGCGTTGGAAGCGGACAGTGAACCGCCGCAAACGGTGAAGTCATAGGCGTAAACGAATACCTGGCGACCGTCAATCTTTCCGTAGCCGGATACGATACCGTCTCCCGGAATCTTGTTCTTGTCCATGCCGTAGTTAGTGCAACGGTGAACCATTAGTTTGTCCAGTTCAACAAATGTCCCTTTATCGAGCAACATCTCGATACGTTCGCGTGCAGTCATCTTACCGCTTTCGTGTTGTTTCTCTATCTTCTCAACGCCCCCGCCGAGGGAAGCGATGCGGTCACGTTCCCGGAACGTGGCATATGCTTTGTTTATTTCTTCCATGATGCAATCCGTTTTTTAGTGTTATGCAATCGGTTCTAATGTTATTAATGTCTGGTCACCGGTGATGTTATCGCCTTCCTGAACCAGAATTTCTTTGATACGGCAATCCGAAGTCACTTTATAGTTGCTCTGCATCTTCATGGCTTCGATAACGATAGCGGTGTCTCCCGCTTTTACTTCCTGTCCTGCCGTTACGGGAATTTTTACTACTTTTCCCGGCATGGGAGAAGTGATGCGGTCGTTCTGTTCGTCCTCGCCTTTTTTGCGCATACGCAGGTACTTCGCTTGGCTGTCTACGATTTCAACATTGAAACTGCTGTAATGCGTGTTCACTTTATAGCTTTTCCCGTTCTCCTTGCGGATGAGCTGCGCGTTTGCGCTGCGACCGTCCATAAGGATGTTGCAGGTTCCGTTTTCTGCCATTACCACGTCCGCTTCAAACGGCTTTCCGTCAATGGTAAGTACCACTTTATTATCTTCCTTGCTGACCAGTTCTACTTCGGCCACCCGGTCACCTATATGAATTTCCATAATTAACTGCTTTTTTTAATTAGATACGAAGTACGCCTTTATGCAATCCGAATTCTTTCCATTTGCTGATAGGACGGTTGTCGGTAGCGTCGCCGCTGTTCTCTTCAAGATTCATCAGATAATCCATGTAGGCGGCAATCAGTGCAATATTCTCGGCACGTTCGCTGGTTCGCATGATACACTGATGCAGGTGTTCGCCGTTCTTGGCGATGAATCCGGTATCATAATGACCTTCTACGAAATCGGGCGTATCCATAATAGCACGCAGGTAACTGATATTATTCTTGACTCCGGTCAGCTTGTACTCATGAAGCACGCGACGCATCCGTTCGATAGCATATTCGCGGTTAGTTGCCCACACAATCAGTTTGCCAATCATCGGGTCATAATAGATCGGAATCTCGTATCCTTCGTACACATAGCTGTCAATACGCACTCCGATACCGTTCGGTTCTGTAATCTGCTTGATGATTCCCGGACTCGGCATGAAATTCATTTCTGTATCTTCGGCACAGATACGGCATTCGATAGCGTGTCCGCGCTGTTTGATATCTTCCTGTTTCAGTTGGAGAACTTGTCCGTCGGCTACCTTAATCTGCTCTTTTACGAGGTCTACACCGATTACTTCTTCCGTAATGGGATGTTCCACTTGCAGGCGGGT
>ERZ773195.1870-NODE-1870-length-14381-cov-14.656219_pt1 | contig 14381 bp, 13 predicted proteins | sample MGYA00580530_ERZ773195 | MGnify/ENA primary metagenome ERZ773195 (study PRJEB29015, sample SAMEA2737751) | human gut metagenome | biome: human gut; feature: human-associated habitat; material: faeces | place: China | collected 2012 ...
ACGGATTTGTCTATCTGACCAGTATTATGGATTTATTTTCCAGAAAAATCATAGCATGGACACTTTCAAAAACACTGGAAGTATCCTGCGTGATTGATACGATAAACAAAGCCAAAGCTCGCCGAAATATCGACCAGCCATTGATCATTCACTCTGATCGTGGCAGTCAGTACGTTGCGACGGAATATAAAAAAGTAACAGAAAATATGCAGCGTAGTTACTCAAAGAAAGCATTTCCGTGGGATAATGCCTGCATTGAATCCTTCCATTCGATTATCAAACGTGAATGGCTCAACCGCTTTAAAATTCACGATTACAAGCAGGCATACCGCTTGATTTTCGAATATCTGGAAGCTTTCTACAATACGAAACGAATTCATAGCCATTGTAACTATATGTCACCAAATGAATTCGAACGATTGTATAAAAGAACACACACTGAGGCTGAGCTTCTGGCGGGTTAAAATCGGAAAAGTTTCTCATTTTAACTTGTACTAAATCTTGACATAGGACCAGCTATCTCTTTTGAATTACTCCTCATTCTCTAAAATCCGTTCTTTTAACCGTCACCCGAACTGTCACGCATACCGTCACTTTTTGTATCGGTAATTGGTAAACTATATCAGCCTTTTTCGATTACTCCTACAAAAACGGACAATAATATGCTTTCGTTAAAAGTAGTCGAAGTCATATTTGTTCAGTAGTTTAGTGACAGTATTCGGTGGGGTGGTACTGTCACCGAGTTCCTCTAACAATTCCGTTGCTGAGCCGATCCAATATCTATGGCTTTGGACAAACGGGATTACTTTCCGAAGAAAAGGGTGGTGGCGGTCATTATCGGCTCGCCTTTCGGCTTGTCCGTTCCAAGCACTTCCGCAACTATTCTTTCGCCTTTGGTCATTACATCACTTCCTCTCATTTTAATTTGGCTCATAGTTGGCTCAAAACACTATGCAAAGCAGTTGTTTGTGCCATATTGGCACAGCCGCACACCCGTATTTGTTCCTATCCGAGGATTTCACTCCGAAGTTTTAACGCTCGTCTGTATATGCTACAGAGTCTTGACGGTCGTATCCTTTAGGGTGGCGGGTATTCAGTTGTCAAGGTGCTTCGGTTTTTTGTCCCTCAATAAGTAGCCTTTGAAATGGCTTAAAAATCCGAAGTTTTGAAAAAGTTTTTCAAATACCTCTAATAAGTAGCCAGCGAAAAGGGCAAAAATATTAACTCTTTCGGAAAAGTTCACGGAAAGTTTATATTTTCTTTCTTTGCAAATATTTTCGGGCAAAACAAAAAGCCGCTACACAGACATCACAAACAAGCGGGAGATATACTCTCGCTTGTAGCAATGTTCTATGTAACAGCTTTGAAATTCAAAGACGGGACTGTTTCCTTATCCATTCACCTGCTAACAGTACCAAACGCATATAGTGGTGGATAACGGTATTTTCTCATAGCATACCGCAGGCATTAGGCGACTATTGTTTTCAAGTCGCATCTTCTCAAATCTTTTATTCAGTTGTAGTGTGACGGTTAAACTGTCACAAATATATTATACAGAAAATATATTCGATTGTCAAGGACAACTTATGAGTTTGCCCACATTCACATAAAAATATACGGCAGGGATTTTACTCTCTGCCGCAAAATTCATTGTTAATATCCAAAATCAAGTGTTTTTACAAATTATCTACTTGTTACAGAAACGGGATCTAAATAGAACAATCCGCTATTGCTATCAAAAGAAACAACTTCAGCAACTATACGAACATTTAATCCAACGCTTACTGTATCCAAATCTGTGTTCAAATCATAATAATTTACATCTTCAAATTTGAACGAAGGACCAATTTGACTGTCAGGATTATAATTGCCTGCACTCACAAGATAATCAAATCTTGTGTTATAGTTTCCGTGTTTTGTGCAATAATCGATTCTTCCATCAAATTCAATAATTCTTCCTTTATACTTTGTAGCAAATGCAGAGTATGAAGCATCTATCTCTGCTTTGTTTGAAAGCATTGCCGCAAGTTCAGGACAGTTATCTACAGTAAGATTTTCAGGTTCTACATCTTCAGGTTCAGACTCCTCAGGTTCTGTGTCTTCAGGAGTGCTTGAAGTTTCTTCAGGTTTGCTTGTTTCTTCCTTGTCTTTATCGGGAGCATCCTCCTTTGCAGAGCCTGAAACCACATCAATATCAACCTTGTCGCTATAACACCAAATCTTGAATTCAAGTTTTTCTAACTTGGTAATTTCAACTTCAACTTCTCCGATAACCCCGTCATCATCAGTATTTTCAAATCTTATAGTATGAGTACCTTTTTTCAAGGTTTCGGTAAATGTTTCTGTTTTACCGTGTTCGATAGAGCCAACAAAATCATTATCAATATAAAAATCAACATCGTATGTACTAAACATAAGATTTTCTCGGCAAACAACCTTTATTTCCGTTTCAAATTCAGGCTCTTTAAGAGAAATATACATTGTATTATTGCCTTTATAATCAACAGTCAACTTGTAGCCATTAGCGTTGCTTGCGGTAAAGGTCTTTTCAGCTTTTTTGCTATTAACAGTAAATCCTTTTTCGGTACAAGCGGTAACATAAGCATTATAATCATCTAAAGTTGTTTCTCCAATATAAACGGTCAATCCCGTTTTATCATCTTTTTCAATTTTACCAAGTGTTGATTTAGGCGTAGGCAGCATCTTACCATAATCGCTTGTTGACCAAGTGATTTGGCTCATTTCCATAGGTGCATTCAGATTTATATCTAATTCGTTTTCATCCTCATAATAGTATAAGTGAAGCTTATATCCGTCTTTGTTATACGCATCATATAAGGTATCTGATTGGTCGCTATCAACAGTAAATCCTTTATCCTTACAAGCTGTTAGATATTCCTTGTACTGCTCGGCAGATAATTTTACGATTTCAACCGAAAGATAATCGTCAGAGTTTGAATAAATTTCGCCCAAATTTGAAGCAGGTTCAGGGATAACTTCACCCATAATTAGTTCTGACCAATTGATTGTTTCAGCATCCTTGTATTCAGAGCCTACCGAAAAGAGTAGCATATAAGGAACTATCAATACGAGTGCAATAATTGGCAGAACAATTTGTAGTGTTTTATTTGGAGTTTTGATAACTCCTTTTTTCATAAGACACGCAACTACTAAAAGAGCAATTTGCAAAACAGAGAATATTACTGCAAACACTGTTCCAAATGCAAGAGCTATCAGGAACAGAAACGCACTAACGCCAATACCAACTGTCATAACTTTTCCGAACATACTAAGAGATGCCCACATTTCAGATATTTTCGCTGTTGCTTTATCGGTAATGCTCGGTTTCGCTGTTGTAACTGTATTGGTTATTACAACTCTTTCATCTGTTTCGATTTCGTCTACAACTTCATCCACTTCAACATTTGTTTTAGGCGGTACATCATTTTGCGATTTGTTGGCTTCTGTTTTAGCTTTTCTCATATCGTCAGTAACCTTAAAACCACAATTCGCACAAAACTTCATTTCTTCTGTTATTTCAGAACCACATTCAGGACAAAACATTTCAAAATCCTCCTCTTTTTTTGCTTTATTCATCGGTTGGAATAGGTGGCATTACAGTAAACAATCCTTTCAAATCGTCAACTGCACTTGCTTTTACCCATTCTTTCATACCATTCTTCCATACCAAACTATCGGCTGTAAGTTGTCCGGCGTTCGCCATTTGAGTAAGAGTTGTAATATCAAACGGTCCATTTGCTTGACCGTTTACTGCAATATGATAAGCCACAGTAGGAATAGGTGGTGGAGTTGTCCCCATAGGCTGATTTATGCCGCCCATCATATTATTCATAGAGCCCGCGATATTCTGACCTACTGCACCGCCGACAGCCATACTTGCCATCATAGTAGCCATATTAAAACCATCGCCACCGTTGCCGCCTAAATTAACATCGCCCGCACCATTTGCACCCATTTTTCCTAGTGCTTCAGCACCTGCAACGCCAACTTCAGCTTGCTTTTCAACTTGGAAAGCACCGATATTAGCAGTCTGTGTCGCCTTGTGTTGAGCGTATTGACCTTCTTCACGCTGAATGCGGAGTCTTTCGGTATAATCCTCCGTTTCTGCCTTAATTTTAGTCGAAGTGATGTCTTTGGTAACAGCCATTAACTGTTTGTAGCCATCGCTTGATTTATCAAGTTCAATAGCAGATAAATCTACACCAGAAACAATAACCCCAAAATTTTCTTTCAATCTTTCGCTAACATCATATTCAACCACATCGTTAATTTGAGATGTTTTTGTTTCGATTTGTACTAAAGGAATATCATTAGCAGCCGGAGCATTTGCAACGATGTCCTTAATATAACGCACGACTGCATCACGGATTTGCATTTGGAAAGTTTCAAGATTAAAATCTGTAAGTCTATGCAGTTTTATAAATTCACGATAATCACTAATCTTAAAACTGATAGTACCCCTTACTGAAACAGGTACTCCAAAGTCAGAAAATCTCGGATCATACACATCAAAGAATGGCACTCCGAATTTTACCTGAATGATTTGAGCAAGGTTTATAAAGTAAACTTCTGCTTGAAATGGTGTGCCGCCCTCGTATGCCAATCCTACAATACTTGAAAGCACAGGGAAGTTATCTGTTTTGATAATTTGATCAAACGGACCGACAATGAAGTCTTGCATTACTCCGTTCGGTTGTTTGTAAACAAATACAGCAACCTCACCCTCCTTTACTCGGAGCGAAGAACCCCAACGAATAGAATTTTCACGAACAGTCTGTCCTGATTGTACACCAGACGGATGCCATTTCCATATTAGATACGAAGGCTTATCACAACGGATTTCATCCATAAAGCCACCTGTTCGACTATTTTTATTAAAGAGAGCCATATACTTCTTCCTCCTATAAATTTTGTTTTCTATTCTTATTGTAAATTGAAATAAATTTAATGCCCACCAACAAAGATGCAATGCCTATTAGAATTGCGATGATTCCACTTGCCGATGTTTCTTCGAGTAAGAAAAGCATACCGAATAAAATAGCATACCCACCTACTACAAAAGCTGCTATTGCCAAACCCTTGAATTTGCGGTTTTTGAGTTCTGCTTTCTTTCGGTCATAAATACTTTTAATTGTTGCAAAATCGGAGCTTTTACCCATTGTTAGTTGAGCTCTCTGATATACTTGCTCCAATTTGGCTATCCACGCCTTAGAAACAACATCATCAATGCCTTTTTTAAGATTTATATTTGATGAAGCTAAAAGCATAAACTCCAATATATCTTCCTTTGTGTTGGGAACGGGGAAGTTGCTAATCAAATCTGCTTTTTCTTCCTCTTTTTGATTTTCAAAAGCGTTTCTTGCTTCTTCGACTTCATCTTTTTCCTTAAAATCTCTGCCAAACACCATTTTCATTACGGATTTCTTTTCTTCGATATGCGGCATTTGTCTTGCTTCAATCCGTTCTAATTTTTCTGCTAATTTACGAACTGCATCAGCAGACTGTGTTGACCTGATTTCCCAACCGCAAGCAGCGCATCTTGTTTCAAAAGAATTGATGATTTCACCACAATTCGGGCATTTATGTATTTCTCCATCATAGACAGTCCTTCTTTTTGTTCTGTCTTTGTTTTCCGTTTCGGTTTTTGCTACATATACTGCCGTACCACAGTTATAGCAAAATTTCGCACCGCTTTTTATTTCTTGACCGCAGTTAATGCAAAAAGCCATTTTCTTTATCCCTCGCCTCACAGTTTTATTCATCTTCTATTTTTACCGCATCGCAAATATCTCCGATATTGCAATCAAGATATTCGCATATACGCAATAGTACAGATAATGCAACTTCTTCATTTTTTCTCATTTTTGTCATTGTGCCTGTTGCAATATTCAAATCCTTGCGAAGTGTCGCAGGCGAGATGTCTTTTTCAATGAGCAATATCCAAAGTTTCTTGTAACTTATTCTCATCCTTTCACACTCCTTGTCATTATTATTTATATAATAATCTGCAATATTAAATTTGTCAATAATTTTCAGCAATTTCACAAACAAAAGTCGCAACTTCTTGCGATTATAACTATATATTGACTTTGACTGTGGAAAAATAGAACGCATTTTCAAGGCACAAGGTATAAACACCTTACCCATCTCAAAATTAACTCTAAAAACAGCGATATACTGCGGTTTTCAGCACCCTATTTTTCCACTACAAAAGGAAAAAGCCGAGTGCAGTTTTGATAAACCACACTCGGCAATTCTTATGCTATTCGTACTTTCTTCCGCTTGGCTTTTGATAACTTGATAATCAATTCGTCAACCGCATCGGTATATCTGCCTTCACGGATTAGTTTGTTTTTCAGTGAAATCAACGCTTGCATCATAAGGGAATATTCCTCGTCAGTTAAGTTAAGTTGATATTTCGGCGTTCTCATATAAATACCACCTCGTTGTTTACTATCTCTCTACAACGGCTTTCAATATTCCCCATTCTTCCAACCCATTCCATAGGATTGTCTGCTTTTAACTGCTCGGTCACACCTTCACTCTCGGCAAACTGCTTTACCAACCGAAAATACATATCCTCTGCCTGCTTATCAATTTCGGCAAGGTGGCTGTTCAGCTTTCCATTTTTCAAAAGGTTGGTGTAAAGCACCCTGCGGTGTTGCTTGAGGTAGCGTAAATGTCGCTGTCCCCATATACCTATAGGCTCGTTTTCTTCCTTTGGTAATCCCAAACAAGGTAAGTAATAATCTCCTCGCTTTTCATACCACAATCCGTTTTTCTTGTCAAAAAATCTGTTTTCCATTTTGTAATCCTCCAAATGTATTGAGTTTCCTACAAATTCAATCATTCTGGCTGATTACAAAGCCGAAGGGAGAAACTACTTCCTTACGTAGCCTCTCCCTTTGGTCTCCCCCTTTAATAAGAAGAAAAAATTGAAGTATGTAAAACAAAAATTTGATATTGTCAATTATAATATCCGAATACTACTTCTGCACGTTAAATGCTCCCATACCCGGATAAACAGCTGCTGCGCCAAGTTCTTCTTCGATACGGAGTAACTGGTTGTATTTTGCCACACGCTCTGTTCTGCTCGGTGCACCGGTCTTGATCTGACAGGTATTTAATGCGACAGCCAGATCTGCGATTGTGGTATCTTCTGTCTCTCCGGAACGGTGAGAAGAAATGGCTGTGTATCCGGCTTTGTGTGCCATCTTGATTGCCTCTAAAGTTTCGGAAACGGAACCAATCTGGTTTAACTTGATCAGAATGGAGTTTCCGCAGCCAAGGCTGATTCCCTTTGCCAGACGCTCGGTATTGGTAACGAAAAGGTCATCACCGACAAGCTGTACTTTGTCCCCCAGCTCGGCGGTAAGCTTCTGCCATCCTTCCCAATCCTCTTCATCCAGTGCATCCTCTATGGAAATGATCGGATATTTCTCCACAAGCTTTTTCCAATGCTCAATCAGCTGTTCAGAAGTATATACGGTTCCGGCCTTTGGCAGTTTGTACTCGCCCTTCTTTCCTATCTTCCACTCGGAAGAAGCGGCATCCATTGCAATCTTAAAGTCCTTCCCCGGCTCATATCCGGCTTTCTTTACAGCCTCAAGAATGGTCTCGATTGCTTCCTCATCCGATTTCAGTGCCGGTGCAAAACCACCCTCATCCCCAACGGATGTGGCAAGTCCTCTGTCCTTTAAAATAGAAGCCAGTGCATGGAATACTTCCGCACACCATCTGAGACATTCTTTAAAGGAAGGTGCTCCTACCGGCATAATCATAAATTCCTGTACATCCAGTCCGGAAGACAGTGCGTGGCATCCACCGTTTACGATATTCATCATCGGAACCGGAAGACGGTTCCCGGAAGCCCCGCCAAGAAAACGGTAAAGCGGAATATCCAGTGAAATTGCTGCCGCTCTGGCACATGCGATGGAAACGGCAAGAATTGCATTTGCTCCGAGTTTGGACTTGTCCTTTGTTCCGTCCGCATCGATCATTGCCTTGTCAATTGCATAGGTGTCGGATGCATCCATCCCCTGCAGTGTCTCGTTGATCACGGTGTTTATGTTTTCAACGGCTTTCTGCACGCCCTTTCCAAGGTAACGGCTCTTGTCTCCATCGCGAAGTTCTAATGCTTCAAACTCACCGGTGGATGCACCGCTTGGTGCCATGCCTCTTCCGATTGTACCATCTATCAATGTAACCTCTGCTTCCACAGTGGGGTTTCCTCTTGAATCTAAAATTTCTCTCCCAATTACTTTTTCAATCTCCAGATAATTCATCTTTTTTGTTCTCCTTTCGATATGCGAAGAACTCCTTCCGGAAGCGGTAATGGCGTCGTCTGTACTTCCGTTAAACACACTCAGCAGTTATGTGTTTGCGAAGGAGTCTTCCAATGATTTACACAAGGAAGTTAGTTGTATCTAACCCAAGAAAGATTATATCTGACATATTGAAAAATAGCAAGCATTTTTTCTGATAGTTTTTATCAACTAATTTTAATTAGTTATGTCATACTGCATAGCTTATATTTTCATATCGTGCCTGCATTGTCCTTTTCTTTTTAAATCTGGCGGATGAGATTTACCATCTCCACAGCACCCAGTGCACAATCATATCCCTTATTCCCGGCTTTACTTCCCGCGCGCTCAATCGCCTGCTCGATATTTTCCGTCGTGACCACGCCAAACATAACTGGAATTTCACTCTCCAGAGAAACTGCTGCCACTCCCTTGGATACTTCATTACAGACATAATCGTAATGGCTTGTACTTCCGCGGATCACGGCACCCAGACAGATCACGGCATCGTATTTTTTGCTCATTGCCATCTTCTTTGCGATCAATGGGATTTCAAATGCCCCCGGCACCCATGCCACCGTAATGTCCTCTTCCTTCACATCATGACGCAGCAGGCCATCCACGGCACCGCCCAGCAGTTTGTTGGTGATAAATTCGTTGAACCGTGCGACGACGATTCCTACCTTCATATTGTTTGCTACTAATTTTCCTTCCAATGTACTCATAATGTTCATTCTCCTTTTCTTCATTTTAAAAGTTTAATACATGTCCCATACGATTCTGCTTCGTTTTTAAGTAAAACAGGTCATACGGTGTGGCCTGCATCTGGATCGGCACGCGCTCTGTGATGGAAATCCCAAACTCTCCGAGCTGGTATACTTTGTCTGGATTGTTGGTTAAAAGCCGCATGCTGTGCACGCCCAGATCCTTTAAGATCTGTGCGCCGATGTAATATTCACGCTCATCCCCGGCAAATCCTAAGGCAAGATTGGCATCTAAAGTGTCCATTCCCTGTTCCTGCAGTTCATATGCACGCAGTTTGTTGATCAATCCGATACCGCGGCCTTCCTGCCGCATATAAAGTAAAATCCCGCGGCCTTCCCTTTCAATCTGTGTCATGGCAGCGGCAAACTGCTGTCCACAGTCGCACCGCAGGGAGCCAAAGGTATCTCCGGTGAGGCACTCGGAATGTACACGGCAGAGTACATTTTCTCCGTCCCCGATTTCTCCTTTGACTAATGCCACATGATGTTCACCATTTAAACGGTTCACATAACCGTATGCCCGAAACTTTCCATACTTCGTCGGCATCTTTGTCACAGCCACACAGTCCACCAGCTTTTCATGGCATTTGCGGTATTCCTGGAGTGCGGCAATGGTAATCATTTTTATACCGTGCCTTTTTGCAAGTGCAAGCAGTTCCGTCGTGCGCATCATGGTGCCATCCTCGCGCATGATCTCACAGCAGAGCCCACATTCTTTTAGCCCTGCCAGACGACACAGATCCACGGTTGCTTCCGTATGCCCGTTTCTCTCCAGCACACCGTTCTTCTTTGCCAGAAGCGGAAACATATGTCCCGGACGCCGGAAATCCTCCGGTTTTGCATCCTCTGCCACACAGCGCATGGCGGTCATGGAACGCTCGGCAGCGGAAATGCCTGTGGTTGTTTCCACATAATCCACGGAAACCGTAAACGCGGTTTCATGATTGTCCGTATTGTTTTCCACCATCTGCGGAAAATGCAGCTTTTTTACATATTCAGCGGACATTGGCATACAGATCAGCCCTTTTCCATGCATTGCCATAAAATTGATGTTTTCCGTTGTGGCAAATTCCGCGGCACATATAAAATCGCCCTCATTTTCGCGATCCTCGTCATCGGTGACAAGAATCAGTTTTCCGTTTCGTAATTCCTCAAGTGCTTCCTCAACGGTTGCAAATCCTTCCATTGTTCATTCCTCCTGTTATTTTTTCTCTTTTTATATCCATGGTGTTTTAGAATCCACAGTTTTCCAGAAATTCCCGGGTGATGTGGCTTTCTTTTTTTTCTTCATGTGGATGCAGCAGTTTTTCCACATATTTTCCGATGATATCCGTTTCTAAATTCACAATATCTCCCTCTTTTTTGCTTCCAAGCGTTGTCACCTCCGCCGTATGTGGGATCACGGACACGGAAAAGTCATGTGCCGTCACAGCGGCGACCGTAAGGCTGATTCCATCTATGGTAACCGAGCCTTTCTCCACCACATACCGAAGCACTTCCGGCGGTGCCTCCACCCGTATCCACACGGCATTGTCATCCCGTTTTTTTTCGGCGATCTGCCCGGTTCCATCCACATGTCCTGCCACAATATGCCCGCCAAACCTTCCGTTTGCCGGCATGGCACGCTCCAGATTCACGGGACTTTTCCGCTTACACTGTGCCAGTGACGACCGGTTTAATGTTTCATGCATCACATCCGCGGTAAATGTTTCACCGTCAAAGGAAGTGACCGTCAGGCAGACACCATTGACCGCAATGCTGTCTCCGATATGCACATCCTCAAGCACCTTTTGGGCTGCAATTGTAAGCACTGCGGAATGTGCGCCTTTTGCGACCTCCAGAATCGTTCCCATCTCCTCTATGATTCCTGTAAACATCCCATATTCCTCCTGTTCTCCACCGGATACCCTTCGATCAGCCAGTCCGATCCCAGCGCTGTGATTTTTGTCCGGGTTAACTCCACGGCATCCGCAGGGGTGTGAAATCCCTGCCCCTCAACCGGGGTTTTTGCTTCTGTCCCCCCGAACAGCTTTGATGCCACATATGCCTGCACTTTCTGCACGATTCCTGCCTGCAGTGCCGACCAGTTCAAGGTTCCCCCGCCTTCAAGAATCACACTGTCGATTCCCAGCTGCCCAAGCTGCTGCATCAGATCTGAAAGATCCACATGTCCGTCTTTTTCCGGTGTAACCAGAATCTTACATCCCGCCTCGATATAAGGCATATGCATGGCTTCCTGTCTGTTGCAGGTTGCAAGAATCGTTGGAATTTCTTTCGCACTGCGCACAATCTGTGATTCCAATGGTGTCCGCAGTGTGGAATCACAAATGATACGCACCGGATTTGCCCCGTTTTCTGTTCCCTTAAGCCGGCAGGTCAGCATCGGATCATCCGCAAGTACCGTTCCCACACCAACCATGATGGCACGGTAACGGTTTCTCATGCGGTGTACATGTGCACGCGCTGCCTCCCCGGTTACCCAGCGTGATGCCCCTGTGTATGTTGCGATCTTCCCATCCAGTGTCATTGCATATTTTAAAATGACAAACGGCAGTTTCGTCTGCATGTAATGGAAAAACACTTCATTTTCCGCATCACATTCCTTTTCCAGTACATGTTCGGTCACTTCCACACCATGCTCCCGCAAAATCCGAATGCCTTTTCCATGTACCAGAGGGTTTGGATCCTTCGACCCAATCACCACCCTGCGGATTCCGGCGGCAAGCAGGGCATCGGTACACGGCGGCTGTTTTCCGTGGTGGCAGCACGGCTCCAATGTGACATAAATGGTTGCTCCTTTGGGAGATTTGGTACAATGTGCCAGCGCATTCCGCTCCGCATGCAGCTGTCCGTACCGTTCGTGATATCCTTCCCCGATAATTTCTTCATCTTTTACGATCACGGCTCCCACCAGAGGATTCGGGGATACCCATCCCGCTCCTTTTTCCGCCAGTTCGAGTGCTCGCCGCATATAAGTTTCATCTGTCATAAGTTCCTCCATACTACAAAAAGCCCCGGGCAATTTCTGCTCAGGGCTTCTTTCGGATGTGTTCTGCTGCTTGGGCTTCTTTTGGAAAATAAAAAAGCTCTGGAAATAAATTCCAGAGCAAATATTCCAATATCCATCACAGCCGTATACGGTCTCTTGTGTTTCTATCGCTTATCTTCTTTCATCCAGACTGTACTGTCGGCTTCGGAATTGCACCGAATCATGCCTTGCGGCTCGTGGGCTGTACCACCGGTAGGGAATTGCACCCTGCCCTGAAGATATCTATAAAATTGTCTATGTATAAGACTATAATCATTCTTTCCTTCTCTGTCAAGGAAAAATTATTCTTATACTGCCTCCACGGTATAACGTGCTTTCCAGATGCCGCCCGGTGCAATCAGGTTTCCCCACTCCCGGTCTTTTAAATCGCCGGTAAAATCAGCGCTGTCACAGCGTCCATACCAGGGTTCCACACATACAAACGGAACATCCGGACCTGCCGGTGACCAGATTCCAAACAGTGGTGCATCCATCGTAACGGTCAGATACGGATTTCCCTCCATATCACAGAGAGAGACTTCGTGCACATTCTGGTTTTCGATAACAAGTGCATCCGCATCAAACAGATGATCTGTAACCGTAAGATAACTGTTTTTCAGCTCATAATCCACCGTACCGTTTCCGACCAGACCATCCACAATCGTTGTACTCGTAAGCGGGCCTGCCACGTCAAAACGAATTTTACAATTCTTCGGACGATTGAAAGCCGGATGTCCGCCAATCGAAAACGGAAGTTCCTCTTCCGAAGGATTTTCCACCTGCCAGAGCACTTCCAGCTTATTTCCCTCTATGTGATATCCAATGCGAAGAGTAAATGCATAGGGATATTTTTCCATAGTTTCCTCATTTGACTGTAATACAAACCAGAGCGTATCCTCCGTCTTGGAATCCAGTGTAAAATCCATATCACGGGCAAATCCATGCTGCCCCATCGTGTAGGTCTGTCCCTTGGTGCGAAACTGTTTTTCTTTTACTGCCCCGACAAATGGAAACAGTACCGGAGAAGTACGCCCCCAGAATTTTGGATCTGCTTTCCACATGTACTCTTTTCCTGTATTTTTACGGACCAGGGATTTTAATTCTGCCCCATGTTCCTCCACTTCGATTGCAATGAGTTCATTCTCAAGCTTATGTCTTGCCATATGTTTTCTCTCCTCTAATTCTATAGATTACGCGTTACCGCTTCGCTTTTTCTTTTCTGCAAGCGTCCCCTTAACTGCCGATTCCGGGTCCTTTATGTCTGTTCCAAAGACAGGATTTGCGGAAGTATGTATTTCAATTATGTTTTCTCCAGCCAACAGGAAGAAGGGGGATATTTCTTTCGGAAGAACAAATTTACAACTTGCTCTGGCATTCACAAACTACAGTTAATTGCATAAACCGAAAAACTTTACTCCATGAACCTGAAATCAACGCCAGAGCTGACTTGTAAATTTTTCTGTAGAAAGAGAATATCTCCCTTCTTCCGTCCCATCGAGAAAACCTATCTTTAAACCCCCCGCAAATCCGTCCCTTTAAACTCTCCAGGCCCCGGACCTTGCAGTTAACCAGCCATTTAAATGAGGAGTTTTCTCACCATCTCAGCATCAAAGGTAACAGATTTCAGATGATCCACCTCAATCTGATACAGCGCATTTGCAGCAATATGTTCTGCCGCCTGCTCCAAATCACGGATTCCACTGGTACCCGAATACAGATCCACGATTGTATTTAATGCATCATCTGTGATGATACATTCCTCTTCCTTTAAGCTCATGCGCTTTAATACCTTAGGCAGTGCAAATTTTGAGAAGATAATCTTCTTTTCTTCAAACGTATAATCCGGGATATCAATTACCGCAAAGCGGGACAGAATCGGTGCGCTGATCTGCTCCTTGTCGTTTGCTGTGGCAATCGGATAAACACCGGATGTCGGGATCATACACTCGATATAGTTATCTGTAAATCCCAGATTATCCAGAAGTGTCAGTAAAACATCTGCCGGATTTCCGTTTCCTTTTCCAGAAGCTGCCTTATCCAGCTCATTGATAATAAATACCAGACTTGACTCTCCTGCCATGGCAAATGCATCCATGATGATCCCCGGCTTTGCATTGGCATAAATTCTCGAACTTCCGGTCAGCTGTTCCGGATCGTTGATGGAACTCATATCAAGAGTTGTCCACGGAAGTTTTAAAATACGGGCAACTGCATAGGCAATCTGCGATTTTCCGGTTCCTGCCGGTCCCACCAGAAGCAGTCCGT
>ERZ773195.1873-NODE-1873-length-14340-cov-5.209590_pt1 | contig 14340 bp, 9 predicted proteins | sample MGYA00580530_ERZ773195 | MGnify/ENA primary metagenome ERZ773195 (study PRJEB29015, sample SAMEA2737751) | human gut metagenome | biome: human gut; feature: human-associated habitat; material: faeces | place: China | collected 2012 ...
TCGACGGCGGCTTTTTCCACTATGCAGGCGATTTCAACAGCCAGCAGATCAGCTTCTACCGCTACATGAACGGCTTTATCAAGGGGGCAGGCTACCCGGACGGCATGGCCGGCGCGGCCCGCAGCACCTTCTCCTGGGCCACCGACCTGGGCAGCGGCGCGATGAACGCCTACTCGTTCTACCTGTACGGTTCGCCCTTCTTCTGGCTGTCCCTCATCTTCCCCCAGAACTGGCTGCCCTACCTCATGGTGCCGCTGCTGGTGCTGAAATTTGCCGTGGCGGGCGGCGGCGCTTACCGCTACCTCTGCCGCTATGTCCGCCGCTCCGATCACGCGGTGCTGGGTGCCTGCCTGTATGCCTTCTCGGGTTTCAGCATCTACAATGTCTTCTTCAACCACTTTATCGACGTGGTGGCCCTCTTTCCGTGGATGCTCTGGGCGCTGGACGAAACGCTCTACGAGCAGGAAGAGCACTACGGCCTCTTCGCGTTCTGGGTGGGCGTCAACCTGCTCAACAACTACTTCTTCTTCATCGGACAGGTCCTCTTCCTCGTCATCTACTTCATCTGCAAGCTGACGACGAAAGATTTCCCGATGAATGTCCGCCTCTTCGTCCGGCTGGCGTTTGAGAGCCTGCTGGGCGCGGCTCTGGGCTTCGTCCTGCTCTGGCCGGCGGTACTCAGCATTTTGCAGAACCCCCGCACCATTGACCTGTCGTCGGGCTGGGGCTTTCTGACCTACTCGAAGGTGCAGCAGTATCTGGCCATCCTGCTGAGCTGGATCCTACCGCCCGATTCGCCCTACATCACCTCCATCTGGTCGGAGGGCATCATCAAGTGGACGAGTATGTCGGCCTATCTGCCCCTGTGCAGTCTGGCCGGCGCGATGGCCTACTGGCGGGCGCGGAAGGGCGACAGCAAAAAACGCATCGTCGCCACCTGCGCCATCTTCGCGCTGGTGCCGGTGCTCAACAGCGCCTTCTACGCCCTCAATTCCAGCTACTACGCCCGGTGGTACTACATGCCGGTGCTCATCCTCTGCGCCATGACGGCCAGTGCGCTGGAAAGCCCCGACATCTCTGCCGACGAGCTGGACGCCCCGGTCCGCGGCATCGGCTGGCTGATGATCGCGACGCTGGCGTTTGCCTTGGTGCCGGTGCAGGACAGTGATACCAAAGAATGGTCGCTGGGTGTGCTGCAGAATCCCGGCCAGTATGTCGCCGTCCTGAGCTTCGGCATCGGCGGTCTTATCCTGTACCACCTGCTCTGCCGCCGCTGGCGGGGGAGCAGGGCCTTTGCCCGTCGGATGACGGCAGTGGTGCTGGCCTTTGCCTGCGTGTTCAGCATGGTACACATCGGCATCGGCAAGTTCGGCCAGTGGCACACCGACAGCGACCTTGTGGAGCAGTACACCTCTGCCATCAAGCTCAAGGATGACCTGCCCGAGGGCGACTGGCGCGTGGATACCTACAAGACCCACGACAACCTCGGCCTCTGGCTCGACAAGAGCAGCCTGCAATACTTCGGCAGCACGGCCGCGCCCAGCATCCTCAGCTTCTACCCGGCACTGGGCGTCAAGCGGGATGTCCGCAGTGAGCCGGACATCTCCAACTACGCCCTGCGGGGTCTGCTGAGCGTCAAGTACCTCATCACCACGCCCGAAAAGCAGGAAGATTTCCTCGCCGCTGCGGACGACGGATGGAGCTATTACGACACCAAAGACGGCTTCATGCTCTACGAGAACGAGAACTACGTTCCCATGGGCTTTACCTACGACTACTATATTACGGAGGAGTCCTACGAGACGACCGTTAAAAATACCCGCGCGAACCTCCTGATGCGGGCGCTGGTGCTCAGCGAAGAGGACGCCGAAACCTACGGCAAGTACCTCAAGAAGCTGCCCGACGCAAAGCTGGACGACCTGTGGTACGACACCTACGTCTCTGACTGCGCCGACCGCCGCGCCTCGGCCTGCAGCACCTTCCAGATGACCAACTCCGGCTTCCATGCGGAGATCACGCTGAAGAAGGACGACCTTGTCTTCTTCTCCGTACCGTACGACGATGGATTCACGGCCTACGTCAACGGCAAAGAGACTGAGGTCATCCGGGTGGACGAGGGGCTGATGGCCGTTCTGGCTCCGGCGGGGGAGAACACCATCGACTTCGTCTATCAGGCCGACGGTTATTCCCTGGCCAGTAAAGTCTCGCTGGCAGCGCTGGCGGTATTCGTCCTATACGCCGGGTATTTTGTCTGGAAGAAAAAGAAACGCTGTTGAATCGCGGTTTGTCAATGCGCATTCTCCCATAAAATGCAGAGCGCTTTTTGTGGAAAGAGCGAATAGCCCTCCCGGCCAAAACGTGATAGAATAAGCACGTTGTGCTGCCAGAGCAGCCGGAAAGGAAGCGCGAAAGCTATGGAACAAAGCTATTTGATGCCGGGACAGGAACGATGGGAATCATTCCGGGATGCAAATGGGGTGCCGAAAGTTCGCTATTCTTACTGCTCGCTGAAAGGGCGGCTATTCCACTGTGTGAGCTGCAGCCGGGAAGAGGCCGAGCGCCTGTGCGAGGACTGGCTGGTAGGCCAGGACCGCTGCTACCGTAACTGAAGATCCGATCTGACAAGACTGCCGTGCAGAAAGACGATGCACGGCAGTCTTTTTCGTGCGTCAGAAACGGACGGGCTGGAAAAATCAGTTGATTCCAACTTGAAAAGACGGTATAATAAACTATTATGGGAAACAAGACTCTGCCAACAGCAGAGCGTGAAAAAACGGAAAAGGGGGAGAGTGGATGGACGCACGATTCGAGCGCTATATTGAAGATCTCAGGACAGTCCGCACCCTCTCCCAGCCTAAATTCTCCCCGGATATGAAAGCGAAGGAGCTGCTGGAGACCATCCAGTCCAACGCCATCAAGTGCTTCGACTACATGAAGGAGAACAACGCTATCCTCAATGAGCTGGTGTTCCAGCGTGCGCCTGCGGAGCTGACGAGTGCCGAAATTGCCAGCCTGCAGGAGTTTGCTGACAAGATGTTCGACTACGACAGCAGCGAGGACTGCGGCATCGCCTACAAGGTCTACAGCCTCCTGCTGGAAAACGCCCGCCTTCGGGGCGACAAGCCTGCCATCGTCCGCTATCTGTATGAAAAAGCGGTTTCACTCCACTATCTCAATGTCCGGGGCATCGACTATGCCATCAACCCTTACGGGACGCAGGTGCGCGGCCTTTTTCAGGAGGGTGCAAGCTATATTGCGGAGTATGAGTCCTTTGATAAGACAACAAAGGGCTACATCATGTGCTGTCTGGGCAACAGCCGGATGTCCATGCCGCGCAGTACGCCGGAAGAATGCACCGAATACATGAAGGTATTCGACAAGGCGATGGGCATCATCACCGACCCTTACTACCACCAGCTCGACCCGGACCTTCCGTGGGGCAAATTCGAGTATGCGATGCATATGGACCGGGAGACGCTGCTGGGCTATCTGCGCCACTACAACGACCCGGTGGTCGCCGCCAAGGTGATGGAGTCGGCGGAAGCCATCTACCGCGACCGGGTGCTCTATAAGGGCGAGGAGGCACGGCTGCAGAACTGGCGTGTCAGCTATTTATATAAGGCGGCCTGCTTCCATGCTGGACGGTGTACGGCCCGCGAGGTGGTGGAAGAGCTGTTGGACATCATCCACCACACCGACATCCAGGACTACAGCGATACTGGCATCAACAAGAACCTCACGGCGGTGTCTTATCTGATGGCCTACGAGGTCAAGATGCCGCCTGCCGACCGGAGGGAGATGGCATGCCGCACCGAAGAAGTGATGGACCGCAGTTTGCGGTATCTGAACAATGTACCCCAGAATCGGTACTCCCGTGTGGTCAGCCGTGCCGTGCGCGAGCTGGTGGAGATGCAGGCCGAAGCCGGAACAGCCCGCCGCAGCCTGCTGAATTATATTCTCGTGGCCCACAAGCCGACCTATGTCCACTCCATGATGGTGGCCGGACTGACCCGCGTGTTCGTCAAGCAGATGCTCAAAAAGTCGCCCGAGCTGTTCGTGGGCGTCATGGGCTGCAAGACGGTGGAGGAAGTCCGCCGCAGCCGCATTGAAATATGTGAGCTGGCCTATGAGTGCGGCCTTTACCACGATGTAGGCAAGAGCTATGTGTTCACGTACATCGGCAACAACTACCGCCGCCTGCTGGACGAGGAATTTACCTGCATCCAGTGGCACACGGTGTTCGGCTACGAGCTGCTGTGCAATGTGGGCGGAAAGGACGACCTGGCCCCGGCGGCGCTCTACCACCATACCTTCTACGACGGACACGGCGGCTACCCGAAAAATTATCCGCCCTGCCCGGCGGGCATCAAGCCCATCGTGGACGCTCTGACCGTGGCCGACTCACTGGACGCGGCCACCGATAATATCGGCCGCTGCTACACGACGGCAAAGCCGGTGGATACGCTGCTGGGCGAATTCCACGCCCAGAGAGGCACCCGCTATGCGCCCGAGGTGGTGGCACTGCTGGACGATGAGGATTTCTGCCGTGGTTTGAAGGAAACGCTGGACGAGACGCGCAAGAGCGTCTATCTCGAGGTCTACCACGTCAAGCGGTAAAAGGGGGCGCTGAGGGTGAAAACACAGAAAACGCCCCTTTTTCAGGGCATTGGCGAGACGGCGCTGGCCGAGATGTTCACCTGCGGCGGTGCGCGCTGCAAGACCTACGCGAAGGGCGAAGTCCTTCTGCGGGCGGGCTGTATCACCCGCGAGGTGGGCGTCGTGCAGGCGGGCGGCGTCAACATCGAGAACATCGACCTCTGGGGCAACAGGAGCATCCTGAGCCATGTCCCGGCGGGGCAGGTGTTCGCGGAGACCTATGCCTTCTGCGGCGAGCCGATGATGGTGGACGTGGTGGCGGCGGAAGAGACGGAAGTGCTCTTTTTGAACATGGATGTCCTCGTCCACACACCTCACCCGGACAGCGAGTGGCAGCCGGTCCTCGTGCAGAACCTGCTCAACATCTCGCTGCACAAGAACCTGGCCCTCTCGGAGCGCATCTTCTGCACGGCCCCGAAGACCGTCCGGGGACGGCTGCTGCTGTATCTCTCCAATCAGGCCGCGAAGGCGGGCAGCAAAAGTTTCCGCATCCCCTTCGACCGTCAGGGCCTGGCCGATCACCTCAACCTCGACCGCAGCGCCCTCTCGAAAGAGCTGGGCAAAATGCGGGATGAGGGAATACTGGAAACAACAAAAAACGAATTTACCCTGCATGAGCTGCCGGAATGAGGAGAGCTTTTTCTCTTCACATTCCCCCTTTCCGCCGCATACATCGGTGGGAAGGGGGAATGCAATGTGAACGTCTATCTGTTTGCAGCGGTCATCCTGCTGCTGCCGGCGCTCTGTACGGCGCTGGGAGCAGCGGGGGTCTTTCTGGTGCGTCGGGCCGACGAGCCCCGCACCCGGCGGATGCTCTGCGGCATGGCGGCGGGCATCATGCTGGCCGCCAGCGTGTGGAGCCTGCTGCTGCCTGCCATCGAGCGGGCGGAGGCCGGGACGCTGCCGGTCTGGCTGGCCCCGGCGGTGGGGTTGGTGCTGGGTGCTGTGGGCCTGCTGCGGCTGGAAGAAGCTGCCGGGCGGCTGATGCACACCGGCTCAAAAGAGCATGGCCGGATGGGCCGGGTGGTGCTGGCCGTGACCCTCCACAATCTGCCCGAGGGCATGGTGGTGGGACTTGCGGCGGCGCTGGCCCTGCAGGGTGAGCCGGAGGCCGTCAGCGGGGCGCTGGCCCTTGCGCTGGGCATCGGCTTGCAGAATATCCCGGAAGGCGCGGCGGTGAGCCTGCCGCTGGCGCAGGCCGGGCAGGGGAGGCGGAAAGCCTTCTGCGCCGGTGCGGCGTCTGGCCTCGTGGAGCCGCTGGGAGCATTGCTGGCGCTGGCTCTCGCGGGCTGGGTGAGCGCGGCTCTGCCGTGGCTCATGAGTGCCGCCGCCGGGTGCATGGTCTGCGTGACGGCTCAGGAGATGATACCGGAAGCCGTGGAGCAGGACGAACCGGCGGGCGTCATCAGCGTGGTGCTGGGGTTCGCCCTCATGATGGCGCTGGATATTGCGCTGTAACAAAAAAGCCGATGCAGCTGCATCGGCTTTTTTGCTGTCAGTTCTCTTTTGCGAGGTAGACCGTCGTGGAGGGAAATGCGAAATCCACGCCGTCGGCCTTCATCACGTCCATGATGTTGAGGTTCAAATCGTTCTGCATCCGCAAAAACACGCCGAGGTCGGCGGTGCGCAGATAGGCAGAGACCATCAGGTTGATGCTCGAGTCGCCGAAGCCGGTCATCCGGACAAAGGCGGTGTCCTCGTAGGTGTCGGGGCTGGCCTTGAGCATGGCGTCGAGGTCGGCCATCAGCTTTTCCAGCTGGGGTCGGGTGGTGTCGTAGGTAACGCCCAGCGTGAAGCGGTAGAGCCGCTTGTTGCGGAGGGTAGCGTTGTTGATGGTGGCACTGCTGACGGTGCTGTTGGTGAGGATGTAGATGGAGTTATCCACGGCCCGGACTTTCGTGGAGCGGAAGTTGATGTCCACCACTTCGCCCTCCACGTCGCCGACGGTGATCCAGTCGCCGATGGAGAAGGGCTTGTCCAGCAGGATGATCACGCCGCTGAAGAAATTCTTGGCCATATCTTGTGCGGCCAGAGAAATCGTAAGGCCGACAAGACCGGCACTGGCCACGACGCTGCCCACGGGCAGGCCGCTCTCCTGTGCGATGGTCGCGCCGCAGAGCACCACGACGGCTACTTTGTAGACTTTATCCAGCAGGGTGAGCAGGGTGCGGTTGGTGCGGACTTCTTCGCTGGACGAGGCCAGCAGCAGAGCCGCGATGCCGGAAGCGTGGTAGAAGCCGGTACCGATGAGGAAGACCAGCATCATCCGGTAGACTTTGAGCAGCAGGGCCGCAAGGCCGGGGATGGCCCAGGGCAGGCTGCGCAGGGCCAGATACATGCCGGTGTACCACGCGATGCGGGCCGCCGGGCGGGCAAAGCTTTCCAGCAGGGGGTGTGTAAAGGCAAAGTGCCAGCTGCGTTTCAGCAGGCGGGGGAAGAGGCTTTTTTGCAGCCAGCGGCTGACGACCCAGCCGATGAACAGCAGGGCCAGCGCACAGATGCACCGGGCTGCAAAGGCCAGCCAGCCTTCCAGCAGCAGCCCGGCGATGGAAAAGCCGAGATCGTTGATAGTGAAGAGCATAGAAACAGATACCTTCCTGACGAATAATAAAATCAGTATATCATATTACAGCCAGCGGTGCAAATCGGGAGAGGCTTGTTAAAAAAATGCATGAAAGGGCTTGACAAGACAAACCTGCCGCGTTATACTCTGCGAAGAAAGTTCGTTTCAGGGCGGGGTGCGATTCCCCACTGGCGGTACAGCCCGCGACCACTCCCAAAGAGTGCTGACCCGGTGAGACTCCGGGGCCAACGGTATAGTCCGGATGCAAGAAACGGCAGACAATTTGATTTGTTTGTGCGCGCCCTGTTCTAGTGTAAGCTATGGCAGGGCGCGTTTTCATTTGTCTTCCCGGTTTCAGCGAGCGAGAAAAGGGCTTTCCAGTCTTTATTTGAATGGGGCAGCCGCCCCGGGAGGAAAATTATGAGAAAAGATACGACCCACAACCTGACCGTTGCCGCCATGCTCAGCGCAGTGGCGTTCATCCTGATGTTCATCGAGTTCCCCATTCCGATGCTCATCCCGTCCTTCGTCAAGATGGACTTCTCCGACCTGCCCGCCCTGCTGGGCGCGTTCGCCCTCGGCCCGGTGTACGGCGTGGTCATCAGCTTCATGAAGAACCTGCTCCACATCGTCATCAAGGGTACCAGCACTGCCTGTGTCGGCGAGCTGTGCAACTTTATGCTGGGCGCTGTCTTCTCCGCTGTGGCGGGCTTCATCTACAAGCATCATAAGAGCCGCAAGACCGCCATCCTCGGCGCGGTAGCGGGTGCCGCCGCAATGGCCCTGTTCAGCGTACCCTCCAACTACTTCATCACCTACCCGGCCTATGTGGAGTTCTACCATATGCCGCTGGAAGCCATCCTCGGCATGTATCAGGCCATCCTGCCCTCTGCCGACAGCCTCATGAAGTGCCTCGTCATCTTCAACCTGCCCTTCACGCTGGTCAAGGGTCTGCTGGACGCCGTGCTCTGCATGATCATCTATAAGCCCCTGTCTCCCATCCTGCATGGCCGCAAGTAATTAAAAGAAAAACCTCTCAGTCAAAGCTTTTGGCTTTGCCAGCTCCCCTATCGAGGGGAGCCTCTGGCGAAAAGGGAAAGTTCCCGGTTTTGCCAAGGCCTCTCCTCGGTAGGAGAGGTGGCATCGCGAAGCGATGACGGAGAGGTTTATTTTTTTATTGCAGTGCTCCTTTATCGAGCCACTTGCCCCTTGCAAGTCGAATGAGGAACAGCGCGCCCCGGATGCAGAGCTCGATGCACATGGCGGCCCAGACGCCCACGAGGCCCAGCCGGGGAGCCAGCAGGAAGGCGAGGGTGAGCCGGACGCCCCACATGCTGAACAGGTTCAGCACAAAGCAGCCTGTGCTGTCGCCTGCGCCCTGCATCGCGCCGCTTGCTACGATGCTGGCCCCGAACATCGGTTCTGCAAAAGCCTCGATGCGTAGGACCTGCGCACCCAGCGCGATGACGGCGGCATCTGCCGTGAAGATGCCCATGAGGGCCGGGGCGAAGAGCCAGAGCCCCACGCCCGACAGCGCCATGATGCCTATGCCCATTGCCGTGCAGAACCAGGCGAACCGCTTCGCCATGTCCCGGCGGTGGGCGCCGACGGCCTGCCCGATGAGGGCGATGGAGGCGTCCTGAATGCCGTAGCCTGCCATGTAGCAGAGGCCCTCGGCGCTGACGCCGAGGCTGTTGGCCGCGATGGCCACCGTGCCGAGGCCCGAGACGATACGGACGAGCAGCACCTGTGCCGACGAGAGGGCCGCACGCTCAGCGGCCAGCGGTGTACCCACCCGCCAGAGGTTGCGCAGGCAGGCGGAGGTGATGCGCCAGCTGCCGGGCTTTCGGATGCAAAGCGGGCCGTCCCGCAGCAGCAGGACGCCCAGCGCCAGCAGACCGCCCACGACGGTGGAGAGAGCCGTGCCCAGCGCTGCGCCCGGCACAGAGAGGCCTGCGCCCCAGACCGTGACGCTCTGGCCGAACAGCACCAGCTGCCGGGTGGGGTTGATGAGGAAGAAGTTGAACACCACGTCCAGCGCGCAGACCAGCACGCTGATGAGGCCGGGGGTCAGGGCGTCGCCGGTGGCCCGGAGCATGGCGCTATACATCCCCATCGCCATGGTGAAGGGGAGGGCCGCCGACCAGATGGCGAAGTAGGCGCTGGCGTTGGCCTGGAGCGAGATGTCCGCCCTCAGCCACCCGGGCAGGAAGCGGCTGATGCCGACACCGAAAGCCGCAGCGCCCAGACCCAGGATGAGGTTGAAGAGCATGGACTGCCGCAGCACGCCCCGGGCGTCCTGCTGGCGGTCGGCCCCGAGGTACTGGGCGATCTGGATCGAAAACGCGGTGTACAGTCCCACAAGGATTCCGTGGAGCAGCCAGGTGCTCGAGCTGACGATGCCGATGGCGGCGGTGGCCTCTGCGCCGATGTGGCCCACCATGGCGGCGTCGATGTACTCCATCGCCGTGACCACCAGCTGCTCCAGAATGGAAGGGATGCTCAGCGCCAGCGCGATGCGGGCCGTGTCGGACAGCGGGATGTCCTCGCCCTGCCGCATCCGGGCCGAGAGCTGCTCCAAAGAAAGTGTCATGTCGTCTCCTGTTTTCTGTGTTGATAAACTGTCCTACTATTATAGGCACGAGGAGGAAAATTGTCAAACCGGGCGATTGATTTTTTGGCTCTGGCGTGATACACTCTCGGAGTAAGAAGAATATCATTGAAAGAGGTTCAAAATATGCTGCAGCTTATTTCAGCTACCGGCCAGCAGACCGTGGACGCGCTGGCGTTCCTGCTGGCGTTTGCCCTGACCGCCCTGATGGACTCGGTCTTCCACGACAAGCTCCCCCACGACCATGGCCGTGCCTTCGCCGTCAACGGCGAGCTCTCCAAGGGCAAGGCCCGGGGTTCCGGACTCATCTTCGTGCTCTGCATCGCGCTGGTGACGCTGGCGGTGGTGCCTTTTAAGGTAGAGTACCTTATTTATACCGTTCTGCTCATCGCCTCCATGCTGTCGGGCTACTTTGACGACGCTTCCGAGACGGCGTGGAACGAGTACAAGAAGGGCCTCATCGACTTCGTCATTGCCGTGGTGGCAGGTGTTACCTACCTGAACTTCAACGGCACGAGCGTCAACTTCCTGAGCACTACTTTCACCATTGCCTATCCGCTCTACCTGCTGCTCATCGTCATCCTCATCTGGGCCAGCATCAACGTGGTCAACTGCACCGACGGCGTGGACGGCCTGTCTGCCAGCCTCGCGGTGGTGAGCATCGGCACCTTCCTGCTGGCTTACGGCGAGGAGCTGGGGGACTACTCCACCGCTGCCATCGTCTTTATCGGCGCACTGCTGGCCTACCTGTGGTCTAACGCAAAGCCCTCCAGCCTCCTGATGGGCGACGCCGGCAGCCGCGCCATGGGCTTCTTCCTCGCCATCCTGGCCCTCAAGTGCGGCCACCCGTTCGCCTTCCTGCTGGCGGCGCTGGTGTTCATCGTGGACGGCAGCCTCGGCATCCTGAAGATCAGCTTCAAGCGCTTCCTCCACATCAGCATCCTCAAGAACACCCTCACTCCGCTGCACGACCATGTGCGCAAGCGCATGGGCTGGAGCGACGAACAGGTGGTGGCCCGCTGGCTCATCCTGCAGGCCGTCGCATCGGCGCTGCTCCTGCTGATGACCCGCTGATTTACGGATTTTAAGTACGATGTTTGTGCAGCTTTCCAAAATGCAGATTGACCCGCTCTGATTTTTGTTGCACTTTATGGATTGAAAGTCGAGCGGAAAAAGACTATACTTTAATCAACGAAAGCAAAGGCGCTTAAGTGGATGGATCCACTTTGCGCCTTTTTTGTTTTTTCGTTTTTGTGTGCGGTTCGGGAAAGCCGCACAAGATGCGCTGTCCGTGGCGCTGGAGCACGGACGACAGAACAGGATAGGGAAAGGCGGGGATCACAGTGATCAAACTCGAACACGTTGACAAGTACTTCGGAGACCTGCACGTCCTCAAAGACGTGAACCTCGAGGTCGCCGAGGGCGAAAAGCTGGTCATTATCGGACCGTCCGGCAGCGGCAAATCTACCACCGTCCGCTGCATGAACTTTCTGGAAGAGCCGACCAGCGGCCATGTCTACATCGACGGTCAGGAGCTGACCAACAAGAACAAGACCAGGATCGTCCGCGACAACATGAGCATGGTCTTCCAGCAGTTCAACCTCTACCCCCACATGACGGTGCTCAAAAACCTGACGCTGGCACCCATGAAGCTCCATCACAAGACCAAGGCAGAGGCCGAAGAGCTGGCATATCATTATCTTGAGGTCGTCGGCCTCCGGGACAAAGCGGATGTCTACCCTCCGCAGCTGTCCGGCGGCCAGCAGCAGCGCATCGCCATTGCACGCGCCCTCTGCGCACAGACCAAGATCATCCTGTTCGACGAGCCGACTTCGGCCCTCGACCCTGAGACCATCCAGGAAGTGCTGGATGTCATGGTAAAGCTGGCACACGAGAAGAACATCACGATGGTGGTCGTCACCCACGAGATGGGCTTTGCACGAAACGTGGCCGACCGTATCGTCTTTATGGCAGACGGCCAGATCATTGAGGAAGGCACGCCGGAGCACTTCTTCACCAACCCCAAGAACGAGCGCGTCCGGCAGTTCCTGAGCAAGATCGTCCGCTGAGAGGACGAACAACAAAGGTTGACACGGCAGGGACTCACAAGTTGTGGTGAGACGCCGTTGTTGATAACAGGCCGTTTTCGGAGCGGACAGGGAAAGCCGCTCGGGCCGAAAAAAACAAAGAGGAGTGGTTTATTATGAAAAAGATCTCGCGTCGTGATTTTCTGAAAGTCACTGGTTTGGTGGGCGCTGCTGCTGCCCTGACCGCCTGCGGCGGCTCTGCAAGCTCCGCCGCAGCCTCTACGGCATCTTCTGCCGCCGGCAGCACGGCCGCTTCCACTGCAGCACTGGGCGCTGACACTCAGGCCATCGTGGACTGCGGTGTCCTGAAAGTGGGCGTCAAGAACGCAGTTAAGGGCTTCAGCTTCCAGGATACCCTCACCGGCGAGTACAAGGGCCTCGAGGACAGCCTCGCAGAGATGATCGCAGAGCACCTCGGCGTGGACGTTGAGTTCACCACAGTTACCGCCGCCACCCGCGGCGAGCTGCTGGACTCCGGCGACATCGACGCCGTTCTGGCTACCTTCACCATCACCGAAGAGCGCAAGAAGACCTGGGACTTCTCCACCCCCTACTATACCGACTACGTTTCCGTTCTGGTGGAGGACTCCACCGGCATCAAGGGTCTGGCTGACCTGAAGGACAAGGTCGTGGGCGTCTCCTCCGGCTCCACCTCCGCTCGTGCTCTGGTCAAGGCCATGATCGACGAGGGCGTGCTGGACGGCGCAAACTTCGACGCCGACACCTTCAACGCCGACACTTGGAAGGATGGCATCTCCTTCCGTCAGTACGACGACTATCCCGCCATCAGCACCGCACTGAGCGCAGGCGAAGTGCAGGGCTTCTGCGTCGATAAGTCCATCCTCGCCATCTACAAGACCGAGGGCCGCAGCTACATTGACGCTGAGTTCAGCCCGCAGGAGTATGGCGTCGCCACCAAGAAGGGCAGCGACTTCTCCACCCTGTGCGACGACCTCGTCAAGGGCTGGCTGGCAGATGGCACCATCGAGCAGCTCATCAAAGACAACGGTCTGGATTAAGCCCAGACTTTTCAGAACCAAGAGAGCGTAGGGAAAGGGGAGTTTGCCATGTCTGGCTTGTTTTCGTTAGAGTCCTGGTCCACCGTCTGGACGCATCGTGAGAGTTTTCTGCTGGGTCTGGGCAACACGCTGCAGACCGCCGTCTGCGCACTGGCGCTGGCCTTCATCATCGGCGCTGCGCTGGGCCTGATGTCCACCAGCGGCAGTAAGCTGCTGCGCATCATCGCCCGCATTTACGTCGAGTTCGTCCAGAACACCCCGCTGCTGCTGCAGCTGTGCTTCCTGTATTATGCGCTGGCATTTGCAGGTGTGAGCCTCGGCGTCATCCGCACCGGCATCATTGCATTGGGCGTTTACACCGGCGCTTACATGGGCGAGGTCGTCCGCGCCGCCATCGAGTCTGTGCCGAAGGGCCAGTTCGAGGCCGCACAGGCGCAGGGTTTCAACTATCTGCAGCGGATGGGCTACATCATCCTGCCCCAGAGCATCCCCGTGATGCTCCCTCCGATGGTCAACCAGGTGGTCAACCTCTTCAAGAACACCTCCTGCCTCTACATCGTGGGCGGCGCTGACCTCATCAGCGTGACCTACAGCTTCGTCACCGGTGCTTCCACCGGCGGCGCATACGCCCCCGCTTATATCGTCTGCGGCCTCATCTTCTTCGTGGTCTGCTTCCCGCTGTCCACGCTGGCAGCCCGCTGGGAGGCTTCCCTCAAGGAGCGCAAGGGCCGTGTGAACCCGGGGCTCAAGACCGCTGCCAAGAAAGTAGAGCTGAAGGAGGCTGCCTGATATGAAGACGCTTGCTGCAAGCCTTTCCATCCTGACAAGAGAAGGCGTCATGCTCTACCTGCTGCGCGGCGTGGCCTTCACCTGCATCATCTCGGTGCTGGGCGTCATCATGGGCCTCATCGTGGGCTCTCTGCTGGCGCTGGCCCGCACCTACTGCAAAAAGGGTCCGACCCGCATCCTCGGCTGGTTTGCTACCGCCTACATCGAGCTGTTCCGCAACACGCCCTACCTGCTCTGGATCTTCATCTGTGTGGTGTTCTGCCCCTGCCCGGGCTTCTTCGCCCGCAAGATGTTCGGCCTGACCAGCGTGGAGATGAAGCTTCTGTTCAAGGCCGCTCTGGCCCTCATCCTCTTCAACTCCTCCGTCATCGCGGAGATCGTCCGCGGCGGCCTGAACGGCGTGTCCAAGGGCCAGTTCGAGGCCGGCTATGCACAGGGCTTCAACACCGCTGAGGTGCTGCTCTACATCGTCCTGCCGCAGGCTTACCGCAACATCGTGCCGACCCTGCTCAGCCAGGTCATCACCACCATCAAGGACTCATCCTATCTGGCAAACGTGGCCACCATCGAGCTGATGGCCCGCATCCGCCAGCTGCTGAGCGCCGCCGGTACTTA
>ERZ773195.1876-NODE-1876-length-14326-cov-4.667718_pt1 | contig 14326 bp, 10 predicted proteins | sample MGYA00580530_ERZ773195 | MGnify/ENA primary metagenome ERZ773195 (study PRJEB29015, sample SAMEA2737751) | human gut metagenome | biome: human gut; feature: human-associated habitat; material: faeces | place: China | collected 2012 ...
GTGTTAAGCACGCCGCCAGCGTTCGTCCTGAGCCAGGATCAAACTCTCCATGATATATGGAAGAGCGTTTGGCTCTTGTTTATTGATTGGTATTACTCATTGTTTGACGTTCTATATAATAGAACCTCGCACGTTGGCGTTCATTCAGTTCATTGTTCAGTTTTCAAAGGTCATCATTGCCATCGCTTCATCGCGACGACTTGTACATCTTACCAAACTCCGAGAAGTCTGTCAAGCCCTGATTTGAACTTTTTTCAACTCAATCAGTGCCGGTCCGCTAAGCGAACTCATACAGACACAACAAAACAAACCTATCGTTTCTTTCGTCCGTCTCAGTACAGCTGGTTCCTATATAATAGCATTTAGCTTGCAAAATGTCAACACTATTTTTCTAACAGGGAAAAATAACGGTGGATATGGCAGGCCAGGAAGACCGTGAACCGCTGTTCCCAGTCAGCCAGATCATAGGGAATGAGTTTCTCCGCCTTGTGGATGCGATAGGCTACGGTATTGCGATGAGTGTAGAGCTGGGCCGCTGTTCCCTTCAGGCTGCCATCGTGGCAGAGATAGGCTTCCAGCGTTTCGTACAAACTGGACCGGTGGCTTTCATCATAAGCCAGCAAGGCTCCCAGGGCCCGGTCGTGTAGGACGCGCAGCACCCGGTCATCGGGCTGAGAAAAGAAGAGGGCATAGGCGCCGAGGGCTCCGAAATAGCACCAGGACTGCTGATGGAGACGGGCCCATACCAAAGCCTGCTGCCCCTGGCGGCAGCTGTCTGGCAGGGTTTTCAAGTCAGGCGCCGTCAGGCCCTGGCCCGTCACCAGGCGGTCATGGCCTTTGAGCCAGGCGACGAGTGCTGCCGGCAGCGTTCCCTGCAGGAGCAGGACGATCGTGTCCTTATAAGGAAATATAAAGTATGGCTGGTCCAGCCCGTTGAGGAAGGATTTGCTGTCAGCCAAAAAATCGGCATCGCCATCGGCGCCGGCCAGGACCAGTGCCGTATACGGCCCCTCTTCCTGCCAGCCCGTCAGAGCCAGTTCAGTCAGGACCGACGACCCCTGGACGCCGAAGAGGAATTCCTTCCACGCCGTAATGGCCCGGTATTCTTCACGGTTGGTCAAAAAGAGGGCCGACAAAAAGGACTGGGTAATGTCGGCCAGGCGCACTTCCCAAGGCATGGTGAATATCGGGAAGGCCGCTTCCTCACAGCGTTCTTTCAAGGCTTCCGTAATATCCGACGGCAAGAGGTACTTTCCCGTATTGACGACCAGGCCGGCCGCATCGGCTGCCAGCAGGGCATCGACGAAGTTTTCCAGCCAATGCGGGTCGCCGGGGCTGGCCAGGCCCGTCGTGAAGATGAAGGCATGAGGCCGCAAAAAAGTGCCATAGTCTGCATCTTCCATGACCTGCACCCAGGCCACGTCGCGGCTCAGTCCCTGCCGTCCGGCCAGGAGGTCCAGTTTATATTTGTTTTCATCCTGCCTGTAAAGTTGAGCGATGGATAGAGACATGGGACTCCCTCCTTTGTGTCGTCAGTACAACATCATATTTTTAACTTTGGTTTCCCAGCTTCTTGTTGTTTTTAATAGTAAAACGTATAATAAGCGTATCATTTAAGATTATCCATGCAAAGTCTTTCATAGAGCACTCACCAAGGCTTTGTATCTTGCATTGATAAGGGGGAGACATTATGTTAAAAGATGAATTACCGAAAATCGTTACCCAGACCGTTCCCGGTCCGAAAGCCGCTGCCGTCCTGGCCCGCCGCCGTCAGGCCATCCCGGATGCCATCGGCACCATCTATCCGACAGTCATCCAGCGCGGCGAAGGCGCCATGTTTGAAGACATAGACGGCAACTATTTCCTCGACTGGGTCGGCGGCGTCGGCGTCCTGAACATCGGCTATTCCCAGCCGGAAGTCGTCAAAGCCGTCCAGGACCAGGCCGGGAAGTATTTCCACGCCATGGCCAACATCGTCACCCATGAAGGCTACGTCGCCCTGGCGGAAAAACTCAACGCCATCGCGCCGGTCAAGGGCGACAAGAAGCGCTCCTTCTTCATCAACAGCGGCGCTGAAGCCGATGAAAATGCCGTCAAAGTCGCCAAGGCCTATACGAAACGGCCGAACATCATCGTCTTCTCCGGCGCCTTCCACGGCCGCACGCTCATGACCATGGCCATGACGGCCAAGAAAGCCTACGCCCGCGGCATGGGCCCCTTCCCGGACGGCGTCTATCGGGCCGAATTCCCTTATCTCTACCGCAAACCGGCTGGCATGAGCGATGACGAAGCCCTGGAATTCTACCTGAATTCCCTGAAAGAAGTCTTCATGTACGCTTCGCCGGCGGAATACGTCGCCGCCATCGTCGTCGAACCGCTCCAGGGCGAAGGCGGCTTCATCCCGGCTCCTATCCCCTGGATCAAGGCCCTGCGCAAAGTCTGCGACGACAACGGCATCCTGCTCATCGCCGACGAAGTCCAGACCGGCTGGTGCCGCACAGGCCGCATGCTGGCGACGGAATACTGGAAAGAAGCCGGCTGCCCGCCGGATATCATCGCCACGGCTAAATCCATCGGCGGCGGCGTGCCCCTCGGTGCCGTCGTAGCCCGCGAAGAAATCATGGAATCCGTCCCGGCCGGCGTCATCGGCGGTACCTTTGGCGGCAACGCCCTGGCCTGCGCTTCGGCCCTGAAAGTCATCGAAATCATGGAACGGGACCATTTGGCCGACCGGGCCCTGGAAATCGGCCAGAAAGGCTGCGCCCGCTATGAACAGTGGAAACAGAAATACGACGTCATCGGCGACTACCGCGGCTTAGGCGCTATGCTCGGCCTGGAATTCGTCCACGACAAAGCCAGCAAGAAGCCCTATCCGGAACTGGTCACAGCCGTCATCAAAGAAGCGGCCCAACACGGCCTGATCATGGAAAACTGCGGCATTTACGACAACGTCATCCGCTTCCTCTGCCCGCTCGTCGTCACCGACGCCCAGCTCGATGCCGGCCTGGACATCCTGGAACAGGCCATCATTACCTGCACGAAATAATCAGTATTTCTCTCCCATGACATCGAGGGCGACCATGGCCATGGCCTTGGCGCCCGTCAATGCCTGCATCTTGCCCAGGTCGCTGCCAGCGGCTTGGGCAAATTCTTTCGTATGGGCATTGATGTCGTAGCCGATGCAGATTTCCGGCTGGCTGACCCGCGTAATTTGGCTGACATTGCCTACGTCCGTCGAGCCTTCGGCATAGTCGTCGTCGCGGATGCCGAATTCTTCGTAGAGCTGGTTGAAGGCGTCGGCAAAGTAAACGTCCATCCTGGGGTCATTGATCATATTCTTATAGAGCGGTTCATAATGGACCATTTCCACTTTCGCTCCGTGTGCGTCGGCGACGTCACGGGCGATTTTTTTTATGTCCGGCAGCATCTTGTCTTCCAGGTATTCCACTTTCAGGGCCCGGATAGTCGCCTTGAGGACAGCCCGGTCAGGCACGATGTTCGGCGCCGTACCGCCTTCGGTGATGATGGCGCCGATGATATGGCGTTCGGTCAAGGTCTTTTCATAGGCCTTCAGGCAGCCATAGAAATCGACGAGGGCATCGAGGGCATTGACGCCGTGGTAGGTCGCATCGGCGACGTGGGCCGCCTTGCCGAGGAAGGTGAACTGCATGGGGTGCGTCGCATAGGACGTGCCGCCGATATAGGTCTTATCCGTACCGGGATGGACGATGACCACCGCGTCCAGGCCGTCGAAGACGCCGTGTTCGCTCATATAGACTTTGCTGCCCACCGTTTCTTCGGCCGGACAGCCGTAGACGTGGACCGTCGCCTTGTCGCCGGCCGCTTTGGCAAAGGCCAGGGCCGCGCCGACGCTCATGGCGGCGATGAGGTTATGGCCGCAGCCGTGGCCGATTTCCGGCAGGGCATCGTATTCGGCCAAAAAGCCCATCTGAAAAGGACCGTGGCCGCAGACAGCGTGAAAGGCCGTCGGGAAAGCGTCGGCGACGGGATTGTCGATGGCAAAGCCGCGGTCCTGCAGGATTTTTTTCAGCGTCGCCGATGCGAAGACTTCGTTCATGCCCGTTTCCGGGTGGTCGTGAAGGCTTTCGGCAATGCCGTAGATGACCGGTTTCAGTTCATCTACATAGCGGCAGGCCTGGTCTTTCAAATCTTTATATTCCATGAGAATCTCTCCTATCCAAATTACAGCAGCGTAAAGCGTACACCGTCCAGGCGGGCTTCGAGACCGGCCATCTGGCCCAGGGGCAGCCAGGCGTTGTCGGCACCGTGGCCGAAGGGCAGGCCCATGACGGCCGGTTTGCCCCACTTGCGGGCATAGGCCTGGAGGACTTCTTTCACCGTCCATTCATAACGGGCGCCTTCGTCAGGGCCGCAGTGGTGGAATTCGCCGAAGGCGATGGCCCGGACGCGGTCGATGAGGCCCGATTCCTCGAACTGGCAGAGCATGCGGTCCAGGGCATAGGCCTCTTCCCCGACTTCTTCCAGGCAGAGGATGGCGCCGTCTGGCGGATCGATGGCATAAGGCGTGCCCATGAGGACCGACAGGAGCATCATATTGCCCCCGGCCAGCGGGCCCGTGACGGCACCGGGGACGAGGGTTTCCGGCTGGCAGCCCGGCGGCAGCGGCAGTTCCCGCGCTTCATAGGGATGCTGCAGGCCGTAGGCGAACTGCTCTTTCGTATATTCCGAGGCATTGCGGCCCAGGGACATGACCATAGTCCCGTGGATGGGACAGAAGCCGCAGCGCTGGAGGAAGGCCGTATGCAGGGCCGTAATATCGCTGAAGCCGACGAACAATTTGGGATGGGCCGCAATGAGCTCATAGTCCAAGAGCGGCAGGATGCGCGTCGCCCCATAGCCGCCACGCAGGTAGACGATGGCCTTGACGGCTTCGTCGGCAAAGGCTTCGTTGATATCCCTTGCCCGCAGCCGGTCGGGGCCGGCCAGATAGCCATCAAAGGCAGATACGGATTTCCCGATTTTCACTTCATAGCCGAGGGACCGCAAGAAGGTGAGGCCCTTGATCACGTCGGCACCGGCCAGGGCTGACGACGGGGCGACGACGGCGATGGTGTCGCCAGCTTGCAAAGGTTCTGCATAGGTATACTCCATAAGGCTACTTCCTTTCTGATTCATCGATATAGGCTTTCTTGAAATCGACCAGTCCCAGCGGCGACCAGTGGTAGCCCTTGATATAGGGCTGGGCCACGTAGGGCTGGGTCGTGTAGTACAAGGGGATGATGACGCAGTCGTCGAAGAGCATCTGTTCCGCTTCGTGGAGATAGGCCATGCGCTGTCTTTCGTCGTTGCTGGCCTTGGCTTTGGCAATCAATGCATTATACGCCGGGTTGTGGTACTGGGCGTCATTTTCGTCATCGGCAAAGACGTCGAGGAAGGTCATGGGGTCGATGTAATCGGCGATCCACGACGCCCGGGCCAGCTGGTAGTCGCCTTGGGCGCGGGTGGCCATGAAGACTTTCGATTCCTGGTTGGTAATATTGACGTCGACGCCGAGGTTTTCTTTCCACATGGCCTGCAGGGCTTCGGCTACAGCCTTGTGCATTTCATTGGTATTGAAGAGGAGCGTCACTTCCGGCAGCGGGTGCTGGTCATCGTAACCGGCTTCCTTCAGGAGCTGGCGGGCTTTGGCCGGGTCTTCGGCGATGAGGTTCCCCCCTTCCTTACGGAAATCACGGCCTGTGGCCTTGTCCTTCAGTCCCGGCGGGACCCAGGCGTAGGCCGCTTCCTTTTCACCGCGGACGATGTACTTCATCAGTCCCTGGCGCTGGACGGCCAGGGCAAAGGCCTTGCGGACGCGGACGTCGTCAAAGGGCTTCTTCTGGACGTTGAAGACGTAGTAATAGGCGCCGAGATAAGGAGCAATCTCGTAGAGGCCCATCTGTTCCAGCCGTTCCTGGTCGGCCGGCGGCGGTTCGACGGTCATGTTGGCCTGATTGCTTTCGACCAGGGTCAGGCGCGTCGCCTGGGAATCGCTGATGGGGAAATCGAGGTGGTCCAGGATGACCGAACCGGCATCCCAGTAGCGGTCGTTCTTGACGACTTCGATTTCACTGGAATGGTTCCAGGAAACGATTTTATAGGGGCCGCTGCAGACCATGCCGTCCGCATCGGCAGCCCACGTATCGGGCTTGGCTTCGACGAGCTTCCTGGGGACGGGATAATAGCAGTGGAACGCCGTCAGGTTGAGGAAATACGGTGTCGGTTCCTTCAGGCGGACGACCAGGGTCCGGTCATCGACGGCTTTGACGCCGACGGCATCGGCCGAGGCCTTCTTATTGAAATAGTCTTCGGCCTTGTCGATGCAAAAGAGCATATAGGCATTTTCCGAAGCTACGTCGGGATTGACGACGCGCTTCCAGGAATATTCGATGTCGTCTGCCGTAATCGGCGTGCCGTCGCTCCATTCGATGCCCGGCCGCAGGTGGAAGGTATACGTCTTGCCATCCGGTGAGATATCCCAGCTTTCGGCCAGGGCCGGCTGGGGTACATCGTCATCGTCGAGGCGGGTCAGGCCTTCAAATATCTGCAGTTCCACATTGCTTTCGACGAGGGCCGTCGTCATGGCCGGGTCCAGCCGCGACGGTTCCGCTTCCAGGACGTAGCTGACCGTATCGGGGTGCTGAATGCCGCAGCCGCTGAAGAGGACGGCCGTCAGCAGGCAGCTCAGGAGTAAGAGTAATTTCTTCATCGTCTGCCTCCTCTCGCATGATGGCAGGCGACGAAGCGGTCGTCTGCGACCTGCCGGAAATGAGGCACGTCGATGCGGCAGACTTCATCGGCGTAGGGACAGCGGGGATGGAAGACGCAGCCCTTGGGCAAGTCGAGGGGGCTCGGCACTTCGCCGCAGACGATGGTCCGGCGCCGGTAGTGCGGGTCCGGCCGGGGCACGGAGGCGATGAGCATCTGCGTATAGGGGTGGAGCGGGTCGTGGAAGACGGCGTCGCCCGGTCCCAGTTCGACGAGGCGGCCTAAATACATGACGCCCATGCGGCGGCTCATGTGATGGACCATGGCCAGGTCATGGGCGATGAACAGATAGGACAGGCCCCGTTCCTGCTGCAGGCGCTGCATCATGTTGACAATCTGGACCTGGACGGACACGTCGAGGGCCGAAATAGGTTCATCGCAGAAGACACATTCCGGGTCGACGGCCAGGGCCCGGGCGATGCCGATGCGCTGGCGCTGGCCGCCCGAGAACTCGTGGGGGAAGCGGGACGCAAACTCGGGCAGCAGGCCCACATCCAGCAGCGCCTGACGGACTTTTTCGTCCCGCTCGGCGGCGGAGAGGTCGGGCCGGACGTTCATCAGGCCCTCGCCTACGATGTAGCTCACCTTGGCGCGCTCGTTCAGGGAGGACTGGGGGTCCTGGAATATCATCTGAATTTCCTTGATGACCTGCTTGTCCAGCGCGTGGGAGATCTTGCCGTTTATCTTCTGGCCCTTATAGAACACCTCGCCGCCCGAGGTGGGCAGGATGCGCATGATCGCCCGGCCAATGGTAGTCTTGCCCGAGCCGGACTCGCCCACCAGACCGAAGGTCTCGCCTTTATAGATGGTGAAGTTTGCGTTCTTGACGGCCTTGTAAGCCTTGCGGCCGGAGCCGTAGGTCACTTCGAGGTTTTTTACCTCGACCAGAACTTCGCGTTCGTCTGCCATGTTATTTGCCCTCCTCTTGCAGCATCCGCACAGCGGCGGGCGGTTCTATCTTGGGTGCGCGGGGATCGAGAAGCCACGTCTTGGCCCGGTGGGTCGTGCTGACATCAAAATAAGGGGGACGCTTGACAAAGTCGATCTTCAGCGCCAAAGGGTTGCGGGGCGCGAAAGCGTCGCCGTGAATTTCCGTGAAGAGGTTCGGGGGCGTACCCTGAATGTTGAACAGGTCTTCGCCCTTCACGCCCATCTGGGGCATACTGGACAGCAGCGCCCAGGTGTAAGGGTGGCGGGGGTCGTAGTAAATTTCGTCCGAAGTGCCGATCTCCACGATGTCGCCGGCATACATGACGGCCACACGGTCAGCGATGTTGGCCACGACGCCGAGGTCATGGGTGATGAGGATGATGGTGAGGTTATATTTGACCCGCATCTCCTTCAGCAGCTCGAGGATCTGGGCCTGAATGGTCACGTCCAGAGCCGTTGTGGGCTCATCGCAGATAAGGATCTGCGGGTTGCAGGCTACGGCAATGGCGATGACGACGCGCTGGCGCATACCGCCCGAGAACTCGTGGGGATACTGCTTGAAGCGCACTTCAGGGTCGGCGATGCCGACATCCCGCAGGTACTCGAGGGTCTTCTCCCTGGCGGCAGCGCCCTTGAGGCCCTGATGGAGCTCCACGGCCTCCATGATCTGGTCACCGATGGTCTTCAGAGGGTTCAGGCTGGTCATGGGGTCCTGCATGATCATGGCGATCTCGTGGCCGCGCACTTTCAGCCAGTCCTTCTCCTTTTTCAAATCGGAGAGCCGGATGGGCTGGTGGTCGTCGGCACCGAAGTAGTCGATGGTGCCGGAAGTGATGGAGCCGTTGGAGTCCAGCAGGCCCATGAAGGACTTGGTGAACACGCTCTTGCCCGAGCCGGACTCGCCCACGATGGCGAGGACTTCGCCGTGGTAGACATCGAGGTCGATGCCCCGGATGGCGTGGAGGATCTTTCCACGCAGATTGAATTTGATGTTGAGATCCCGCACAGAGAGGATCAGTTCATTCTTTTTCATGTCTGTTCCTCCTTACTGCAGATGGTTCTTGGGGTCGGCTGCGTCAGAGAAGGCATTGCCGATGAGGTAGAACGCGATGGTGACGAAGCTGAGGATGATGGTGGGGTAGAGCAGCTGATAGCGCAGGCCAGCCTGCATCATGACCTTGCGGCCATCGTTGATGAGGTTGCCCAGAGAAGGCACCTCGACAGAGAGGCCGAGGCCGATGTAGGTGATGAAGACCTCGCTGCCGATGGCGGCGGGGATGGTCAGGGCCATGCGGAGCATGATGACCGACACGAGGTAGGGCAGCAGGTTGCGCACCACGATGCGGGAGGTGGGGGTGCCGATGCAGCGGGATGCCACGTTGTAGTCACGGTCACGGATGATGAGGATCTGGTTGCGGATAAAACGCGCCATGGCGATCCAGCCCGTGATGGACATGCCCAGGATCAGCGTCTGGACGCTGGGGCTGGCGACGTAGGAAATAAGGATCAGGATGATGGTGGAAGGCACATTGTCGCAGATGTTGTACAGCTCGGTGAAGAAGAAGTCCAGCTGACGGACATAGCCCCAGAGCACACCCACCGTGATGCCCACCACGGCCTCGATAAGGGCCACGAAGAAAGCGATGGTCAGGCTGGTGCGGGCGCCGGCCCAGATGCGGGCCCAGAGGTCTTGGCCGATGGCGTTGGAACCCCAGATGAAGCCCTTTTCACCGGGGGCGATGTTGCGGTACTGGATGCCGGTGGCGGGGTCCACGGCGCAGAGGTTGGGGTCTACCTGACCGGGCAGGTAGGGCTGCAAAAATGCAAACGCCACCACGGCGATGAGGGCGACGAGCAGCAGCACGGCCACGCGGTTCTTGAAGAAGGCGCGGAAGGTGCTGCCCCAGTAGCTGTAGTTGGAGTAGGACGTGGCCTCGGCCCGCTCTTCGCTGAATCCGGCGGGGGTGAACAGCTCTTCTTCGGGCAGCTTTGCCCATGCGGCGGGGCCGTCCGCCTGTAACTTATCCAGCTCTGCCTCGAGCTGGTGTGCTTTTTCATCTTTCATACGGAAAAGCATTATCGGCCACCTTCTTTCTTGCCAAAGCTGATGCGGGGGTCAATGAGCACCATGAGCAGGTCGCCCAGAATCAGGCCGATGATGCCCACGCAGGCGTAGAGCAGAACGATGCCCTGCACCATCGTGTTGTCGTGGCGCTGGACACAGGTGACCAGCAGGCCGCCCATGCCCGGGATGCTGTAGAGGCTCTCGATGTAGATAGAGCCGACCACTGTGTTCAGGAAGGCGGAGGGAATATACTGCACCAGCGGCACCATTGCGTTGCGGAAGATGTGGCGCAGGGCGATGTTGTTTTCACTCACGCCCTTGGCACGGGCAAGGCGGACATAGTCCTTGTTGCTCTCGTCCACCATGTACCGGCGCAGCCACATGGCGTAGAACGCCACGTTGCCCAGACTCATGGAGCAGACGGGCAGCACCCAGTATTTCCAGTTGGAGGCGTCGAAGAGCAGGCCCACGTTCAGCGCGGTGGTGCCGTACATCTGGATGTACAGATAATACACTGCCGCAGGCACAGCCTGGATGAGGACGATGATGGCCGTGCCGATCTTATCGGGCCAGCGGCTCTTGAAGCGGCCCATGAACAGGCCCATCGGGATGCCGATGACAAGGCTCAGCAGCATGGCGTACACGCCCATCTGGATGGAAATGGGCAGCTTCTTAGCGAGGATGCTGGTGACGGAGGCGTTGACCTTATAGATGTGGCTCACGCCGAGGTCGCCGTGGAGCATATTGACCCAGAAGCGGCCGATCTGCACCGGCAGCGGGTCCAGCAGGCCCATGGACTGTAAGCCGGCCTGTATCTGGGCTTCGGTCATTTTTTCGTAGTTAGCAAAATAGCCTTCCACCGGCATCAGCCGCAAAAGGCAGAAAACGAGCGTGACGATAATAAACAGGGTCAGTATCGAGCGCCCGATGCGTTTCGCCAGATATTTGAGCATATCTGTGCGCACCCCTCTCTTTTATAAAATGAATGTCGGATAGGAATAGAATACAACAAAAAACCACTTTTGGAAAGTGATTTAGCAAAGTTCGTTACAAAAATTCATGTAAGAGAATCCAGAAACGAAAAGCTCTCCGCTTTCCCGTGGGAAAACGGAGAGCTTTGGAGCAGACAGACTCAAAAAGTCTTAGCGGGCGTCGCGGTTGGCCTCGTACTCGCTCATGGAGATGTAGTGGTCGAGGACGTGGATGCCCTTCAGACGCTTGTTGGAGAAGCCGGTGGAAGCGTACTGGCCCTCCCAGTAGTTCAGACGGGTGGCGATGTAGGCCGGGATGCTCATGCCCATGGGGACGACGAGGGCATTGTTGATGAGGGAAGCCTCGGCGTTGGCGAAGGCATCGTAGCGGGCGTTGATGTCGTCGGTGATCTTGACAGCCTCTTCGATGGCCTTCATGTAGTTCATGACGGCGTCTGCGGTGTCGCCGGTGATGAAGCCGTCCTCGACGCCGGTGCGCAGGAAGGCGTAGCGGCTGCCGCGTGCGCCCTCGGCCTGATAGAAGGGGTCGGTCTCGGTCTGGGGGTCAGAGTAGTCAGCGCCCCAGTTGCACTGCAGGAAAGCGAACTTGCCGTTGCGGCGGACGCTGGACAGGAAGCTGTCGGAGGGGCCGGCAGTGATGATGATGTCGATGAAATCGAAACCGTCGTTCAGCACACCCTCGAGCTGCTGCTTGAACACCTGGCACTGCTTGTCCCAGTCGGTGGAAGAGGGATTGTAGGGCATCTGCACCTTGATGGGGAAGGTCACACCAGCAGCGGTCAGCTCCGGGATGGCAGCGTCGCGGTACTCCTTGGCCTTGGCCTCGTCGAAGAACTCGGTGATGTTGGCCAGGTCGCCGCACTTGAGGTAGTCCACGCCGTCAGCGTTGGCACAGAAGCTGGGGGGCGTGATGGTGTTCAGCTTGTAGTTGTCGTAGCCCTCGGGTGCCTTGACGGCCAGCGTGACAGAGTTGTTGATGCCGTAGAGGAAGGACTTGCGGAAGTTGGTGTTGTTGATGGCCTTGGCCCAGTTCTCCGGCTCATACTCAGCGTCCATGCCCTCCACGCTCCAGTTGGAGAACTCGTGGGAGAAGGGCATGAAGTTGAACATATAGAAGTAAGTGTAGTTGGTGTTGGGGCGGTCCATGGACACCATGTCCTTGGTGGTGTCGTCGGACAGCCAGCTGTCGAGGATGTCGGAGCCGATGGTGGCCTCGTCGATCTCGCCGCGCTTGATCATTTCGGGGCCGTTGACGCTGGCCTCGGCGTTGTAGATGCGGCTGATGGTGTCGATGAAGACGTTGTCAGCGTCGTAGTTCTCGGGGTTCTTCTTCATGACCCAGGTCTCCAGAGACTCGTAGGCGGCCAGATAGAAGGCACCGCAGCTGTAGGTGGTCTCTGCGCTGGTAGCGAACTGGTCGCCGGTCTCTTCCAGCAGCGGGCCGTAAGCGGGCTCGTAGGGCAGATAGCACAGCAGGCTCAGGAAGCCCGGGAAGTCGTAGGTCAGGGTGTAGGTCAGGGTGTGGTCATCCACAGCAGTGACACCCACGGCGTCGAAGTCCACCGGTGCGTAGGTGGCGGGGTCAGAGTCGGGGGCAGTCACGGTGACGACGCCGCTGCCGTCCACGGTGTAGGTGGTGCCGTCATCGTCCACGACGCCGGTGTTGGCGTTGTTCAGATAGACGTGGTAGCTGTAGTAGTCGTCAGCGCCTGCGATGTAAGCGGTGACGAGGCCCACGTTGGAGGCGGCGTAGTCCGGGGTCAGGACGTACTTCAGAGCGTCCACGAAGTCCTGTGCGGTGACGGGGGCCACGACCTCGCCGTTGCAGTCCACCCAGTTCTCCTCACGCAGATGGAACGTCCAGGTCAGGGTGTCGGCATCCCAGTCCCAGCTGGTGGCCAGGCCTTCGCGCATGACGCCCTTGTTGTCGTACTCGACCAGCGTATCCACGCAGTTTGCGCCCACGACCATCTCAAGGTCGGTGCCGGTGGTCAGGTAGTTCAGGGTAGCGGGCTGGCTGTCGTACAGGATGGTGTAGCTGGAGCCGGAACCGGAAGAGGCTGCGCCGGAAGCGCTGCCGGAGGAAGAGCCTGCGCAGCCAGTCAGCAGGCCGGCTGCGCAGGCACCGGCGGCTGCCAGGCCGCTGGCCTTCAGGAACTGACGGCGGGAGATGGAAGTGTTCATCATAAATTCCCTCTTTTCTTGTTTTTGCTGTACAAAGGACAGCATCGCGTTGTGCGGTGTCCGCTGTTTCCCGGAAACGGACAAATGGACCATTTTTTATGAAAAAAGAGCAACGGAAATCCATCCGTTACTCCTTTGTAACAGTCCCGGCCACCAAACAGTGTGGTCATGACTGAGTATAGCATTGATTTGCGGCCGCGTCAATCCTTTTCGGGTGCAGATGCTGTTTCTGCAACAGAAACAGCTGTTGTCGCCGCAGCGGCAGGTGCGGCAGAGACAGGAACCGCTGCCGTTTCGGCTGCGGCGGCACCGGAAGCATTTGCGGCATTTTCAGCGGCCAGCTCTGCGGCAGCGGCCTTTGCAGCCTCCTCCGCTGCCTTGCGGGCCTCGCGCTCGGCGATCCGCTCCCTGGCGCGGGCTGCGGCCTCCTCCTGACGCTGCTTGGTGCGGCGCTTGATGCGGCAGACCGAGCAGATGCCCTCGGAGCTGTTCGGTGCGATGGGCTTGCCGCAGTCGGCGCAGAGGGTCTTGCTGCATTTGTAGACGCTCACCGGGCCGAGGGTGGTGAGCTGGCGCAGCTTCATGCCGTCGATGCCGCTGTTGGAGCAGGCCGCGACGCAGACGCCGCACTCACTGCACTTCCAGGGTGTGACGACCACGCGGGTCTGGCCGTCGGGCATATCCTCGAGCTTGAGTGCGCCGGAGCGGCAGGCTTTCTCGCACTTGCCGCAGCCGAAGCACTTCTGGGTGAAGTTCGGCAGATACCAGCCGTAGCGCAGCGGCGTCTCGGAAGCAGCCTTGAGCTGCTTTGTCCGCTGGTGGAGCATGAGGCGGAAGTCGGCGGCGCTGTCCTCCTCGCTGCGCAGGCCGGGCAGCATCTGCAGCAGCTTCTTGGTGCCGGCGCGGGAGCCCTCGGTCATGTGGGAGAACATCTCCCGGCGGCTCAGCTCCTGTACATGGTAGGGCGCTTCGTCCTGCGCATAGGCCAGCGTGACCCGGCTCTCGAAGAGCTGGGGGCCGAGGAACTCCACCAGACGGGTCAGCTCCTTTCGGAGCTGGGCGGCGCAGACGTCGTTCTCGCACTCACCGCAGGGGGTCAGGTCAAGGACCAGCTTCTTGTTCAGAGCCAGATAGGCCAGCGTTTCCCACGAGAAGGAGGCGACGCAGGCGCGGACGGCAGTGTTCTTGCGGGTGCTTTTCTCGCAGCCCAGCCAGAGGGTGTCGTTATCGGTATCAGCCAGCGAGGTGTCCCGCTGTACCTGCTCCGGCGAAGGGACGATGCAGCCCGAGCGGCAGGCGGACACGCAGAGGCCGCAGTCGGTGCAGGGGTCCCAGTCCTTGACGAGGTTCGGGCGGGTAAAGATCT